>Ga0209123_1000430_pt1 | contig 55825 bp, 50 predicted proteins | sample BarGraIncu00431A_FD_184500 | JGI IMG/M metagenome (GOLD analysis project Ga0209123, IMG submission 184500) | Arctic peat soil microbial communities from Barrow, Alaska, USA - Barrow Graham LP Incubations 004-31A (SPAdes) (version 2) | ecosystem: Environmental > Terrestrial > Soil > Wetlands >... | reverse complement strand
TCGTCGCGACGACGGTGGAGGCAGGTAGCTGCACTGAACTGGAGGGGAACACGAAAGTCGGATCCTGGTCCATCACGGTGTAATTCGCCCGGGCGCCGATCTGGGGCCAGTAGGCCGACAAAGCCTGGCGGTGCTGGGCCTCGGCGATTTCGACACTGTAGCGGGAGGCGCTCCGCATATGACTTTGCCGCAGAGCACGGTCAATGCACTGCTGCAGCGTCAGTGCAGAGTCTGCTGCGACGGAGGTGACAGCCGGCGCTGCTCCGGTCTCAACTGCGTGTGCGGATGGTGCCCAAGCTGCACCGGCCAAAAGAGTGGTGCAAATCGCACACAAAGTGAAAACCCGCCGCGTCCGTAGCAAAATCTTTTTCAATAGCATTGATGCTCCTTTTTTAATGTCCCGTAAAGAATTGTTTGTTTTTAGCGTTTTTTGGTCGCAAGGGACGAGAGGACCAGAGCATTGCACGGATGGCTCCTGAGATTGATGCCATACCGGCAACTAATCGAGGTGGCGGAGTTGCTAACTGCGCAATCTCGACCTTATGCAGGGCCGTGTGATCTTTAGCCAAGTACGCCAGGTGTCCCGATACGACACACCTGGCGGGCGGAGGTCCTCATGGGGGATTTCATTACAGCATGCGTGCCAAGGGCGACATTGCGGCCTTTTCACAGAATTTTTGGGGCACGCCTCTTGAGAGTTGTCCCCCGAGGGGACGCTTTGGGCCGGAAAAGGACACCTCCATCGAGACCGTTTGTTTTGATCAGCAGGGGGGGCCTGATATGGCGCACCCTTCCCTTCCCAAAGATCCTGGGGGCTACACTGCTCATAAGCTGGAGAGCTCGGAGCACGGCCAAGAGGCACGACCAGGCCCTCAAGCTACCAGGCCGAGCATGAACCGCTAACGCAGTTGTGAACCTGCGTGGGGTGGAGGACAAGCTGAGGATTTGACAGGAAAAAGCGATTCGGTACCGGGTTGCACTAATCGTGATTCGAGGACCAAGCAACCCGATCAAGGACACCTTCGGCCTGAGGGCCGGGGACCGCAGCCAGTACAGTTAAGAGGACAGTGGCAAGCATACCCGCAAGAGGTATCCCTGCAAATAAGCGTTTATTGTAGGGGCACCCCTTGCGGGTGCCCACTTCAGGAGATGTGCCCGTCCGTAACTTAACGCCAGTGGGGCTGGGGACAAGTAGAGAAAGTACTTTCTTTCCTTTTGCCGGCAATTACCGTCGTTTTCGCGATGTCCCCTGCCGCGCCTGATTGCCGGTAATTCCTTGCAACTATTATTGGTCAGGTTTAACGTTATAGCTAAGTGGGGATATAGTAGGGCTAATTTGCAGCAGACTCAACGGTTGGGCGTCATAAAGACGCTGAGGTGACCCCAAAGAGTACCTCAAAAGGAGTGCGACATGATCGGTGTTTTCGTTACCTTTCGCTATGAGGACAACTTCGATGAACGAGCCTTGCGTAAGATCGCTGAGACCGCACGGGTAAGTTTCGAAGGGATGCCGGGGTTGCGCTCAAAAGCCTTCACGCTCAATCCCGGAAAGCGTGAGGCGGTAAATTTCTACGTTTGGGATTCAGAGGAGAGCGCAAAAGCATTCTTCACTGATGAGCTAGTCGAGCGCGTAGCCAGTCTCTACGGTGTGCGCCCTAGGGTCGACTTCGTGCAGATTGCCACCCTCGTGGAAAACAGTCGGCCCTGACTGGGCACCATCGGACTCAATCGGAGTAGAGTGGACGCGGCGTATGACTCCCCCACCCTGATCTTCTCTCTATGCTTATTTATTGTTTAACAGTCCAAAAAGCAATAATACAATGATTATCACTGCCCATATTGGCCATGGAGCTACGCTTCCAAATAACCAAGCAATTGTAGCAATACATAAGCTTACAATAGTTATGACAAACATAGTCGCCAATAAAAAATCCACTATCTTCGCCATCCGCTGGTAAATATATTCCATGTTTTTTTTAAATTCGGTTTCGTTATATCCTACTGTTTTATCCAACTCACCTTCCTTTACAATTTTTTGTTTATCAATTGTTTTCATTTTTAACTCCTAGGTACAACGTCAGAGTTTTTTGCCAAGGTATCCTTTGCCCAACCGTTTTGGGCGTGCGCGGGGCCGCGTCTGTCATAGCCCCAAACCGGTAGATCTATGCTAAGCTCTCTCAGTAGTTTTTACCGACAGCTCATTCTGCGGCCAAAGACAGTAGCTTGCCCCGACTGGCTTATATCGCTTTCCTGCCACCTGCACATTAAGGCAGACCAAGGGTAAAGTCAAAGGTAATTTATTAGCGTGAGCACAGGAGTTAACATATCGCCGATTTAAGGAGGGAGGCTTCCCCCCCATGCCCCTCCTCCTGCTGCCGCTTCAGATTCAATTGACATTCATTTAGCGTAATTTTATTATGAAGGTATCTAGTAAAGGGGAGTAGTTATCGGTCAGCAACATGACCGACCCGGACTCCGTCAAGACGGTCGCAAGACCCGGGGCCGGGGCAGATACTTGTCAACAAGACCTTTATCCAAGGCTGATATGCCGGGGGTAAAGGTCTTTTCTTTTAGCCCCCGGCGAGAACCAACATTGCCGGAGGTATCAACAATGAAAAACCTCAAACTAACCCTACTCTTCTCACTGCTCACCGTCCTGATGGTCCTGATAGGTGGTTCTATCGGCGGCGAGACAGGGATGGTCCTGGCTTTCTTGATGGCTGCCGCCCTGAACTTCTTTTCTTACTGGTTTTCGGACAGGATTGTGCTGAAAATGTACGGCGCAACGGAGATCGGTCCGCATGACCACCCCGTACCTCCCTCTTCTCCACTCATCCGCCTCTGGGCGAGAGAATTGCCAAACTGGAGACCATGGCGAGGGGGTTATGAGGGTCGCTACTCTCAAGAAGGCGAAACGCCTGTTTGTTGCGCTGGTCGGATTGAGTATCTGACACACATGGGGAGGAAAAACAAATGACTGACAGAGCCGGAATGTGGCTGGCATTCAATCTTTTGGTGGTCATTATGCTGGTGATAGACCTGGGTCTCAACCGCAAGAGCCACGAGGTCACCTTCCGCGAGGCGCTCACCTGGAGCGGAGTCTGGATTTCCCTGGCCCTCATTTTTAACGCTGGGATTTACTACTACCTGGGTGACATCAAGGCATTAGAGTTTTTCAGCGGTTACCTGATTGAAAAGTCGCTCTCGGTGGACAATCTGTTTGTCTTCATCATGATCTTTTCCTACTTCAATGTGTCAAAAGAGTATCAGCCGAAGATACTCAAATGGGGGATTATCGGGGCCCTGGTAATGCGGGCAGTCTTTATCTTTCTCGGAATCGAGTTGTTGGAAGCTTTCCACTGGATGATCTATGTATTTGGCGGGATCCTTATCTTTACTGGTGTCAAGATGGCCTTGGGTGGCGAGGAAAAGATCGATCCGGAGCACAATTTGCTGGTTAAACTGGTGCGGAAACTCGTGCCCGTCACCAAGCGAACGCCTGGCGGGAGGTTTTTCATCAACAGAAGGGGAATCCGCGCGGTCTCGCCGCTGTTTTTGGCCCTGGTTATGGTGGAATCAAGCGACGTGATCTTTGCGCTTGATTCCCTGCCGGCTGTTTTTGCCGTTACCAGAGATCCCTTTATCGTCTATACCTCCAACGTCTTCGCCATTTTGGGACTGAGGGCGCTGTACTTTCTACTGGCCAATGTAATGGGGAGGTTCGCTTATTTGAAACTGGGTATCTCGATAGTCCTCATTTTTGTGGGGATCAAAATGCTGCTGGCAGAGACCCGCTTCGAGATCTCGACCTACCTTTCACTCGGTGTTATCTTCGCGGTACTAACCGTTTCGATTCTTGCCTCGATCGTCAGGCGTAACAGACTCCCCGAAAACCGGAAAAGAGAAGATAAGGGTCAGCCAGGAGTGTAAAGCGGAAGCTGGTGCGGCCTTCACGCTCAATCCCGGAAAATGCGAGGCCGTGGCCGCGACGAGCTTGTCCTGAAACTGACTTAGCTTGTCAAGCTTATTACTTGCCGGGAAGCTCAACTTCAAATCACTGCTACCCACTTGAAACGTCGAAGAGCCGAATAGGGAGGATACCGCTCTGAGAGAAGTCAAAGAGTCTCATCGTTTTCCTCTTTGTTTCGTCAGCGTACTCTTTCCAAACGCCAATCTCCATGTATACTTCATAATATTAGGTATTTCCTGTTACGAAGCAAAGGATCAGCCATTGCTGACTATTCGATGACTGCCAGAAATCCCTGGTACATGCTGCCAGCAGAAGGCCCTTTGTGAGAGAAATATTCCGCGCAGCACTGCAGGGGAACTGCTGACAATAGTGGACCCCACTCAGAGTGGGACGCGATTCAACCGGAACCAATAGAAAGAGAGGGTGCCATGAAACAATTGAGAGTCGCCGTGCTTTTGAGCCTTTTCGTTCTGATCGCCTGTTCTTGCTCGCGTGTTGTACAGGTGAGGAGCGATTCCGGACTCACCGCACAAGGGGCCGAGACCTGGCTGAATTCGAAGATGGTATCGGCACCTAAGGCCGATCTTACCGGCAAATGGGATGCCGGTTCAGCTTTCGCCGGCGGATGGGGGGAGGGGAACTTCATGCAGGAGAAAGCAAACTTCTTCGGGACCTTGGGACTGTACAACATCAAGGGCGTGGTGAGCGGCACCGCAGTCCATTTTGTACTGATTTCCAACGGCACGGTTTATTACACCGGGGAAATGTCCAAGAAAAGTGCCGGCAGTTACGCAGGCAAGGCCGTGAAGGGCGCCTTCGTCGATGCGCCGCTGGCGGTGGCGGCGGAGGTTTATCCCATTACCTTTCAAAAAATGAACTGAAGACCTTTCAAATGGGTGGCAGCTTTTGGCTGGAGACCTCGCCTGCCATGAGTTGCCATTCGGCGTATTGAGGCAGCTCCTTTCAGCTTTCGACTTTTGAAAGTCCAGGAGATTTTTTGTCCAGGAGCAAACCAGCTCGGAGCCGGTTCTTTCAAACCTAGCATGTCACCCATCCCTGCCCCCAACGCCACGCAGAATGGCAACTCATGGCACCTCCATCAAGAATGAGATTAGTCGACAGATTTCCCCGTTCCTCATCTCAAACACATCCACGAATGCCAGATTCAAGAATTCGCCGTCAGCTTTTTGCGCCAGAACAGTGCCCTCGACGATGACGACGTCATTCTCCTCAGTGGTGCGGGTTACGGCAATATCAGGGTGCCCTTTAAAGGCGGGATTTTCAATTTCGTTATCGAACTCCTGCTTACCGACCAAATGAAAGGCGCCGGGAAGATCCCATATGACATCTTCTGTGAGGCAGGACAAAATCTGTTCGTGATTGCCCTTCCTAAATCCGTCCAGATATCGTTCTACAATCTTCTTATTGACTGACATGATGCTCCTGGAATCTCTTTAGTAGGGCGTGTAACGCCGGGCTGAGCGGCGCAGCGGCTATGCTTACTGTCGGCTTCCGTCTACTGCTACCGGCTCGCGGAGTCCGTCTCTACCCGTTTGGGTCGCATTCTCTCATCAGCTTTCGTCAACTGCCACTGGTCCCGGCTGGTCACAACTCTTTCAACCACTTCAGCAATCTCAATCAGCTTCCCTTTCTCTCAAAAGTGCAACGTTCCTGAAATCCTGCTTACCTCAGTTGGACTAGAAGGTTGTGCAGTATTTTTAGAGACGTCCCCATTCCCACCGCAGTGCAATCAGGCGAGGTGACTATAGGGCAATACTTACCGCATGTAAATTAAAATTAGGAAAGAAAGGTAGCGGTGATTGAGGTCCCGCAAACCGTTCTTCGGCGACATCTTGGGTGATAAGCCCTTGACGAGGCAGCGCTCTCACTGCGCCGCTTCGCCGGGCACTACGTCGACTTCAACCAACTCCTTGCCGCGGATGAGAACCAGGTGCAGTGCTTCGCCTATCGGGTGCTCGGCCAGGATGCGGTGCACAACATCGACGCTTTCCGTGGCCTGCCCGTTGATGGACACGATCAGGTCGCTTTCCCTGAGGCCGGCGCTAAAAGCCGGCCCCCGCCCTTCAACGGCGACTACCCCGACGCCAAAACGATTCTCTAGATGATAAAATCTCGCCAACTGCCGGCTCAAAGGGAGCTGCTGCGCGGCAAAGCCGAGAACTCCCCGGCGCACCCGCCCCTGGGTCAGCAACTGGGAAACCACCCACCTGGCGGTGTTGGCCGGAACCGAAAATCCGATTCCCTGCGCCATGCCGATGATGGCGGTGTTCACGCCGACTACCCTCCCCCTGGAGTCGACCAGCGGACCACCGGAATTTCCCGGGTTAAGGGGTGCGGTGTGCTGGATGATATCTTCGATGAGCCGCCCTTCTATGCTGCGCAGGGCGCGTCCCAGCGCGCTCACTACTCCGGTGGAAACGGTGGAGTGGAAACCAAAGGGGTTGCCGATGGCGATTACCAGTTGTCCCGCCTGCAACTTGCCCGAGTCCCCTAATGTGGCATAGGGAAGACTGAAACTGTTGGCGCGCAGTACGGCAAGGTCGGTGGCCGGGTCGGTCCCGACCAAGGTCGCCTCAAAGATGGTCCCGTCCTGCACGGTCGCGGTTATGGAACGCGCGCCCTGCACCACATGGTTGTTGGTGAGAATGTAGCCGTCCGGAGCAATAATCACGCCCGAGCCCGCCCCGGCCAGTTCCTGCGCAGAGCCGTCGGCTTGGTGCCTTACCTGGATTCCGACGACCGCCGGGCCCACCGCTTCAACCACCGTAATGACTGCCCGCGAGTAGGCGTCGAGCAGTTCCACCTCGGAGGTGTCCTCTGATTTGATCCAACAACTGCCATTTCCGGAAGTGCCCGGTACTTCTGAAGAGATATACTGCAAAGCCTTGCGGCATGATTCGTCCATCGCGTCCTCCTTACCTACGGCCTCAACAGCCCTCGACAAGAAAATATAAGCATGGAAACGGGATTGTGCAATACGCTAAAGCTCTGGGGACATTTCGGGAAGGGGACGCAAAAGGGTCACGGGTCAATGATGACATCGAATCATGACGCATCCTTAACGGAGCTGTAACACAAGGAGGATATGCTTCACTGACAAAAAAGGAGGCAAACATGTGGGGCACTGACACGGAGAACATCGATTCACGACTCACCGCTTTTTTCGAAAAGAGCGCCCGGGCGCTATTGAGTCTTTTAATCGTCGCGATACTGATGGCGATACTGGCGGGGGTGCTCTATACCTTCTTCGATCTGAGGCTGATCCTCGCCCTTCCCTTCCACGCAGCCTTCAAGGCCATTCTGGTGGACATCCTTACGGTTCTCGCCATGGTCGAGATTCTGCGCACGGCCCTCGCCTACTTCACCGAGGGGAGGGTCAAAGTCACCTACATCATCGACACGGTCATGGTGACGGTGCTGACCGAGGTGATGGCCTTCTGGTACAAGGAGATGCCCTGGCAGAGCCTCGCCATGGTGATCCTGCTCACGCTGTCGCTTGCCTTCGTGCGGGTGGCCGCGGTCCGATATTCGCCGCGCAGCCACCGGGCAGAGCTTTGAGCCTTTGCTATAATCTCCCGGAAACCCGTATTCACAGAAACTTTTACCAACCGTAACAGGCCTGTAACATTTGACAGGCATCTTGTGACTCACCAACAAAGTCAAAGGAGATTTCGATGATCAACATTCGGAAAAGCATACTGGCTCTCGCCGCCCTGGCAGCTCTCACCACTGCTGCAAACGCCTCGGCTGAGACGCTCATCAACGGCGCCGGCGCGACCTTCCCCTACCCGCTTTATTCCAAATGGTTCGCGGAGTATGCCAAAATCGACAAAAGCGTCAAATTCAACTACCAGTCGATCGGCAGCGGCGGCGGTATCAAGCAGATCACCGCGCAGACCGTCGACTTCGGCGCGAGCGACAAGTTTCTCTCGGATGAGGAACTGAAGGCCGCTCCGGGAAAGCTGCTGCACCTGCCGACGGTTATGGGCGCTGTCGTCGTCACCTACAATATCCCCGGCGTGGCCAAGGGGCTGAAACTTACCGCCGAGTCCCTCTCGCAGATCTACGAAGGGAAGATCACTACCTGGAGCGACCCGAAGCTCGCCCGCGACAACGCAGGACTGAAACTCCCCAATAAGCCGATCATCGTAGTGCACCGCTCCGACGGCAGCGGAACGACCAGCATCTTCACCGATTATCTCTCCTCGGTAAACCAGGAATGGGCCAAGAGCGTCGGCAAGGGCGCCTCGGTCAAGTGGCCGGTGGGCCTCGGCGGCAAGGGTAACGAAGGGGTCGCGGGGCAGATCAAGACGACGCCCTGCACCATCGGGTACGTCGAACTGGCCTATGCCTTCGAAAATAAGCTCCCCTACGCCTTCCTGAAAAATAGCGCCGGGAGCTTCGTTGAGCCCTCCATCGCCTCCACCTCCGCCGCGGCAGCAGGCGCCGCCAAATCGATGCCGGCCGACTACCGGGTATCCTTGGTGAATCAGCCCGGCAAGAACGCGTACCCGATCGTCGGCTTCACCTGGCTCCTGGTGTATCAGGATCAGAAGGACAAGACCAAGGGAAAGAAGATGGTAGAGTTTCTGAAATGGGAACTAAAGCAGGGACAGAAGATGGCTGACAAGCTTCTCTACGCGCCGCTTCCCGCGAACGTGGCGAAGATGGTGGAAAAGACGGTGCAGAGCATCAAGTAAGGGCATGAGACGGTCTCGGCTAACTGTCCCTCCTATGGAATAGGGGGGAAGCCGAACGGAGAGAGGCAGGGGGGTGATTCGCACGGGCTAATGCCCCCCCTGTCTCGCTACGCGAGCCTTCCCCCCTGTTGACACAGGGGGGACTAACACCACCCTGCCCTTTTAACTAAAGCCACGTGTCCCTGCCTTTTGCTGCACGAGGAGAAGACTTTGCTACCTGCTACAACAACAGTTAACGATGCGCCGGCTAAAAAGCTCAATGGCGACCTGATCTTCCGGGTCATCACGACGCTCTTTGCCTTCAGCATTCTGATGATCCTCGCCATTATGCTGGTGGAGATGACGGTTGAGAGTATGCCGTCCATCCGTAAGTTCGGCTGGAAGTTCATCACCGGCACCGAATGGGACGCTGTGCAGGGAATATTCGGTGCGCTCCCCTACCTGTACGGTTCGGTGGTCTCTTCGGTCCTGGCGCTTGCACTGGCTACTCCCTTGAGCATCGGGGCTGCCGTCTTCATAACGGAGATCTGCCCCAAGCGCTGGGGGGCGATGATCGCGCCGCTGGTCGAACTGCTGGCCGCCATCCCTTCTGTCATTTACGGACTTTGGGGGGTGCTGGTCATGGCGCCCTGGCTCCAGTCGACGGTTGAGCCGTTCCTGAGCGAGCATTTCGGCTTTCTCCCCTTTTTCCAGGGGGCGCCTTACGGGGTGAGCATGCTCGCGGCGATCTTCATCCTGATGATCATGGTGGTGCCGATTATCACCTCCATCACCCGGGAGGTGCTGCTCGCGGTGCCGCTGAGCCAGAAGGAGGCGGCAATAGCCCTGGGCGCCACCAGATGGGAAACCATCATGATCGCGGTGCTTCCCTACGGCAAATCGGGCATTCTGGGGGCCGCCATTCTCGGGTTGGGGCGCGCGGTCGGCGAGACCATGGCCGTCACCATGGTGATCGGCAACGCTCCGAAGATCTCGCTGTCGCTCCTTTCGCCGGCCTACACCATGCCGAGCGTCATCGCCAACGAGTTCGCCGAGACCACCTCCAAGTTGCACGGTTCCGCCCTGATGGAAATAGGACTGATCCTGCTGGTGGTCACCCTGATCATCAACGCGCTGGCGCGGATGCTTATCTGGAGCGTATCCAAGAGCGCGGGCGGAGGTGTGGCATGATGCACAGCGTGCTGGCCCGCAAGGCGAAGAACCACCTGATGACCTTCCTGATGTTGGCTGCGACCGCAGCGGTGCTGATCCCGCTCGCGCTCATCTTCATCCACATCATGAAGATGGGGTTCAGTTCGCTGAGCCTCGACTTCTTCACCCAGATCCCCAAGCCGACCGGCGAGACGGGCGGCGGCATGGCCAATGGCATGATGGGAAGCCTGGTGATGATCGGCATGGCCTCGCTGATCGGGCTGCCAGTGGGGATCTTCGGAGCTATTTATCTGGCCGAGTTCGGCGGTGGACGCACCTCGACCGCGATACGGTTTGCTGCCGACGTGCTGTCCGGGACGCCGTCCATCATCACAGGGATGGTCGCCTACACCTTAATGGTGGTGCCGATGAAGGGATTTTCCGCGCTGGCCGGCGCGGTGGCGCTTGCCATGATCATGATACCGATCGTGCTGCGCACCACCGAAGAGCAGCTGAAGATGGTGCCGGGTTCGCTACGCGAGGCGGCACTCGCCCTGGGGGTGCCGCTTTGGCGCACCAGTCTCAAGGTTACCCTGCGCAGTGCCCTTTCCGGGGTCATGACCGGCATATTGCTGGCGGTTGCGAGGGTCGCGGGTGAGACCGCTCCGCTGCTCTTTACCGCACTGGGGAACCAGTTCTGGGGCAAGAAGCTGACCGAGCCGATGGCGGCGATCCCGCTGCAGATCTTCAACTTCGCCATCGCGCCGTACGAGGACTGGCACCGCCTGGCCTGGGCGGGAGCGCTGGTACTGGTGACCGTCATGTTCAGCCTGAGCCTCACCGCCCGCTACTTCGGTAGAGCCAGACACTGAGTGCCACGGAGAAAGTCAAAACCGTTTTTGCCACGGAGACACGGAGCACACAGAGAAGGTCAAAGGCTTTAAACTGGAAAAACAATCAATTAACCGCGGAGACGCGGAGCACGCTGAGAAAAAGTTTTTGATTTTTTAAGGGGTCTGCATGAACAACAGCAAGGTTAACCTGGAAGGCCTGAACATTCACTTCGGCAAGACTCACGCGGTTAAGGATGTCAGCATCGCTTTCCCCGAAAATAGCGTCACGGCCATCATCGGACCCTCGGGATGCGGCAAGTCTACTTTGCTCAGATCGATAAACCGAATGCACGACCTGGTCCCCTCGGCTCGCGTCACGGGGCAGATCCTGCTGGATAACGGGGACATCTACGCCAAAGGGGTCGACCCGGTCTCCATCCGGCGCCGCGTCGGTATGGTTTTTCAAAAGCCGAACCCGTTTCCCGCCATGTCCATCTATGACAACGTGGTCGCGGGCTACAAGCTGAACAACCGGATGGTACGCAGCGAGGCGGACGAGATCGTGGAAACCTGCCTGAAACGGGTGGCGCTCTGGGATGAGGTGAAGGACCGCCTGAAGACCAACGCGATGAACCTCTCGGGGGGACAGCAGCAGCGCCTCTGCATCGCACGCACCATTGCGGTGAAGCCTGAGGTGATCCTGATGGACGAACCTGCCTCGGCCCTCGACCCGATCTCCACTCTGAAGATCGAGGAACTGATTGAGGAGCTCAAGGAACGCTACACCATCATCATCGTTACTCACAACATGCAGCAGGCAGCCCGCGTCTCTGACTATACGGCCTTTCTCTATATCGGGGAACTCATTGAGTGCGGCGAGACCAAGAAGATATTCACTACTCCGGAGCAAAAACAGACCGAGGATTATATAACGGGACGCTTCGGGTGATATGATATTTGTCTTAGATTGCCGACTAGGCAGCTTTTAGTTGCACCCTTGGCCTTGCAAGGTGCTAATATAAAAACCGCTCAACATAACCACTGCCGGGGAGATCGTGAATGGAGAGAGAACATTTCAGCAAGCAGTTCGATACGGAACTGAACAGTATACGGGAGAAGCTCCTGGAGATGGGTGGCAAGGTCGAACTGATGATCTCCAACGCCCTGCTCGCCCTGGTCGAACGCAATACCGAACTGGCCGAGGAAACCATCGCCTTCGATCACGAGATCAACCGCCTCGAGATGGAGATCGACGAGAGGTGCCTGGAGGTGCTGGCACGCCGACAGCCGGCAGCCCGCGACCTGCGCTTTATCACGCTGGCGCTCAAGATCGTCACCGACCTGGAGCGGATCGGCGACCAGTGCGCCAATATCGCCAAAAGGGTGGTTGAACTCAACCGGGAACCGACGCTGAAACCGTACATCGATCTGCCGCGCATGGCGCAGGCGGCCTCGACTATGGTGAAGGAGGCGCTGGACGCCTTCGTGCGCGGCGACGAAAACCTGGCGATCAAGGTCTGCGAGGACGATCAGGTGGTGGACGACCTGAACGAACAGATCCAGCGGGAACTGCTCACCTTCATGATGGGCGACCCGACCACCATCAGCCGCGCCATCAGGATCAACCACATCTCCAAGTGCCTGGAGCGGATCGCCGATCACGCCACCAACGTGGCCGAGATGGTTATCTTCATGGTGAAGGGAAAGGACATCCGCCACACAATCGCTTAACACTTCGCAAGTTGAAGCAGATGGAAAAAACGAAAACGGACAGCATCATCAAAAAAGGGGCCACCTCGGTGTGCCCCTTTTGCATTTTCCGCTCTAATAATCTACCGGTCTGACACCCTTCGTGAAAACCCTCACCCCTGCCCCTCTTCCGGAGGGCGAGGGGTGATAGGCGCAAGGAGTGGTGGCTTGAAGCTCGGTGCAATGGGCAGTCCCTGCAGACTTATAAATAGGCAGTCCCTGCAGACCTATAAATGTGCCTGCCTCTGCTGCTGTCCGCCTTCGCTGCGCCTCGCCCCGATCACGGGAAACTCTTTGTGACAGCAGGCGCAGCTGACCTTCCCGCTCGTCGCCCTGGTCCAGGGGGTAAGGTTTCTTGAATCACACCACTCGCAGTACCAAACGTAAAACTCACCCATTGTCATGGTTTTCATCGCTCTATCTCCTTTTTTAATTGTCGATCAGGAGAATAGCGCATCAATATGACAATCTGGTGGCAGCGCGATAGCATTTTGGAAAACTCTGCCCCTGCGTCCGCCCCCATCTGCCGCTTGCCGCCGTGGCTACAGGCCGTTCACCACGTTTTGCGCCTTGCCGGCGAGAAAGGCCGCGATATTTTGGGCGCTAGTCGCCATCAGCCGGTGCCTGGCGGCAAAGCTCGCCCAGGCGACGTGCGGAGTGATGATGCAGTTTCTGGCCGATAGCAGCGGATTGTCGGCGGCAATGGGCTCCTGAACCGTCACGTCCAGCGCGGCTCCTGCGATGAACCTGAGGTCGAGCGCCCGCGCCAGGTCCGCCTCGCGCACCAAAGCCCCCCGGGAGGTGTTGATGAGCAGGGCGTGCGGCTTCATCAGGGAAAGCCTTGCGCTGTTGACCATCCCCTCGTTCTCGGCGCTCAACGGACAGTGCAGGCTGACGACATCGGCGCTGGCGAAGAGCTGGTCCAGGTCGAGCCACTGCACCGGGATTCCTTCCGGGGCGCTACGCTGCCGCGGGTTGTAGGCGAGGATCTCCATCCCGAGGGCGTGCCCAATGGCCGCCACCCTCCCCCCGATTCGGCCCAATCCGACGATGCCGAGCGACTTGCCGGCGAGCTCCGTCAGGGGCTCCTTGAGGAAGGTGAAATCCGGCCCTTTGGACCACTCACCGCGCTTCACCGCGGCGTCGTAAAGCGCCACCCGATTGGTCAGTTCCAAAAGAAGGGCGATCGCGTGCTGCGCCACGGAAAGGCTCCCGTACTCGGGTACATTGACGACCGGAATCCCCAAAGCCGCCGAGGTCTTCAGATCCACCACGTTGTAGCCGGTGGCGAGAACACAGATCAGTTTTAAATCCGGAAGTTCCGTCAGGATCTCCGCGCACAGCGGGGTCTTATTGGTCAGGACGATCTGCGCACCCAGACAGCGCTGGGCCACCAACTCGGGCGGTGTCCGGTCATAAACGGTCAGCTCGCCGAAGCGCGCGACCTCGTCCCAAGGGTTGTCACCGGGGTTAAGCGTATAGCCGTCCAGCACGACGAGCTTCATGGGTTCTCCTTCAAAATCGAAAAATCAATTAAACACAGAGCCACAGAGGTCACAGAGAAAAACAGGCTAAAACAGGGTGAAACCTTTCAGCGAATGAGGGATCCAGTCAGGAACAGCTACGATTAAAGCAAGAAAACTCTCATCATAAGATTGGTAATAGGTCTTCCTCTGTGTTCTCTGTGGCTCCGTGTTTAAATTGCCTTTGGCTTTCCGTGTTTTACTGGGCGTGGGGGGGAATTCAATGCACGACCGCGCCGCCGGAGACCACGAACTTCACCGCCTCCTCCACGGTCATCCCGCTCTCATGCACGTCGCACTCCCGGAAAAAGAGGGCAAAACCGGAGGTCGGGTTGGGCATGGTCGGGACGTAGACGACCACCAACTTCTCGCCGTCACGCTCGACCTCTGCGGTGATAAAGCCAACGGCCCGTACGCCCACCCGGGGCCACTCGACGAAGACGGCCTTGCGGTAGGAGGTTTTACCCTCCTTGAACACCTGCGTCAGCTGCTTACTCGAGTTGTAGATCGACTTCACCAGAGGAATCCTGGAGAGCACGTCGTCCCACCACCTGAGTATCCGGGTTCCCATGACGTTGGTCGCCAGCACCCCGGAGAGATAGATGACCACGGCGCCGGTCAGCATGCCGAGCCCGGGAATGTGGTATTCCCGGTGCACGATAAATGCGCTGAAGATGGAGTCCAGGTAGCTCCCGAGGATGCCGTCTGCGAAGTTGAACAAGAACTTCAAAATAAAGAGTGTGATGCCGAGCGGCACCACCACGAAAAGGCCTGTTATGAACTTGCCCTTCAAGTGCCTGACAATCTTTTCCATTAACTTCTCCTATTGCCTAAATATGCGTTATGCAATAGTGCAGGCGCAAAGTCAACGATTATACCGCTGAAAGCGATCGCTGCCGGTATACGCCTCACTGCTTTCACTCTTAATTCCGCCCCAGAGTCCTCTTCAGGGACGTGTAGAGACGCATTGCATGCGTCTTCATCAACCCGACACAGAAAGACCCGCACAAGGCGAGGTGTTTTATCCCCCCTATGGAATAGGGGGGAAGCCGAACGCAGAGAGGCAGGGGGGTGATTTGCCTGGGCTGGAGACCCCCCTGTCTCACGACGCGAGCCTTCCCCCCTGTTCCACAGGGGGGATACTGCCGATCCCAATCCCAATCCTCAACCTTAACTTATCGGCAGTGGGAGGGGGAATGGGCTCTGATGCAGCCACTGCATTACCACCTGACAATCGCTCCAACTCGAGGCAGTGTGCCGCTTTCGGGGCGATAGCTGTTGACATTGCGGCGCGCAGTATTTACAGTGCTAAATCGCCATTGTAGCGCCCGATCCCAGCAGAAAAAGGTCCCGACTCATGTCAAAAAAACGCATCGCCATCACGGCCATCATCCTGCTTGCCATAGCCGGTCTGCTGCTCGCCTCCATGATCGAACGCCTCGGCAGCACCAAACGGGGCGACGCCGAGTACCTGCGCTTGTTTCAAGAGGTGGTTTCCATCACCAAGCAGAGCTACGTCGACCAGGTGGATGACAAGAAGCTGATGACCGGCGCCATCAACGGCATGCTGGCGGCGCTCGACCCCCACAGTAGCTATATGCCGGCGACCAATTACACCGACATGAAGGTCCACATGGCCGGGGCCTTCGGCGGCCTCGGCATTGAACTCGGCACCAAGGACGGAAAGCTCATGGTGAACGCCCCTATCGAGGACACTCCGGCGTCCCGGGCCGGGATCCTCTCCGGTGACCATATCTGGCAGATCGACGGCAAACCGACCGAAGGGGTCGCGATCAACGATTGCGTCAGCCGGATGCGCGGCACTCCGGGGACCGCGGTCACGCTCGGCATCCTGAGGGTGGGAGCTGCCAAACCGCTCTCCTTCCGGTTGGTGCGTGCCATCATCAAGACCAAAAGTCTGAAGGGAAAGCTGTTGGAACACGGCTATGGCTACATCGCAATCGCTGAATTCCAGGAGCGCACCGGCGACGACTTCGAACACGCCCTGAGGACCCTTGCCGCCGACAATGGCGCTCCGCTTAGCGGGCTGATCCTCGACCTGCGCTTTAATCCGGGCGGGCTCGTCAACCAGGCCTTCCGGGTGGCCAACTGCTTCATCGGCGAAGGGCTTTCCGACGGTCTAATCGTCTCGACCAAGGGGCGCGAAGCGGGTTCCACGCGCAGCATGACCGCCTTTATTGGGGAAAAGGAGCCGCGCTACCCGATGGTAGTGCTGGTCAACGGCTTCAGTGCCAGCGCCTCGGAGATCGTCGCGGGCGCGCTGCAGGACCACAAGCGAGCCGTCATCATGGGTACCCAGAGCTTTGGCAAGGGGAGCGTGCAGTCGATCATCCCGCTGCAAAAAGGAGACGGCCTGAAACTGACCACGGCACTTTACTACACGCCGAGCGGCCGCTCCATCCAGGCCAAGGGGATCACTCCGGATATCATCGTCGAGTTCGCAAAAAAATCGGCGAATCCGGAAAAGAAGAAAATGCCGGAGATTCACGAAGCCGACCTCGAGGGGCATATGGAAGTGATCGGAGCCCCCCCCGCGGCGGGATCCACGGCGGCCCCCCAAGACCCCAAGGAGCAGGAACAACTTAAAAACGACAATCAGCTCGCCCGCGCCCTCGATCTGCTCAAAGGTGTCAACCTGCTGAAGGCGGGCAAGCTGCATTGATCAAGGACGCTAAGCTTTCCCCGCACGACGCCGGACGCCCCGAGCTCCTGGTGATTCTCGGACCGACCGCCTCGGGTAAGACCAGGCTCGGGGCGGACCTCGCCCGGGCGCTTTCCGGCGAGATCATCTCGGCAGACTCGCGCCAGGTCTTTCGCGGCATGGACATCGGCACCGGCAAGGACCTGCACGAGTACGGCGAGATCCCCTACCACCTGATCGACGTGGCCCCTCCCGGAAGCGAGTTCAATCTCTTCGAATTCCAGCGCCTCTTCCTCGCTGCCTTCTCCGATATCTCCGCCCGCGGACGCCTGCCGGTGCTGGTCGGGGGAAGCGGCATGTACCTCGACTCGGTGCTGCGCGGCTACTGGCTTCAGGAGGTCCCGGAAAACCCGGAGCTGCGCCGCGAGCTGGAACCGCTTTCCATGGAGGAATTGGCCGAGCGGCTCAAGAGCGCCACCCCGAAACTGCACAACAGCACCGACCTAACCGAGCGCGCCAGACTCATCCGCGCCCTCGAGATCGCCCTGGCGAGCGCGCCTGAGAAAGAGCCCGAGCCGGTCCCCGGGATCGCCGCGCTAACCCTCGGCATCAGGTGGGAGCGCGCTCTTCTCAGGGAGCGCATCACGCTGCGCCTGCGGGAGCGCCTGGAAGCCGGCATGGTCGAGGAGGTACAGCGGCTGCACGCCTCGGGCATCCCCTACGAAAAGCTCGAGTTCTACGGGCTCGAGTACCGGTTCCTCGCCCGCTTTCTCAAGGGCGAGCTCTCCCGAAACGACATGTTCCAAAAGCTCAACTCCGCCATCCACGACTTCGCCAAGAAGCAGGAGAACTGGTTTCGCCGCATGGAGAGCCATGGCACGCCCATCCACTGGCTGGACGGAGCCGGCGACCCGCTCCAAGAAGCGCTCGAGTATCTAGCCGCACTCCCGAACCCACTGGCGGTGGTGCCATGAGCCGCGACCCGCTAGCCAAATACCTCGCCGGCCGGGCCATCACCTCCCCCTGGAGCATCGAAGGGTGTCCCGGCGGCAGCAACGCCGGCTGCGTCGTGATCCCGGCCCTGGGCGAATCGCAGCGTCTCTTCACGACCCTCGACTCCCTCGCCGCGAATCCGCCGGAGCTCCTGGCGGAGTTCCTCGTCGTGGTCGTGGTGAATCACCGGGAGGACGCGACGGAGCCGGAGAAGCGCGACAACCGGGAAACCCTGGGGCGGCTGCGCCGCGGGGGCAGCCCGCTGCGGCTGGCACTGGTCGATGCGGCCAGCCCCGGCCTGGAGCTTCCCGCCAAAACCGGCGGGGTCGGGCTTGCCCGCCGCATCGGGATGGATCTGGTCTTGCCGCGGCTGGCCCCGGGCGCAGTCATGGTCTGCCTGGACGCGGACACCCTGGTGGAACCGGGCTACCTGAGGGCGATCCGTAGCCACTTCGCTGGTAGCTCTGCTGGGGGAGCGGTCATTCCTTTTAGCCACCAGGCCGGCGATACCGTTGGCGAGGAGCGCGCCATCACGCTCTACGAGCTGTACCTGCGCCACTACGTGCTGGGACTCGAAAAGGCAGGATCCCCCTACGCCTTCCACTGCGTGGGAAGCGCCATGGCCTGCACCGCGGCGGCCTACCTCAAAATGGGTGGGATGAACGCCCGCTGCGCCGGGGAGGATTTCTACTTCCTGCAGCAGCTCAAAAGGACCTCGGGAATCGCCCAGGTGTCCGGCACGGTCGTGCATCCGGCAGCCCGCAGCTCGCACCGGGTACCCTTTGGCACCGGCAAAAGCATTTCGCGCATTCTTGAGCTGGGAGAAGAATCCCAGAGCTTCTACCGCGCCGACTGTTTCCGGATCCTCGGGGAGTGGCTCGGCGCCGTCGAGGCGGGGACCGCGCTTTCAGGCGCGGAACTGCTGGCGGCAAGTGCGCAGTTGGACCCGGAACTCGCTTTCTATCTGGAGCAGGCTCGCTTCGCGCCGGTCTGGGACCGGCTGGCAGAGAACTCCGGAGGCCCCGAAGCGCTCAAAGTCGCCTTCCACGGCTGGTTCGACGCGCTGAAAACCGTCCGGCTCATCCACCACCTCTCGCTCAGTTATCCCAGATGCGGGGCCGATGCAGCGCTTCCGGATCTGCTGCGCTCCTGCGGCGCCAGCGAGGTGCGGGGAGAATTGGCGCAGCTAAAGCTACTACGAGAGATGCAGAACGGGGCACATAGTAATTGACTAGAACGGTCGGGTATGCTACCACAAAAGCCTAGATCCCCGCGCGGGACGCGATTACCGCGATGAGAACCAGGGAGGTTCCGATGTTTTCCAGGATACGATCAGACATAAAGGCAGTCTTTGACAGGGATCCCGCGGCCAGAAGCACGCTCGAGGTGGTCTTTTGTTACCCGGGGCTGCACGCCGTCTGGTTTCACAGAGTCTCGCATTGGTTTTGGAAAAGAGAACTCTGGTTTCTCGCGCGCCTCACCTCGCACTTTGGCCGGTTCTTCACCGGGATCGAGATCCACCCGGGTGCCACCATCGGGAAGGGATTTTTCATCGACCACGGCATGGGAGTGGTCATCGGCGAGACCGCCGAGATCGGGGAGAACGTCACCCTGTACCACGGCGTGACTCTGGGCGGGGTAAGCTGGGAGAAGGTGAAACGGCACCCGACGCTCGGCGACAACGTGGTGATCGGCTCCGGCGCCAAGATTCTTGGCCCCTTTACGGTTGGCAAGGACAGCAAGGTGGGATCCAACTCCGTCGTGGTCAAGGAGGTTCCGCCCAACTCGACCGTCGTCGGTATCCCCGGACGCGTGGTGATGGCCACCGAGAAGCCCCAGGAGCGCATGGACCTCGAACACGGCAGGATGCCGGACCCCGAGGCGAAGGCAATTTCCTGCCTGTTCGACCAGATCCGGGAACTGGAGCGCAAATACAACGTGCTGGCGGCAGACCATGAACTGCTGAAAAATCGACTTAAGTAGACCTCCCACACATGACCAAGACAATCGCTATTACCACGCTCGGCTGCAAGATCAACCAGTTCGAATCGGCCGCCATGACGCAGGCCCTGGAAAAGGACGGCTTCAGCATCGTCCCCTTTTCGGGCCCGGCGGACATCTACCTCATCAATAGCTGCACCGTGACGGCCAAGACGGACGCCGAGTCGCGCCGCCTGATCAGACGCGCCACCCGCCTGAACCCGGAGGCGCGCGTCGTGGTGACCGGCTGCTATGCCCAGATGGCCGGGGCGGAACTTCTGGCGACTCCCGGGGTGAACCTGATCCTCGGCAACTCCGAGAAGCGCGATATCGTCGGCTTTCTCAGAGAGATGGGGGACCAACCTCGGGCGGTGGTCGCCGACATCTCGCTGCAGAAATCGGGGGAGAGCGCGCCGCTGGAGAGCTTTGCCGAACACACCAGAGCTTTCCTGCAGGTGCAAAACGGCTGCGACGCCCGCTGCGCCTACTGCATCGTGCCGTTTGCCCGCGGGGCGAGTCGGAGCGTGGCGCCCGAGGAGGCGCTGGACGCGATGACTTCCTTCAGCGCCAAGGGATTCAAGGAGATCGTGCTGACCGGTATCCACCTGGGGGGCTACGGGCTGGATCTCAATCCGCCGACGGACCTGCTGGGGCTCCTGCAGCGTGCCGAAGGGCTGGCGGCAGTCAACCGGCTGCGCATTGGCTCGGTGGAGCCAACCGAGGTGTCTGCGGAGCTGATTTCCTTTCTTGCCGGGTCGCAAATGGTCTGCCCGCACCTGCACCTGCCATTGCAAAGCGGCAGCGACGGGGTACTATCCCGCATGAACCGCGGCTACAGCACCGAGTTGTATCGCGGCGTGGTGCAGGCGTTGGTGCAGGCTGTGCCGGACATCTGCCTCGGCACCGATCTGATCGCCGGCTTTCCGGGGGAGACCGACCAGGAGTTTGCCGAGACCTACCGGTTTATCGAGGAGCTTCCCTTGGCGTACCTGCACGTCTTTCCTTTCTCGCCGCGCCCGGGAACCCCGGCTGCAACCATGACCCCGCAATTGCACTCGCGGGTCGTCAAGGAAAGGGCCGAGGCGCTGCGGCTATTATCGGAACAAAAGAAGAACGCTTACGCTGCGGGTTTCGTGGGGCGGGAACTGCGGGTTCTGGTGCAGCGAGATGCGGGTGGGAGAAAAGGGCTTTCCAGAAACTACCTGCCGGTGCTGATCGAGGGGAGCGAGGGGCTCTTCAACAGCGAGGTCAACGTGCTGATCACTGAGGCCAGGGGCGGGGAGCTGGTGGGGAGGCTGGCGGAAAAGGGGAACTAGCCGACCGACGGCAGTAACCTGGGTTGGAAGCAGGCTTTTGTGTCTGGTTGCTTCGTGACCCTAAAGTAGCTTTATCATGAAGGAGCATATTGCGTCTTGTTGCTTCGTGGCAACTCCCTCACCCCTTCCCCTCTCCCGGAGGGCGAGGGGTTTAAAATCCTCTTAATTCCTCCTCAATAAAACTCCCCCTCGCCCTCTGGGAGAGGGTCGGGGTGAGGGCGGTGGTGAGGCCGGTGCCCCTCCGAATTACACGGTAAAGATAAAGGTCGCCCCCTTGCCCGGCTCCGCCTCCGCTTGAATCGTCCCTCCGTGGCGGCTGATGATCCTCCGCGCTATGGCAAGCCCGATCCCCCTTCCGTTAAACTCTTCGTTTCGGTGCAGCTTCTGGAACGGCGCAAAGAGTTTGTCCGCATAAGCCATGTCAAAGCCTACGCCGTTGTCTCGGACTGCGAAGGCGAGACGCCCTTCCAACTCGGTCGGATAAAACTCGATCAGCGCATCTTTAGTCGGCTCGCTGAACCTCCAGGCGTTGCCGATTAGATTCTCCAGCACTACCCTCAGTAGCCGCGCATCTCCCCGCACGGTCATCCCTTCCGCGATCCGGAACGCCACCACCCGCTCCGGTTGAGAGCGCAACAGTTGATCGGCAATTTCGCGCACCATGGCACTCAGATCCACGCTCTCCCTGAGGACCTTGCCCCGGGCGAATCGCGACAGCTCAAGGATGGCGTCGATCATTTCGAGCATGCGACGGCTCGATTTCATGATCCGGTCCAGGTAATCCTTGCCGGTGGTGTTTAATTTGCCGGAGTATTCATCGAGGAGCGCCTGGCTGAAGCCGTCCAGATGACGAAGCGGCGCGCGCATATCGTGGGAGACCGAGTAGCTGAACATCTCCAGCTCGCGGTTGGCCGCCTCCAGTTGCGCGGTACGCTCGATGACCCGCCGTTCCAGATCGCTGTTCAACCGCAATAGGCTCTCGTTCACCTCGGAGAGCTCCCTCACCTTTTCCTCAAGCTTACCCGCCACCATCTGACCGTAGTCCCGCAGGAAATCATCCTCGCGCCACACCCGCACCGAGGCTCTCCCCTCCCCGGCCGAGGGCAGCGCCATGACGCGTCCGACTTCTTCCCAGAGTTCATCGGGACTCTTCGGTTTTTCAATAAAGGCACGGGCGCCCAGGGAAAGGGCGAGTTCGGTCTCTTTGCTGCCGGTATAGACCGCGGAATAAAAAAGGAAAGGTATCGCTTTGAGTTCTGTCAGCCGCTTCAGCTCATAGAGGAAGTGAAAGCCGTCCATTATCGGCATCAGACAGTCGGAAATGATCAGGTCCGGTTTCTCCTGGGCCGCCAATTCAAGTCCCTGCCGACCGTTCGCCGCCTCGATAACCTGGCAGCCGTGCCACTCGAAGTTGTAGCGAATGACCTTGCGATCGCTGCGGGAATCGTCTACGACCAGTACCTTCATCCTACCCCCCTAACGGCTGTACCAAGTCGTCACCAACATGAGCCAAGGCTTAGAAATGATACCAATGAAGCTTTATATTGCAAGACTCATTGGCGCTTTGGGGAGGCGGCAGAACCATGTGGGAGATGAGGAGGGCGAGAGATCATGGAAACGGACCGACAAGGGCCAGCTGTGCCTCCCGGTGTTGGACGCAGTAGCGTCCGGAGGGACCGTAACAACGCCGGAAGCGGGGGACGAAGATATAGCGGCACAAAAAAGAAAGGGCGAACACGAGGTTCGCCCCTACAAGCATGGTGGTACCCGGCTGCTACGCCAGCTTAACCTGAAGCTGCGCCAACAGGGCTGCAGCACGCTTCACATCGGAAAGTTCCTTAAACTCGCGATAACCGTCGATGCCGTCCGCGTCGAGACCACGGTAGAAGCGGGGCCGCTTGGCCTTGAGGCCTGCGAGCAGCTTCCCGGAAGCGTAGTCAACGGTTTCGGTCCCCTGTGCGGCAAATTTAAGTTCCAGCACGATGCTATAGCCAAGCTGAAACAGACGCTTCAGCTGCTCGCCGGACAGCACCTCGGCTGCCTGAGCTTCGTCTGCGCCACAAAGCTGCTCCAGAGCGAGGTTCAGGTAACCGCAAACTCGCTGCAGCACGCCAGTCATCGCCTCGGGTTCGGCAAAGGCGCCACCTTCGGCCACCAGTGCGCTGTTCACCAGATAGTTCAGCTCCTCCAGCAGAGGTTCAGAATCAGCGCGGGCCAGAGCCCGGAATAGCAGAGAGTCTTCCTGGGCGGGAATCGGAATCAGACCACCGCATTCGCCTGACGAGCTGAGTAGTTTCTTGTCCCCGTACAGCTCGAAGCTGGCAGGATTGACGCGGGCATAGATGGAAATCGCCTCGTCCAGCGGCGGGAAGCCGAGGTCCTCGAGCCTGCCGGTGCGAAACCGCTGGAGCTGCTCCTCAAGTTCCAGATCAATATCCCCCTTGATCCCTTCCATGAGTGCGGTGTAGAGCGGGTTATCCAACTTGACGAGCATTTTCAGGAAGGCGCCAATCACCTGGCTATGCTTGGGATTTTTAAAAGAAAGCAAAAAGACATCGTCAAAGGTGAGGTCAAAGTCGTCGAAACGCTCCTCGTCATCGGAGAAGTCACCGATACCGCCATTGACTGTCAGTTCCCGACTCAGCAGGAGATGCAGGAACTCGAATTCGAGATGCTTCAGGAGTTCGTGAATCTGGGGTTCGCCTCCCTCCATGAAATAGGACAGCCAGTTGCAAGCCTTTTCCTCAGAGAAGGTGTAGCCCTCCCAAAGTTCCATGTCGAGAATGAAGATGGACTGTTCCGGGGAGGCGATCTGCAGCAGTCCCAGCGCGTCGCTTTCGCCGATTTCCTTCATGAGCCAGAAGAATTCCTGGGGCTGCATGGCCGCGGCGAGCCTCTTGGCGTCGTGATCCATCAGGATCATGTCCATGCGCTGCTTGGCTTCAAGGGTTCTCAGATAGCTGTTCTTTTCCGCAAAAGTGAGCGCAGCAAACCCGCTCTCTGAAAGTTTCTTTGTGGTTGTTATTTCATTTACAGCATTTGCCAAATTGCACCTCTAGAGCAGCAGTTGTGTTTTATGATTAAAATCAGGAAATACGTTCTACGTTCTACGTTCTACGTTCTACGTTCTAATTTACAGATTAGATGTTGTACGTCATCATTTTGGTATCTACTGTTGTCCAATGTTCGCAGTTTGCCTGATTACTCAGCGGTGTTCTTTGCTTTCAACGCTTTTTTGTAGCCGCAGCTGCGATGTAGCCACTTCAGATCCTTTACTAGTTCAGGCGTGAGCTGGACACATTCTGGATTGATTTTGAAACGCTTCGTGTAAATTTTGCAGCGCCTGGTATCAATGTCGAGATAACGGCAGGGCGTCGAGGTGAAGAGAATACGGCCGTCCTCGTCCTCTATTTTTTCAAAGCAGCAGAGTCCACACTGCTCGCAAATCGCCTCCCACTTCCCATTATCTACTTTTCCAGTTGGCATTGCATTAACTCCGCATTGTAAGTTCGTTTGTCAAAAAATTCACCACGCACGAAGTGATTAAAACAGTCTACGTTGGCGATTAGATGAGAAGAAAGTTGATTTCCTCCCTCCCTAACCCTCCCCCTCCGGGAGAGAGGACGCTCTTCAAATGACAGGATTACTTTTCCTCCCCGCCCAAGAGAACTTCAAAGGTGCCATTACTGCCGGAGAATTTTACCGCATCCTGATGGATCTCCAGGACCTTGAAACCGTCCACAGTGCTCCCCTGCAGTACTGCACGCCCGTTCACGACGGCAAAGCTTGACTCTCCGGTACTCTGCCAGGCAATCCCCGACACTTTCGGCTCTGGATGTGCCGGAACAGGAACAACTGCGGGCGCCGCCTCTACCCGTGCCTGGGCGGGTGCCGTCTGCGCCGGGACTGCCTGCACTTTAGTCACAGCGGCCTGGGCTTTACCGACTGGTAAGGTCGCGGTTTTTGATTTCAGCGGCGAGGTGACTTTTGCGCTTACCTGTGGGGCCGCCTTCGCGTTCACCTGTGGGGCCGCCTTCGCGTTCACCTGTGGGGCCGCCTTCGCGTTCACCTGCGGGGTGACTTTCGCTTCCGGCTTTGCTGCGGCTTTCCGATTGGACACGAGGGGCGCTTTGGGACCCGGCACTGGCGCCGCTTTCACGGATCCGCCTGGCGCGGCCTGCTCAGGGACAATGGCCGGAGTCTCAATAACCGTGTTCACCGGCGTAGCGACAGAAGGCGCGGGCGCAGTCTTGGTAACCACTACCGGCAGCTTGGCTGACGGCGCCGGACGTGAAAAGCCGCCCATGATGGCGAAGGTTACCAGCACTGCCAGGGCAGCGGTGCCCAGTACTGCGCCAGGCAAGACCCAGGTGGGCCGGGACTTGCGCGACCTGATTAAGTCGCTATCGCCTGCCATCCTTTTGGTGCTGTTCGATTCCTCAGCCTTTTCCAGCGCCTTCAATATGGAACTCATAGCACTCCTTTTGGTAACTCAAGTCGTCAATTCCTGCAAAGCCAGCTTCCTCAAGGTCTCCGGCGCGGCAAGAAACTGAAGAGGCGCCCGAAGATTCCTGCGCTTTTCCCGTACGGCGCGCGCCCCAGCAGCTCACTCACCGCCTGGGCCACCATGGCACCGGATATCACGCGCTCCTCTTCGGAGTACCCGATCAGCAGAGCACGGTCACAGACGATGTTGACCAGCCTCGGGACGCCGCCGGAAAAACGAAAAATCCGCTTCAATGCGGCGCTGGTGAACTCCGCGGCCCGAAAACGTCCGGCAAGCTCCATTCGGTGATCGATGTAGCGCCGCGTGCTGTCGTACCCCATCGGAAGCAGGTGGTAGCGCACCGTGATGCGCTGATTTAGTTGCCGTAGCTCGTCGCGCGCCAGGATGGAAAGCAGTTCCGGCTGCCCAGAAAGCACGATCTGGATCAGCTTGTCAGTCTCGGTCTCCAGGTTCGAGATGAGCCGGAGCTGTTCCAGCACCTCCGCGGAGAGGTTCTGTGCCTCGTCCATGACCAGGACAACGCTTCGTCCGGCCGCTTTTTGCGCCAGCAGAAAATCGTTCAGCTCCTGCAGCAGCTCCATCCGGCTGCCGTTTTCCCAGGGGAGGCCGAACTCCCGGTTGATGCTGGTCAAAAGCTCCAGGGAAGAGAGGCAGGGATTGAAAATGAGCGCAGTCCGGTGCCCCTCGGAGTCGAGGCGGTTCAGGAAGGTGCGCAGCAGGGTAGTCTTGCCGGTACCGACCTCGCCGGTCAGCTCGATAAAACCGGCGCGGCTCTCCACAGCATAAATGAGATGCGCGAACGCCTCCCGGTGCTGGGTGCTCATGAACAGGAAGCGGGGGTTCGGGGTGATGGTAAAGGGGCTTTCCCGAAAGCCGTAAAAAGTACAGTACATGGCGGGTGTGCGTCCTTTGGGAGGCTCTCTTATCTAATGGGAGAATATAGCGCGAATCTGTTCAGAAATAAAGGGGAAAGGAGCCGTCGCTACCTCAGTAGCGGTAGCTCAGCTCGGCGCGCAGCAACTGGTTGGTCCTGCTGTCGCCCTGACGCAGCTCCAGGTTGTGGATCCGCTCGCAACCATACATGAGCAGCGCGTCCCAGTCGCCGTACACCGGGAGCTTCCAAAAGGCGCGCAGCGCGACCTTGCGCTCGATGGCCTGCAGCGTTCCGTTGGGGTTGAAGCGTCCGCTGGAGTCGACGCTGATCCGGCCGTAATCCCCCCGCGAGGTGCGATATGCTTCGAGGGCCAGGTTGTTCCGCACCGAGAACCAGTGGCTGTAGCGCAGGAAAAACTCCTGGGCCCCGCCTCCCTGGCTGTCGCCGATCGGGAGGTTATGGTGCAGGTACCCTTCGGTAAAGGTGCCGTTGGTGTAGAGAATCTGGTTTCCCCGGAAATACTCGAAGCGCAGGTCATCCCGACCGCTGTCGCTAAGCCTTGGGAGGTAGAACCCTGCCAGGTAGCTCTCCACGATGGGCCAGAAAAGGGCGCTATCCTCGCCGGAATACTCGCCGTAGAGCTCGGCGTTTCTCAGCCAGGGAAGGCGGAAGCGCAGATCGATCCCCGCAACGGAATTGGAATTGTCGGCGCCGGTCCCACCGACCACGCCGCGCATCAGGTCGCCAAAGCTGTTGTTCACTCCGGGTCCTCCGACCTGGCGACCAAGGTTAATGCCGAACTCGGAGTTCACGTTCGGTTTCATGGAGAGCTTGCCGGCCACGAAGTACGGCTGACGCGTCTCCCCGTCGGTCACCGTCTTTTCGAAGCGCGAGACGAGCAGGGTGTACTTCAGGTCCCAAAGGTAGCGGCTTGACACCAACTCGGGGCTGGAGAGCTTGATCTGGTCGAAGTTGGCCGCGTTATTGGAAAGGGTGATGGCACCGCGGTAGCCGGGTCCGAGCCAGTTCTCGTCACGCCCCACCTCGAGTTCCGCCCCTCCCCCGCCAAGTTTCAGGTATCCCCTGTTAAGCCGCAGGCGCGGCCCGGCGTCGCCCTCGGACCAAAGAAGCATTGGCTCCAGGAGCAGCGCAGCCTTCGAGCCAAGGTACGCCTCACCGCTGGCTCTCAGGTCCAGGTTACTCCCGGGCTGGTAGACCACGCCGGCGTTATTTTCGAGTAGCGGGGTCCCCTCGCTGCCGCGCTGCTGGACCGGGGCCGGGTATGGATTATTCGGTCGCAGCCCGGAACCGATGCCGAAAACCCCGTCGTTTCCAGGATCATTAACGGCTCGGAAATAACTCCTCGGGGCGCCGTCCAGGTAAACGTCGCGCAGCCGCGCCGTGGCAGCCGGATCGTAGTCGAAACTAGGAGCGCTGCCCTCCTTCCCGTAGAGCACTACCTCGCGCGGCAGCAGCTCCCGCAGCCGGGCCAGGTAATCGCTCGCCAGCTCCGGATAGGTGCCGCCGGCCAGCCGCCCTTCGGCCTCCCTCATGAGCCGCACAGCCTCACTTTTGGAGTAGGGACGGATCCCCTTGACGTCACCGGTCACCAGGCCGTAGCCGGAAAGCTTCTCCAGATAAAGATAAATGGGGCTATCAAGCGCTATGTTGGGGGAAGAAAGTGCGAATGCGCTACCGGAATGCAGAGCAGTAGCCAGCAGTAGCGCCAGCAGAAATCTTGAGGGCTTCATTAGGATCCTAAATACAGGTAAGACAAGGAAACAGCAGAAAACTAAATTTGCCGAATCCTACACTTTTTTCCCGTAGGGACCAAGACTTTTTTAGCGGGGAGTGCCGGGAACGCTTCAGGCCGCGGAGTCACCTTTAGGGGTGGCGACGCGCAGGCTCCGGACAAAGGCGAGCTTTTGGGGCGGGAACAGGTCGGGACGCACCCTCTGGAAGGCGAGCGGAGGGGCGATGTCGAAATGGTAGCGCGGTACGAACTCGGGAACGATGACCCGTAAGCAGTCGAGCAGGCCGGCGATGTTGCAGGCCCGGGCCAAAGCGAAGAGTTCATTGAAATTAGTCGTGACCTGCTTCAGGTCGGTTTCCACCGGGGCCATGACGCGGATTTTCTTGTGGGCGGTCGCCTTGATCCCCTCCCCGTCGATGAGGAGCTCCTCGAAAAGCTTTTCGCCAGGCTTCAGCCCGGTGAAGATGATATCGATATCCTTGTAGGGAACCAGGCCGGAGAGCTGGATCAGCTCCTCGGCAAGCGACAGTATCCGTACCGGCTCGCCCATGTCCAGGACGAAGATCTCCCCGCCCTTGCCGATGCACCCGGCTTGCAGCACGAGCTGCGACGCCTCGGGGATGGTCATGAAATAGCGCACGACATCCCGGTCGGTGACCGTCACCGGGCCGCCGGTGCGGATCTGCTCCTTGAAGAGCGGGATGACGCTGCCGTTACTGCCAAGCACGTTGCCGAAGCGGACCGTGGTGAACTTGGTCTTGGAATTCCCGGCGAGCCCCTGCACGTAAACCTCGGCGCTTCTCTTGGTGGCTCCCATGACATTGGTCGGGTTCACCGCCTTGTCCGTCGAGACCATGACGAAGTTACGCACCTTGTACTTATGGGCGGCGTCGGCGACGACCCGACTACCCATGACGTTGTTCAGCACCGCCTCGGCCGGGTTGTATTCCATCATCGCCACGTGCTTGTAGGCCGCGGCGTGGAACACGACCTCGGGGCCGAACTCGTCGAAAACACTCTCCACGCGCTCCTGGTTCTTGACGTCGCCCACCAACGGGATGATGCGCAACTCGGGGAAGCTCGCTGCCAGTTCCTTCTCGATGTAGAAGAGCGGAGTTTCGGCGTGGTCGAAGAGGACCAGCTTGGCGGGCTTAAAGAGCGCCACCTGGCGACAGATCTCGCTCCCGATGCTGCCGGCGGCGCCGGTCACCAGCACCCGCTTGTCGGTGAGGTAATTGCGGATCGCGGTCTGGTCCAGTACCACCGGATCACGCCCCAGAAGGTCTTCGATCTCCACGTCCTTAATCTGGGAGACCGAGATCTTGCCGTCGATGATGGCGGTGATTCCCGGCAGGGTCTTGAAGTGGGCCTTGGCTCGCTCGCAGCTGGCGATCACCCGCCGCTTGAGTGCGCCGTCACTGGAGGGTATGGCAAAGATAACCTCTTCGACCCGGTGGCGCCGCACCAGGGCCCGCAGGCGGTTGGTGGCGCCCAGAACGCGCACCCCGGAGAGCTTCAGACCGCGCTTGCTCGGGTTGTCGTCGACGAATCCGACCACATTGTAGGGGGAGTTCGCCTGCTTCCTGATTTCCTTCAAAAGCAGGTTTCCGGCCGCTCCGGCGCCGATGATAAGTGTTCTTTTCCCTTTGCGCAGGGACGGGATGAAGCGGGTTTCCCGGTAAATTCTCCAGAGGAGCCGGCTCGTGGCCACCAGGGCGAAGAGAATGAACCAGTCGAGGATGTAGATGGAACGCGGCAGCGCGAGGGAGCCTTTGATGAAAATGTGGATGAAGGCCGACACCATGGAGGAAAGGGTAACGACCTTGAAGATTACGAAAGCGTCTTGAAGCGAGGCGTAGCGCCAGATGTTGCGGTACATACCGGAAGCAGCAAAGAGGATCGGCTTGACGACCAGCACGACGGCAAGCCCTTGCACCAATAGATTTACTTCTTCTGCGGGGATCTGGAAGTCAAAGCGGAGCAAAAATGAGATGAAAAGCGCAGCAGCTATTAAAACAGTGTCCAAAACGAAGACGAGGACCCTTTTTGCCTGGAACATCTTACCCCTCCAACTATTTTTGCATCAGGCACCACACTGAAGCCATCACAATCCAAAGTGAAGCGACTAGACAATAGCATCTCATGGAGAAAATGCAAGATTTATTATCACCCCCTAACAGTCCTCGGCTCGTTGAGGGGGACCTAATCTCCTGTGGCAACCGCGACAGCGGGCCTGGCAGCCGTCTCTACCCAAGCGCTCCCGAGACCATGGGAGCGGAGCAGGCCGCCGCCTAATGAGTAACGCCTTCGCTTCGGACGACCTTCAGGAAGGTTCGGAAAAGTATCCGCAGGTCCAGGGCAAAGGAGCGGTTCTTGAGATACTCCTCGTCAAACTCCACCTTGACTGGAATGGGGAGTTCGTCCCGGCCGTTGATCTGCGCCCAGCCGGTAAGCCCCGGGGTTAAGGATTGAATCCCTTTCCGGGTCCTCAGCTCGATGAGGTCATACTGGTTGAAGAGGGCCGGGCGCGGGCCGACGAAGCTCATGTCACCGCACAGGATGCTCAAAAGCTGCGGCAGCTCGTCCAGGCTTGACTTACGCAAGAATTTGCCGATCGGGGTCAGGAACCGGTCAGGGTCGGCCAGCAGGTGGGTCGCCAGCGCGGGAGTATCCACCAGCATGGTGCGAAACTTGGGCATCCTGAAGATGGCGTTGTTGCGCCCCACCCGGTCGGACCAGTAACACACCGGCCCGCGGGAGGTCATCCTCACCAGGAGCGCAACCAAGAGCATGGGCAGGCTGAACGAAATCAGCAAAATGAGGGATAGCAGCACATCGAAAATTCTTTTCACTATACCACCTCAGGGCCGTGCACTATAACTGCCGCCATTCTTAGCGGCCATGCGGGTTGCTGTCAGCCAGTCTTTGATTTAGATACCACGCGGCGGTTGTTGCGAGCCCCTGCTCCAAGGTGAAGGGTGGAGTCCACCCCAGCTCCTCCCGAATCCCGGAGCTGTCCACGGCGAGCGAGCCGGTTAAGCGACTGAGCAGGGCGCCCCTGCCAGTCAGCTTGCCGGCCAAAAGCATAAGCGAGACGGGAAACGGCAGCAGCCGCGCCGGCACGCCGAGCGCCGCGGCGCAGCGTCGCAGCAATTCCGGGGTGGAGAGGTCCTCGCCATCACTTAGCAGGTAGGTCCGACCGGCGGCAGCCGGGTGCACGGCGCAGGCCGCCAGGGCGTCGACCAGATTACCGAGGTAGGTGAGGCTTCGTTTGTTGCGGATGGAGGCAAGCGGCAGGGGGATGCCACGCTGGACCACTTGCAGCATGCTGAGGAAATTGGCTCTGACTCCCGGACCATAGACCAGGGTGGGCCTGACGATCACGACTTCCAGCCCGGTTTGGCCAGCTATGCTCCGCACCCCCTGCTCCGCCTCGAATTTACTGATGCCATAGGGATCGGTCGGGTGCGGGAGCGAGTCCCCGGTGTAGGGGGCCGAGGTCTCCTCGCCGTTTACCTTAATCGAACTAACGAATACCAAGCGCCTGACACCTGCCTCTGCCGCATCACGCGCGAGTTTCAGGGTACCGGCAACATTCACCTTACGAAACTCCTCCAGCGGGTCGGAGCAGCGCTCATTCATGACGTGGACCCGGGCGGCGAGATGGATGACCGTGTCGACTCCCGCCAGGGCCTCATCCCAAACCGTTTCACTTCCCAACGGCTCGACGCGCACCGGCTGCACCCCGGCGACCAGGGCGGCAGGGCTCTCCGAGGGAAGCAGCGTCCCGCTAACGGCGAAACCTCCGGCTAGCAGACGGCGACACAGGGAGGCTCCTACAAAACCTGTTGCACCTGTTACGAGTAATCGGGACGACTTTGTCACGTTTTAGCCCTTATCGGAATTTCCGGCAGGCCGCATCGGCCTGTGAAAAAGTTGCAGGATCTTCCGGAAATATTTGGAATACACTTTCCAGAAGTTGGTGGAAATCCCGTTAGCCGCGCAGGCCCGAAGGATTTCCCGATTCAAAATCCAGTTGCTGCGCAGATTCCGGGTACTTATTCCGCCGGTGCGCATCAGCACGAGAACTTCGGGCAGATAGGTGTAGGGGACTCGGTAGCGTTCCAGAAAGCGGGCCGTCAATTCGAAATCCGCCGCAATCAGATAGTCGGTGCGAAACAGCCCGTGACGCTGGTACAGTTCACGGCGCAGGAAAAACGTGGGATGCGGCGGCATCCACCCCCAGGCGAATCTGGCCGGAGTGAACCCGGCACCGGAGTAAAAGCGCACCACACGATGCAGGTTTTCCGGGCGAACGTACACCAGGTCGGCGAACAAAGCCCCAGCCCCGCTCTTCCCGAATCGGGCCAGGACCTTCTCAAGAACCTGCGGGCCGGCGTAGAAGTCGTCCGAATTCAGGATGCCGACTATTTCTCCCGTGGCAAGGGAAATCCCCTTGTTCATCGCGTCGTAGATGCCGTGATCCGGTTCGGATAGTATCCGGGCACCGGGGGAGATCCGGCGCACAATATCCAGAGTATTGTCGGTGGATACGGCGTCGATTATTATATGCTCCGCGTGACAGGTCTGACTGGCAACACTGCGCAGGCAGTCGGCGATGGTTGCAGCTGAATTGCGAGTCGCGGTAATAATGGAAATTTTAGGTATGGCGTCAATAAGAGTCACCCTGTGCCGGCTAGGTTAAAAAAGTGATTTTCTTAAAACTGAAAAGGCCGCGGCCTCTTAGACTGTAGACTCGTTTTAAAATATTTTTGACAAGCAGATAGCGCCAGTAGGCCTGAATCCGGGAATTGGAGGAACTTTCGGGGCTCACGTTGTCGGCGTGCCGCCGGTATGAAATCAAGGGCTCATCGATGAAATACGTTTTGCCGTAAGTAGCATTCATGGCCCCGAACCAGATGTCGTGCATCGGCACATCGGCCGGGATCGGCAACAGGATGTCCTTGAGTGATTTTCTGAATGCCAGGGTGCACCCCAGATATTTGTTTTTGACAATCGTATCGATCAAACCGGCTTTAAAAGCACCGCGTCCGGCAAAAAAGGACTCAGACCTGACCGCGCCGTCTCCATCAATAACCGTGGCATCGGTAGCAATCATGGTTACCTCGCTATTCAGATCAAAGGCGCTGATTATTTTGGCGACTTTGGTCTTATGCCATAAATCATCCTGATCGCTTAAAAAAATAATCTCCCCGGCGCTTAAATTCACTGCGTTCTCGAATGACTTGAAAACACCGAGGTTTCTCGGATTTCTGCTCAGTTTTATCCTGGGATCCGGAACGGATTGAATCAAACTTACGGTCGAGTCGGTAGAGCAGTCATCTATGACAATTAACTCGTCACCGGCATTCAATTGGCACAGTATGGACGATATTTGTTGAAGAACGTACTTGTCGCCATTGTAGACCGCCATGCAGACTGAGATCATGAATCAAGTTTTCCTCTTTTGTTGATCAGTCCGTCCCGCAGACCAAGCACCAGATAACGAAAATACGAAAGACGGTCCTTGCACATGGCGATCAATATGAGCTGCTGCACCAGCGAAAAGAAAATTTCCCGCAACGCCATGAGCTTCGGCACATGCCCCAGGCGAAGCAGCAGCAAGGAGTTGCGGACCCGATAATAGCGCCGCTGCGGCGGGTGGAGCGGGACGCGGAAGATCCCGAAATTTATGGTTTTGCTGCCGATGGAGTGCGCCATGGACACCTGGGGGACTATCAACACGGTCAGGCCTTTTGCAAAGCAACGCAGACACCACTCAGTGTCGACAAAATCGATAAAAAGGCTTTCATCCATGGTGCCTGCGAGGCCGAACACCTCCGCTGCCACAGCGCTACCCGAGGAAATCACCACGTTGGTGGTAAGAGCCCCGCCCTGCGCGCCGGGGCGCAGTTTCCTCCTGAACCCCCATCGGGTAATGGCCACAATGGCATAGTCAAACTGAGCGGACTGGTCATGAAATACGGGAGCGGTGATTTTGGATGTGCCCTCAATTATTGGCTGCACCAGTTTGCCCAAAAAGAGTTCGGGCATGATGCTATCCTGGTCGAAAAAGACGATCACCTCCGCACGCTGCTTCAGGCAGTGAGAGATCCCCACGTTTTGGGCATGGGCGATCCCCATGTTGCCTCCGAGACGGGTCACCTTCAAGGAGGGAGGAACAGGGTCTGAATCATCGCTATTATCTATGATGATGTAATCAGCGGATTCCTGGGTGATGGTGCGCACCAGGGAAGTAACCTTGCCCCAATCCGGCCGATAGGTGACTATCACTGCACAAACTTTAGCAACAAACATTCAGCCCGCCTTCAAGTGGGTGCCTGCGCGCAAGCCCCGAAATCGGATCTGCCTGTCGCTCAAAGCAAATAACCGGCAGGTAGCCGGCGTTTACAAGTAGTTGTCAGCGGGATTCTGGTCCCGGTGATTGAGCTGGACTCGATGGAATTGCGGGCAAAAAACGCCTTTAGCTCCGTAGTTTTCCGGCCTCAGCATGGCATCTTTACTGCTTAGCGGAGGTGACGCCGGCCGCGCCTTGGACCGGGAGTGGTTGACCGAGAGCAGCACGGAAAACAAAACATAAACCGGGAAGAAATACCTGGTCTGGACTATCGGTGTGGTTGCAAATACGACGCAGTACACGACCGCAAAGTAAAAGGTATCGTTGTAAATATCAACTTTTTTATTGATAACCAGAAAAACCGCCATGACAAAGAAAAGGATGCATTGCCATAAGACCACAAAATTGTTATAGAAATCAGACCAATCAAACATATTTGCCATGCGAACCATCCCTCCGAAAAGGTTCTGGAGCACCTTGGGGACCACCACGATGAAATAGCCGTATTGGGATTGAATATCGTTTAATTTCACAAAAAGGTTGCTTCCCTGGGTGTCCCCATCGGCAAAGAGGCTCGCCGTGGACTCCATAACTTTAACTTCCTTGGACAGCAATATATAGACGGCGGAAATGCCCAGGACCAGGAACAAAAGGGCCTTTTTCCGGTTGACATTGGCCCTCATCACCGGGGAGAGCATCCCCAGATAGACCAGCAAAAACAGCGTCAGTTGCCACCTGGCAAGAAACGAGGTAATAAGGCAGAGGAAAAGATAGCCCCATTTTCGGTGGTTCAGATACATGACCAGTAATGAGGCAAAGAGAAAGGAAATGATTTCCTTATTAACTGACATCAGGCTGATGAAAATCGTCGGGTTGACCAGGGTAAAGAACAAGAGCCACGACTTGTTTATATTCTTGGTCTTGGATAGCAACCAGTAAGAAATCACCAGCAGGATGCAGTTGAAAAGAAAAATAAGCAGCCGATTGTTGTTGAACATCTTGATGATAGCCACGGGCCCCAGGAAATTGCCCGATATCGTTACCAAATCCGAGGCGTTGCTGAAATTTTTGGCAAATGCCTCGTAGGTGGGAGCGTCGGCCCAGACCTTTAAGTCGATCGCGCCATTGAACGCCGGTTCTGCAATGCAGATGAAGAAGACCAGAGACAGGAAGAGATAGAAGGAAAAAGTAAAAAGTCGGAATATTTTTTTCATGAGTTCACAGCACTATGCCGGCAGCAATCACAGGTCGGGGCAGCTTGCACCAGTCCGCCCGCCCTGCGGCTGCCGGTCGGCGCCAGAAAGCAGTCCGAGGCGAAAATCTCCCGATCGTGGACGACCCTGACGGCCAGGAAATCGTTGAGGGTGGTCCGGCGCCTGTCGCGCGAAGGTAAGGTGATCATGCAGTTGCCATTGGGGTCAGGTTGTCCTTTTGGAACGAAACGATTCCAAGCAGTCCATCATCTTGGCGGATACGATTTTCCAATCGAGTTGGCGAGCCACCTGCAGAGCTTGGCGCGATCGGGATGAGGTAAGCTCAGCGTTGTTAACCAGATCGATGACGGCATTGACGATGGAATCTGACGACTTATTCTCCACGATCCAGGCAGTGGCATCACCTGCACCGTAGTATCCAGTGGTGACAACCGGAATACCGCAGGCCATTGCCTCCAATACCGGATAATGCGGCGCCCCATGCTGAACGGTGCCCGGCGCGATGAGGATGTCGACTGACTGGTAAAAGCGTGCCAGCTCGTGGTCGTTACGGGACGCTACGACTTCACATCTTTCGTGGGACCACCCAGCCGGCAAATTCCCGAACGCCACTCGAAGCGCATAGCGCTGGTCCTTTTGGTACAGCCTCTCGAAGGCCTCCAACACGAATCCGATCCCTTTTTCCGGCTCCAAGCGGCCGATGCAACCAAGCACGATGGATCCGTCGGCGCCGAGTTTCCGAGCACTTCCGTCAGCCGGTTTGAAGATCTTCAAGTCCAATCCAGGCGGGACGTAGACATCGGAGCGAATGTTTTTGTATTTGAAATAAAGCGGCGCATTGACAATTCTTTTCAGGGGAAGCCAGTAGGAACATTTTGCCAGAGTTCCCATCAGCAAAGCTTTCAGGTTTTTCTTGTACCAGAAATAGTCGGGCTCGTATGCCTGCACATAATAGAATTTACTTGCGTCCTTGCATCTGGATAGTGACACGGGGAAAGCTGTCAGCGAAAAGTTGGCCAAAATCACGTCGTAATCGTTACCAAAACGGTTCAACCCCCGGTACAAGGAAATCAGCTGGCGTATCCCGCGTGCACCGGCTCCGTTTCTGACACCGGCAGGAGCGCCTTTTGCGTCGACCCAGATCATTGAGGCCGCCGTCGGGAAGTAGGGCGGTTTGCTCGCTGCCGGGGCCAGGAAGCTCACCTGATGACCGCTTTCTATCCAGGAATTGGCCAGTTCTGACAGCACCCGATACCCGCCGGTAGGCTGGAAATCCAAAACCGGTATCAATATTTTCATCGTTACTCCTTGTTTAGTCAGCACGCTGAGTTAGCAGCACTCTGCGCGTCAGGTACCACATTGCCACCCAGTAAAGCAGATAGTTCAGGGCAAAAGCCATGACAGCACCCGACAACCCGAATGGAGAGGTTAACAGGAGGGTTAAAGAAACCAGCAGGACCGAAAAAGCGATTTCACCCGCCACGAAAGCTCCGGTCGCCGCCCTGCCCAGCAGCACATAGGCCAGGACCCAGCTTCCGATTTTGATCACGTCGCCCAGTAACTGCCAGCCAAAGAGCGCGGTCATCGGCCGGAATTCCGGAGTAAAGAGCACCGACACCAGAAAGCCGCGCAGCAAATAGATGGACAAGGCACCGCAAACGGCAAGGGGCAGTACCACACGGTACGTTTTCAGGATTTCCGCTTTTAGTTCATGGCTGTCCCTGATCTCGGAAATCCTCGGCAGGTAGTATGCCGAAAGCGTCAGCGTCACCAGCATCAGGTAGATGTCGCTGATTTTCGTCACCGCCTGCCAGTACCCGGTGGCCTCCAGGCCGAACTTCCTGGACAGATGATTACGCACGAGGATTTGCGCCAGGGGGGCGCAGACAGCACTGGTCGCAGCCATGGCAACGAACTTCATCAGGTTCTGCAGGGATTTCCGGTCGATCCTGCCCCAGAGGAAACCCAGCCTGAACCACTCTGTCCTGAGCACCAGCCCCAGTGTGGCCAGCACAGCCACTGACTGGCTCACTCCGAAGGCGATCAAGGCACCCCGCAATCCGATCCACCAGGAAAGTAGGCCCACGACGCAAAACGAGACCAGGTTGCCGGATATGTTTGCCAGTACGAATCTGCGGTATTCTTTTTTCCCGTTGATGATGGAGAGCAGCAGTGCATTGAGCGCCAACCCCGGCAAGGCTGCGGCAAACCAAAGGAAGACATCGGAGAAATCCGGGCGCTGGAACAGCAGCGAGGAAAGCCGCACCCGAAAAAGGACAATCCCGAGCGCCAGCACGACGGTCGCGTAGAGCATCAATCGGAAGGCGGTCTGCCAGGTGGCCTGTTGGCGCACTTCGTCGTCAAAAAACTCCGCCGTATACTTGGTGACACCTGTGGAGACGGTCCCGCTGACCAGCCCGGAGACCATACCGATCGCGCTTTGGAACTGCCCTATCATGGTGTATCCTGCCGGACCCAACATGACGGCGAGAAGCTTGTTCAAAACAAGCGCGCTCGACACCTTAATGGCGACAGCGACTCCATTCCACAGGCTCGTTTTTATCAGACTCATGACGCATAGATTTTGTGCAATGAGCCACAGACAGTGGCGACGTCATCTGCCGTCAGGTTCGGCGACATTGGCAAACTGAGCACCGACCCGTGGATCGCCTCGGATATCGGCAAATCGCCCTCCTGGTAGCCGAGGGGGGCGTAGGCTTCCTGCAGGTGCGGCGCAATGGGATAGTGTATCATGGTGCCGATACCGGCTTCGGCCAGCCTCTTCTGCAGCAGGTCGCGCTCTTGGGTCCTGATCACGAACAGGTGCCAAACGGGCTCTGCCCAGGCGGGGACCAGGGGGAGCTTAAGAGCTCCAATCGACTGCAACCCGTCGACATAGGCAGCAGCGACCAGCTGCCGCCTGGCGTTCCACTCATCGAGCTTCCTGAGCTTCACCCCCAGAAAAGCGGCCTGCAGTTCATCGAGACGCGAGTTGTAACCGACAGCTTCGTTTCTGTACTTGAGCTGGGAGCCGTAATTGCGCAAAACCCGGACCCGATCGGCCAGATCCGGATCATCGGTAGTCACCGCGCCACCGTCGCCGACTGCCCCGAGGTTCTTGCCCGGGTAAAAGCTGAAGCCCGCAGCGTCCCCCAGCCCACCGGCGCGGCGCCCCCGGTAGCGTGCGCCGTGCGCCTGGGCGCAATCCTCGATGACCTTGAGACCATGCTTGCGGGCGATAAGATTGATGGCGTCCATATCCGCCGGCTGCCCGTAAAGGTGTACCACCATGATCGCTTTGGTCCTGGGGGTTATGGCCCGCTCGATCCTGGCCGGGTCCACATTGTAGCTGAGCTCGCAGGGTTCCACCGGGATCGGGGTTGCGCCGGCATGGGTCACCGCCAGCCAGGTCGCGATGTAGGTATTGGACGGGACCAGCACCTCGTCCCCCGCCCCGATCCCGTAGGCCCGCACGATTAGATGCAGGGCCTCCAGGCCGTTTGCCACACCGACACAATATTTCACCCCGCAGTAGGCGGCGAAATCTTCTTCAAAGAGCTCGACCTCCCTGCCGAGGATGTACCATCCCGACTCCATGACGCGGCGATAGGCTGCGTCCAGCTCATCCTTGAGTTCGCCGTAGGGCGCCTTGAGATCAAGAAACGGTATGGTCATAGCGAGGTTACCAGGGCCAGGAATTCGTCGTAATTCCGGATGTAATCATCCGCACTGTAGAGGTCGGAAGCAAGTACCATCAAGACGGCGTCAGCGGAATACCTGTACTGGACTCCCCACACCATCGGGGGGATAAGCAGGGCTGCCCCCGGCGAGTTCAGGAGGTACTCCTCACGGCGCCTGCCGTCGTCGACCATGACCGAGCAGGACCCCTTGACGCAGACCAGGAACTGGCTCAACTCCTTGTGGGCGTGCTCCCCTCGGGTCTCGCGGCTCGGGACATCAAAAACGAGGAAGAACCGCTTGGGCAGAAAGGGGAGATACTGGCCGTATTCGGCATAGGAGAGACTCCCGCGCATATCGGGGACCATGGGAAGGTTGAAGAACCGTACACCGGGTATCGCCGATTGCCCATCGGCCCCGGGACTTTTCAAAGCAGCGGCTGCGGGATTTTTCAGCTGGGTGGCGGAGACGTACCCCGCTATCCGTGCAGGGTTCCCCACCACGATGGCATTGGGAGGCACGTTTTTGGTGACCACGGACCCCGCCCCGACCATGGCGTTTTTCCCGATGGTGTTGCCGGCGAGAATGGTGGCATTGGCGCCGATCGAGGCACCGCTCTGGATGACTGTTTGGGCAAACTTCTCCGGGTACTGCCTGCTGCGGGGGAAAAGGTCGTTGGTGAAGGTGGCATTGGGTCCGATGAAGACGTCATCGGCAATCCGCAAGCCGTCCCAGATCTGGACACCGCACTTCACCGTCACCCGGTCTCCGATGATTACGTCGTTCTCAATGAAAACATGGTCGCAGATGTTGCAGTCAGCCCCGATGACGGCACCTGGCAGAACATGGGCAAATGCCCACACGCGGGTACCTTCCCCGATAGTGTCCGTTTCCACGAGAGAATTTGGGTGTTGATAAAATGACATGCCCGCTCCTGTTCTGGATTCCAATTTGTGATATGCTGCACTGCTCGGCAGCGGCCCGGGGAGCCGGCTCACCCGGCGGCTTCCGCGAAACGTCAGTCCCCGGCGCCAGCCTGCGCCAGGCCGCCCATTTTGTCCGGGGGCGCTCCCCTGAGAGTCCTGCGCAGCCAGAGGGCGGTTAGGGCAAGAAGGACAGCCTGTACCGAATAAGACCACCAACTCATCCACAGCCCTAAATGCATGAAGTAGAACTGTTTGGGAAATAACAGGATCCCTTCGGAATCCGGCTGCGGCCAGGGGGCTGCGTTGATCCGCAACCAGAACTGGGAGAACACGACCGTTATAATCACCAGTGCATACCTGAATGAGACCCTGGTGCGCACCCCCTCAAGGTCGAGCGTGACGCCCAGCACGAGGAACGGCCAGGCAAGAGTCAGGAAGCGCGGTTCGCCCACCAGCCCAAGGAGCAGTGAGATTCCGATGACGGCCACCACGCCCGGCCCAAGCCTGCGCGCCTGGACGCAGAACGTTCCCCACCTGAGAGCCAGCAGCAGCACCAGGGGGCCCCAGAAAACCGCCAGCGAGACCACGGGCAGGAAGAACTTTCCGTCCTGGGGCAGCAATATCAGTTTGACCAGCAAAAAAAGACCGCTCACGTTGGCGATGTGAGGATTAGACAGCATTCTCACCACCAAAGCCGGTATCAGAAACGCTGCGCCGGCCAGTGCGACCAGGGGGAGCCGCGTCCTCACGAGACTGGCCAGCACCGCAGGTAAAAACGACCTGGACCCGATCAGCATGGCCAGTGCCACCAGCAAGCCGACAATAGACGGCAGCGCGGTAAGAAATTGTCTGACCAGTGCAAAGGAGCCCTGCAGGAGCAGAAGCTTTTCCAGCCGGGGAACGGCGCTGGGCCGCACCAGGTTTGCCAGTGCCAGCACCCCATGGTCCAACCCGGGTCCGGACAGCGGAGACAGCCAGATCAGGGCCAGATAAAGCATCAGGTACAGAACAAGCAGGGCGGGCACCGCGCGCCTGACACGGCCGAGCAGGCTGGCCGGCTTGACTGCCGGCGTGGGCGGCGCCGGAGCTATCACGCTCTGAGGAAGTTGCGCGCCGAGAAAAACCAGCAGCAATGCCCCACAGACGCTCACGACGGGCCAGCAAAACGCCCCCACGACTGTCGTAAGGAACAAAGCCAGCGGCCTTTTTTCAACATGAAAGAGCAGCAGCAGCATCGCGACAAATAATGCCGTGACGTCGGTCAGGACAGGATAATAAAATGCCTGTTTCGAGCAGGCAAAATTGATGAAAATCCCGCTGAATCCGATCCAGCGCCCGGCGAGACTGAGCGAAAGGTTGCCAGCCACCCGTTTCCAGACCCAAACCGCTCCGACTAGGAGGGCCAGGTTGTACAGTTCAAACCCCCGAATTATGTTTTGGACACTCAGGGGAGCACCCGCGCCAAGTAGCATGCAGCGCACCAGGGTCGCGGGCAGGATGCGCTGCGCGTAGTAGCCGCTGAGCTCCCCTGCACGGATCATTGCATCGATGCGACGCACCATATCGGCATACATGACCCCGTCCCACCCGAACCCGCCTCCTGCCGGGACCTTCTCTCCCCAGAAAAGATTCAGCACGCCGAGGGCGCAGACTATCAGCATCATGAGCCGATGGCTACTGGGAATCCTGTTCCAGGAAAATGTTTTTTCAATAAGGTCCATCGAAATCCTTTCCTTCAGGAGGCGCCACAGCCAGACCAGGCGCAACTGCGCCGGCCCCTACGCCGGCCGGGTCCGGCTTTTCGAAACGGCACTGTTATCGGCGAAATTTACCCGTTCCATTTCGACGACCAGGGGCATGCCGCGCACCTGGGTGTGAATGGACCCGATATACTCTCCGAGCACCCCGATGAAGAATGCCTGGATCGCGCCGAAGAAGAAGATGCCGATTAGAATCGGAGCGGTGCCCAGCTGGAACATGTTCCAGAAAACCAGCTTGGCCACGAAGAAGATCAATGCCACGATGAGGCTCAAAAAGGCGAGCAGAAAACCGCTCATGGCCATGAGGCGCAAGGGAACCTTGGAATGATTGGTGATACCGAGCATACCGATGTCGTAGAGGGTGTAGAAGTTATTCTTGGTAACTCCGCGCTGCCTTCTGGGCTGTTTGAAGGGAACCGTCGCAATGGGAAAGCCGATTTCACAGAGCAGCCCCCTGAAATACGGGTAGGGATCCTGGATGCCGCGCAGGATGTCGATTACCTCCCGGTCGAACAGTCCGGCCCCCGTGGCGTTCTTGACCAGAGGGACCTCGGAGATGCGGGTTATCAGCCGATAGTAAGCTCTGCGTAGGCCAAACATGATGAAGGACTCTTCACTCTCAGGCTTGACGGCAAGCACCGTCTTGTACCCCGCCTCCCATTTTTCTATGAATTGCACTATCATTTCGGGCGGGTCCTGCAGGTCGGCAGCAATCAGCACACAGGCGTCCCCCATCGACTGCAGGATGCCGTAGTAGGGTGACCTGATATGTCCGAAATTCCGGGCATTGACTATCAGCTTTACCCGCCTGTCCTGCGCGGCGATGCCCTTGACCACACGCACAGTTCCATCGGTTGAACAATTGTCAATGCAAATGTGCTCATAGTCATAGGGCAATGCAGTCATGACGGAGGCAATTCGCTGGCAAAGTTCCTCCATATTCTCTTCTTCGTTGTAGCAGGGGGTAACAATGCTGATCAGTTTGCGGGTCGTTATATCGGTCATTTTTTATACACCCAGTGATTCATAAGGAGCCAACTAAGAAGGATACTTGGCGGAACACACAAAGCCTGCCCAAGGTATGGGGCAAGGGCAAAACGGCTGATTGAAATCTCCAATCCAGTCGAGTTCATCAGGTAGACCACTCCGTACGAAGCGATAAATTTGCAAAATACGATTCTTCCGCCCCTGGACCGAAAGACCAGTCGCCCGATGCTGAAAAAATTGAAGGTTACCCCGGCGACGGTTGCGCCAAGCAGTGCCGTCAGATGGGGAAGACCCAGAAAAACCAGCCCGGCGAAAATCCCGTAGCCGACCATCGTGTTCAGCAGCCCGACTCCCAGGAATCTGATCTTTGTCTTGCCTTGGGTGCCAGGCGCGGCGCGGCCGAAGGCGCGGACTGCGGCTGTCCCGCCGGGCCTCGCGGCAAACGCGGGCTGGCTGGCGACGGCCTGGTCGCAGGCGGGGATATCCACCACCTCCATAAAATTGTTTTTGACAGCTTCCATCTTTACCATGGGCGGGCTCCGCTTCGAAAAAGGTTGTTGCGAAAACCGGCAGGAAGCGGCCCCCCGAGAAGGTTGGAACCCCGGGCCCGCCGGTTCCCCGCAGGAAATGGTGTTGGAGCCGAGCGGGTTCTGGTCCGGGGAGTTACTTGAAGTGCAAACCGGTCCTCTTGATATCGGCGATAATTTCCCTGTCCTCCTCCGACAATCGGCTTAAATATTCCTGAATGAGGACCAGAAAAATCGCGACAAAAAAGGCACCTACCGCAGTCAGGATCACGATCAGGGCCCTGGCCGGCCTGGCTTTCTTGACTGGGACCACCGCTTCATCAAGGACCTGGAAGGAGGTCGAGTCTTTTGCCTCGTTTAACTTGGCCATCTCATACTGTTTGGTCAGCTGTTCGAAGATGGCTTCCTGAATCTTCAACTCCCTTACTTTGCGCACATATTCAAGCCCCACCCGGGGAACGTTCCCCAGGGAAGGTATCCCGTCGTCGCTGCCCTGAGTTCCGGTTATCGCCGAGAGTTCACCCTTGAGCCGGTTGATTCCGGTGTGGATTGCCTTCACCTCGGGGCTTTGCTCGGTCTGGTTGCTGCTCAAGACGGCGAGTTGCACCTCTTTGCTTGCCAGTTCTGCCTTGAGGCGCGCAATTCCCTCGATGGAAGCCTTGGCCTGTGAGTCCACCTGCACGATCTTGTTGGCCTGGGCGAAGGACTTCACGGCTTCTTCGGCGGTCTTCAAATCCTTTTTCACCAGTTCGAGGCGTTTTTCCAGGAAAACCCTCTCCGTCCCGGCCTTGGACAGGTTCAGTCTGATGGTGACCTTCCCCAGTTCATCAACGAAGGCGTTAGCCAGCAGAGCGGCGCGCTTCGGGTCCTTATCCTCTGCTGTGATCGAGATGATGCCGTCCTTGCCGGCCTGCACCTTGACCATGCCATCCAGGTCCTTTCTGGCAGCTTCGAGCGTTTTTGCCTCGTAGACGGTCATGAGGTCCAACCGTTTGATGACGGCGTCTGCAACCGATCGGCTTTTCAGTATGCCGAGGTACAGTTCGCCTCCGCCGCCACTGAGACTTCCCGATGCCAGTCCCGCGAGCCCGGCCAAGCCCCCCCCCGCCTGCCCGAGCAAGGCGGTGAGTCCACCGCCGTTATCCTTTTGCGGCGGAAGTATCTTGGCCGTGGAAGAGTAGACGTTCGGCAGGATCAAGGCGACGATCAAGGCAGCCACTATCGCACCGGCACATATCTTAATGATGAGCATCTTGCGCTTAACGATCGCCTGCAAAACCTCCAGCATGTTGACTTCCTCTTCCTCTTCCTCGCCGACTTCGATCCGGTTCTGCATATCTGGCATATCTATCCTTAAAAATGTTCTGAGTTCACTGTAGAATTACCATTTGTCTGCCATCAGGTGCGCGGCTTCGTCACGCCAAACCCATCATTCTTGCAATTTTCTGACGGCTCGACGCGCAGGAACCCGGAGCCGGTACTTTCTGATTTAGAATTTAAGCCCCGCTGCCACCAGCACCCCGGCGGTCAGTGCCACATTACTCACGATGGAGACAATATCCTTGATATTTCTCAGCCAGGCAGTCTTTTCGTATTGGCGCGGAACGATTACCGTGTCACCCGAATCAAGCGGTTTGCTCCAAAAGGAGTTAAAAAACAGGAAACTAGCCGAATTCTTCTGGCTGATAACGGAGCCGTCCACCTTAACCACATATACCTCGCCCAGATCCGCGTCACCCGTCGCACCGCCGACCTGGTTCAGGTACCACTTCACGGAGTTTCCGTTCTGACTCACGACGGTGTTCTGGTTGTAAACGTCGCCTATGACGTTGATCCCCCCGGGGTCGTTGGGAATGGTCAGTTGATCCCCCCCTTGGAGCTCAAGGTCGTAAACGCTCCCTTTCAAGTCCTGCAAAGAGTTGATCGTGAGGAGCATACGCCCCTCCGCCTTCTTGGTCTTAAGGACCTCGATGCTCTGCATCAGTCCCTCTACCGTCCCCTTCGTGCTGGCGACCTCCTCCACGGATGACGCCGTCTGGGCCATTTTGGTCTGTAGCGCGGAGATGTCCAGCTGTGCCTTGGCCAGCGCCTCGTCCATGCGCCGCTGCTGCAGCTGGCGGGCCGATTCACGGGTGAATTTGGCCCCTCGCAGGTAGGCCCGGTCCGAGAACCCGCCGGCCCGCGCGATAACAGAACTCAGCCGCTCCCCCTTGAAGATGGGATAGGTGCCCGGGAAGACGAACTCCCCCTGCAGGACCGCGTAGCGTTCAGTCTCCTCGGCCCAGTTCGGTATGCGCCGCACGGTAAGCTCGTCGAAAGGCTCCAGCTTGAGGTTCTGCGCTCCACCCTGGAGTGCCTTCCCGAGATCGACGGACAGGGAAAAGGAGGTCACCGAGTCGCCTGTGCGCCTGAGCCTGGTTATTTCGGCACTTTTCAGGTAGGCGGTCTGCTTGACGTTCCCCCCCTGCATGACCAGGTCGCGCACGGTCATGTTTTCAAAGAACCGGGTCTGCACCGGTTTCTGCACCTCTCCACTGACCTTGACGAAGGGAATCTCTTCCTTTTCCTTGCGTGCGAAGATCTTCACCCGGTCGAATTCCTTCAGTTCAGGATCGTAGCCGGGCTCCCCGTTAAGGGCCCTGCCGACGTCGAAAAAAGTCACCTCGGGATGCAGGTCGGGCGGATACAGGCGAATCAGCTGGCCGGCGGAGGAATAATATTCCGGCAGCAGGTTGTCGGCGGCCAGCAGGGCGCTCACCCGCATCCCCGGCTTCAGGGCGTAGTCGCCCGGGCGCAGCACATGCCCGTTCAGCCGCACGTACCCGCGCAGCAGACTGTCGATGGGGAGCACCTTCACCAGGTCGAGGTCCTGAATGGCGATGCCGCCAGCCACCTCGTCGGCCCCCTTCTCCCCTTTGAGATCGAGATTGAAGTCGGTGACGACCTTCTTGTCGTGCGCCTCCACCCGGTAGAGCTGCACCCGCTGCAGGTAACCGGTGGGATTGATGCCGTCCGCAAGCGCAAGTAGCTCTTTGAGGTTACGCTCGTTCTTCAGCTCGTAAATGGCTGGACGTCTCACGTTGCCGGCAATGCCTGCGACCGGTCCAATGGCTGGCACGAGAATGGTGTCGCCCGACTGCAGGCGGATGTCCCTCCCCTTGTCCCCTTTCAGGAAAAAATCATAGAGGTCGACGGTTTCCAACAGTTTGCCGTTTCTGTTGATCTGGACCTTCCGGAGGCTCCCGTTTTTGGTGGGGCCACCCGCTGCGGTGAGCGCATTGATCAGAGTGGAGAGCGAATTGAGGTTGTAATCGCCCGGAGAGGTAACCTCGCCCACCATGTACACCTTGACAGAGCGCAGCTTCCCCATATTGACGTTAAGGTTGAAATTCTTGTAATTGCGGCCGATAGTTGCCATGAGCAGGGACGGCAACTGGTCGAATCTCTGACCTGCAACCTTTACCGCACCAACCTTTGGAAGAGTCACCACCCCGCTGCGGTCCACCTCGAGGTTGAAAGTGCCATTAATGCTCCCCCAGATGGAAAGGATCAGCCGATCGCCGGCGCCGATCAGGTAATCGGGCCCTACCGGGACGTCGGGCTGCGGGGCAAACCTGGCGGCTCCGGGCCGGAAAAAGTTGTAGCCGAACTGGGTAATGCCCGCAGTTCCATAGGGCTGAGCCTTGACCGTCTCAGCTGACATCGGGTTCTCGCTCAGGGCACGCTCGATAGTGGAGGGCTCGGGAACCTTGGCGCTCCTCTGTGCTGAAGCGGGAGACCTCTGGGTTTCGCTTTCATAGCGAGTCTGGCCGGATGGCACATTGAGTTGCTGCACATCGGTGCCAAATGATTGAGCATCCGCTTTGGTCCTGCTGTCGGAGTTATCCCGAGAAGTGCCGGTGTCCTGCGTCGGGAAATCATCCTGCAAGGAACCGTAGGACTGTCCCTGTCCCTGCTGTCCCTGCTGTCCCTGCTGTCCCTGCTGTCCCTGCTGTCCCTGCTGTCCCTGTCCCTGCTGCAACTGCGGTGACTGCTGCTGCAACGTAGCCCCCTGCGGCAAACGCTCGGCGCCCCGCGAAGGAATCATCGGAGTCGGGGTTCCCTGATCGGCAACTGAGGGGGCTTTGGAGCCGGTCGGCACCAGCGAAGGGGATCCGGGCGCGGCAGGAGAAGAGAAGGGAAGCAACTCTTCAGGAGCAGACGGGTCCTCCGTAATTTGAGCTGAAGGTAAAGCAAAGGAGGTGGAGATCGAAAACAGGATGATTGCGATGAGCGAGGGCAGAATTCTCTTCATGCTTTGTTGGTTCCTCTACGTTGTGAATGGAGAAGTCGATACTAAAGCGCAGCGGGAAGGCCTTGACGGGCCAAGGCCCCGCTGGAAGCGGCCTGGTGAGCGGTCAGCTATACCACGCAAACCGCTAAATGTAAAGAGGTTCAGAATAATAATGCCTCATCTAAACGGCGGCCCTGGGGCTCTCTTAGACGCTGACGACCCTAGCTCGGGACAGCTTCCTCGTCAGCCAAGGCGATCAGCATCGCACCTGCCAGTGCCTCCCCGTCGAGTTCGGGCGACCTGTCTTCGATCAGCCTTTTTGAGCCTGGTATTCCCGGATCTGCCCTAGACATACCTCGCGCATCGACGCCCCCTCACGGTAAGCAGTCGTCCACTGGATGATCCGGTCCAGGGCCGTCGCCAGGTTCCAGCGCGGCTGCCATCCCAAGAGCGCCCGCGCCCGGGAGCAGTCGAGCTTCAGGTAATTGGCCTCGTGCGGATGCGCGCCCCCGTCCACCCGGTAGGCCGCTCCTTCCCCCCACTTGGCGCAGATTTGCTGCACGATCCACTCAACTGGCCTGGCATCGTCGTCGCTCGGGCCGAAGTTCCAGGCCGTGGCGTACTTGGTCCCTTCCTCGTAAAGCCCCTGCGCCAGCGTCAGATAACCCGAGAGCGGTTCCAGTACGTGTTGCCAGGGACGTATGGCAAAGGGGTTTCTGATCAGGACCTCTTCCCCCTTCAGCAGGGCGGCGAGGCAGTCGGGGATGAGGCGGTCGCAGGCCCAGTCTCCGCCGCCGATGACGTTACCTGCCCGCGCCGTGGCGAGCGCCGCGCCATGGGACGCGTGATCCTGCGGGTTAAAGAAGGAACTGCGGTAGGCGGCACTGACCAGTTCGGAGCAGGCCTTGGAGTTGGAGTAAGGATCGTACCCCCCCATCGGTTCGTTTTCCCGGTATCCCCAGGCCCATTCCCGGTTCTCGTAGCACTTGTCAGTGGTGACGTTCACCACGGCCTGCACACCGGGGGAGCTGCGCACCGCTTCCAGCAGGTTGACGGTCCCCATGACGTTGATGGCATAGGTCTCGACGGGAATTTTATAGGAGTCGCGCACCAGCGGCTGAGCGGCCATGTGGATGACGATCTCCGGGGCCGCCTCGACGAGGGCGTCCCTGAGCCTCGCGTCCCTGACGTCGGCGATGACCGAGTGGACCAGTTCCCCAACCCCGCCCAGCTCGAAAAGGCTCGGGTCAGTCGGCGGGTCGAGCGCGTAACCGGTCACCTGGGCCCCGAGCTGATGCAGCCAGAGGCAGAGCCAGGAACCCTTGAAGCCGGTATGCCCGGTCAGAAAAACCCTTTTGCCCTTCCAGAAGCCAGCATCGATCATGAATTTCATCCTTCTGTGCTTTTCAGCGTCACCATAACTTCCAGGGTGCGTTGCCGCCTTTCCAAAGCTCTTCCATCTGGTTTTTATCGCGTAGCGTGTCCATCGGCTGCCAGAAGCCCGTATGTTTGAAGGCCACCAGTTCGCCGTTTTTGGCAATATTTTCCATCGGTTCTTTTTCCAGGACCGTGGCGTCCCCTGCGATATAGTCAAATATCTGGGGTTCGAGGACGAAAAAGCCGGCGTTGATCCAGGCGCCGTCTCCCTTAGGTTTCTCCTGAAAGCCGCGCACGCCGTTATCTTCGGCCAGGTCCAGCGCCCCGAAACGGCCCGAAGGCTGCACCGAAGTGACCGTGGCGAGCTTGCCATGCGCCTTATGGTAGTCCGCCAGATCCCGAATGTTGACATCGGAAACGCCGTCGCCGTAGGTGAGCATGAAGGTTTCCGCACCGACATACTCCTGGATTCTTTTCACCCGTCCTCCGGTCATGGTCTCCAGGCCGGTGTTTACCAGGGTAACAGACCAGGGCTCGGCGGAGTGATGGTGAATCACCCGTTCGTTCTGATTCTTGAAATCGAAGGTGACATCCGACTCATGCAGGAAATAATGGGCGAAATACTCTTTGATGCTGTAGCCTTTATAGCCCAGACAGATGACGAAATCGTTGAAACCGAAACTCGAGTAAGTCTTCATAATGTGCCAGAGTATCGGGCGCTCCCCGATCTCTATCATAGGCTTGGGCTTCAGGTGAGACTCTTCACTGATTCGAGTGCCGAAACCACCAGCTAGAATGACTACTTTCATAGCGCTCCTCTAAGAAAAGGACCTTTAATGCAATGGCCAGACTGCGAAGACCAAGGCCCAAGTGAGCTGATATTTATATCATGCAGCCCGTAAAATGTACAGATGTTGAATTAAATCGCCCCCCTCCAGTATTGGAAGGAAGAGCCTTAATTTAAAGACAGTGCCCCGGCTCCCGGGGCAGAAAGGTGAAGGATAGGGTCCCCGGGTGCAAAAAAGGGGCTCCCCGTGTGGGAAACCCCTTCCAAATGATTCATGTCGAAACCGTACTAAAGAAAGTAGCGCGAGGTGACGGTTTCCCAGGCGCCCTGCCCTTTCAGGATCATGTCACACAACTCCCGGACCGCCCCCCAACCGCCGCGGTTCTTGGCGATGAAATGAGCGAAAGGGAGCACCTCTGCGACCGCGTCTGCAGGGGCGGCTGCGAAGCCGACCCGCTTGAGCAGCGGAATATCGATGACGTCGTCCCCCATGAAGGCGACCTGTTCATCGCTAAGGCCGGTCGCTTCCAGCATCTGCCGGTAGGGAACCAGCTTGTCCAGCGACTTCTGGTACACCTGGGAGATGCCAAGCTCAACGGCACGATTGGCGACCACCTGCGACTCGCGTCCCGAGATGATACCGACCTCAACCCCGGCGCGCTGCAGCATCTTAATGCCGTGGCCGTCCTTCACATTGAAAAATTTGCTCTCGACTCCGTTCGAGTCAAAGATGATACGGCCGTCTGTCATGACTCCATCCACATCGAGAATCAGCAGTTTGATCTTTATCAGTCTCTCGTCCATGATGCCAGGCTCCCTGAGTGGATTGAGATGAGTTAAAAGTCCCCTCTCCCGGATGGGGAGGGTCAGGGAGGGGGAAGTAAACTTTCTCCTCAACTAAACCCTGCCCGCCGGGGGTGGGTGCTCATCATGATAGTCTGTTACGCGATGCCGGCCTTCAGTAGGTCGTGCAGGTGGACCACGCCGACCGGTGCGGGCGAGGTGGCGTCGCTGAACACGAAGAGCGAGGTGATGGAGTACTGCTCCATCTGCTGCAGCGCACGCGCGGCCAGCTCGTTGCGGGAGATCCGTTTGGGCGTACCCTTCATGAGGGCGGAGGCCGGCAGGTTGATGATGTCGAGCCCGCGCCCGAGCGCGCGCCGCAGGTCGCCGTCGGTGATGACGCCGATCAGCGCGCCGTCGGCTCCGGTCACGCCCGTGATCCCCAGCCCCTTGGAGGTGATGGTGAAGAGCGCCTCCCGCATCAGGGTGGCCGAGTCGACCAGCGGCAGTGCATCGCCGTCGTGCATGATGTCCTCGACCTTCAGAAGGAGCCGGCGCCCCAAAGTCCCGCCGGGATGGAACATGGCGAAGTCTTCGGCTTGGAAACCGCGGCTGACCAGGAGCGCCACCGCAAGGGCGTCCCCCATGGCGAGCGTCACGGTCGTGGACGCAGTAGGTGCCAGGCCGAGCGGGCAGGCCTCTTCCTTCACCGAGATGTCGAGAAAGACGTCGCCGCTCTTGGCAAGCGTCGAGGTAGGATTGCCCGCCATGGCGATCAGGGAGGCACCGAGTCTTTTGACGATCGGCAGGATGCGCAGCACCTCGTCCGTTTCACCGGAGTTGGAGATGGCAATCACCACGTCTCCGCGCATGATCATGCCGAGGTCGCCGTGGATCCCTTCGGCGGGATGCAGGAAGAAGGCAGGCGTGCCGGTTGAGGCCATGGTGGAGGCGATCTTCTGGCCGATCAGGCCCGATTTGCCCATTCCCGTGACCACCACCCTGCCTTTGCCGGCGAGGATCATCTCCACGGCGCGTGTAAAGTCCCCGTTAAGGGAGGCCTCCAGGCTCAAAAGCGCCTCAGCTTCCACCCGTACCACCCGTTTTGCTTCTGCTAAGATCAAGGACAACTCCTTACTCTAGTTAAATTCATGTAGGTTGCGTGGAACGGATTCCTCGTGAAACGCAACGTTTGCGTCTGCGCCAATTATTTCACGATGGCATCAATAGCCTTCAGCTTCTTCAACAGTGCCGGCAGGTCGTCAAGACGTACCGAGTTCGGCCCGTCGCAAAGGGCCTGGTCGGGATCTTCGTGCACCTCAAGGAACACGCCGTCCACCCCGGCAGCTACCGCTGCACAGGAAAGGTACTCGACGAACTCGCGCTGACCGCCCGAGGAGGTTCCCTCGCCGCCGGGGAGCTGCACGGAGTGGGTGGCGTCGAAAATCACCGGGCAGCCGGTCCCGCGCATGATCGGGAAGCTCCGCATGTCCACCACCAGGTTATTGTAGCCAAAGCTGGCGCCGCGCTCGGTCAGGATGATGTTCTCGTTGCCGCAGGCCTCGATCTTTCCCACCACGTTTTTCATGTCCCAGGGAGCCAGAAACTGCCCCTTCTTGACATTGATGACCCGGCCGCTCTTGGCGGCGGCGATCAGCAGGTCCGTCTGCCGGCAAAGAAATGCCGGAATCTGCAGCACATCCAAGACGTCGGCGGCCGGAGCCACCTGCTCGATGGAATGGATGTCGGAAAGTACCGGAACCCCGAGCGCCTCCTTCACCTTGGCCAGAATGCGCAAGCCCTCCTGCATTCCCGGTCCCCGGAAAGCAGTCACGGAGGTCCGGTTTGCCTTGTCGTAGGAAGCCTTGAAGATCAAAGGCATCCCGATGCCGTTGCAGATCGTCATCAGACGTTCCGCGCAGCGCATGGTGGCGCTCTCGTTCTCTATCACGCAGGGTCCCGCCACCAGCACGAGCGGCCTGTTCCCACCGATTTTCACACCGCCTACGGTGATTTCCCTGACCATTTGAACTCCTTAAATACCGTTAGAAACGGTTCTAGGTTCTACGTTAAATCTGAAAATACAGTCGCCCACAGAACTTAGAACTTAGAACTTAGAACTTAGAACTTAGAACTTAGAACTTAGAACTTAGAACTTAGAACTTGGAACTTAGAACCTAGAACGGTTTTCAGTCCTTCCTGTACGCCTTGGTCGCCCCGATGAATGCCTTGAAGAGCGGGTGCGGACTGAGCGGCTTCGACTTGAATTCCGGGTGGAACTGGCAACCGAGAAACCAGGGGTGCTCAGGAAGCTCGATGATCTCCACCAGGTCGGCATCCTTAAAGACGCCGGAAATGATCATCCCCTTCTCGACCAGTGCCGCACGGAAGCTGTTATTGAATTCATAACGGTGACGATGCCGCTCGGAGATCTCGGTGCCGCCGTACGCCTTCTGGGCGAAGCTCCCCTTCACGAGGGAACAGGGATAGGCGCCCAACCGCATGGTGCCCCCCTTCCTTTCTACACCGATCTGACCTTCCATCAGGTGGATGACCGGGCTGGCGCAAATCGGCTTAAATTCGCTGGAAAAGGCCTCGGGAAGCTGGCAGACGTTGCGCGCATACTCCACAGCAGCCATCTGCATGCCAAGACAGATGCCGAAAAAGGGCACCTTCTGGGTACGGGCATACTCGATCGCCTGGATCTTACCCTCGGTGCCGCGCTCGCCAAAGCCGCCGGGAACCAGGATGCCGTCCACGCCCTTCAGGAACTTCTCCGCCCCCTCTTCTTCCAGCTTCTCGGAGTCGAGATAGATCAGGGAAACCCGGCAATCGTTGGCGATGCCGCCATGGGTGAGCGCCTCAGCCAGCGACTTGTAGCTCTCCTTCAGATCGACATACTTCCCGACCACGGCAATGCGCACTTCGCCGGAGCCCGGGTTGGTGAGCTTGTTCACCACCTGCTGCCAGTGCGAGAGGTCCGGAGCCTTGGTCCAGATGTTCAGCTTCTCGACGACCTGGTCGTCCAGCCCTTCACGGTTCAGCGCCAGCGGCACCGCGTAGATGTGCTCCGCGTCGCGCGAGGTGATGACGGCCTTCTCTTCCACGTTGCAGAATAGGGCGATCTTCGCCTTCATCTCCTGGGGGAGTTCCTGCTCGCAGCGGCACAGCAGGATGTCGGGCTGGATGCCGATCTCGCGCAGCTCCTTCACGGAGTGCTGGGTCGGCTTGGTCTTCAATTCGCCGGCGGTCTTTATGTAGGGGACCAGGGTGACGTGCAGATAGAGCACGTTGCCGGGACCGCGGTCGCTCTTTAGCTGGCGGATCGCCTCCAGGAAGGGGAGCGACTCGATGTCGCCGACCGTTCCGCCGATCTCGATGATGGCGATGTCCGAGCCCTTGGCGTTCTCCAGGATGTTGAACTTGATCTCGTCGGTGATGTGGGGGATGACCTGCACGGTCCCGCCCAGGTAGTCGCCGCGCCGCTCCTTCTCGATGACGGAAAAGTAGACCTGTCCCGTGGTGAAGTTGCTCTTCTTGGAGAGCTTGGCGGAGGTGTAGCGCTCGTAATGCCCAAGGTCGAGGTCGGTCTCGGCGCCGTCGTCGGTGACGAACACTTCGCCATGCTGGAAAGGGGACATGGTCCCGGGGTCGACGTTGATGTAGGGATCGAGCTTCTGAATTGTTACCCGCAGCCCTCGTGCTTCAAGAAGAGCGCCCAAAGAAGCGGCGGCGAGTCCCTTCCCTATAGAAGAGACGACGCCGCCGGTAACAAAGATGAATTTTGTCTTCACTTAAAAAACCTCCAGTGTAAATGAACCCTAAAAACTGAGAACCTAAAAACTGTTCTACGTTCTATGTTCCAGGTTCTAAGTTGAAATCCAAAATCTGAACTTAGAGTCTAAAACGTAGAACGTAGAACATAGAACGTAGAACATTTAGTCTTTGTTTTACTGCATTTTGGCCTTGAGCTTCGCCAGCACCTTTTCCAGGTCCGACGGGGTGTCAACGCCGATTGATTCGAATTCCGTCTCGACGATCTTGATGCGGTAGCCGTTCTCCAGCACACGGAGCTGCTCCAGCTTTTCGGCCAACTCCAGGTAGGTGGGGGCCAGTGCCGCAAATACCGGCAGGAACTCACGCCGGTAAACGTAGAGCCCGACATGCTTGTAGCAAAGAAGCTTCCCGGAAGCAAACGCCTCGTCTTTCAGGTCGTTCCACTTGTCGCGGAAAAACGGCAGGGGCGACCGGGAAAAGTAGAGTACGTTCCCGGTCGGGTCGGATACCACCTTCACCACGTTGGGAGAGAGAAAGTCATGCAGGGTCTTGATCCGGCACTTGAGGGTCGCCATCGGGATGGAGGGATCCTCCAGCAGCGGGGCGATCGCCTGGTCGATCATGGCGGGAACGATCAGGGGCTCGTCACCCTGGACGTTCACGATAATGTCCGCGTCAAGCCTCTCCGCGACCTCCGCCAGGCGGTCGGTACCGGTCTCATGGGAGCTCGAGGTCATCTCCACACGGCCGCCGAAACTCCGCACGCAGGCGGCGATCCTCTCGTCGTCGGTCGCAACGATGACCTCGGAAACCAGCTTCGCCTTCAGGGCCCGCTCATAGACGTGCTGCACCATGGGGCGACCCATGATATCCGCCAGAGCCTTGCCCTCAAAACGCGTGGATGCATACCTGGCGGGGATTACCGCGGTTATCTTCATGTGGCGTCTCAATTGGAACGCCGCACCGGAATCTTTCCGGCCGGACGCTCTTTTGGCGGTAGTGTTTTGGTGGTGTTTGGCTGGCTTTTGCTGCGATTTAGCCGGTTGGGGCGCTGATTAAACTGGCGCTCCGTCCCTCTCATTGGCGGGACGTATCAAGTTACATCAAAAGATTGGGTCGTGTCAAGGAGGGAATCAGAGTGCGGCGCTCAGGCGGTCGGACCAGGTGATGGTCTCCAGCTGCGCGGCGAGGAGCTGGTCAAGCGTGATGCCGCACTCCTCGAGGTGCTCGTTCACCGCTGCGAAATCGGCCTGTTCGAGTTTTTCGGCTAAAAGCAGCAGGCGCCCGAGAGCGCCGGAGCGGAGCAAAAGGGCATCGCGCACGTCGTGCACCAGGTGGAGCTTTTCCACCATTTCGGCCATGGGGA
>Ga0209123_1000429_pt1 | contig 55865 bp, 43 predicted proteins | sample BarGraIncu00431A_FD_184500 | JGI IMG/M metagenome (GOLD analysis project Ga0209123, IMG submission 184500) | Arctic peat soil microbial communities from Barrow, Alaska, USA - Barrow Graham LP Incubations 004-31A (SPAdes) (version 2) | ecosystem: Environmental > Terrestrial > Soil > Wetlands >... | reverse complement strand
TTGCACGATTCTTGTTGGAGGAGCAGTTTTGAATGAAGAGTATGCAAAAATGATAGGAGCAGATTATTATGCTAAAGATGCAACTCAAACTGTAAAATTCGCAAGAAAATTATTCGATTGTGAATAAATAAAATAATTCCTCCTGCGGGGCACCAAATAAGAGTTTGAAACGTGAAATTCCATTAAGAAATTCTAATCTTTTGAAAATATAAAATTCTCTATCGCTCACATTCGGCATGCGCCGGTTCGCTAGCCTTCCTTTCAGTCAGGCTCACGAGAATTTTATATTTTCAAAAGAAGAATTTTAAATGGAATTTCAATGTTTCTGCTCTTCTTATTTGGTGCCACTCCCGGAGAAATTCATACTATATCATATTTACACTTAGATTTATCTAGTATGAATTGCATATAAATAAATAATAAATATCAATAACCCGCATGCTGTTTCCTATGTAATAAAAAAAAGTATATATTACGCATTATACGTAATGTATACTTTTTTTGTTTGAAAAATTTATTTATTGATATTATTTAAACGATTCTATTCTTATTATGCTTTCTACTTCATTTACATTAGCCAGTTCTTTTATTTCTTTTAGTGATTTTCTTATATTCTTTTCTGCACTTTTGTGTGTAATAAATGCCAGCAGTACATATTCTTTATGCACTACATCTTGAGTAAGAGATGTAATGCTAACATTATTGCTTCCAAATATTGCAGCTGTATCCCCTAAAACTCCTGCTCTGTCCTTAACGTTAAGTCTAATATAAAATTCTGTTTCATTTTCATCTGATTTTTTTATTTCTTTAAAATCTTTTTTGTCATCTATATCTTTTAATTCAGAAGGTTTCACATTATTCCTTAATATAGATATTATATCTCCCACAACTGCACTACCAGTTGGCATATCTCCTGCACCTTGTCCGTATAACATTAGCTCTCCAACTGCATTCCCTTTTATTAGAATCGCATTAAATGCATCATTTACATTTGCCATTGGGTGGGTTGATGGTATTAATGTTGGATGCACTCTTAGCTCTAACTTATTATTTTCTTCTTTTGCTATTGCTAATAGTTTTATTGTATATCCAAATTGTTTAGCATATTCTATATCAACATCACTAATATTTCTTATTCCTTCCCTGTAGATGCAGTCGTGATCAACTTTAGTACCATAAGCAAGTGATGCCATTATAGCAAGCTTATATACAGCGTCATAGCCATCTACATCAGATGTTGGATCTGCCTCAGCATAACCTTTCTCCTGAGCCTCCTTAAGCGCATCATCAAAGCTTAGGCCTTCTATTGTCATCTTGCTTAATATATAATTAGTTGTTCCATTTATAATTCCAATTATGTCCTCTATTCTATTTGCTGTAAGACTTTCGTTAATTTCTCGTATTATTGGTATTCCACCAGCCACACTTGCTTCATAATAAAACAACACATTTTCCTCTTCTGCTATTTTAAATAACTCTTCGCTCCAATTTGCAATAACCAATTTGTTAGCAGTTACAATATGCTTTTTAGCCTTCATAGCGCGTATCATATACTCCTTAGCAACGCCCCGTCCGCCAATAAGTTCAACAACAATTTTTATGCTCTCGTCATTTATAATATCATCAATATTATCTGTGAGTATTCCGCAAGGTAGTTCAATATCTCTTTTCTTATTTATATCATTTACTAATATTTTAGCTACCTCTATATCATAACTTGAGCGTTTCATTATTTCTTTTTTATTTTCTTGTAATATTTTCCACACTCCTGTACCAACATTTCCAAACCCTAAAATCGCTATTTTCACCTTTTCCATATTTATTTCTCCTTTCTAAATCCTAAACCCTAAATTTATTATAACTTATTTTTCAAATACTTTATACACTGCCCTGATTGCATCTTCAAAATCATCGTTTTCTACTCCAATAATAATACTTAGTTCACTTGAACCCTGATTAATCATTCTAATATTTATATCCTCTTTTGATAATGCACCAAATACTTTAGCAGATATCCCCTTTGTTCTTATAATTCCCTCTCCAACAACTGCTATGAGCGCCATATTTGGATGAGTTATCAATGAATCTGGTTTGCATTGCTCTTCAATTTCTTCTAATATTTTGTCTACCTTATTCTCTAGTTCTGAATCATCAATTACTAATGATATTGAATCTATCCCAGATGGTATATGTTCAAAAGATACATTATTACTCTCAAGAATTGAAAGAATCCTGCGACAATATCCTATCTCCTTGTTCATAAGTGTCTTTTCTATTGCTAAAACTGTAAAATCTTTTTTTCCTGCTATTCCTGTAATATTTCCAAATTTAACTTCTGACTTGTTATTTAAAATAAATGTTCCCTTGCATTGTGGATCATTAGTGTTTTTTATATTTATTGGGATGCCATCCTTTTTAACAGGAAAAATTGCCTCTTCATGAAAAACATTTGCACCCATATATGAAAGTTCCCTAAGTTCTTTGTAGGTTACTTCCTTAATAGGTTTAGGGTTAGTAACAATTCTTGGATCTGCCATTAAGAACCCTGACACATCTGTCCAGTTCTCATAAACCGACGCACCTACTCCTCTAGCAATTATTGCACCAGTAATATCTGAGCCGCCTCTTGAAAATGTTTTTATAATGCCATCTCTATAAGCACCATAAAACCCTGGTATTACTGCTTTTGGAACCTTTGATAATCTGCTCTTTATAGCATCATAAGTTGCGACTTCATCCAAACTACCACTTTTCTTAAAAACAATGATCTCAGCAGCATCAATGAATTCATATCCCAAATATTCGGCAAGTAATAAACCATTTAAATATTCTCCCCTACTTGCTACAAAGTCTTCTGAAACTCCCTTAATTATCTCTGATTTAAGTTCTCTTAAGTATTTTGATATATCAATAGAAAGCTTTAATTCACTACATAAAAGAGTGTATCTTTCTTCAATTAATATTAATAATTCATCAAATGGAAGCGATTTTTTTGCATGTTGATGACATAGATATAAAAGGTCTGTAATTTTATAATCACTTGAACTCCTCTTACCTGGAGCTGATGGCACAACATAACACCTTCGAGCATCCGACAAAACAATATCTTTTACTTTCTTAAATTGCTCACTATTACATAAAGAACTTCCACCAAACTTCGCGACAATAATTTCCATAATTTCCCCCTCGAATATATTACCTTTTTCTACTTTCATATATTATAGTATAAATTTTGCTAATTATCAAAACTTCTTGTTAAATTAACGAAAAATAAATAAAATTGCAAGTATATTGCTAAATAAAACTCATTTGTTTAATATTTAACAAATACTACACACCTTCTTCATTGTTTTGACATATTTATATGTTATCCTTTACTTACAGTGTAGTAGATTAGTAGATTAAAGCGAAGTCCCCCTTTACTTTAATAATAAAAGGTTGTGAATTAATAATTCGCAACCTTTTCGTTCGTTCGTTTAAATTATGATTAATTTTACATCATTACCCTTTTTTTAACCTATTTTTATGCTTGTCATAGACATGGAGCTATGTTGTATACCCTTGTATATAAAACTAACTTCATCTGATTCTTCCTGTAGTCCTGCTATATAAAGTAGTGGCAAATAATGTTCTTTGGTAGGCACAGATAACTCAGCACTTTTGCCTAGTTTTTGATATGATATTATATTATCATGTTTTCTATTTACTATAGCATCACAAATATAGTTATCAAATTCTGTTGCCCATTCAAATGGCGTAGCATTCATATCATAATCCATTATTCTTAAGTTATGCACTATATCTCCACTACCTATTATTAAAATTCCTTTATCTCGGAGCTTAGAAAGTTTTCTTCCAAGGTTATAATGATACTCCTCATCACCTAACCTGTTTAAACTCATTTGAAATACAGGAATCTCTGCTTTTGGGTACATATGAGTAAGCACAGCCCACGTACCATGATCCAGCCCCCATTTATCGGTTAGTTTAACATTTGAATCCTTTAGCTCCTGGGCTACCATCTCGGCATATTTATTAGCTCCAGTTGGCTTATACCTAAGATTATAGAGTTCCTCTGGGAAACCATAAAAGTCGTAAATCTGCTCAGGTGCATCCGCAGATGTAATAAAGGTACCATCTGTCTCCCAGTGGGCCGAGATCACTAAAATAGCCTGGGGCCTAGGTATATTTTGCGTTGAATTAGCAATAGCCTTAGTATATTCATTATCTAATACTGCATTCATAGGACTTCCGTGTCCAATAAACAAAACAGGCATTTTTTTATTCATTTATAATTCCTCCTATTTGCATAAAACCATATTTACATTAATAACGTATTTATTTTATTAACCTATTATAAACCTTTGCACTCTATTTTAATACTTTCACATTTATTAAATTCAGAAAATCTCTCAAGACATTCATAAATCTTCTCACTAAATGCATTAGGATTATCAATATCATCTTCAAACCAAATATTCTTAACTACAAGTTGTTTTAACTTTTTGTCGTTTATTATTTCTATTCTCCCAATAAATCTATCTCCAGATAAAACAGGCAAAACGTAATAACTATACTTCCGCTTTACAATCGGTGTGTATATTTCCCACTTATACTCAAAATCAAAAATCTTCTTTATAATCTTTCTATCCCACATCATATTATCAAGGGCAGCAATAAATTCCGTTCTGTATTCAAACTCATTATTATACAATACCATATCTATGAGAGATCTATCCGTGCTCAAACAGTAAAAAATCTCTGGTATATTTTCAATTTGGATTTTAATAATCCTATCAGACTTAAATAATTTTTCAAATATAAGGTTTCGATTTGCAGCTTTTAAGTCATCAATTCCAAGAAATGCATCTGAAGGTTTATTCCAAAGCATTCCTACTGCGCCAATACGCCTTAAAACTCTCCATTCCAGATGTTCTTCCTCCGTTAGATTTGGGTCACGTCCATTTAAAATTTCATTAGATATATATTCTCTAGCAAGAGCATAATGTTTAATTGATCCCTTTTTATGATGAATAATTAACTCCCCTCTAAAATACATTGTTTCAAGTGCAGCACGAGATAATGTAGTAGGATTCCAAGACCAGTCTACTTTTTCATTAAAATCAATATCTTTCGAAGACACAAATCCCCTTTCTTTTAATATTGACTTTATCTTGCCGGAAGCTTCATTAACTTTATCCATACTTCTACCATATATATGGTAAGAAGCACGAACACGTGAAAAGCATCTCCAATCATCAATACAAAATATTGACATATTCTTATCAAAATAATCTATAATTTTTCTGTCTTTGTATAATAGATTATAAAGCATTTCTTTAGAAAAGCCTTCTACTCTTGATTGCAATACCAATTCAGCATTTTTACCACAAATATCAATGGGATCAAACTGAATACACCCGGCCTGTTTTATATAGCCATAAACACCACTTTCTTCAATAAATTTATACTTTCCCATCAACCCTTGTTTTAACAAAATGAATTGACGAGCTTGCTTATTTGAAAGATTAACTGTTCTCATCTTGTTACCACGTCCTAACTTATTATAACTGTTTATTCTACAACGTTGTTTTTAGTGTGACTAATGTCTATTTCAGTTCATAAAGTTTATTTAATATATAAACCATGTGTTTTCTTTCTTCTTTTATAAGATTTTCAATTTTTTTGTACATATAATCATCCATTTCAAAAATGTACAATAATTTTGTATATATTTCAATCGAATTCTTTTCGAGCTGCAACGCGAATATAAAAAATTCTTTTTCTGAGATTTCGTTTAATTTTATATCATTATTACTTATAGAGCCAATTTGCATATTAAAAATATTTTCAACATCATTATCCAGTTCTTTTTCTTTAAATTTTTCATTATCAGATAATTCAAGCATAATTATTTTATGTTTTTCTTCTTCTTTTGAAAATGAAATGACAACCTGTTTTAATTTTTCACTACATATTTGCGAAAATTTGTAATACATCGTACAGCCATCTTCTTCACATTTTGCAAGCCACAAGAAACATTCTTGTAAATTCATATTTACCCCTCCTTGTTATAAAATGAGTTTCTTTTTATTGTTCCCCATTGCTTACTTCCATTTTTAAAATTGAAAAATGATGATACTCTCCACCAGACTGTTATTTGCCTATAAATAAACTGTTCAAAAAAGCTATAAATAATAAGTTTCGTAATTTCCTTAATTCCATTATATCTTTTGTAAGAAAACTCCTCAAATAATATGGCAGATAGCGAAAATAATATTCCATATAAAAAAGCCATCAAAAATACAAATACAAAAAATTTTGACAGTGTTCCGGTGATAATTGAGACAACAAGCATAACATAACCCGTCATTTCAATTACCGGCCCTAACATTTCAACTAAAAAGAAATATGGCATGGACAAAATCCCCACTGTTCCATACTTTGGATTAAACATCATCTTTTTATGTCTTACGATAGAATCGGTAAGTCCTCTGTGCCACCTTATTCTTTGGCTCTTTAGTCCCTTCATTGTATCCGGCGCCTGCGTCCAGCAAACTGCATCTGATGCAAAATCTATTTTGTATTTTATTTTATTTTCCCTGTAGTATTCATGCATTTTGATCGTAAGTTCCATATCTTCCCCTATAGTCCTGCTATAACCTCCAACCCTAACCACTGCAGACTTTTTAAATACACCAAAAGCACCTGAGATAATAAGTAACGCGTTTATCCTTTCCCATCCTATTCGACTTGTTAAAAATGCTCTAAAATATTCTATTATCTGAAACCTAACTATAGCTTGTTTGGGCAATTTTGCTTCTAACAGCTTGCCCCCTTTTATATTACAACCATTGGCAATTCTTACTATTCCACCCACTGCTATTGTATGTTCATATTTTAAAAATGGTTTTACGATTCGCAAAAGTGCATTTTTCTCTATAATACAATCCGCATCTATTCCACAAAATAGTGGATACCTAGATAAATTTACACCTGCATTTAAAGCATCTGCTTTTCCTCCATTTTCTTTGTCTATAAGCACAAGATGGGGTATTTTAAAAGCACCATATATACCTTTTATTTTCTTACATTCTACTAACATATTTATTTCTACATCTATTTTCCTTAATTTAAAATGTTCTATTACTTTTTCTAGTGTTTTGTCATTTGATCCATCATTAACAACTATTATTTCAAATTCCGGATAATTTAAATCAAGTAGCGATGTTATATTATCTATGATAGTTGCCTCCTCATTATAAGCAGGTACCACTACTGAAATAGGTTTTGTATAATTACTAATTATGGTTACATCATTATTTATAATCTTAACAAAATCTCTCAATTTTTTAGAGGATAAAAGTATTAAAATTATATAAAATATACTTATAACAAAAAAGTAGAATAAAATTATTTTACTATAAACTGAAATCATATAAACTAATATTGTCATAATTTACACCTCAATATTCTTAACAGTGTTATACACATCATTATTTGAATTTAAAAAATAGTAAGCTAAGTCTGATATATTTTTATCTTCTTTTCCAAGTGACAAATCGATGAGAGTAAATAATCCTTCTTCTCCCATAGCTACAATCGATTTTACTGCGTTATATCTTACCCACCACTCTGTATCCTTTGTCATTTTCAATAAAATGTCTTTTACATGTTCCATTCTGAAATTTCTTAGCCCTTTTGCAACAGCCACTCTCACTTCCCAATTCTCCTCATTTTCATATACCTTTATAATTTCATCAATATATTTTTCATTTTTGCTTTCGCAAACTGCAATGATAGCAGCTATTTTTACTTCCTTTTCATCTTTTAAAAATTTTAGAATTCTATCTGTATTTTTTTCATTTTTAATTTCTTCTTTTATCATTATATTTTTTATAAAAATAACTTTTCCTTCAATAGTTTTTTCTTTTTCTAATAAATCTAACCACTCCTCAAATTCAAGATTATATCTACTAAGGATTTCAATAATTCTATCGCTTAGAATACTAGAAGCAACTAATTTTCTTATAGCAATTTCTGTTTTATCCTCTGCAAGTCTTATAAGGGATAACCCAAAAAAACTCATGTAACTTATGTCCAAATCGTCTGATGAGGACAATTTTATAAATGTATCATATGCAGTTTCTACTCTCATGAAAACAAGTTTTCTTAAATAAATTATACTTGCCTTTTTTTGTATTTTTTTAATTAAAATATGATCAAGTTTAAGATTTATAAATTTTCTACTTATATCTGTATTATTTTCTTCACAGTAATTTACCATAATATCAATTACTACGTTTGTTAGGAAATAGTTTTTTATTGATTTTGCAACTTCAAAGAACATATCTTCATTTTCAATATAAGACAAAACTCTAGGTTCCATATCATTTAATGCCTTCTCATACATTTTTCTTTTAATTTTATCTTTGATAATTTCATAATAGATAGCTATTAGCAAACCTATATTTACTATTATCAATGCATATATATTTAAGATTATAAAGGACTTAATATTATTCGAGAACATATTTTCTCTCCACTCTAATTTATATTTTTTACAATATTTTTAATTAATGGATAATACACATTCCAATAAAAATAATTTTGATTTGTATCTTCATCCAATGTAGTTATTTTATTTAAAAACTGCATTCCCCAGGCGTTATAGACTTTTGGTGTAGAATTACTGTCCGCAAAATCTCCTGCAAAATAATAACTTGTATATCCATCTGTTTTACGCACGATGGCAGGAAACTCAGCTGAGAGATCATATTTATCTAATACTTTTTGACCTTCTTTGGTTAAATCTAGTTTATAATTTGCAAGAACTTCTGAGCTTTTATCTGCTAGCGTTATTTCAAACCAATAGTAATAATTTAAGTTGTTTTTAACCTGAAATTCATTTTTTGCCTTCTGCGTAAAATTAATTTTGTTAAGTCCAGATCCAATCTCCACATCTTTACGAAGAACTAATATTGTATCATCTGAATTAACTAAAACTATACCTGCTCCTTTAAAATTCCACTTTACGCCTGTTTGCATGGCATAATTCTCTTGCATCCAATAAGGTAGTTCATTATTTGCTTTTGAAAGTTCAGAAAAATATCTTCCTATCCACCCATTCCACTTTAATCCGAATATTGTTTCAAGCTTTCCTTTTGACTTCTGATCTGTTGGACTAGCTAAAGTATTAAATTCGCCTATTATTGTGTTTTCTTTTAATACACTTTTAATTTTATCTACTTCTAACTCTTTTGTGCCCCCATAAATTATTCCGGATCTATTTCCATTTACATTGTTTTTATAAAAATCCTCTTTATATACTCCATAAGTATCAGTAAGATATATAAGATTAGGCTTACCCATGTTTTCAGGGAGCTCTTTTGTAGTATATTTTTCATTTGCCAAAGGAATAAACCCATAATAATCTTTATTATAATTAAATATATTATCTATACCTTTATTCTTAATCTTTAAATTATTTAATATCCACATAAAACCTTTGTGCTCCCTGTAGGTTGCATTCGGAACTGTTTTATCAATTATCAACACATTAAGAACTTTTGAAGATTTGGCCTTCCAAATTATAAAAGGTGTAACTAATATTAATAGTGTTACTAACGTAGTACAACAAACTATTTTTAGAATTCTTCGCTTTTTCATATTCTTACCTCTTTATTTATATTTCCGGATATTTATTTATATTTGCCAAATGCCTCTTTTAAAATATAGTAAGATTGTTTTAATCTTTCATGATAAGTTGGAACATTCCATTCTTCCCATTTATATGAAGTCATTGTTATGCTTTGGGTTGGCGTTTTATCTTGCACTACAGCCGCTCCAGCGTATATCCCCTGAGTTTTAATTGGTTTTATACCATCGACATGCAAGTCATCCATAACCATCTTTGTTGATGGATCCATTACATTAAGTAGCTGCCAAGGTATTCTTATTTCAACAATATTATCCTTTACGTAAAAATCTGCTAGAGAATTATAATCGCTGTTTTTAGGATTACCATCTGCAAAAAGAAGTTTCCCAGTTTCATATTTATTAAAAGGTTTTTTAACTTTATCTTGTGGTAAATAAATCTCTTTGTTTATACATAAATACATAGGTCTAAACACGCCACTATTTTTTATATCATACTCCTTAACCTTTGGAATCATATTAAGTTTTTCCCCGTAAATGTATTGAAAACTATCATAATAAGGATCTACAAGTATTTGAGATTTATCTTTCCCATTTATAGCTATAACAAAATCAGCATTTTTGTTAAACTTGACTCCATTAAAACTTGAATTTCCCTGATTTCCCAAAATATCAACAGGTATAATTAGTTTTTCCTTATCAAAATTGAAATTTGAACTTTTGACCATAAAATATACATAAGCTTCATCTGATTTCATATAGAGCTCCGTCCCGTTATTTTTACTTATAGGAATATCATCTTTCCACTCTTTAATATCTCCATCTATATAACATGGACTTGCTATTTCACCTGAATCAAATGCCAGCAGGCCAAAATGCTGCTCATTTGTCTGCTGATTGTTCCAATAAGATCTCCTACTTGGCAAATCTAAATCCATTGTGTTCCAAGTTCTTTTAAACCACTCATCTTGAAATGCAAATACTAAAGCTCCTGCATAACCTTCTTCATATATATCCTTTAACATAAACGCATCCATTTCGCCTTGATCCTTTTCTGTAACATTTCCTTGATTAAATCCCATACTAATATTATCATGTGCCTTACCCCTAGCCGCTGGAACACCAAACTCTGCCACCAAAACGGGCATACTATGTTCTTTTTTTAAATCCTTTAAATATGCTTTATAACTATCTAATCTCCCATTTTTATCTTTATAATTTGCATAATCTTTTTGATAATTCATGAAATCAGGATAATAAGGGTAAATGTGATAAGATGCAAAAAGGCCAGTTTTGAAAGAATCCTTTTTCTTTATATGTTCCATATTTACAATTGCGATATCTTCAGTTGGAAGTGGTTCGTTTGGATGACTAATCATGTCTGTCGTAGGCCAATTTGAAAAACTTACAGTCTTTTGCATATTGTAATTTCCAGCTTCATAATCTATACACTGATCTCCATATTCACATAAGAAATTCTCAAATGGTGAGGCATCTTTACTATATAAATATTTACCATCAAAGTTAACTTTATCTTTGTTATTATCATTAGTTGTAGTTACGAATTCTGGATCCCATTCTATTCCTAAAACATATCCTATAACATAGGGTGACACATCCTTGTCATAAATTCCATAAGCATGCCCTACTGATTTTTTAATTATTTTATTCCCGTGCAAAACATCAATAGTTGTTTCTATATCTTTCTTGAAATTGTTTTCAATTTGTGGAATATAAGCATTCTTATATTTCGCTATGTCTTCCTCGTTAATCCAAACCCCCTGTATTAAATATAGAGGCTTGTCTGTATTTTTATTGTATTCATAAAGAGCATTATAAAAATCAGGTTTTAATATGGTATACACCCTAATAGTGTTTGAATTCATGTCACTTATATACTTAAACCATCTTAAGTAATCTTTCTTAGTAATACCAAATTCTCCCGGAAAATACTCAGGTTTAGCTGCACCAATATTTACTCCTTTAATAAACTCCTTTTGCCATTTATTATCTTTATAAATATAAAAATATTGCGAATCTACTTTTGACATATATTTAATAGAATCATTGTCTATAAACATTGAAGAGGTTTTATCTGTTTTATTAAAATACCACTTATACCCTGAAAATCCAATTATAATAACACATATAAGTGTTATTAGTATAAAAACCTTTTTCTTCATTATAATTTCACCATCTCCTTTTTAAACTTAAAATTTTACAAATACTTTAAATGTAGATATTATTTTTTAAAATATTATATCATATTAAAGATTAATTTAGTTTAATTTGTAAAATATAATATATTATCTTTGGCTTTGGAATATATCATATAAATAACGTCAGTATATACAATGGTTAATAGTAGTTCATTCCATTACATCCCCCTTCTAATCTATGCAATTTATTAAATAACTCTACTATTTTTATAAATTCCACAACTTAACATAATTTATTACCTCTTTATTTTTATAAAAAAAGGGCCATGAAGCTAAGCCAATTCGGCTTTTTCATGGTCCTTTGTATTTTATAATTAAATAATATTATACTTTATTTCTAATATATTTAAGCGTTATACTTGGATTTCTTGTTTTGGTTGATCTTATCTCAAATTGATTTAGTGATGCTACGAAAGGTGTAAGTTTTGTATACCCATAATTTCTAGTATCAAAATCTGGATACCTTTTATTAAGAGTACTACCTAATTCACCTAAAAACGCCCATCCATCTTCATCTGAAATTTCAGTAATAATAGTTTTAATAGCCTCTACTAATTTAGCCGAACTTAACATACCACCCTTAAGCTCTGCACCTTTATTAGTAGTTGCTTCAGTAAGTTTTGGCGCCATTGACGCTAATACCTCCAGATATTTAAACTTCTCACAAGCTGCAATAAATGGAGACGGAGTTTTCTTTTCTCCCATACCAATAACATACATACCAGCTTCTCTTAGCCTAGCTGCTAGTTTGGTAAAATCACTATCACTTGACACAATACAAAATCCATCAACATTATTTGAATAAAGTATATCCATAGCATCTATTATAAGCGCCGCATCCGTAGAATTTTTACCTGTGGTGTAATTATATTGTTGTATTGGACTAATAGAATAATTAAGCAATACATTTTTCCATGAAGCTAGTTGTGGTTTAGTCCAATCCCCATAAATTCTTTTATAAGTAGGTGTGCCATGATTTGAAATTTCATCAATTATATATTTTATATACTTATCAGATACATTGTCAGCATCAATTAAAACTGCAATCCTCATATCTTTTTCCATTGTTTTCTCCTTCGCATTTAATCTCTTTAAAATACTACAGTATAATATTCTACAGTATAACATTCTACAAGATTCTAAATATTCCTTCTTTGTTCATAAAATTACTTTAGATTTACATGGTCTAGTTTAATTTTACTTTATCATTTATATTTTTCTTCGGATTTTCATTATAGTCCTTGTTGTCTACCCATTTATTAATTAAATCCGCTTCACAAAGTATCGCCCTAGATAGTGAAAAATATACAATTTAAACTTCGCTAGAGTCTTCTTCATGACGTTTTGCTATAATTTTCGTTAAGAAAAGTTTTATTATACCTGCAATAGGTACAGATAAAAGCATCCCAAGTATACCTGCTAGACTACCACCAATCATTATTGCCATAATTACAAAAATCGGATGGAGTCCCATGCTATCCCCTACAACTTTTGGCGATATAACAGCGCTATCAAGTTGTTGAACAGCAAGAAGCAATAGCACTGCCCATAAAGCAATAATAGGATTTGGGCTAAGAATACCCACAATAACCGCTGGTACACATCCAATTATTGGTCCAACATAAGGTATAATATTTGCAATTCCTGCAGTAAAACCAATAAGAATAGCAAAATCAATCCCTATAATTGATAGTCCGATACTGCTAATTAGTCCAACTATCAAACCATCAAGCAATTGCCCTCTTATGAAACTTGATACAACAGAATTAATTTCATGAACAGTTTTATTAAGGTTCTTAAATTTACTCTCTTTCATTGTTAGGCTAACATTATTTAAATATAGCTTTTTAAAAAAATCATAATCCTTTAATAAATAGAAAGAAATAAATAAACCTATGAAACTATTTACAATTCCATTGCCTATTCCCGCAAATAGATTTACGATGCTATTTATAGAAACTGATAAATAGGCATATACTTGCTGTATAGCTTGTGATAAATAGCCTTTTAGATCAAGAGATAAACCACTATCAGTAATTTTTTTGTTAATATAATCAAATAACTCATTATAGCGTTTTATATAATCACCGACAGTTTTGAACATAACTGATAGGGTTTCATTATTGCTAATTTGTCCACCGATCATTGCATATATACTATACATAAGTATAATAAATAATAGAATCACTGCTAAATATGTTAGTATAATACTAATTAAATGAGTCTTGTATTTAAGTTTTAAAGACTTATCAAGAAAATTATTTATAATCTTTGATAATGGATATAATAGGTACGCAATTATGCTCCCAATAACAAGTGGAGAAATAATTGAAAATATTCCTTTTATCATAGCAATAATATTGCTTAGAAATATTTTAAAATTAAAGACTACATTATAACTTATAAAAATTAATGTTGCCGCCAGGGCAACATATAATACATATTTAAGATACTTTCTATCTAATGTATTTTTCATTCATTCATCCTCCTTAAAAATAGTATAATAAATCTTCGTTTGATTTATTATACTATTGTTTTCTATTTTCAACTAGTTAATTTTCTAAAGTTCTCGACCTGTCAAGGTGTCTATTTTTTTTGATACATTTTATTAATTTTACAAACTCATACCAAACAACTGACGCTACTGCTATTGCAGCTGCAAGCGCTAACTGACTTAAAGATAACGATGTTAGTTTCAAAAAATCACATAGTGGAGTATATAAAATTATTAGTAATCCTACTATTGTTCCTAAACTAACACCCCACATTACCTTATCTCTTTTAAGCTTCATAAATGATTTAATTGCAAATTCAGAATTTGAACTATTAACTTGAACCAATAACACATTAGCTATCAATATAATAGAGAGTCCCATTGCCCTTGCAAGAGGTGCATTGTCCGGAGACTGATTTAAAAATGCAAAATACGTTCCAAATGATGCTCCAAATACCACAAGACCTTGAGTAATACTTTTGAAAAGAATTTTAGCTGTTAACAGTTTCTCCATCGGATTACGAGGTGACCGCTGCATAATATCTTGTTCTGCTGGCTGACGTTCGAGTACTATTGAGCAGGTAGGGTCAATTACCAGTTCAAGTAAAACAACATGTATTGGAAGTAATAAAAGACCAGCGGGACTTATTCCAAGTAGTGGAGCAAGTAACGCTGCAAATGCAATAGGAATATGAATAGTAAATACATATCCAACTGCCTTTCTGATATTATCGTAAATTCTTCTACCATCCTTTATAGTGTCAACAATAGTTGAAAAATTATCGTCAAGCAAGATTATATCTGCTGCTTCTCTTGAAACTTCTGAACCACGTTTACCCATTGCAATGCCAATATCTGCATATTTAAGCGCAGGTGCATCATTAACACCATCACCTGTCATTGCAACTATTTCGCCATTCGCCTTAAAGGCCTTAACTATCCTCATTTTGTGTTCAGGTATAACTCTTGAGAAGACACTAACATCTTTAACCCTCTCGCAAAGCTCTTCATCACTCATTTTACTAAGCTCATCACCTGTAATAATCTTATCACTATTGGGCATATTAATTTGTTTTGCGATAGAACTAGCAGTTATTCCGTTGTCCCCCGTTATCATAACAACGCGAACCCCAGCTTTAGTGCAAGTTTCTATATCTTGTTTAACAGATTCCCTTGGAGGATCAACAAGCCCAACCATTCCTATAAGTTGTAGACTACATTCCATAAGGCTAGTAGGGACATCATTTTCACTATTAACTATCATTTGCCCTACAGCAATAACTCGAAGCCCTTTCCTCGACATTTCCAATATTTTAGCTTCAGCTATACACCTATCCGCATCTGTTAAATCACATATTGTTAAAATGTGCTCAGGTGATCCTTTAGCTGCTACTACGATATCCTCACCATTTTTCCAAACATGTCCCATCATTTTTGCTTCATCAGTGAACGCATATTCTTTAATTAGTTCTCCTCCAAATAAAACGTCCCTTGTGATTCCTTGCTTTTCGCAATAAGATATCATTGCCTTTTCCATTGGGTCATAGGCATCTGATTTACAACCCATACCCATTAACTTAGTTAATTCTTTTACCTCACCTGTTGAGTTCCACGTTTCTGTAACAGTCATTTTATTCATTGTTATTGTACCTGTTTTGTCAACGCATAGAACAGAAACAGCACCTAAAGTTTCTACTGAAGGTAGTTTTCTAACAAGGGATTTATTTTTAGCAAGTCTCCAAGCACCCATTGATAAAAAGACGGTTAAAATAACTGGAAACTCTTCTGGTATCATTGCCATAGCAAGAGTTACTCCTGATAAAATACTTTCTATAATTCTAGCTCCAAATGAGTGATCTGGTATATTAAAGTATGTTATTACGCCAACAAATATGAATAAAACTGCCGCAATTCCTGCACATAACTTTACTAGCTTACCAGTTTGTTTTTCAAGTGGAGTTGGATTATCAGGAGCTGACGCTATATTTTCACCTATTTTACCATACTCAGTTATTGATCCTATTTTGTCCACTAATATTGTACCTGTACCTTGTGTTACAAGAGTTCCGGTGTAGCAATAATCTCTACGCCAATAATCAGTACTATTTACATCCCTGTCATTTGTCGTAATTTTCCATACACCCTCAGCCTCTCCCGTAAGAGATGATTCATCAATACAAAGAGTGCTTGCTCTTAAAACGATGCCATCAGCTGGTACTTTAACACCTTCTGCGATATACATTATATCACCAGGCACTAAATCGTAACTATTGATTATTTTTTCAGATCCGTCCCTTAATACTTTGACATGCGGAGCTGATAAATCTTTTAATGCATTTAAAGTTTTGTCAGTTTTCCATTCTTGAATCACCTCAATACTGATAATTCCAACAACGAAAATAAGCATTATAGCTCCATCTTTAGGTTCTCCTAAAATAAAGTAAATTACAGCTGCAACGATTAATAGTAAAAACATCGGCTCGCCAATAACTTTCAAAATCTTGAGAACAAAGCTTTCCTTTTTTTGAACCACCAGTTCATTCTTGCCAAATTTTTCTTGAAGCTTTTTTGCTTCCAGAGTAGTAAGTCCTTGTAATTCTTCGATTTGTAGTTCTTTGATTTGTTGCTTGGTCATAATTAGTTACCCCCATTTATGCTTATTTCAAGCATATTTACGATAGCTTTACGACATAGCAATCTTCAGATGTGTTCTAAAAAGGGTATGAAAAAACCCGTAGAACAATAAACTGTCCCACAGGTGTATAATTAATCCTGTTGCCATTTGGCCCAGCCCCACGAACTTTATTAAAGTTCATCGCCTGCTCAGTTTGTACTGTAGATTTGTATGCAGTGCAAAGAGATCTTTTTTAAATATACCATCTATACCATTGTATGTCAACATCTTTATTCTTCCCCTCTTTTATTCCTGTTTTTTTATTTTAGCAGTTATTTTGTAAAAACCTTTGGTATGTCTGGGTTACCACTTAAAAATACAAGTGGTGGATAGTACATCGAAAACCCAAGTATTTCTCCTAATTTAGTTTCAATATCACAATCTTCAATATCTAAAATTAAGTGATCAGAACTACTCCCCACAATTTGTACGCCTTGTTTTTGTGGAATTAACTTATCATGTAACCCAAAATCCTGTTTTCCTACTGCAGCTAACGCCTTTTTTCTTATTCCTTTATCCTCATAGGTAGCTTTAGTTCCAAAGGCATCAATAAATATTTCCCCAATAGGGTATGTAGGTTTATCTTTTATTTCCACAACCTGAGCTTTTAACACAAACGTATCTTTATGCATATGTTTCATATCATATCCCCAAAATTTTTCTAAATCTAAGGCTAATAATATTCCCTCGCCTATTCTTAAATTGTTTATTCTTTTAGGCATCTTTCCATCTATTACGAGTGGTAGTGAACTGGTAGCTCCTCCTGAAATCATTTCTAGCCTTCTACCTATTTTGCTTTCAATTCTTTCTGCTATCTTGCATAACCTCCCCAAATTCACAACTGATGGCATTATTGACCCATAACAACCAAGATTTGTACCTACTCCATGTAATTCAACATTTTCAAGGTGATTTTCAACATATTCTGCCAGGATAATGAATTCTTCTTCGTCAAATACACCTTCTCTTAAATCCCCTAGGTCAAGCATTAATACTACTTTATGATTTTTACCTTGTATTTCACATTCTTTTTGAATCATTTTCAAAGTTTCCAGCTCTGAATTTAGACTGACATCCACAAATTTAACTAATTCTTTTATTTCACTAAACATTGGAATTCTTATCATCATAAAAGGTTTCGCAAACCCACATTTTGAGAGTTTTATTATCTGATTCATTCTTGAAGTTGCAATATATGTACATCCTGCATCTACAAACTGCTCTGCAACCTCTGGTATTGCATTAAACCCCTTAACAACTCCTGCTATACTTATCCCTTGCTGTCCACATAGTTCTACCATAGATTTTACATTTTCATGTACTTTTTTTAGATTTATTTCAAGCAGTGGATATTTCATTTCTGAATTACTTTTTTGTTTCATACCCATTCTCCCTTAGCGTATTTTTATATTTAGTTAGACTTCTCTTATGCAATTATACACCAAATATACAATCACATATATCTATGGCTTAATATAAAATAAACACATAGAATGTTATAATAGAGATATGCAAAATAAATTTAGAATATCCTTAGCAAAAATCGTATAAAAATATAAAAAAAGAAGGAATTACAATGAATGAGTTATTATTTGAGGCAAGTAATGTTATTTACAAAGAAAATTTAATTTACAATGATATAAAAATTAAACAGGGCAAAATTAATTTTATTGTTGGAGAAAGTGGATGTGGTAAAAGTACCTTTTTAAAGTTATTAAATCACTCTATAAATCCCATGTCTGGTACATTATTATATAAAGGTTTACCTATAAATGAATATGAGCCTATTTCTCTTAGACGCGAAGTAAGCCTAGTTTCACAGGAGGTTTTCCTCTTTAATGAGAGCATAACAGATAATTTTAAAACCTTTTATTCATTAAGGCAAAAACCGATCCCTGATGAAGAATATATCACGTATATCACAAAGCTTTGCTGCGTAAATGTTCCACTTTGCCAAAATGCATCCACGCTTTCTGGTGGAGAACGTCAAAGAGTTTATATAGCAATTTTCTTATCAATGCGCCCAAGCGTTATAATGCTTGATGAACCAACCTCAGCACTGGATGAAAAAAATAGTCATAAAATGATGATCAACATAACAAATTTCTGCAAAGCCAAAAATATTGAGCTTGTAATTGTAAGCCACAATAAAACCATTGTTGATGAATTTTGTGAACATAAAATCGAAATAGTTAAGGAGGTATAGCTATGCAAGGCGCCGTAGAGCTTAGTATTTTACAGTTTTCACTTATTTATTTACTTTTAATTATAGTTCTTATAATTATGAAAAAATCAAAGGTTAATCAAACAAAACTTCTTTTAGTCGCAAGTTTAAGAATGACAGTTCAGCTTGTAATTGTTGGATACATACTTCAATATGTATTTAGTAATCCAAAACCAATATTCACCATAATTTTTTTAATACTTATGATAACATTTTCCATTCATAGAGTAATTACGAGTAGGAAAGACTTAAACCCTAAATTCAAAATATCAATAGCTGTTTCTTTAACCTTTTCAGGGCTTTTTGTTCTAATCTTCTTTGTCACTGTAGTTGTTGGAAAATCTATATTTAACCCTCAATATACTATACCTTTAGCAGGTATGATTATTGGTAACGCTATGACGGGAGTAACTATTGCAATAAAAACCTTTATGGATGACTTAAGCAAACAAAAAAATAAAATTAATACTTTACTCAATTTGGGTGTAGAGCCAAAAGATATTCTAAAACCTTTTGCTAATAATGCTTTAGAAACCGCCTTAATCCCAACAATGAATTCAATGCTAGGAATGGGAATAATCTTTTTACCTGGAATGATGACTGGACAAATGTTATCAGGGACATTACCTACCACTGCCATTATGTATCAAATAGCTATTATGATTGCCATTTGTACATCTGTTTGCATAACGGTTTTCTTATCTCTAAACTTAGGATATAAGTCGTTATATAATAGTAAAAAACAATTTTTATAAATATAAGAATGAAGATAGGCTTCTTATATTTCTATAGTTTGTTAATATATACCATAAACTAGTATATTGTTGTTAAGTTAAAATATAAATAAGAACTTAATCAAATGAGAAAAAATGATAGGAGGTATCATAATGTATTTTGAAAAATGTGGAAAGACTAACACGAAAAAAACTGTGGAACTTGCTGTTAATACCGCAAAAGATAGAGGAATTAATTACATTGTAGTAGCATCTAATGAAGGTGAAACTGCAGAAATGCTTAAAGATTGTGGTATAAACATAGTTGTAGTCACTCATGCAAACGGCTATAAAGAAGCAGGTACTCAGGAAATGCCAGAAAAAACAAGAAAAAGATTAGAAAGCTATGGATTTAAAGTTTATACTTCAACTCATGCGCTTTCAGGAGCAGAGAGAGGCCTCTCTAATAAATTTGGTGGAATATCACCAATAGAAGTTATGGCTTATACCTTAAGGATGTTTGGTCAAGGAATTAAAGTTTGCGTGGAAATATCTACAATGGCATTAGATGGTGGAATGATACCTTCTGATGAGGATATTATATCAATAGGTGGCACCGGCCGTGGAGCTGATAGTGCTATAATTCTTAGACCTGCTCACAGTTCTAGTATTCTTGAAACTAAAATCAAAGAAATAATTTGTAAGCCTAAAGAATGGTAGTTTATATTAAATTTTTCAAATACCTTATTTTTTAAAATAACCTAAAAAACCTGCAACTTAAAATATAAGCTGCAGGTTTCAATATTTTTTAATTTTTATTTCTTATTCACTATTTTTCCTTATTCTCATTTACCCAATCATGATGGAATATTCCTTCCTTATCAACTCTTTCAAAGGTATGAGCACCAAAGTAATCTCTTTGTGCTTGAAGTAAGTTTGCTGGTAGATTTGCACTTCTATAACTATCGTAATACATTAGAGCACTAGAAAACCCTGGGACTGGTACACCTAAATTTACAGCTGTGGATACTACCAGCCTCCAGTCCGCTTGATAACTACTAATAATATTATTAAAATACGAATCTAACATTAGATTTTTAAGATTAGCATCAATTTCATAAGCTTCATTTATCTTATTAAGGAATTGAGCGCGAATTATACACCCTCCTCTGAATAGCTTAGCAATTTTCCCATATTCAAGATCCCAACTATACTCTACTGAAGCAGCTTTCATAAGTGCAAATCCCTGTGCATATGAGCATATTTTACTTGTATAGAGAGCTCTTCTTACTGATTCTATAAACTCATTTATATCTCCTTCAAATAATGCAGTTGGCCCTTTTAAAATATTACTTGCAACAACTCGTTCATCTTTTATTGCAGACAAACAACGTGCAAAAACAGCCTCTGTTATGGTTGGAATTGGAACTGCTAAATCTAGAGCACTTTGACTAGTCCATTTTCCTGTTCCCTTTTGTCCTGCTTTATCAAGAATAATATCAACCATATATTTGCCAGACTCATTATCTTTTTGAGCAAATATTTCACTAGTTATTTCCATCAGATAGCTATCGAGCTCACCCATATTCCACTCTGTAAAAACATCATGGAGCTTCTCATTAGAAAGCCCTCCAACTTGTTTTAAAAGTGCATAAGCTTCGCAAATAAGCTGCATATCTCCATACTCAATACCATTATGAACCATTTTCACATAATGTCCAGCGCCATTTGCTCCAATATAAGTGCAGCAAGGTTCTCCATCTACTTTTGCAGATATAGCTTCAAATATTGGTGCTATTGTTTTATAGGCATCAAGCTGACCTCCTGGCATAATTGCCGGACCTTTTAAAGCTCCCTCCTCTCCCCCAGAAACTCCTGTTCCTATATAATTAAAGCCTAAATCTTCAAGCTCTTTGCTTCTACGTATTGTATCCATAAAAAATGAATTACCACCATCAATTAATATATCGCCCTTTGACATATGTGGTATTAAATTTTGTATAGTTTCATCAACAGGTTTCCCAGCTTTAATCATAATCAATATTTTTCTTGGAATCTCAAGAGAGTTTATGAATTCTTCTACAGAATATGTCCCACTAATATTTTTTCCTTTTGCTTCTATTAACAACTCATCCGTCTTAATTCTATTTAAATCATATACTGAAACAGATATTCCTCTACTTTCAACATTTATTGCTAAATTTTTACCCATGACACCTATGCCTATAACTCCAAATTGCTGTTTACCCATAATAAAATTCCTCCCCTTAAATTGTCAGCTATCCATCACCTGCGGAGCTGCAATATTACTGACTTCAGAAGGAGACTTATACTCTCCTCTCAAGTTTCACTTTTTTTATAATATGTGACCAATCACTTATAGATGTAGAAAATTTTCCATTTAGAATGTCATTTGCCAATTAATACAGGAGAAGCGTAGCTTCTCCTGTATTAATCTTTACTATACAAACATATTTATTATTAGAACCATAACTAAACCAACCACAGAAATTATAGTTTCGAGTACTGTCCAAGATTTTAATGTTTCTGTTATTGATAGATTGAAATATTCTTTAAACATCCAAAAACCAGGATCATTAACATGTGATAGTATTAAGCTTCCTGCACCTGTAGCTAATACCATAAGTTCTGGACTAGCACCTGTTGCTACAATTAATGGTCCTACAATACCTGCTGCTGTAAGTCCTGCTACTGTTGCAGATCCTAATGCTATTCTGAGTATTGCTGCAATTGACCATGCAAGTATTAATGGTGAAATACTTGAACCTTTCATAATTAATGCAACATAATCTGCAACTCCACTATCTACTAAAACCTGTTTGAAGGCTCCGCCTCCACCTATTATTAATAATATCATAGCTATTGCTGCTATAGATTCGGTTACAGTTTTCATCACTTCAGGCATTTTTTTACCCCTGTTTAGTCCAAAAGTAAATATAGCTAAAAGTACAGCTAAAAGTAATGCTATTACTGGGTCACCTAAGAATGTAGTATAACTTAATATTGGTGAGGTTTTTGGTAAAACAATAGTAGCAATAGCTCTTGCTGCCATAAGTATTACTGGCACTAAAGCCGTAAACACACTTATTCCAAAACCAGGCATTTCTTCTTCCGTAAATATCTTAGGGTTAAATAACCCTTTTGGTATATCATGTTCCATCTTCTTTAAAAACTTTGTAAGTACAGGACCTGCAAGAATTACTGCAGGTATAGCAACCACAATACCATACAGTAATGTCTTACCTAAATCTGCTTTATAAATAGCAGCTATTGCTGTAGGACCTGGATGTGGTGGTAAGAATCCATGAGTGGCTGAAAGTGCTGCTGCCATTGGAACTCCTATATATAAAAGTGGAATATCAGCAGCTGCTGCAATTGTAAACACTAGTGGTATTAAAAGTACAAAACCTATTTCATAAAATAAGGCCATACCAACTATAAATCCTGTTACTACAACTGCCAATTGTATTCTCTTTTTCCCGAATTTTTCAATTAATGTAAGGGCTATTCTTTGAGCCCCACCACTATCTGCCATGAGTTTACCGAGCATAGCACCAAATCCAAGTACTAATGCAAGCGTACCTAATGTACCACCAACACCCTTTGTAATAGAAGCTACAACAGTAGGCAACGGCATACCTTCCAAAATACCTACTGAAAGCGCCACAATAATTAATGACAAGAAACCATTTAATTTAAAAGCAATCATAAGAACTAATAATAACACAACTCCTAAAGCAACAATTAATAATGGCATAATAAAGTCCCCCTTTATTTCTGTAATAAACCAATATTTACAAACTCATCTTTTAATTTTACGTACAATCTTTCGTAAATTTCGAAAGTTTTCATATAAACTTCGTGATTTTTTATATTTGGCTCAAATGTTTGAGAAATAGGAACTAATTTTTCTACTTCTTCGATATTATTTATAAGTCCTAATGCTTTCATACCAAGCACTACCGCTCCCAAACAGGAACTTTCATAGCTCTCTGCTATTACTACCTTTTTATTAAATACATCTGATAACATTTGAACCCAAAGTTCGGATCTAACAAACCCTCCAGTAGCATAGATTGTATCAATATTACCAGTTGTCTCCTCTAAAGCTTTTCCCACACTATAAATTCCAAATATTACCCCTTCAAGAAGTGCTCTTAGAAAGTGTTCCCTCTTATGAGTAATGTTTATTCCAAAGAAAACACCCTTAGAGTTTGCATCCCAATTTGGCGCTCTCTCTCCAAGTAGATAAGGCAAAAATATCAGTCCATTTGATCCTGCAGGTACCTTTGACGCTTCCTTTGTTAATAATTCATAAGTATCAATACCTGAAGCTTCAGATTGTGCTAATTCTATTTGAGAAAAATTATCCCTGAACCATCTAAAAATAATTCCTCCATTATTAACAGGACCGCCTAAGACAAAATGATCTTCAGTAAGAATATAACTAAAAATTCTTTCACTCTCATCATTTTTGGGTTTATCGGCTATTATTCTTATAGCTCCACTAGTTCCGATTGTAACTGCAGCATCTCCAGGTTTTACAGCATTAGCACCAAGGTTTGCAAGACAGCCATCACTTCCTCCAATTACAAATGGGGTTGCTATATCAATTCCCATTAAATTTGCATATTTTTTATCCATACCTTTAAATATTTGCGTTGGAGATACTGGCAATGATAACTTATCCTCACTTATACCTGCAACTTCTAGTGAATTTTTATTCCATTGAAGTTCATAGATATCAAACAAACCGGTAGAAGATGCAATTGAATAATCCACAACATATTTGCCAAACAGTTTAAAGAAAACATATTCTTTGATAGAGATAAACTTACTTGTATTTCTGAATACTTCATCCATATTGTCCCTCATCCATGCAAGCTTACAAAGTGGTGACATTGGATGAATAGGTGTACCCGTTTTCATATAAATTTCATGACCGATTTTGCTATTTTTTATACGGTCTGAACATTCTGTGCTTCTGGTATCTGCCCAAATAATACAATCAGTTAATTTTTCTCCATTTTCATCTACAGCAATTATCCCATGCATAGCAGCACTAAAACTAACCCCCAGGAGTTCGTTTCCATTTTTAGCATTTTCATTTACTACACTTTTAATTGAATTAATAACTGCCTCAAACATCTCTTCAGGACATTGCTCACTCCAAGAAGGTTTAGGGTTTAAAATAGGATAGCCTATGTTGCACTTTGAAATTACATTTCCCTTTAAATCAAACGCAATTGCTTTGGTACTACTTGTTCCAATATCTAGTCCAATTAAATATTCCATGACATCCCCCTTTGAAATAAATTTTCTTTTACGCCTTAATTATTTGTATGATCACTACATTATGAAAATTATTCTCTTTTTTATTATTATATATTATTGTAAAGGTTTAATCAATAGTTTTTTTGAAAGTTTTTTTCATTTTTTTGAAAAAAAATACACTCTTAACGAGTGTATGAAAATTTTTTTTAATATCTCTTATTAGCTATAGCTTCCCTTATCTGTCCTAAAACCTTATAATAATTATCTTGATCCTTTAGACAAGTACCAACAAACATACAATCTATAAGAGATAATGCACTAATCCTTGACTCCATTGCCTCACTTTTCGATAGATTTTCTTTACCATATGATACAAGAACCACATCTGATATCTTTGATATTGGTGATTTATACTTTGAAGTTATAGATATAATTTTTACCCCTTTTGCCTTCCCAATTCTCAGATTCTCTACTAACTCTTTATTACTTCCAGTATTTGAAATAGCTATTATACAGTCATTCTCATCATACATGGAGCTTACCATAGCTTGAAAATGAGAGTCATCATGAAATATACAGTACTTCCCTGTTCTCATAAACTTATGATAAGCATCAAGAGCTATTGCCGCAGAACCACCCATGCCAAAGAAAGCTATTCGTTTTGCATTATGAATATATTCTATAGCTTTATCTAATTCCTTACTGTCATTTATTCTTAAAGTTTCATTAAGAGAACTTATCGTGGAATTAAATATCTTTTGCATCAAAACCAAGGTATCATCATTTTCTTTTATTTCTTCATGTATATTAACAATAGGTTTTACAATCTCACTAGCTATACTTATCTTCAAATCTTGATATCCTTTAAATCCCAATTTTTTACTAAGTCTAAATACTGTAGCTTCACCACAGTTACAATTTTCAGCTAACTCAGTTATAGATGAATGGATAATATCCTTTGGATTTTTAAGTATGTATTCACCAACTCTTTTTTCCGTTCCTTTAAGTTCCGAATATATATTTCTTAATCTTTCTATACCACCTATGTCATTCATTACATTACCACCTAACTGTATTTTTGATTCCATTTTAACATTAAAACATAAAAATTTCTATTGTACTTATGAAGTACAATGCATTAATTAAATTAGACAGGATCAGCCGTAAACATCATAAAATAATTACTCTGCGCTTTTAAGTGATTCTATCATATCTATCTTACCAAACTCCTTATACATAGCCAGATTTACAATAATAGAAAAAGAAATTGTAAGTAAAACTGAATATAAAAAATAAATAGGATTTATTTCTCGCATAAACATCATTATATTGGTTTCTGCGCTATATATAACAAAATTGTTAAGTAGTATTCCAACAGCTATTCCTGTCAAACTTCCTATTACCGTTAATATTATATTTTCACGATATATATATAATGCTAGTTCACTATCATAAAACCCTAAAAGCTTTATTGTAGATAATTCTCTTTTTCTTTCATTTATATTTATATTTGTAAGATTATATATTACAACAAATGCTAGCACCCCTGCAGATATTATTAATATTATCACTACTGAATTTATGCTCTCTGTTGTTTTGTTAAAATCAAATTGTGATTTATTTTTATAATTTACAGAGCCTACATTATCTATGGCTGTTAATACCTTTGTGGTTTTATCTTCTGAACTATCTGTAATGCTTTTTAAAAGTCCATAAAACCCATTAAATTTGATATCTTCTCCAGTTATTTTTTTATAATAATCAGGACTCATATAAATGTAATGTTGCAGATAATGCTTCGTAATACCTGAAACCGTAGCTTTTACCACTTTATCATTTATTGTTATTTCAAATGTGTCACCAATTTTTTTATTCATAAGTTTTGATAACTTTTCAGTGATAATTACGCCATTGTCATTAAGTTTAAGGTCCTCACCTTTCATTGTAAGATTAATATACTTATTAATCTCATTTTTATCCTCTGCAACCACAACATAAGCATCTTCACGTCCAGCTTCATAAAGATCAACTGTAGAATTTTTAGTATAAGATAACATTACTGATTTTACATTTGTATCTTTCATAACCTTATTCTTTGTAGTGTCTTTTTCATTCTCCTTGACATCATTTCTAAATGTAGATAACATATCATATCTATATATATCAGTGAATTGACTCTTCGCAGCCCCTACTATTCCTGACTTAAGCCCAAACCCTGTTATCATAAGACCAGTACACACTGCAATGCCTATCACCGTCATGAAAAATCTTTGTTTGTATCTAAATATATTTCTTGCTGTAACTTTATTTGTAAAACTTAATTTTTTCCATATAAACGTTATTCGCTCGAGTAATATAGTTTTCCCTGCCTTTGGTGGCTTTGGCCTCATAAGTGAAGATGGCGCTTCTCTTAATTCTTCAAGGGATGCCGCAACCGCTGCAAGCGATGTGAATATTATAGCGATTAATGAAGATTGAAGTGCAAGCCCTGAGTCAAATGGAGTTAATGAATTTGGAATAGCATAAAGCGTCCCATAAGCATTCATTATAAGTGGAGGAAATAGCCTAAATCCAAATGATATTCCTAAAAGCGTTCCAGTTACACTAGCTAATAATGCATATATTAAGTAGTGCGTAGTTATTGCTATTCTCGAATATCCTAGAGCTTTAAATGTCCCTATTTCAATTCTATTTTCTTGTACCATTCTAGTCATAGTAGTAAGACTAACCAAAGCTGCCACCAAGAAAAATATAAGTGGGAAGGTCTTTCCTATGTTGTCTATTCTGTCACTATCTTGTCTATATGTTTCATATCCAAGATTAGTGTTTCGCCCTAGCACATACCACTCTGGGGTCTTAATATCCTTAATTTTATCTTTATTTTCTTTGACCTTTAGTTCTCCATCTTTTATTTTAACATTTGCTTTTTCTTCTTCCGATTTTAATGTTAAAGTATTTTCGTTTATTTCTTTTTGTCCATCATCAAGTTTAATTTTTGCGGCCCCAAGGTCAGCCTCTGCCTTTGCTAAGATTTTTTCCTGCTGATTTAAATTTTGCCATCCTAAATCAATTTGTGTTTTTGATGAATCAAAATTATTTTTAAGAAGTTGTATATCAAAATAAGGTTTCATTTGATCTATTGCTCCGCTACCTTTTAATGAATTGTACATAGTTTCAAAATCTTTTCCTTTTATGTTTTCTACATAAATTTTGTTTATTCCATTGTACTGAGCTATAAAAACTTCATTATTAGGATCAGTGTCCAATTGTTTTTTTGTTTCATCCACTTTTAATGCAATTGATGATGAGATACTAGATGCTGCTTGCTCTTTTCCTAATTTGAGTTTTTCTTGACTATCAATAAGTTGCTTTTTCCCCTGGGCTATTTGTATTTTTCCTTGAGCTTTCTTTTGATTAAATAAGACTTCGCTTTTTGTAAGTTCTGCTTTGCCACTATCGATTTTAGTTTGTGCATCTTTTAATTTTTTATAACCATCTTTAAATTTATCCGTTGCTTCTTGTTTTGACTTGTTTAATTTTCCCTCCGCCGTATTTATTTCGCTAGTAGCATCCGTTACTATTTGTGTATATCGTGCTTTGCTTCTAATAACTCCTATATCCTTAAGACTTTGCTCCATATTACTTGAAGCAATTTTATACTCGTCATTTAAGATAAGACTGTCTTTTGATATTCCACTTTCCATTTTTAAATACATTTCTGTATAAAACTCACTTTTAAATGCATCGGGTAGTATATAAATAAATCCGCGGACTGATCCATTTCCCACAGAACTTAGTTGTCTTTGAGCCGATAAATATAAAGGCGAGAGTGCCTCCCCAACTATTTTAAATTTACTAACCTTAAGGTCATCCCCTATTGAAGACTCATCCCCTGATTTAAGTTCTATAATATCACCTATTTTAAAATTATTATCTTTTAAAAATCCTTTTTCCACCACAACTTCATTATCCGCCTTTGGTGCTGTTCCTGTAACAATTTTGATTTGGTTTAATCCATCCTTGCTGGGCAAGGAATTAACATTAAGAACAAGTGAATGTTTGTCCTTTTCAACTACAACATCTATTGAATATGAACCTTCCACATTTGCTACGCCTTTTACTTTGGAAACCTCTTTCAGATCATCTTTTGTAATTCCAAATGTAGAAATTAATTTGAAATCCATAAATTGAGTTTCATTGAAATAAGCATCTACTGACTTCTTCATGTCAGGGCTAGTAGCTCTTACTCCTGCATAAAAAGCTACTCCGATTGCTATAATTATTACTATAGATAAAAACCTTGAAAAAGTCTTTTTTATGTCCCTAAATAGATTCTTGAAAAATGTTTTCTTCATTTCTACCACTCCAAGCTTTCAATGTCCATTGGATTATCGTTTTTAACAACGCTTTCAACTTTACCACTTTTTACTGTTATTATCTTATCTGCAATAGGTGTTATAGCAGAGTTATGAGTAATCACTACAACAGTCATCCCATCTTTTTTAGATGTATCAGATAATAACTTAAGGATTGATTTACCAGTATTATAGTCAAGTGCCCCAGTTGGCTCATCACAAAGAAGTAGCTTAGGATTTTTTGCAAGAGCCCTTGCTATTGAAACCCTCTGCTGCTCTCCTCCTGATAGTTGAGATGGAAAATTTTGCATTCTGTTTTCAAGTCCAACATTTTTAAGTACTTCTACAGGACTCATTGGATTTTTACATATTTCAACTGCAAGCTCTACGTTTTCAATTGCATTAAGGTTTTGTACTAAATTATAGAATTGAAATACAAATCCTATATCGTCTCTTCTATATTTTGTTAGCTTTTTTTTATTGTATTCACTTATATCATTGCCATCAACAATAATATTTCCAGTAGTAACTTGGTCCATGCCGCCTAGAAGATTAAGTATTGTAGTTTTACCTGCTCCACTAGCCCCAATAACCACCACAAATTCACCTTTTTCTATAGTAAATGAAACATCATCTACAGCTTTAATAATAACTTCCCCAGTTTTATAAGTCTTTTTTACATTTTTAAGTTCTATAAATTTTTTCATTTTTATCTCCTAACTTATGTCTTCATAATCTAACTTACTTATGATGTTTTTATAAAATATATCTATAATATCAAGGATAAGTTTTCTAACGATAGTCCCATCTTCTTTTTCTCTTAAAATAATGGAGATAGACTCCACAAGGTTATAAGACACAAGGTAAATAATAAAATTGTTCCTAAGCCTTTTACCATCAAGTGATAGTTCATATTCCATCTTCTGCGTAACTATTCTAGTTACAAAATCTACAAAAGTATTTTTACAATTTTCATACTTTGATCCTTCACTTTTATTAAGTAATATTGTAAGTTCATTGCTACTTTCTTTAAATATTTCTAGTATCTTTTCCATTAGTTCATAGAAAATATCATCTGCTTTTTCATTTACAAGCACCTTATTAAACTCATTAATATAATCCATTAAATTATCATATACAGTACCTATTAAAGCCTCATACAATTCATCTTTTCCATGATAGTATTTATAAAAATTACCAACTGATGTATTTGAGTTCTTAGCTATACTTCTTATTGATGTGCCCTTGTATCCCCCTTGTTTAAATTCTTTTAGAGCTTCTTCTACTATATTTTTTCTAACCTCGTCTTTTAAATATTGCATTAGAAAACCTCCGTTCTCTTTTATATTATACTCTATTTAAGAAATAACTCAACAAGATTTACAAATATATAAAATAAGAGGTAGCTAGAGAATCTTTTCCCACTAGCTACCTCTTATTTTATTAAAGCCTTGTTATTACTCTTGTAATATGTAATTATTTATAGCATAAGCTATCCCAGATTCATTATTAGACTTAGTTATGTATTTAGCTTGTGACTTAACTTCCTCAACGGCATTTTCCATAGCTATTGGCATTCCAGCACACTCAAGCATTTCCATATCATTATAATTATCTCCAAAAACAATAACTTCACTTAAATCTACTCCAAGTTTTTGCGATAACATTTTTAAAGCATTTCCTTTAGAAATATTTGATGCCATAATATCTAAAAGACATATTGATGAACTCACTACGCTAAGATTATCATATTTTATAAAATGCTTTTCAAGTAATAAAACATCTTCATGTTTTTCACAAACTAATAGTACTTTCAACGCTTCTATGTCATTAATATTTTCAAATATTTCATTATCCATATATTTTATTGGTACTCGTAACTCCTTTGCTAATAGTTTATTACGGTTTTCATATTTTTTACCTAATGGATTATTTTTATTAGAATATATTATTTCAGCAGTATATATAATATAATCCACATTATTAATCAAGCAATACTCTATAATTTCTTTTACACTCTTTTTATCCATTACCTTTGAATAAACAATTTCTCCAGTTTCAATATTTCTAATTAAAGCACCATTACAAGAAATAACATGTCCTGTAAGCTCTAATTGCTTAATATAAACCTTCACCATAAGGTCAATTCTTCCCGTTGCAATAATTACCTCAAGTCCCATATCCTGAAGTTTCATTAATGCGGCCTCATTTTCTTTCGAAATTGTATTGTCTGAATTAAGTAAAGTTCCGTCCATATCACATACACACCATTTATATTTAATCATTTTCACATTCTCCTTTGTTAGCCCGCTATCATTTAAAATATATAGTATTTTATATCTAATTATCTACCCTTATAGCATATATTTCAATACTAACTTTTTAATGATACCAAATCTTACTTCGCGAACTATAAAGAGAACTTAAAATATTCTTCAATACTTTCAAAGCAAGTATTAACCATAAACTCTATTTCCTCTTTATTTATAACATATGGAGGGATAAAATAGAGCACATTTCCTATAGGTCTGAGCACTAACCCTTTTTTAAGAGCAATCTTGTAAATCTCATAGCCTACTCTCATTTCAAAGGGATAACTTTCCTTGTTCTCCTTATCTTTTACTATTTCTATAGCTGTTATCATACCTATACTTCTTACTTCACCTACATGCATTAAACCTTCTGCCTTTTCTAATGTAAGTTTTCTTATAAGTTCACCTTTTTCTATATTGTTTTCTATAATATTATCTTCTTCAAATATCCTTAGGTTTTCCAGTGCTATTGCACATCCCATAGCATTACCTGAATAAGTGTGACTATGTATAAATGATTTTTTTTCTTTATAGTCCCCATAGAATCCATTATATATTTCATCAGTGGTCATAACTACTGACATAGGCATATAGCCAGCAGAAATTCCTTTTGAGAGGCACATAAAGTCTGGGCTTATTTTTGCATGATTGCAAGCAAACATCTCCCCAGTTCTACCAAAACCCATAGCAATCTCATCTGCAATAAGATGTACTTCATATTTATCACAAATCCCCCTAAGTTTCTTTAAATAAATTGGTGAATAAATCTTCATACCTGCTGCACCTTGTACCATTGGTTCAACTATCACTGCACTTATATCCTCATGATTTTGGGTTAAACACTTATCCATATCCTCAAAGCACTCTGCATTACAACTCTCTCTACTAAATCCATATTTACATCTATAACAATCAGGTCCTTCTACTCTGAATGTATCTAAAAGAAGGGGTTTATATACCATATTAAACTCATCTATATCACAAACAGACAAGGCACCTAAAGTTTCTCCATGGTATGCATCGCTCAGTGCTACGAATCTTCTCTTTTTAGTATTTCCCTTTTGCATGTTATAATGAAAACTCATCTTTAAGGCTATTTCTACCGCTGAGGATCCATTATCAGAAAAAAATACTTTTTTAAGCTTTTCTGGTGTTATATTTACAAGTTTTTCTGCCAGTTCTATAGCTGGTTTATTCGAGAAATTTGCAAATATAACATGTTCTAGGCTGTCTATCTGCTTTTTTATGGCCTCATTAATTCTCTTATTGCTATGTCCTAAAGTATTAGTCCACCAAGATGATATACAATCTAAATATTTATTTCCATCAATGTCATAAAGCCATACCCCTTCGCCTTTTTCAATAACTATTGGATTAAGCTCCTCATAGTCCTTCATTTGTGAACAAGGGTGCCATATGTATTTCAAATCCTTTTCTACATAACTATTCATGTTTTTACATCACCTTTCACTTTATAATTGATCCAAACATTCGTCTATTGTTTTTATACTAAAAGCCTTTTCTGCATGACTTCTTATAGCTTGTACCATATTTTCCTTTAGGTTTTCAATATGTTTAAGTTTGCCTATAATAGGGACTTTAGTGAGCTTTTTTATAAGTTGAATATTATCATTACAGACGAGATTATCTATGTAATTATTAATTATAATCCCTTTAATATTAATTCCTATAGCTTGTATATATTTTACAGTAAGTACTGTATGGTTAATTGTCCCTACCCCAGCTCTTGCCACAATAATTATACTCATATTTAGATCCACTATAAGATTCTCAAGAGTATATACTCCTCTTTCATCATCTATTAATGGACATACTATTCCTCCACTACCTTCAGCTATTATATAATCATATTTTATTTTTAAATATTCGTATTTTTCTCTTATTACCTCTATTTGAATAGGTTTATTTTCAAGTTTTGCTGCAAGGTGAGGGGATACTTCTGCCTTATAAACATAAGGTGTTATATTTTCAAAAGACTCTTCCAAATTACTCACTTCACGGACAATCATAGCGTCACCAGGAATAATCTTGTTACCTACTTCAAAAGCTCCACTCACTGCTGCTTTAAAATAAGTTGCATTATATCCATTACTTCGCAGGACATGCATTATGCTAGAAGTTACAACAGTTTTACCCACATCAGTATCAGTTCCAACTATAAATACTCCCTTAGCCATTTTTTCTAACCTCCAAATTTAGCTCACTTACCATTTTCTTGTCATCTTTTATTTTATTGCCTGATGTCGTTAAGTAGTTCCCAGTGATTGTGGCATTAACTCCTGCATTAAAACAATTTTCCCCAAACTCATCAATGAAATTTCTTCCTCCAGCAAGTCTTATAAGAGCTTTAGGATTTACAAATCGTATAATTGCAATAGTTTTTAGTATTTCCTCCTGACTTAAGCTTTCTGCATTTTCTAGTGGTGTTCCCTTTATTGGATTCAATACGTTAACAGGAATAGAATTTACACCTAAATCTCTTAACTCAAAAGCTAGATTAATTCTATCCACTATACTTTCACCAAGACCAATAATTCCTCCTGAGCAAATAGCCATTCCAGCCCTTTTAGCAGCATTTATAGTATCTATTCGCTCATCATAACTATGAGTTGTACATATGTTTTTATAGTATTCTCTGCTAGTTTCTAAGTTATGATGATACATTGTTATTCCCTTTTCTCTCAGTTTAAGTAGCTGCTCATATCCGAGTATCCCAAGTGAAGCACATAAATCAATTTTCATTTCTCTAAATAGATCTTCATATATGTCTAATATCTTTTCAAAATCGCTGCCAGTAGCTCCTTTACCACTTGTCACTAATGAAAATCTATTTACTCCCTCTTTTTCATTCTCTCTTGCAAGCTTTAAAGCATCTTCCTTTGAAACTAAACCATACTCTTCTACATTGGTCTTATAAAAAGCAGATTGCGCACAAAATTTGCAATCCTCAGTGCACCTTCCTGATTTTGCATTCATTATTGTGCACAGATCGACTTCATTGCCACAAAAAAACTGTCGCACTTTATTAGCGCAATTACATAACTCTACTACATCCTCTTTTTCTTCAATTTGTGCTAATTTTATTGCTTCTTCAATGCTTATAGCTTGACCTCCTAAAACCTTTTCCTCTATATCCTTAATAAATTCTCTCATGTTTTACCCCTCTCTTCTTATTTTCTTATTCTATATATCCACTTTTTCTTAATACAGGTAATACTTTTATTGAAATATAAGCTGCAAATACAGTTAATACTAAATCTCCAGCTATACTAACCACAAATCCGTAAAAAAATACAAAATAAAAAGAAACATTTTTTCCTAGATACAAATTGTAACTAATATATAAATATACAACTCCAAATAAGTATATAAAAAACAGACCCAAAAGCAGCGTAAATATTGTCTTTATAAAAGTTAATTTCTTAACATTCTCTCTTATTTTACCTATGACATAAGCCGCTACTATGAATCCAACAAGATATCCAAAAGTTGGTTTAAATATGTAGCCTATCCCTCCACCTTCAGTAAATACGGGCACCCCCGAAAGTCCAATAGCCACATAAACTATTTGTGACAATGCGCCTAATTTCGAACCCAAAATTAGGCCAGCTAAAGCACAAAACAGATATTGAAGCGTAAAAGGTACATATGGTATTGGCACCTTAATAAAAGCTCCAATTGCTGTTAAAGCTGCAAACATAGCTACTAAAATTAAATTTCTTGTGCTTTTCATAAATACTCCTCCTTGCGATTGGTATATACTATATAATAAAGCAATAGCTTTCAATTGTAAACCTAAAATTTATTTTAGGTTTACAATTGAAAGCTATTCTATATTTTATGTGTTTATTAACTTTTTGTACTCTCATTTCTCTAAAACTTATTACTCATGTTCATAAATATTATTTATTTATGATTTTATTTAAAAGTTTACCAAAGCTTGTTGATATTAACATCTTGAAAATATTTATTCTACATTTAAAATAATATGGCTCGGAATTCCAACCTTTGCCTTTCCAATACTCACTATCTAATCCTATTAATTTATAAGAAAGTACCTTTTGAACTTGAAAATTTATAAGCGCCTTTAGCGAGGGTTTATATCTCTCCTCGTATTCATACTAAGATACTTAATAAAATTCTCACATTCACTTCTCGAAATTTCATTATCTATATTTCTAATTGATCTACCTATTTTACCCGCATTAATGCCACCCCATTGAATAACAACTCTCTCTAAATATTTCAGAGTAGATTTAAGTCCGGAGCCTTTGGTTGTTGAAATAACTAGAACTGGTTTGCCATAGATTTCTGGGCGATGAAACCATTTACATGTCCTATCAACAAATGTCTTTAACTTTCCAGATACATTCTCCATATAAACTGGTGAAGTTAAGATTATTCCATCGCAGGATTTTAATTTCTCCATAATACCTCCAGTCTGATCATTCAATACACATCCACCTTTAACTAAGCAATGTTCACAACCAATGCAAGTTTTTATATCATAATCGAAAAGATTTATTATTTCCACACCAATATTGTTATCTTTTAGTATTTTCTTAACTTGCTCAATGAGTCCATAAGTATTCTTTTTCCTACTGCTTGAATTTATAGCTATTACTTTTAACATATGCAATAACATCCCCTTCAATCTTATTATAGCACTACGTCTCGTGAACTTTTATATTAAATTAATTCTTATAAATATGATTGTTTTGTCTCGCAATTTTAAGCATAAAAAAATAGCCTCAATCTTCATTTATAAAATATATCATAAAGATTGAGGCATTATATTTAATGTACAAAAATTCTACCCTAACATTAATTATTAAATTTTTTCTATTACAATTTGATCATCTTTGGCATCCACACCAATGGTCGAACCATCATTTATATCTCCCTGAATGATTTTTTTAGCAATAGATGTTTCTAAAACATTTTCGATATATCTCTTTAGAGGACGTGCTCCATAAATTGGGTCATAACCTTCATCTGCCATAAGCTTTTTAGCAGCTGTAGTTACTTTCATTAATATATTTTTATCTTTAAGTCTATTTTGAATATCTGCAAGGAATATATCAACTATTCCTTCTATTTCTTTTGTTTCTAAAGGTTTAAATAATATAATATCATCCAACCTATTTAGAAATTCCGGTTTGAATTTCGACTTTAACTCAGTCATAACTCTATCACGAATTTGTTTCTCTATGCCTCCACTTTCCTTGTTTTCTAAGAGATAGTTACTTCCAATGTTTGAAGTCATGATTATTATGCAGTTTTTAAAATTGACGATCTTACCTTGGTTATCTGTTAGCCTTCCATCGTCTAATATCTGAAGAAATATGTTAAACACATCTTCATGAGCTTTTTCTATTTCATCAAATAATACTACGCTATAAGGTTTACGTCTAACTGCTTCAGTAAGCTGGCCACCCTCTTCATACCCTACATAGCCTGGTGGTGCTCCTATAAGTCTTGATACAGAATACTTCTCCATATACTCTGACATATCTATTCTTATTATATTTTCACTTGACTCAAATAAAACTTGAGCTAGCGTTTTAGCAAGTTCGGTTTTTCCAACACCAGTAGGTCCAAGGAAAATAAATGAACCTATAGGTCTTTTAGGGTCCTTCATGCCTGCTCTTGCTCTTATAACCGCATTTGATACCGCAGTTACTGCTTCTTTTTGACCGATTACACGCTTAGTTAGTTCATCCTCAAGCCTTAGAAGTTTTTGTCTTTCACCTTCTTCAAGATTTGATACAGGTATACCAGTCCACTTTGATACAATTTGTGATATTTCTTTTTCTGTTACCTCTTCTTTAAGCATAGCAGTTTCATTGTTCTGATGAATATCTGCCTCTTTTTGTTTTATCTGAGCTTCAAGCTTTGGTATTACTCCATATTTAAGCTCTGCCACTTTACTTAAATCATATTCTCTTTCTGATTTTTCTATTTCACCTCTTGAAATATCTAATTCTGCTTTTAAATTTCTAATTTCCACTATCTTAGATTTTTCTTTCTCATATTTAGCTGTCATTTCATTATCTTTATCTTTCAGATTACTTAACTCTTTATCAAGCACTAATAATCTTTTCTTTGAAGCATCATCTTTTTCTTTTGATAGTGCTTTCTTTTCAATTTCTAATTGAAATACCTTACGTTTAATCATGTCCATCTCAGTTGGCATGCTATCTATATCGGTCCTTATCATTGCACATGCCTCATCAATAAGATCTATTGCCTTATCTGGAAGAAACCTTGCAGTTATATATCTGTCTGATAGTTTTGCCGCTGCAACAATAGCTGAATCATGAATTCTTATCCCATGGTATATTTCAAATTTTTCTTTAAGTCCTCTAAGAATTGAAATCGAATCTTCCACTGTAGGTTCCTCAATTGTTACTGGTTGGAACCTTCGCTCTAGGGCTTTATCTTTTTCTAAATATTTTCTATACTCATCAAAAGTAGTTGCCCCAATGCAGTGAAGACTTCCCCTTGCAAGCAGCGGCTTTATCATGTTACCAGCATCCATAGAACCTTCAGACTTACCTGCTCCAACTATGTTATGAATTTCATCTATAAATAAAATTATTTTCCCTTCACTGGTTTCTACTTCTTTAAGTACTGCTTTAAGTCTTTCTTCAAACTCACCTTTAAATTTAGCTCCTGCAATAAGAGCGCCCATATCTAAAGAAAATATTATTTTATTCTTAAGACCTTCTGGTACATCCCCTTTTACAATTCTTTGGGCAAGTCCTTCAACTATAGCAGTTTTACCTACTCCAGGTTCCCCTATAAGTACTGGATTATTTTTAGTTCTTCTAGAAAGTATTCTTATAACCCGCCTAATTTCCTCATCTCTTCCTATAACAGGATCTAATTTATGTTTTTTTGCTTGCTCCACAAGGTTTGAGCCATATTTTACTAGAGCCTCATAAGTACCTTCTGGATCAGCACTTTCTACCCGCTGATTCCCACGAACGCTGGAAAGCACACTTAAAAATGCTTCTTTAGTTATATTGAATTCTTTTAATATATCTGCAATTTCTTTAGTTTTTACATCCATAAGACCAAGCATTACATGTTCAACACTAATAAAAGAATCTTTAAATTTTTTAGCTTCTGCCTCTGCTTTCACAAAAACTTCCTCAAATCTTCTAGTAGCATAAACGGATCCACTATCAACACCGCTTCCTGACACCTTTGGCATTCTATCCAGTTCTTTTTTGATGTCATCATTAAGAATAGTTATGTCCACTCCCATTTTACTAAATATATTAGGAATGAGCCCATCCTCTTGAGCTATAAGTGCTGAAAATAAATGCAACGTATCAACCTGTTGATGATTATTTTTTACAGCTAATAATTGAGCCTCATTTAATGATTGTTGAACCTTTACTGTTAATTTTTCTACATCCATGTAAATAACCCTCCCTTTAGTTTATTAAATTATTACCTATTTTATTTTGTTATATATTAATGTATAAATTAATCACTATAGTCGCTTAAAAGTTAAGTTACTATAGTGATTATTTTTTTGTTTTAATTATCATTTAAGAAGTGCCTGGGTTATTCTAATAAGTTGTTCTTTACTTAAAGCTTCTAAATACATTTGACGTTCCACAAGCGTGCACTCTTCTAAAAGTTTTCTTACTCTATGGGTTTCTATATAAATACCCGAAACCATTAAGTCATCAGTATTTGTGTCCATATAATGCCTTTTCCAAATGTTATAATATTTTGTGGCAGTAGTCTCACTAAATCCTTTATTTATTAGTTTCATAATACCTGTATTTCTGTCTTGTTTCTCAAAACATTCACATAGTTTATATATTTTCGAAAGCATTATCATCTTTTTTTCCTTCCTTCTTAAGTAGCGAGGAAACATACAAAACTTCAATCCCTTGTTCATTTTATCTTTCCATACACAATTTCTATTTACCTTATATTATACCATAATTCAGATGAAATAAATGCTCTTTACACACCAAGTTCTATATTTATTTAATATATACTAAAAAAAACACCGATTTACAGAAAATCGATGTTTTTCATTATTTTTACTTAATGCTTTTAATAGCATTTTCAGCCCATTTTGAATCCTCATATATAGCCCTAGCTACGCCAATAAGATCAGCTTTTCCATCAGCTAGGAGTTTTTGAGCAGCAGGAACCTGAGTAATTCCTCCTGTAAGTAAAACTGGAATTTTCACAACTTCCTTAATAGCCAAAGTTATCGGTGCAAAATATCCTTGACTGGTATTGCCTGGAATAATATATCCACAAAAGCCTCCAGAAATGTCAAGAATATCTACTCCTGCTTTTTCAAAAGCTATTGATGCAACCATGCTATCTTCAATAGTAATTCCACCCTCCATATAATCGCAACCACCTAGCCTTAAAAGAATTGGAAAATCATAGCTAGTGGCGTCTCTCACTGCCTTAATAATCTCTATATGGATTTTAATTCTCCCAGCTATTTCTCCACCAAATTCATCAGTCCTTTTATTAGTAAGTGGTGAGTTAGTGGTTCTTTGCGATATTAAAAACATTTTTACAATTTACAAACCGAATATAAGTTCGTATTTTTGTTATAATAAATGCATATATGGGACATAATAATACTAGAAAACAAGGAGTTTGCTGTGCCAAAACGATTACTGTAAAGGATAAATCTACACTAGAAGCTGCGATTTAAAATTCAACTATTTTATAGCCACGATAAGTGAAAATACACAAGAAGATATAAAGAAATATATAAATGGTCAGAAGGAAAAGTAGAAAGTGGGGTGAATATTAATTGGCAAGAAAAACAACTCCTAATTATGTTTTAACTCTTAAATTAGATACAAATAATAAAGATGGAATAATATTAACTAAACGATTTGAAATATGCAGAAAACTTTACAATGCTATTTTAGGACTAGGTTTAAAGAAATTTAATGCTTTAAGTGAATTAAAAGTATATAAAAAACTAAGAAGAGAATTAGCAGAAATTAATAAATTATATTTTAAAGATGAAGAGAGTAAGAAATCAAAATTAAATGATGAACTAAGAAAAGAAAAATACAAACAGTTAACTCATTTATTAGAAGAATACGGCGTTAATGAATATTCACTTATAAATAAAATGACTCCAATGTACAAACCATTTAATAAAAATATAGACAATAAAACTGCTCAAGCATTAGCAAGTAGAGCTTTTAAAGCTTTAGAAAAATTAATATTTAAAGATGCGAAAAAGGTTAATTTTATTAGATATGATGAACTAAAAAGTGTGGAAGGTAAATGGAATAAAAGTGGGATAACTTATAGAGATGGAATTATTAAATGGAATGGATTAAAGATTCCAATAATTATAAAATCTAATGATATTTATGCTCAAAAAGCTATTCAAGATAGAATTAAATATTGTAGAATAGTAAGGAAATTCATTCGTGGTAAATATAGGTATTATGTGCAATTAATAATGGAAGGTATACCACCGGCAAAATATAATAAAGTAACTTGTGATATAAAAAGAAGTATTGGTCTTGGTAATGTTGGAATAGATATAGGAACTCAAACAATTGCTATATCGAGTAAGCATGATGTTAAATTATTAGAATTATGTCCTGAGATTAATAATATCCAAGATATAAAAACTAAATTATCAAGGAAATTAGATAGGCAAAGACGTGCTAATAATCCTAATAATTATAATAATGATGGAACTATCAAATTTGGTATTATGATTAATGGAAAGAGAAAAAAATTAACATGGGTTAATTCTAATAAATATTTTAAAACTCAAATGGAATTAAGGGATATTCAAAGGAAACAAACTGATATTAGAAAGCAGTCTCATGAGAAGTTGGCAAATTATATAATTTCACTAGGTGATAGAATCCTAATTGAAACCATGAATTATAAAGGATTACAAAAAAGAAGTAAGAAAACCACAATCAATGCTAAGACAGGTAAGTTTAACAAGAAGAAAAGATTTGGGAAGTCTTTAGGAAATAAAGCACCTTCTAAATTAATAGAAATAATTAATAGAAAACTTAAATATGATGAACTAGAAATATTAAAAATAAATACACATAAAGCAAAAGCTAGTCAATTTAATCATTTTACTGGCGAATACACTAAAAAGCAATTAAAGGATAGATGGGATGTTTATACTGCAATTCAAAGAGATTGTTACTCTGCATTTTTAATAATGAATGTTGGCAATGATTTAGAAACTATTAATAGAGAATTATGTTTTCGAACTTATGAAAAGTTTAAGCAATTACATGATGATGAAATAAATAGGCTTAAAATATTGAAAGAAAATGGGGTTAAATTAATATCCAGTATGGGAATTTAAATATAAACAAATATGGTTTTGAACCGAGCCATTATGCTATCGTTAATGGGCTAAATGCAGTCTTTGGTAGTAAAAATCTTATTATAATTAGATGAGTCATAATATGTTGTAAGATATAGAGGAAATATAATTCCTATAAATGAGAGTATTATGGAAGTTTAAGAAGATAAGAACCATGCGACTTAATTCGTGTGAGATTCAGTTAGGAGATATCCATGAGCAGAATGAATTTCTACCCCATCAAAACCAGCTTCCTTTGTTCTGCTTGCAGCTCTTGCAAATTCTGAAATTATAACTTTAATTTCTTCTATTGTAAGTTCATTTGGAACATTACCTAAACGAGGATTTGCAATAGCCGATGGTCCAACTGGCGCGTATCCTGTAACCTTTTTACTTGCTGCACTTCCGGCATGATTAATCTGCATTACTGTTTTAGATCCATTTTTATGAATAACAGCTGCAAGTTCTTTTAACTTTTCAACCTTACTATCATCTGCAACTGAAAGCTGTCTATCACTAGCCTTCCCTTTAATTGTTATAAAACTATGTTCTATAATAATAAGTGAGATAAACCCACCTCTTGATTTTTCATCATAATACTCTAATATACCTTTGCTTACCTTTCCATCTTCCTCGGACTTTGATGTAGCCATTGGTGGCATAACCAACCTGTTGTGTAAAGTCAATTTACAATTTTCTAGTGGTTTAAGCAAATCTAACATTTTATGACCTCCATATAATCTGTTTTTTTGTTTTGTATTTAGCTACTTCATTATGAATTTACCTACATTATAATCCTTATTTATTTAAATTTCTATGGAAAATTGTAATACTACTTATTATTAAATGCTTATATAAATATAACTCTTTAATATATCCAAAATATAAAATAATCACTATAGTAACTTAAAATCTAAGTTGCTATAGTGATATCTCAATTTAGTCATTTTGTAATATCTGGGCTTTAACTATTACATAGACTAGTGAAGTAATTGACATAGTGGTGTTATATTATTCTCCATTATTCCTTCAAACACAAGATTTGCAATTTTCCTTGCACCTTTTTCACAAAAATGTGTATTGTCCTGTACACCTTCAGGATAATTTAAAGATTCACATGGTTTAAGCCACAAAAGTATTTCCTTTGTTTTTTCTATACCTAACTTTTCGTAATAAATCTTACTTTTTTCACTCATATCTATAAGCGTTACATTTAGCTCTGCTGCAAGTTCCCTCATGGCTACTGGGTAGTCCCCATGGGTATCTTCTATTTTTCCACTTTCGTCAAAGGCTCGTCTTTGCACTGATGTTAATAATACTGGAGTTGCATTGGCATTTCTTGCAACCTCAATATATTTTTTTAGATGTTCCTTGTAACTGGCAAAGGCATCAGTATTCAATTTAGTATCAGTTTTTTCATCATTGTGACCGAATTGAATAAACAAAAAGTCACCTGAACTTATTGAATCTATTATTTTTTGTAAATGTCCCTCATCAATAAAACTTTTCGAACTTCTTCCATTTAATGCAAGGTTAACAAATTCTACATCAGCTGAGAAAAACTCAGGAATCATTTCTCCCCAACCTGTCTCCGGCTTTTTTTCTATAAGCTTTGTTGCAGCAGTAGAATCCCCTGCAATAAATACCCTGATTTTCTTTTTCAATTAAATCATACTCCCTTCACAATAAAAGTCTATTTTGTCATTACCCTATGCTTAATTCCAACATAAAGTTGATCATCAGTTAACTGTTTAGTAGTTGTAGCTAAAAGCATAATACGTCTATCCTCATCTGATAAAACATATTGCTTTTCCCATTTATAAAAATTAGAACCATCACCCATAACACGAATATACCTTCTTAATGTATCTAGAGTATATATGGTGAGGCTAACATTTGTGAGACAGTCATTTCTATAGAAATTTTCCCATTTATCATGCTCTGCCTCTTTCATTTTGCTAAGTGCTACTTTATATTCTTCCATTGCAGCGGATATGTGTACAAATGATAGCGGATAATTCCCTTTTTCAAAGGCCTCTTGTCCCAGGCAAAAACTTACTGCTCCTCTGCAACCCGTTAAATGAATTATTACTTGTAATAGTAAACTATCTGAAAACAGGATTTTATCTTTATCATCTAAAGAAGTTAATACACCATCACACTTTTTCTTTAAGTTTTCCCACTTCTCTAAATTTTCCTCACACTTTTCCTTGCACCACTTAACTTGGCTATCAAAATGAATATCGCCTGTAGCCCAATACAAAGATTTCAAAGTATCATTATTTCTGTTTTTAATCCACGCCATAGCGAGCTCTCTTATTGGATAGTGATAAAATTGTTCTCCAGCTCTTTCGTCAATATGTTGTCCATATTGCACTGGAGCATCAAAATAGTCATTAAAACATTCTCCGACAAGTTCACTTTTAGATGGAAAATAACATTCCATAAAACTTTTCATGTGCTTTTTCGTATCGATGTGCCCATATTTCCAAACCTCACTTACTAAATCTAACATATAAGTATGAGGTCTAACATTACCACTATTTACTATCACATATTCATCCGCATCTGCCTTAAATGCTGCCTCTAACTCAGACTTCACAAATTCAGGTGTATTCGCTAGTTGTGTTAAATGATTAGATGCCTGGAGGTCGTAAAAGGTAATATGATAATAAATGCCATGAGGTCCTAAGTCCTTTTCAGTTGGCAGGGAGTATACTCTAGGATTATGATTATTTTGTCTTCTTGAAACCATTTTACCATATCCACTATCTGCCCATATTTTTATAACGCCCTCCGGTAGTTCTATGTAACCCTCTTTATAAAGCTCCATTATTTCACCGTACAAGTTTGTACAAAATACGGGATTTTCTACATATTCCTTAACTATTTCATATTGCTTTTGCATTACCCTACTTATAAGTTTACCTCTTCCTTCAGGTGTTTTATAGGTTTCATCAACTGACCAAAATGCGCTATCTCCCTGTCCTCTAAACCCAATATTCCAAATAACTTTTGTATCCTTTTGCTCTAATACAGCTGCTCTCCAAAGATTCTCAAAAAGCTTACTATTTTTATCATATATAGGTTCTTTATCAGGATAAACTCTTAAAAACATTTCAGCACCTAAGGGTTCTGCATGATGATGAGTTATCCATAAGCCCATATCTGAGGCTAGTTGTTTATTTATTTTACTTGTTTTGTCAGTGCCAGGTATAACCATATTTCCACCACATCTTAATAGTGCTTCAAAAACTGGTTTCCAAGCCCCTTCATCACAAGGTATATCTTTCCATCCTGCAAGCAACACTTCATCATTGACAAACCAACCTCTATATTTAACCTTTTGAGTAATAGACTGATAATCACTCATAGGAATTAATGCAAAAGGTAGAGATTTGGGCTGCTTATCATTCCAAAACCAAAAGGGATCAACTCCTAAATATTCTTTACTTATATGAAGTAATCCATATATTATTCCTAAATCATCACTTGCATTAATATTCATAACATTTTTTTCATTGGAAATGCTCTTAAATTTCAAAGTAAAAATTTCTGGTTCTAAAATAGACGCTTTATTATCTGGCAAACAATTTATAATTATTTCCGTCTTTCCATCTTCATTTAAATTATTCCTAGCCTTAAATACTTTATTCAAATCACGTAAAAACATATCCATAGCATTTTTGATTGGTATGCTAACCTCACCTATAACACTTATTTTTGTATCTTTATTCAAAATAAAATTTTTAACCTGTTCCATTAGTTTCACCCTCATCTTCAAATTTATTATTACTCTATTTTAATACCATTGTCCATAGCATTTCTGATGTTTTTAAGGAGTTCATCCACTTTCTTTAGTCATAATTATATTTGCCTACCAAGTGTTATATTTTCATTATCAAAGTTTTCAATACTTGTAGATTTTTCGTAAAAATGTGGCACACTAGCTTGAATTCCTGCTACTGTGTAATATTGGTCATCTTTAGATAATGGAAGTTTTACGGGTCGTTTTGTAGCTGCTGACTTATAAATAGCAGTTATTAGCTCTAAAGCTTTCCTTCCATCTTCTCCTGGTATTAATACCTTTTCTCCAGTCTCAAAGTAGTTAAGTATATCATCAATTTGAGGAGTATGCCCCTCGTACTTTGTTTCTGGAAGGCTTTGATAATACTTTTCTATTTTAAGTTCAAGACTCTCATTTCTTTCAGGGAATCCATTAGATTTTGAGGTAGAAGCACAAACCTTCCAAGGTGCTGATATTCTTGCATCTTTGCATTGGAATACAACCTGCTGCTCCTCACCATGATGAACAACGGAACTTGTTATTTGTCCAAGTGCTCCACTTTTATATTTTAAAATAGCAATTGAAATATCTTCTACTTCTGCATTGTCATGAGAAGTATTACTCATAACAGCTTGTACTTCTTCAGGCATTCCCATCATCCAAGCTATCATATCAATATGATGCACTGCATGGTTTAATGTACATCCTCCGCCTTCTTTTTCCCATGTACCTCTCCACCATAAATCATAATAACAATGTCCTCTCCACCAAAGCGAGTCTATCTGAGCATGTACAATATCCCCAGCAAGTCCCGAATCTAATGTCTTCTTAAGTCGCATGAATGCTGCTTTATAACGATTTTGTGCTACTATTGATAGAAGCTTTTTATTTTTTTTAGCAGCCTCTATCATATCATCGCATTCTTCAAGTGAAGCTGCCATTGGCTTCTCACCTAATACATTTTTTCCAGCATTTAAGCTATTTATTGCAATTTCAGCATGTACATAAGGTGGTGTACATATGTCAATTAGATTGATATCCTCTCTACCTAGAATCTTCTTATGATCATCGTATACATCTGCATCTATGAGATTATACCATTTTTTCTTTTCTTCTGCCTTCTCTGGGTATATATCTACTAGGGCAACGATTTTACATCTATCTGGAAACTGTAAATAACCTTCAATATGCGATTGAGAAATACCACCTGTTCCAACTATGGCTACATTTATCATTAAAATCATCCTCCAAAACTTAATGTCTTTAAACGAATTTATAATAAGTATATAAACTTTTCTTTAATTACGATATATATATTTTATCATTATTAAAAAGAAATTTACATGAACTATATACTTATCTTTATAATATTGCACTATTATATATAAACAATTTTACATTACAGAAAAAGATGCTTGATATCATTGATGTGTATACCATATTGAACGAATAAAAACATATTCGCTGTATTTATTCATATAAATTATAATAATACTTTTATTAAACTGCTATATAATATATAATTAGATTTGTACTATATCACTATTAATTTAGGAGGCACGATATGGATGTAGATTCGGTAAATCATTTATATGATATATTCCCAGAAATATTATACGTAGTTGATAGAAGCTCCACTTCAACCTGGCGACTTAACGGACATGTTTACACATACAACCTCATGCTTATTTATGAAGGTAAATCAGAATTTACATATAATAACAATAAATTTCAAGCCTCAAGAGGCTCTCTAGTTTATTATAAACCGGGTGACATTAGAATAGCACATACATTCCCAGATAACCTTATGAAATGTTTTGCGGTGGATTTCCTTTATACTTGCCCAGTTTATATAAATAATGAATGGAAGTTTATTAATACTGACCTTCCATTCTCGTTTGCTCAGAAAATTGATGACGAACACCTTCTTTTAAAATTGATTGATTTATTTTCAGTGCTTACAAAATCTGCTTTATCTGAAAAAGGCAGAAATAAGATTAAAGAAAGGTCAATATTAACAGAAATACTTACATTTCTCTTTCAATATAAAAAAGATGACAAATATAATTATTCAAACATGAGAAAAGTTGATAGAGTTATTACCTACATGACTGAGAACTTTGATAAAAATATTACTCTGCAGGAGTTAGCAGATTATGCACAAATAAGTTCATCCTACTTAGGAAACATTTTTAAGAAGATCACCGGAAAGTCAACTATCGATTATCTCATTGGAATAAGGATTAACAAAGCAAAATCCTTAGTAAGAGATGGCTTTACAGTTTCTGAAACTTCGAGATTGGTTGGATTTAGTGATATCTTTTACTTCAGTAGATCATTTAAAAAGCATGAAGGAGTAAGTCCCTCAAAGTACATTGATATGTACAGTACTGAGTTATAGAGTATTATAAAATAAAAGGGGCTTATGTAATGCACATAAGCCCCTTTAAAATACATAAATATGTAACAAATTATGTACCACTAGTGCATCTATATAGGTTAGGAGTTGTACCAACTGTTTTCTTAAATGCTCTATAAAAATAAGTTTCACTAGTAAACCCACATTTCTCAGAAATAACAGCAACATTGTCTTTAGTTTCTATTAATAGCTTCTTTGCCATCTCTATACGTTCTTCATTTATATATTCAATTATAGTTTTTCCTGTATACTGCTTAAAAATTTTAGTTATATAGGTTGCAGTAAACCCTATATTATTAGAAATACCTTCAACAGATAAATTAACATCATTGTAATGTGTATTAATAATCGTTATTATATCTTTAGTCATATTTTCATACTTTAGAGAGCTCACATTTTTAAAACTTTCATTAATACTATCAAACAAATGGAATACCACTTCATTAAACGTATCTAATGTATCAATACTTCCCATCTCTGATGTAAAAGCGCCTAACTTTTCTGATAAATCATTATTTGGTGATACTTTTACATTTTTAATGGCTTCACTAATTTCCCAAAATAAAAACGTCGTATAAATTTGAAAAGCCGCATAGGTACTTTTCTTCAATTCATTAACTACTTCTAAATACATATCTTTTGCTTTTTCATTTTTACCTGTTATTAGTGATGATATAATATCTCTATCTTTGTGTACTTGGTAAGCATATTTTGTTTTACTTCTTTTTTTAACATCATCATAAAACATTACGCAGCCTTGCCCATAGAAAAATCTATTTTTAGCACCCTCTTTTAACATGGATAGTGTATTTTGTAATTCCTTAAATTCAACAATTTTTTCACTAATTGTCATGGACACTGAAATTTGAAAATAATCATTTATTAACCTTTGAATTTCAGTTACTCCTTTAGTTATGTTATCTTTATTGTAATGATCATTTTTGCCTGTATCTACTAGAAATAGCATCTGATCTTCAGATATATAAATCATTTCAGTTATATATTGAGGTCGTAATGTATCTTTTGTTATATTAGATATTGCAAATTCAATTAAATCCTTATCCTTTATATTTTTAGAAATTGTATTCCACTTATAAATTTGCACCAGAATTAAAATATATGTTGATGATAGTGAAATCTTTATACCATACTCATCAAACCCCTTTTTAATAAATGATTCCTCCATTTGTTTACTGTGACAAATAAAGTTTATTAAAAACTTCTTCCTATTTTCATCTTCTATATCATATTGCTGTTTTTCATATAACGTTAATCTATTTAAGAGGCTTTCTACTGGGTCATAAAATCTACGTGATAAATAAATAGCTGCTCCCATACCCAAAAGCAATATTACGCAGCATATCGTTACAACTCTTATAAGTATTCCTGCTATACTTTTGTTAATAATTTTATACGGTATAACCGATATATAATTCCAATTTAAAGATGATATCTTGGTATAAGTAATTAGGCACTTCTCTCCACTAACATCATCTACTATGTATCCACTTGTGTTTGATTTAGCTACAACTTTTTGAATGTATGGGTCACTTAACTTACTTAAAAATTTTTCTTTTCCATCGCTAGCAACCACTCTTCCCTTATTGTCAGTTATTAAATTTTTTACACTTCCCACTTGCTTCATTTGCTGGAGTGTTCTTTTTAACCAAGCATCCTTCAAATTTATTATAACTATACTATTAGGTCCAAGTAAAACTTTATCATACAATAAAAAAGTATATCCATCAGATTTTTCTCCTGTCTTAAGATTTGTTACTTCTCTTGGAATAGGTGTAAATGTATTATACAACTTATACTCTTCCACAATGGATATTAAACCCTTATCTAATAATTCATCTTTTGGCACAATAAGATTTGGCGCTGTTTCATCACTTATGTAAAATGTATCAGAATTATAAATGAATATAGAATTTATATCATTAACAGCTCTTCTATAATTAGTCATCTGCTGCAGTGCAGGTATGTATTGAGTAGCATCTGGCTCCTTGTAACTGCACAAAAGTTTAATATAATAATCATATTTTAGCTGTATACTTGTACTACGTATCATATCAATAGTCGCCTGAGTATCCTTTATTGACTTTTTTATATCTTCAACATATATTACATGTAGTTGGTTCAACATATTTTTTTTCATATTAAAAAATAATAAACCTGAAACCAACAGTATTGCTATTTCTATAGTTGCGACAAGCATTATTAACATTCTCAAATATAATTTATTTTTAACTTTATGCTTAAAAATCATATTCCCCCCCCAACCCATAAAATAAATAATGCCTTTTATTTAAATTACCCATTATAACTTATAATTAATAAAGTCAAATTTACCCATTAATAGCCGATAAAAATAATTAGTAAACACCAATTATTTTCACCAGCTAATTTTCATTTATGCTTTAACATGATTATAACATATCAAGTAAGTTATTTTATTCCTTTCTTGTTTAAATATTCATCAAGTTGTTTTTGAATATTATCACGATAGTTTTCAAACCCAGCAGTCTTTAATTGACTTTTGAATGTCTCATATGATTGATTGACATCCTTTACAAGTCCAGCCATTAGTGGATTACCGTATTGATTTTTCACCTGGTTAACAGCAGCATATTGACTCTGGATAGCATCTGTGTCAAGTACAAACGCATCTAATATATTTGGAGTAGCTATTTTTTCATTAGCTTCCATTCGGTTTGCCCAATCACTCCATGCTCCAACTTGCTCTTTAGCAAGTTCTTTATTCGTCCATGCCCAACTTGATGGTGCTGTATGGTTAGCTGAATCTATCTTGCTGTAGTCTAGTTTACCATCAGCTGTTAAATTGTAAGTTACGTCTTTTATTCCATATTGCATTAAATCATAGTATTCTTTATCATTTTGTAACTTATCTACTAATGCCAATGCTCTTTCTGGATTTTGGGATACTGTAGGAATTACTGTCAAGTTCTGCGTTGCAGCAGATCCATGAACTTTATTTTGCAATCTGTTATATTCAAAAACTCCTATTTTCCAATCTGGATGAGCTTTTTCTATTTTTTCAACTTCGCCTTTTGCTTTTGGTAATGTAGAATTAAAAGAAGCTGCTGCTTTTCCGGTTTCTACTGATACTACACCGTCTTCAGTACTTGAAAGTGCACTCTTGGACCAAAAACCCTGGTCTGCCCATAATTTCATTTTTTCAACGAATGGTTTAAATTCAGGAGTATTTACAGTTTCAAGCAACTTATGTGGCTCCTTAGGATCCATTACAAGGTTTGATGCTGCTGATGATGGCATATCAACTAATTCATAAGGTGTAGTGTACATGAACATGTTATCATATGCCGCTTGACCTGAATCATTTGTAGGCATAATATTTTTTTCATTCTTTTTAATGGCAGTAAGATATTGCTCAATAGTATCCACAGAACTAATTTCAGGCAAATTATATTTGACCCTCAAATCTTCTCTATATATGAATGCATTTTGTACATATTCGGGATTTTGATTCGGCACTGCATAAATCTTATCATCAACTTTAACTCCCTCCCATCTCTGCTTTGTAATTTTGGAATTTAATATTGGAGCATATTTAGGGATTAAATCTGTAAGATCTAGGAAAGCACCTTTTTTTGCATATGTTGCATAAGTAAGCCAACTTGCAGAATACACAATGTCCATATTTTGACCCGAAGTAAGCATTAAATTATATTTAGTCTGAAAGTCTGTCCAAGTTGAATAAGTTGCTTTTACTGTGCAATTTAAATCTTTTTTAGTAAGTTCATTTAATTTAGCCATTATAACATCATTATCTTTAGCTGCATCCCCCATAAGGTACAAATTTAGTTCAACACTTTTACTTGTGTCTAACTTATCAGTTGCATCAGTTTTTGCGGCACCTGCACTTGCGCTAACATCATTTTTCTTAGCTCCACATCCTACAGTCAAACTAGCTACAAGTGATAGTATAGTAATACAAGAAATAAATTTTTTTAATTTTTTCATAGTATTTCCCCCTCATTTAACTTAATTGGATTTATATTAAACAATATTCAAATATTATGTTTAATCTTTTAATAACTATTAGCCTTTGACTGCACCTATTGTTATACCTTTTACAAAGAACTTTTGAACAAATGGATATAACAAAATTATTGGTCCAGTTGCTACAACCGCTGTTGCCATTTTTAGTGATTCAGTTGGTACGTTAGTTGCCACAACATATTGTGATGCCTGTGATGCACTCAAAAATTGTGCACTTTGAAGTGTTTTATATAATAAATATTGCAGCGGATATTTATTAGCATTTTTTATAAAAAGTGATGCCATAAACCAATTGTTCCAATAACTTAAAGCAACGAAAAGACCAACAGTTGCTATAACTGGTTTTGATAACGGAAGCATCATTTTCCAGTATATTAGAAAATCTCCCGCTCCATCTATCTTTGCAGATTCTATTAAGGAGTCTGGTATAGACTTCATAAAATTTCTAAATAATAATATATTAAACACTCCCACAAGCTCTGGTATAATAAGTGCTGAATACATATCCTGCATATTTAAATATTTACTTATAAGCATATACCACGGAATTAGTCCGCCACTAAAAAGTGTTGTAAAGTATAAGAAAAAAGCTATTTTATTTCTTGCCTCAAAATCTCTTCTCATCAGTACATAACCTGCCATGGACATGAGAAGTAGTCCTGTAACGGTTCCAGAAACTGTCACTAATATACTTACGCCGTATGCTCTAAGTATTTGATCTGGATATGAAAAAAGCATTTTATATGCTGCAAGTGAAAATTCTCTTGGTATCAATGAGAATCCAAACTTTGATATAGCATCATCGGATGTAAACGAACCTGACACAATAAGCAAAAATGGTATGAGGCATACTAACATAATTATTGTTATTATTATATAACCAATAATATTAAATGCTATTACATCAGAACTAGCCTTTTTTTTATTGCTTTTAACCATTTCTTTCTCCCCCTTTTAAAACTAGAATAGTGCATAATCTTCATTTATCTTTTTAACAACAAAATTGAAAGAAAGGATAATTATAAGCCCAACAAATGACTGATATAACCCTGACGCAGTTCCCATTCCAATATCAAAATTAACGGTCAGTGACCTATAAACATAAGTATCTATAATATCAGTAGCCTTAAATAATATTCCGTTATTTCCTATAACCTGATAGAATAAATCAAATTGCCCACGTAGTATTCCACCTAAACTAAATAATAACAACATAACAAAGGTTGGCTTTAATAATGGCAATGTTAAAAATTTTATCTTTTGAAATATATTACACCCATCAATGTCTGCAGCTTCATATATCTCTCTGTCAATTCCCATAATCGCAGCTAAATATATAACAGTACCGTATCCGAGCCCTTTCCATACATTGAAAAATACAAGGATATATTTCCAAATACCTGGCATTCCATAAAAGTTTAAGGGTTCTTTTCCAAAACTCTTCAGTAATCCATTAATTGCACCGAATTCAAAATTAAATAAATTATATGCAAAAACGCCAACCAGTACAAATGATATAAAAAACGGTAAAAACATTACTGATTGTGCGAATTTTTTGTATAACTTTCCTGATAACTCACTCAGTATAACCGCTGTAATAATTTGAAGAGAATTTCCTACAAATATAAAAGCTAAATTATACAATACAGTGTTTTTTGTTAAAGTCCATACAATACCTTGAGTACCTCCCTGAAATAAGAACTTAAAATTTTGAAGTCCTACAAAGTCACTTCCAAATAATCCTCCACGAAAATTGAATTTTGTAAAGGCAAAATATATACCCATCATTGGCAGGTAAGCAAATACAATAGACATACATATTACAGGAAGAATCATTAGATAAAGAGTTTTATGTTTTTTAAAATCCTTAATAAATCTACCTTTCTTCTTTATTTTTTTTGAATTAATGCATGCAGAGGGTTCTACATTGATATCACTCATATTTTATTCCTCCTGAACTAATTATTCTTTAAACGAACTAACTAACATCTGAGTACTACGATACTGTAAACTATAAATATTGAATTAAATTTTTAAATATTATTGCATATGCTTGCGGCCACATATGAAGTCCTTCAATAGCAAAATCCGCTTTAAGATTACCTTCTTCATCCATTAGACCTTGATTTACATCAATGTACTCATAATTAAATTGCCTGGCCAATTGTTCTATTGCTTTATTTGCCTTAAGGATAACTTCATTGGTTCTGGTTTTAAACATATCTTGTTTATCCTCTAATGGAATGCCATAATCCACTACAGAATTAACTGGATAATATGCCATTACATATACACTGCTATCTGGAAGCCTTTCTTTAACCTGAGTTAAGATATCCCTATAGTTTGAAATCAAACCTTCAAGTGTATAACCTGGACTTGCAATATCATTTGTACCAATGTTAATAAATATTTTTGAAGGTTCTAATTCAAAAATACATTCCTTCATGAATGTTAATAATTGATTTGTAACAATTCCACAAATTCCACGATTATAAATTATTTTTTTAACATCGAAGCTTTGTTGTAACTCATTAATCGGAAAATTTTCCATTAGAGAAGATCCCACCATTAGTGTTTTACCTTTTTTAGCAAACTGATTTAAATATTTGTATTTTATTAATTGTTCCATTTTCATAGCTCCTCCTTTATATATAGATAATATTGTTTTATTTCCACACAAAAGTAACTGCGCTTTCGCCTGTAATTAGATATTGAAATGATTTTGAACTAACTTCTACTTTTATTAGTTTATCCTCTTTTTTCCTATTTGATATTATTAATACTTTAGTGCCATCAGGATTTTTGAACGCAACATTTTCAATATCATTCTCATAAGTATTTGAATCTATTCTATAGGCACCAGGCACTACAAATTTACTTATATGACCCATAGTATAGTAATCAAGGTTATATATAATATCACCGGTATTTTGATTTATTGTTACAATTCCACGACAGGTACTATTATCCAACAAGCTTGGTCCATTCTCATTATCAAGAGCTATATTCCACCACACAATAGATTTAGACCAATTTCTTGGAATTCTTATAACGTGTTTCATCTGATCTAAGAATGCATCATGAACAGGGGGTATCCATTCTCCTCCAGACCCTTCTGTAAACCAAATATCTTTACTATGGTATTTATTATGAACTTTAGACATAACTTCATGAGCACCACCATAGTAATGCCATGCGGATCCTGCGATAAACTTGCTTGCCTCAACATCGCTAAAAATTAAAAGAGGGTAGGACTCCATATCCCAATTGTGATCATAACACATGATTTTT
>Ga0209123_1000428_pt1 | contig 55884 bp, 75 predicted proteins | sample BarGraIncu00431A_FD_184500 | JGI IMG/M metagenome (GOLD analysis project Ga0209123, IMG submission 184500) | Arctic peat soil microbial communities from Barrow, Alaska, USA - Barrow Graham LP Incubations 004-31A (SPAdes) (version 2) | ecosystem: Environmental > Terrestrial > Soil > Wetlands >... | reverse complement strand
TGCTCGTACATGAAGCAGCCATAATCAAGCGTATACGACCGGGCGCTCACAAAACGATTATTGTACATAGTTAACATATTAATTGTCCTACTGCCTATGTCAAGGACGTGGCAATAACCCTCTACAGCTGGGTTATTATAATAGATACCCGCGCCTTCTACCGTTACCAGTACTTCGTGAATGGTAATAAGTTTAGTCGCTCCGTTGATAGTAATAAAATGATCACCTTTGAACAGGGCCACTACAGCGTCTTTAGTTGCTTGGTTATGCTGTGAAACAGGTACGGCTGTAATCAGTATAACGTCATTGACCACGTTCATAGCGGCAATTGCTGTTAATGTCAAAATTTTAAATTCGTCAGTTAATTTCGTACTTTCGGCATTTTCCCTGCAGGTGTGAGATTCTATAAACGCTAGATCACCTACGAAATGTTTCAGCCCTTCAAGGTGTATTTCGTAGTCCCCATACTTTCCTAGTTCCCGCTCTACCCATCCACCTATGACGCTGGGTATAGTTTTTGTCCTGCCGCTTGTTGTTATTTTTGTAAATTTACGGCCACAATCTACAGCTACAATATTCATAATACCTCTCCTTTTCTATACTGGGTATAGAATTTTATTTTTATTTTTTATGGTAGTCTATACTGGGTAAATACCAGTAATTTAGTTACTCATTATCTGCCTTTAGTCTGTGGTAACAATCTTCTTTTTTACCTTCGGCTAACTGTACTACGTCGCCAGTGTCGCCAGCAGCATGGCACCAAATTTTGATAACGCCGTGGCCCCTAACATCTAGCAGGTCTTCGTCGGTAGTTCCTTTTTCGGCGCAGTACCCGCAGCCGCTACATGGTGATTTTTTAAACTTTTCTAGAGCTTTCAACCTATAACCCCCTTATCCTTTAGCGGCTGGGCTTGTGACCAGCTTGCCGCATTACCAGCCCCGTAGGGCTGTCACTCTGCGAAGCTATCAACACATTCTCTAAATATAATACCCGTCGCCTCTTCGAGCGTTATAATCACAAAATCTGTCTACGCATTCTCTGAATATGATACCTGCAATATCTTCAGGCGTTAATCCTTCGACCGAAGTCCCGGAATATATCAGGCTTGTCATTTCTTCTATAGCGGCAATCAATTCCTTGTGGTTAGCAATTTCTCTTTCTGCAATCATCAGCATATTTGAATATTCGGCGTTACCCATTCGTGTGCAAAAATTGTTTTTAATACAAGCGTTTCTTACTAAATCCCTATTTAATCTTTCTACAAATTTCATCTTTACCGCCCCCCACATATTCAATTTATTAACTGTATTATAAGCCCTAGAAGTAAAGAAGTAAAGAAGTATTTACTTCTAAAAATAAAAAAAATATTAGCGACCTGTAAATAGGCCGCTAATTTCTAATCACGTATAGGGTCTTCCGGGCGCTCTAATTTACCCAGCATACTAAGCAAGTCCTTAGCCGTCTGTAGACTATCGGGGTACTTTTCCCCATAAACTACTAGCATACGCTCGATAAGTTCCCGCTGGCCATCCAGCTTTTGCACCTGTGCTATAACACTTAATAACTCTTTCGTTTCGGGCATCAACTTAGTATTATATGGTATCAGTTTTGTGCTGTTATTTACCTGCTGGCCTTTCATCTTATTACCCCCTTACTACGTATATAATTACCTACATTGTAAAGCTTAGAAGTAAATAAAGCAAGAAGTAATAACAACTTCACTTATAACGTAAAAATACAGTGCCCCAGCTGTAAAGGCAGGGCACTGTATTTTAGTTCGTTATTGTTAAGGCTACGCCTACAAAGTTTTCTTGGTGCTTGTAATCGTACCTATCATAAGCGCCTACATAGCCTACAGCGCCTTTTGAAAGTATCAGCGGTATCCTAGGTACTTTTACCTGTACTTGGTGCATTAGTATAACGCTGCCCTGGTCAATGGCTACGGTATCCAGGGTTTTAGGATATGCTTTTATAATATGTGCGTCTAATCGCATAGCTGTATTGTCTGTAATAGTGGTGGTTGTGCTTTTCCCGCTGGCGTCTGTAGTCGTCACCTGGTCGCCAACTTTAGGCGGGGCCTTATCGGGGTGGGCCGGGTCTACTATTACTACAGCGTCGCCGCCTACAGCTTCCCTATAATCGTCTGCAGCCTGCGCGTAGTCTTTGGCCGTAGTATTTATAACGTCGTCGGGTTTCGTACCCATGGCCGCCTTAATACCTTCGGCTACCTCCATTTGCTGGTATAACGTGCTGGGTACCTGGGCCGCGTCTAGTACTGCCTTAGCCCCTGCTACGCTCTGCGCTTGTTGCTGGCTAAGGCTAGTTGTTACGGTCTGCGCTGGGTGAAAATGCAGCCATAGCAGCAGCCCTATTATCAGTAGGGCTACGGCCGCGCATACGGGCAGTATCACACTTTTGTACTTTTCAAACGTATCCTGTATGTTCATCGTTTAACCCCCTAGCCATGCTACCAGGCCGTCTATAATAGCCTGGGCTACGGCAAACTGATATTCCGAGCTGGCTAGCTTAACTTCTTCTTCGGGGTTACTGATAAAGCCCGTTTCTATGAGTATGGCGGGCGCGTCCGTTTGTGTGAGTACGTAGAAGCGGGCTTCCTTGTCGCCGTCTCCGTCGCTGGTATCTTTACGTAGGTAAAGCCCTGGCATTGATTTTTCGAAAGAGTTTAGTACCGATTCTGCCAGGCTATCAGCGTCTGTCTGCCCTGGGCTAGTCCATACCTCACAGCCTACAGCCGTGGGGTTTTCTGCCGCGTTGCAATGTATACTTATAAAGGCTGCAGCAGCGTAGTTATTCGATAACGTAGTACGGTAGTCCAGGTCGTCGGTTACTGGCTGGTCGTACATTTCGCGGGTTAATACTACGGGAATGTTAAGCCGCCTAAGTCCTGCCTGTACCTTTTGCGCTATTTCTAGCGCTCTGTCACTTTCGAATGTGCCGCCTGGGCCTACTGCGCCGGGGTCTTTGGTAGGGCCTGCGTGTCCTGGGTCAATTACGATCATTTTAGCCATGATATGTATACCTCCACTATTTTAGTATCTCGTCGCGCTTAGTCCCGAAGTACTTAGCTACTGTAGATAGCTGCTCTACCCCTGCAGCTGTAAGGTTCTCGCATATGCTTACGAATTCGGTTACTGCTAGGTAACTAGTTATAAGGTCTTTCGGTATCTCGGTAAGCAGCTTACCCGCGTAGTAGGCAGGCGGCAGTACTTTTACCAGTAAATTAGCAGCTATCAATACAATAATATAGCCTAAAATTTTAGGTATGAATTTTTGACGCATTGCCAAACTATTTAAGGCCCCGCTTTTCCAGGCTAGGCGAAAGCCGCATACAATACCCCCGCAGCTTTGCGCTTCTTTCAGCGCCTGCATTGATATTGCTAGCCACTTAGTAACGGGATCTATTACTACCATAAGCCATAAGGCTAAGAACGCGGTATCCATAGGCCCCGCTAGAAAAGTTATTACTGTAAAGAATACGCCCCATATTGTTTTTACTTGCCAGCTACTAACTAAAGTACCTACCACGTAGTACATGCGCTCTACAATTGTATCAAGTTCCATAATTTTCTCCTTTTGTCGCTACCCGTATGTAATAGGAAAGGGGCCTGCTGCGGCCCCTGGTAAGGTTTATAGGTTATTAGCTGCTATGTAGTCGGTTACTGGCTGCTGGTAGTCTACTGGTAGGCTTTCGATTGTCCGTCTGCCATTTACCACTAAGTTAGCGTAAAGCTTTACCATAGTTTCGTTGATTGCTCCCATTATGCGGTACCTCCCATTTCAAATAGTAGGGCTACAGCTTCCTGGGTATCCAGTAGCTGGGCCTGTAGTTCTAGGCTGCCTTCGAATAGTGAAGCGGCTGTTTCCTGCGTGTCTAATAAATCCGACTGCGCTTTTTTTAGTTGTTGCTGTGCTGGCGTCGGTTTTCGGTATATGTGCATTTATTACAATCCCCCTTATTGATTCCACGCGGCCACGAATCCCGTAACCAATGGTATTTCAGCTGCCCAGGTGTAAGATACTAATAAGTTTTTACCCTGCGTAGCGACTACTGTTATAATTCGCGTATTCTGATCGTACGACCAGGAATTTACTGGGTTTGTGCCGTCGGTTAATACTATCGTATTAGGTACCGCAGCGTGGGGCAGTACATACATTTGTTGGCTGCCTGTTGCTGTCCCCAACGGTGCGTTTGTTACAGTTCCTACAGGTTTTAATAGCTGCACCTTAGTAGCTGAAATACCCTGCGCTGTTTGGTTTGGCAGCTGGTAGGTAAATTCGGTACTGTTGATACCTGGTTCATAATTGTAAGTATCCGTGCTACATTTAGTCATTTGCACCCAGTTTTCGGGCTGCCAATTACATTGATAGCTAGCGAATATCGTTACCCCCGCTGGCGCCGTTACAGATACCTGGCTTAATGCTGTATTGTAGTCAAATACCCCCGCTGGGTTAGTCCCTGCAAAAACTTGCAATGTTGCGTGGTTTATACTTGTATCTGCAAGCTGTATAGTCTGCCGCGCGCCAGTTCCTACGCCAATATTCAGCATACTTCTCTGTAAAGGCTGGGGCCTAAAGGAAGCATAAGCCGCTAACTGTGCGTCAAATAGCTTTTGGTGTTTAACAAGCAGCCTAATCCCCGACATTCCTTCGGGGAATACCTCTGTATTACTAATTAGTTCGGCCAACGTACCCGAAACATTGGCATTATTAGTACGGTAGGCTACATTTACGCTGTTAAGCTGTGCCGTAGATGTTCCAATGGTCGGCGCTGCGTACACGGACTGGAATTGTATTTTACTGGCTTTTTGGTTTAGTACCGACGCTAGCGGCATAAATGCTGACCACGCGTTATTCTGCATGATCGCCGCGGTTACGGTTACGGTACCGCTGTTCGTTGTTGTGGCATTTGACGTAGCACTTATAACGGTTACGTCCTGGTTAGCCAGTGTATATATAGGTGATAGGGCTGTATAGGTCTGTTGGGCTACGCTAGAGTGCCCATTGATAGTTAACTGTGCTGTAGGCGCTAACGTGGTGCCGTCGTCGGGCACTGATAAGGCAATTACAGGCGTTATTTTTTTACCTATAAAACCAGCTATAGACGTTGCCAATAGTAATTCAGCTACAGTATTACCCTCTGCTAAAACTGAATCTACTGTAATAGCTTGCGTGGTTACATTTGTTAGCGTTACAGCGCCTGTACCACTAATCTTTTGCCAACCTACAGAAGTTGTCGCTGTCCCCGCGTCAATGACGATTGTCCCAGTCTTAGTGGCTGCGCCTGGCGTGTTGCCCCCACCTGCCGTTTTTTCAGTCAGTGTCACGATATTCGTTGATGCCGTCGCCATATAAAGAGCGTTTATTGTCGCGTTAGTATTTAGCGTAGCAGCTAAATTTATTGCGGTTATGGTGGTATTCGCCCCGACATTAAACTGATTACCCGTGGCCCCCGAAGCTATCGCGGTGAACGTAACGCCGTTAACTACTACGGTATCCCCAGCTACTGTATTAGTAGAAATTGGGTACGTTCTAGCCCCCGCTACGCCCGAATTAACTTTAAAAACAAAACGACGGTCGGTACCGCTTGGCTGACTACCAGTAATGGTAAACCCGTCAACACTTGTGAACGTACTACAATCAAGCTGGGTATTTGTTGATATGAGTAACCCCGTTTTACTAGTACTAAGGGTATCTAAAGCATAAGCAATGGTATTTGTAGGTAAGGAAGTATTCGTGGCTATATAACAACCACCTGCACCCCCGCCACCACCGCCACCGCATCCAGAACTACCGCCACCGCCTCCACCGCCAAATCCCGCACCACCAGGAGTACCAGGAGAACTACCAGCACTACCGCTACATCCAGTACCCCCACCACCGCCCGTGCTAATAACATCAAGTATAAACCCTGTAATAACATTAGCTACTATAAATACACAAGCGCCACCAAATCCTCCAATTGCCCCATAATAGAAAAGTTTCGCAGGCCCATAACCGGGCAATCCTCCTGGTTCTACACCCACCTCAGTACCACCAAATGAATTACCACCAATAGCACCATTAGCATCCGGGGCGATTTTAGTCCATGTAGAGAAAGCACCAATTCCCGCACCTAATGCCCCACTCCAACTCGCACCAATTCTACTTAATGCCGTTACTTTCAATGTATTACATATTGGCAGCACTATCCCATTTCCTGTACTCATAACTAATTTAGTTAATAAATTTGCATTTGATACCCCGGCAGGCTTTAGGGCACTCCCATTAGGCAACCCTTTACCTTCTACTAATAACATTCCATTTGATAAATCTATGTTATTTTTTGACTTAACTATTAGAATTCCACCACATTTATTAGTAACATCATATGCTAATGCGGATAGCTGACAGTTAACAGTTAAATTCCCAAAGTGTGGCACCGTGACAATTTGGCAAACGTATTTACTTAAATCAATGATGGGTATAGGTTTGTCGATAATAAGCTGACTACCATTTACCGCTAATATCGTAGCAAAGCCATACTTGCCCATATTAGTTGTTTCCGCAGTAAGGCACCCAGTAGTATGAAACAATATTTCTTGCCCTACTGTAAAAGCACCATAAACCCCATTTAATGCTGTACCTATCGTCAATGTTTGCCCATCAGCCGACATACTAGCCACATTTGCATAACTATTTATCTGACAAGCTGACGCAATAGCTACATCACCGAGTTCACCTTTCCCAAGACCACCTACACTTGTTGCTTTAAAAGCCATTTATATCCCCTCCCTCTTATACTAGCGTTACGTTCCCGCTTACGTCGAAAGCCATATTACCAGCAATTGTAAACGATCCCGAATTAGCTTGCGTTGTTAGTAACGCTGCAGCAACGACACTATTTGCTATAGTACCCGTCCAAAGTGTTGTAGGTGCCCATACTGACGCGGATTGGTTACCAGCCCCTTGAGCATTTCCGCTACCTGGCTGCCCTACTGTACCCTGTATAATTTGTGCGGTAGAACGGTATAGCATAACGGTTGACATGTTATACGTATTTACTATGTTACTAGTAAGCTGCGCCCTTAAAGTCGTACCGTTTTGAATGACTGCCGTTACTTGTACCTGTTCTTGGTTCACGCCGTCTGTAACGGTATACCAGCTACCTACTACTATGCCCTGCAAGGTAGCCACGCCCAGGCTGTTACTGCCCGCCCCTACGCTTGTTACCTGGCAGCTAAAGACGTCAGAATTAACTACTGGGGTAAAGTCCTCAGCTATTAATGCGTTATAGTCGGGGTAGGTCTGCATAGCCTGCATATACAGGGCTATGTTGGATAGTTCGCGGTTTGTAGCGTCGATCTGCGCCGCCATAACGGGTATTGTACTTCCATTACTGCCTAAAATAGCAACCTGTGCGGCCGCTAATGTAATTGGGTGTAAATGATTATCCCCTGCTACCTGGCCCCAAAAGTGTGTAGGCGCTGTAGTGGCCGCTTTCAAGCTTGGCGCGTTAGGGTGGGGCGTTAAGCTGCCTATATGGTTACTGAATTCTACTTGTGTAGTGAATAGAAGTGACGTATCAATAGTCGCTGTTACATTCGTCGCCTGCTTAATTACTGTAATAATCTCTACAATTGTTTCGATTAGGTCGGCGCTGTTTCCAGCTGGTATATAGTCGGTAAAGTCGCCCGCATTTCCCACGCAGTAAAGTATTTCCCCTTCGTCGGGGTCAGTAGCAAATACCCCTAGTTCCCTGGCGTCAAAACCTACCAGTACGTCTACATTTCGACATACAGCCTGTATTTTTGATGTGCCGTTTCCTATTATGGTATTAGCTACTATTGGCAAGTCCATTTTGTGGCTTATTAGGGCTGTTAAGTCACGTAGTAGCTGCCCTTCTTCTAGCTGGCCGTCGCCGTAAGCGACGCGGCTAAAGCGAAGTTCCACGCCTGTCTGTGCTTTTGTTTGTAGCGCTAAACCTTTTAGAGTAAGCGCCAGGCCGTTAAATTGTGCCATGTTATAGCCTCCTTATTTAGCTGTGAGTATGCCGCCTGTTCTAACGAAAGCCCCGAATACTAGCAAGTTTTCGCCGCCTGGTGGCCGTGACTGGTATAGTGTAATATAACCCCCACGTCGTACCGCCCTGCCTAGGCTGTACGCCAATGCGTCGCCTGTAGGTAAGGGTAGGCCCGCGGTCTTTATACCGCCCAGCCTATTAGCTTGGCCATACACTAACTGTACGTCGGCCTGCTGTATTAGCCGTAAGGCCATGCCTATATGAGCATGTATAATATTATCTATTTGCGGCAGGGCTAGCAGCAGGCTTTTAGCGTCGTTGTATACTTCGATTGTTACCAGGCTGTCGTTAACGTCTACCGTAATATTAACCTGGGTAGTAGTATACGCTTCTATTGTTTTGTAAAGCATAGCTACGCTGAAATTACCGACGCCGCGCCATGCGGCTAGTACTCGGCTTCTACGCAAGGCGTAGCCGTCAGCTGGTACGGTAGGTATATGTAGTATCTGTTCCCAATAACGCAGCCCCCAGGTGGCCGTTGAAATGTATAGTTGCTGCTGTACATCTACCATATTTACGTCTGCCGCGTCCAGGTCGTCGGCTATTGCCTGCTGTAAGTCTGCGAATAGCTTAGAATACGCGTAGTAGTCGGGGGCTGCATTAACCATACGTAGCGTTCTTACGCTGTAAGTCATGCTAGCAAAACCTCCCCGACTACTGTTACTTCTTCGGCCCCTACTATTACGTCAGCAGCCGCGCCGTTAATTGTAAATGTTGCAAAGTTACTTACGCCAGGCGTAGTAATCAGCAGCCCCCATATTTTAGCGTAGACTACCTTCTGCTGCTCCGTGGCTTCCGTTTCAAAAATAATGTCTTTTACGTACTGCTGCAACAATAAGCCAAAAGCTGCAGTAACGTCGGGCACCGTGTACCCAGCGTTCAGTACTAGGCCCGTAGTAGCTATTGTTAGGTTATACGGGTCTGCAGCTTTTACGGTTACCTGGGCACCGCAGGGCGCTTTTCCGTAACCCATGCCAGTACTACCAGGGTCTAAATACTCCTGCACGGCGGCCACTACTTCGGCAGTAGCTGGCAGGTAATCGGTTCCTACTATAACTACTTTTACCGTGCCCCTGCCATTCCAGCGCGGTATAACCTGTACTTTTCCGACGCCTGCTATCGGTTCTACCCAGCGTTTGTAATCGTGCTTATTGCCGCCAGTATCCGGGTGCTGTACTTTGTAGTCGTAGCGCTCGTAGGCTGCGTCGTCACTTTCCAGGTCTGCGCCTGGTAGGGTTATAGCCCCGTCGGTTATGACGCGTATACCGGGTATCGGTGGCAGCAGTATAAACCTACTGGCTTCGGGCGCATTACCAATATCGCCTACCCGGTCACATGTTAGGTTTACCGTCTGCAGCCCTGTAGTTGTGTATGTTACTTTAGCATCTACTACGTAGGTTACAGGGTTCCCGCCGCCGTCAAGTACTATCGTACTAGCCTTGTAGCCCGCTGGTATTACTACGCCCGCGTCAGCTTCTACGGTAATACTGCGTTTGGCGGCTACCGCTGGTTCACGGGTTAGACCTATTTCGGCCATTTTTAAGTCTAGCCAGGCCCCTGTAGCATAGGTAGCAAAACTATTTTTTAGTACTGCGTCCTGGCCAGCTTGCAGCTTGGCTACTTCGATAGGCGTAGCTGCTACCGTGTCATACGTAAAGTCGCCAGGGTCTTTACGCCAGGTATCGGGTATACGCGCTATAATACGGTCGCGTATTACTGTTTCCTTTTCTTCAAATATGGGGCTATATGTTGGTCGGCCATACACTAGTTAATACCCCCTCTACCGTTACTTCCTTGTCGAATATGGTCGTAGCTGTAAATACTACGTAGACGTCGTTAGCGTCCTGGCGGGCTATAACTATGTCTACTACGTCATTAATCCAAGGGTCGTATATAATTGCTTCTCTTACCGCCCGCCGTAGTTCTGATAGGCGGGTAGCGTCCGTTATGTCGGGCCTGGTTAGTATTATGCTAGCGTCGTTCCCGTATTTGTGGTGCAGCGCTGCGTTATCGGGGTTAGCGTAGATACGAAAGCGCCCGCGGGTCGTTTGTTCAGCCTTAATAATAATCTGCTCGGCCGCTTCCATAGCGCCTACTACCAATACTTTACCGTTTATGTCGGTAGCGAATTCGCCTGTGAGCCAGTCGAATACTGGGCTTTTCTTATTTGCTAGGATGGTAGCCATATTAGCCCCCCTTTCCGTGCCAGTTCATTACTACGTACTTAATAGCCCCGCTTACAATGGTAGGCCCTAGGCTTACTACGTCGCCAGCTTCTAGCGGGGTTAAGTCGCCCGTCTTATAGTATTCGTGCGGGTCGCTGTTATCGTGTCCCTGGGCGTTATTCCTTACTACGAAAGGCGGTACTATTAATTCGCTGCCGCTGTACTCTCTGCCGATACCCTCTACCTGTACGCTGTTGGCCCCTGTCATGGTTCCAATTGTTACGCCGCCGTTTATCTTTTCAATAGCCGCCCAGCGCTGGGAAGCTGCGGTATCTACCATGGGATAAACTATAATACGGTCGGCCAGCCTAAGCGGGTACATACTTACAGGCATTTCGAAAAGTGCCATATCTACAGCCTGTTTATCCCCTTCAAAAATGAAGCTGTACGGGGATGGTTCGGTAGTTACTACTTTAATTACGCGCATACCCGGGGTACTTTTGTCGCCGCCGCACATAATGCCCAGTAGGTCTACGCTTCTGTCAGCGCTCATATTATGTACCCCCTTTCTTTATGCCGTACTTCTCAATTTGTGCTTTCATAAAATCGCTGTAGCCTTCGCTTTGCTGTACGCCTGTACCCTCATCGGTAGTAGCGTCGGCCTTCTTGCCTTTGCGCCCGGCTTTAGCTGTAGCCAGTTCCTTTTTATCTTCTGTAGCCGTTTGATATTGTATTTCGGGTATGTCGGGTTCTTCGATTATCTCCGCGCTTATCGTTACCAGGTTGTCACTTTCGAAAGTCTGTGTAATATTTCGGATATAGAAGCCGCCTATAACCCCCGTAAGTTCTTCTTCTACGTAAATAACGTCGCCGCTGTAAAATTGAGGCATTACCCTATCGGGGTTAGCACCCTCTATGTTCATGGTCGTGGTTACCTTCGACAACTTTTTAAGTAGCTCTTTGGCGTAGGCTTCCATCGTGTCGGCCTTATCCTTGTCTACTTCTTCAAAATGTATTTGGTGCCCGTACTGCATTATGGCGTCATTATCATATTCGTAGACTGTTTTACCCGTTTCCCGGTTTACTAACTTTATTACGGGGCAGGTTTCTTCTGCGCTTTCTTCAATGCTGGCGCTACTAAGGTTTACCCCTACTGTAAAGGCCCATATTTTAACGGGTACCGTTCGTTCGAATAGGTTTAGCCCTTCGTCGTCTACGCCAGGGTTATACCTGTACCAAAATTTACGCTCGTTAGCTTTATACGTGCGGGCCAGCAGGTCTACAGCTATTTTGTCGGGTGTACTACCCGAATAGTAAAGGGCTTCGAATACCGCGGCCGTGTCTGCTAGGCTGGCAACTTTTACACCTACCTGCTCGGCCAGGTACTGGAAGCCCTGGGTAGCTGTTTGATTGGTTATATAGTAGTCGTCCTGGGTACGCTTAAAATAAAAAAGCGGGTCGTACGCTGTAAAGGTTACTTTACGGTCGGACGTTTTACCCCGCTTTAGCATGAATCCGAAAAACCAGCGCGTACTGTTATACCATAATTCTACTGGCTGCCCTAAGAAGTTGGCCAGTTTGTCGCTGTACACTACTTCGAAGGTTAATACCCTACATACCCCGTTCGCCTGGTCGCTTATCTTCGGGGGGGCTGTTAGTATGTCGCGCAAACTTTGGCCGTTAAGCCGTATGTCTAACATCGTTATTCCTCCCCGTCGTCTACGGGCGCTTCCTCTACGGGCGCTTCTTCGATTGGCGTAGCGGCTGCTGGTTCTATGGCCGCGGGCCGTTCTTCCGAAAGCTTTGTACCTTTAGGCGGTAGCGTTCCCCCTGTGTCTACCTGTTTAGGCATTACGGTTTTATGTTCTTTAAAAGATACGCTATACGTTATATCTCCTTCGAAGCCGCTAGCCGACCAGGTAAAAGCACTAACTTTCATCGGTTTATTAATATCGTAGGCGGCTACAATAATCTGCAGCGGCAGCCCTTCGTCTTTCCAGGTGCTAAACCAGTTACGGTATTCGATAGGCGTTTTTATGGCTGGGGTGCTGCAGTATGAAGCATCATACCTGCCAGGAAAAAAACTAGCCCAGCTTATGCCGTCTAGTTCTACGCCGCTATGAAAGTCTACATTCCCCAGGTTTATAACCTTTATCGTATCGGTTAGCGGGCCACCGTCGCTGTAGTCTATTTTTTCCGGTACTACAGGTACTAACAGGTAAATATTATTCTTTGCGTCATATACCGTTATTTCTACGGGTTTTTTGTTCCAGTTATCCGACGCGGGGCCGCCTGGCATTGTTATACCTAAGCCTAAAATGCTGGAAAGTTCGCCTATTTGCTTAGGCATGAAAGGCGCGGCCTGTGCTATTGCTAAACTTTTAAAAGCCCCAAAACTAAAGCCCATTATAGAAGCGCCCCCATACCAGCGCTTGCTATCTCGCTAGCACTGCTTAGTCTGTCGTGAAGTATTTCTATTATCTCATTTGCTAGCTGCTCGGCGTCTTTGTCTGTGCCTGTAATTGTAAGCTGGCCGATTAGCGTACCTATTGTCGTGCGGCTGCCGCCTGCGGTTTGCGCTGCGGCGCTAGCACTTATAGGGATACTGCCGACTGCCCCAGCTGTTAAACTTACGCCACCATCGCCTATGCCTGGGGCCTGTCCGAAAGCGTCATTCATAGCCCCGTAAAGCGTACCAGCGTTACCCGTTACACCTTCGGCCATTGTAGACATTATAGCGCCACCACTATACGTAAGCTGGCTAAAAGGCCCCTGCTTCGCGTCGCTGAAAGGCATTAGCTGCCGTACTTCTCCGAATACCGACATAAAGCCATTTACTAGCCTGTCCTTAGCGGATAGTACACCATTTAGCATAGTGTCTATGATATTACCGCCCCAGGTAAAGGCTTGATCTATTAGCGTACCGAAGTAGCCAGTAATTCCCTGCCCTACCGTAGTAACGGCTGCTACAGCTGGCCCAAAGTAAGCCGCTATATCTGCCACTATGGTATTCCAGGTATTAACGAAGAAAGCGGCTATACTCATGCCGATATTAGCTATGTAGTCTACGATAGGCCCTAAGAAGCTTACTACGCCAGCTATTACCTGCTGCCAGGTATTAACGTAAAAGCTAACTATGTTACTGCCTATACCTACTACGTAGTTCCAGGCATTAGAAAAGGCGTTTACCACGGCATTATATACATTTACTACAGGCTGCGTAATGCTAGCCCATATACCCGCGAATATCGGGCCTAAAGTACCCCAGTTCTGCGCTATCTTTACCCCTAAATAAACAAAAGGGTTTATAAAATACATTACGGTTAAGAAAGCAGTAGCCGCCATCTTAGCGAAAGACACGAAGCCCGCCGCTAATTGACTAAGGAAGCCAGTAAAGCTATCCCAGGCCCCACTAACAAAAGCCGTAAATGTATCCCAGGCGCCTACTATATAGTTGCTGCAGCTGTCCCATACATCGGCGGCCGTGCTTTTAATTAGGCCCCAGTTCTGTACTAGCCATATACCCGCGCCTATTAGTAAGCCGATACCTATTACTAGCCAGTACGTAGGGTTCAGAAGCATAGTAGTATTAAGAAATAGCTGCGCTGCTGCCCATAACCTAGTAGCCTGGGCCGCTACATACATCATACCTATGATGGCGTAGCCAGGGCCTAACAATAAGCCGAAGGCTATCGCTATACCTTCTACGAAAGGCGCTATAGGCTGCCAGTAAACTATAAAAAATTCAGCTACGGCTAGTATTGCGGTACCTACGGCAGAAAGCGCCGTTAAGGTCGCAGGAAAAGCCGTATCTAATAGCCAGTTAAGTATAGGCGTCGCGTAGTCAGATAGTAAGGCGAAGCCTGCCCCCATTGTCGCGCCTATAAGGGCGAAGCGGGCAGCGTTGTTATCCATAAACGCGCCTACCTTGTCGGATATTTGGCCCAGTATGTTACCTAGCAGCCCGAAAGCCGCGCCGAAGCTATCCGCGAATGATATACCGAAAGCCTGGGCCTTCGCTGTGATTGCTTCCATAGTCCCGTTTTCTTTTATTTTGTCTAAGAAGCTTAGGGAATTGGCTAGGCCGTTTTTCATACGGTCGAATATTGGTTTACCGAATTCGCGCCCCATTGTACCGATAAAGTCGGCCACGTTGGAGATCATACCTTTAAAACTTTTACTTTGCATTTCCATGCCGCCCTTATAGCGGTCTTCCATCAAAGTAAACAGTGCCGCGTTAAATGCTACCATATCCGTAATAGTGCCCTTACTATCTACTACGTTGGTGCCCATCTTCGTACCCTGGGCTATCAGCATATCTTTTGTTATACCGAATTCTTTCAGCCTTTCAATCTCCCCCGTTTGGGCGTCTGCTACAGCTTCTACAGCTTGCATTAATGGCTTACCCATTACGCTAGCCATATCCCCTATTGTACCTAGCGTCTTTTGCGCGCTTATCCCGTACATTTCTAGCTTAGTTGTAGCTTCTACTACCTGGGGTATTTCGAAAGGCGTCTGCGCCGCAAACTTGGAAGCCCATTCTAGCATTTCCGCGGCCCGTTCGCTGCTCTTTAAAACTACTGTAAGGGTATTTTGAAACTGTTCCATTTCAGCGTTAGAATCAATTAACCAATGGTATAAGGATACGGCTGTTAACATACCCATAACAATACCCAGGACGCTAGTAAGTCCCATAAGCGACGCCGTTACCGACGCTACGCCCCCAGCTAGACCGCGGGCGTTTAGTCCTGCCGCCCTACTACCTGCTGTAAAGGCTCCCAGGCTTCCCGTACCACTTATAGCGCTTCTGCTCATATTATCCACGTTGTGGCCACTACTTCGGGCTGCGTCCCCGAATTGCCGCGTAGTTCGTGACATTCGACTAACGGGGTCGGAAAAACCGTCTGCCATATCAATACGGGCGCCCATTCTAAACTCTCTTGCCATAACTACCCCCCGTTCCTACTTCTTTTTAGCTGCTTTATTCTGTTCTTCTATGGCCAGTAGCGTAGCCTGGTAAATAAATTCCCTCTCTAACGGCGGCAAATTATATACTACGCTCGGTAGTATGCTTTTTTCATTCCATATGTAAGCTAATAATTTAGCTTCGCCGTCAGTCTTTAAGAGTTTTTTATTTCTTCCGCGTCCTCTGCTACCGCTTGCGGGCCGAAGCCGCTAGTTTCTTGTACGTCGATAGCGAAGTTTGCAATTTCGCCAGGGCTTAGTAATGCTTTTACGGCACCTTCTGCGGTGTTTACTTCCATGCCTGCAGCCTTCAACTTATCAAAAAGTTTTTTGCTAGCAAAAGTAAAGTCGCTTCGCTTATCTTTTTCTACAGCCGCTATAATAACTAAAAGCTGCAGCTTATCGTCGTCCATTTCGGGGGTCATGCGGCCGCCTTTAACCTTTGTGTAAGTAATGCAGGACTTTTTCGCTACCTTGTATTCGTCGTGATTAATGGCCGAAAAAGGTATGCAGCCGATTTTCACGCTTTCGAATTCGCTGTTTTTAATGGCCGTAAGGGTCGCGTCGTCCTTGGTTAGTATCTCGGCCAAGGTAATATACTTCTTTTCCATGTTGTAATTCCTCCACAAATTAAAATAATAAGGGCCTAGGCTACTACGGCCTGGCCCCCTTTTGTTATTACGCTATGCTAGTTAAGTAGCGGAAGCCATCAAAAGTAAAATCTACGTCAACTTCTGCTAAATCCCCCAGCTTCCAGCCGATAAGCGGCGCGCTATCGAAGCTTACACCTGTAAACATAATAGCTTCGTCGCCCCTGGCTGTAGGGTCGGATAATTTACCAATGTAGGAATATTTCCCCGTAGGGCTAGCAGCTATTTTTACTACCAGGCGGCTGTCTACTTTCAGCATATTAATGCTGCCAGTACCTGTACCCCCGGTTACCTTATGGCTGGTAAGAAATTTACCCGCTTGCTTTATATCCGACTTATCGAATTTTACGCCTGCTTCGAATTCCTGGGTAGATTGTAATTCCTGCCCGTTTTCGTCATAAACGAAGCCATACAGCCCGTTTATTACCTCATTAGCTTCATACTCTGCCATTTAAGCGGCCCCCTTTCTTTTTAGAAGTGTAGTGTAATTTTTTGGTAGATACGTTCCATGCTGTCTACTGGTGTAAGGTCGGCATAGAAAAAAGCTTCGTCGGGTTTTGGGTGGAATACGGCGTCTTTGCCGTGGTACGTTGGGTCTTCGCGGTAGTAGAAGCCAGGTTGTACTACTTCTAATGTCACTAAGCCCCGTAGGTAGGTATCCTCTACCGTACTAGCGTAAGTTTGACGGGCGGCCGCCGTATTACTACGTGTTTTTTTATACTCATTGCCGAAGACTTCTAAGTCGTGGGAAATTTGGTCTAACGCATTATTAATACGTATCTTACCCATTTCCTTCACTTCGTCAGTAGTCGGGTTAACCAGCGTATTAACGCCCTCGTCGATAAGGCAGGCCGTACCTTCCATCATAAACAGTAAAGTACCGTTTTCCTTAGCTACTGCACGTTCGCCAGGGGTTGGCTGTTTGTTTACCAGGTTATAGTCTATTACTTCGTCGCATAGGGTACGGTTTAACGGTACCGAAGCGACGCGGGCCGCTACGAAAATGGCCATTTCTGCCGCTGTGTAAGCGTCGCAGCCATTGCCTACGTTTACTATGCCGCGGTGGTTACTGTTTGTGCTAGCTTCGTCTGCAGCGTCGCGGGCTGTATCCCATCCAGCAGGGCCGCCACGTACCCAGGTAACGTAAAATCCTTCACTACGTACGCGCTTAGTGTATTCTTCGGCTACCGCTAAAATTGCTTCGTCGCTAATACCGTCTAAAGTAAATGCGTTAGCTTTGCCGTCGGCTTCGATAGCTGTCATAAAGTCGCCGTAGTCTTCGGCTGTGATAGTACTGCCATTATTACCGCCCGTAAACAGTACGCCTGCGGTATTGACTGGCAATACTGTACCCATAGCCGTAGCCCTAATATATTCGCTGTAATTGATTTTAATATACAGGTCTTCCAATGTGGCAGCGTCGAAGCGCCCTAGTAGTCGGCCGTTCTCCGTAAGTTCTACCATTTTACCGCCTACGTAGTTAAGGCTGTCTTTTACAGCGGCAGTAAATGCGCGGTCGGAAGGGTAAAGCGTTTCTAGGGTTAGCGACATTGCCGCTGCTGCAGCGGGTAGTATGCAGCCGCCTTTTGCTGCTGTAGGTGTGGCCATACGCCAGCACATAACGCGCTGCGGTTTACCTTTGAAAGCATGAGCGTTAATTTTAAAAGCTGTAAGTACCGTAAGTTTGGCATTATACAGCTTATCGAATTCGCTGCCGTACAATACAGTTTTTAGCTGGTTAGTCGGCCCCCAGTTAGAAGTAAATGGGTAGGCTACTGTACCCCTTGCGCCCAGGGCTACATATTCGATAGCTGCGCGCATTAGGGTGTAAACGCCCGAAAGAATTTTACTAGTTCCTTCTAAGTATGTACCTGCCATTTAGTCCACCACCTTTTTACGAAAGTCTTCTAGCTTGGCTTTCGCTTCTTCTACGGTAATGGGTTCAGTTACCCCGTATAAAGCGCCCGCTAGTATTTCGGGTTTTACATTGAAAAAAGCCTTCGCAGCGGTAAGTAGTTCGCGCTTACTGTACTTGCTAGCTTCTTCTTTTACTACTACATTTTTTTCTTCTGCCATGAAAGTAAGCCCCCTTAATCGTTTTTAACATCGTAGCCCCAGCCACCTTTCAACCTATTGCCTACAAAGGTAGCGTTCGGCGCTTCGGGTGGCCTTATCCTGGTGTAAGCTATTTCATACACCACGTTAAAAGGTACATTTAGGTTTTCCGCATTTTCGAAAGTAATTTCGCAGCGTTTTAGCAGCGTTACTACGGTACCTTCTACGCTGGTTATAGGCAGCAGCCCTGTACGTTCTTCCAGGTCTGTTAATAACCTTTCTTGTACGACGGCCAGCTGGTCGATATTGGTTACGTAAAGCTTACCGTACTGGGTTACTTTATTTACGTATACCCAGCGTCCTAAATTACGATCTTTACCCCTATGCGGCGCTTCCCATAGTATTACGGGCCTAGGCAGCTGCGGGGGCGCTGTAGTTAGTCGGTAGCTGTCAATGTTAACGGCCGCTTTTATCCATATTTGTAAAGCGTTAAGTTCTGCTAAATATTTATCTGCCATGGTTACCCCCCGTTCACTTCGTCCCATAAGCGCCGTAGTTCGAATTCTATAATAGTAGGTACGTCTTCTTCTAGGTACTGCATAGTTTTTTCGAACATATGCGCCCCAACAATGGTTTTACCTTTTAGTACCATACCGCCGCTGGCCCCAGGGTCATAGTGGAAGCCGCTACCTGTCCAGCTGCCGGGTACAAACTGGCCCGCCTTCTGCGTGTAGCCATCGTTTACGTATACCGAATACTCTACCGCAGTACCGACACGTACATAGGATACACCGCTATTTACGTTCAGTTCGTATACATTGTCGGGGCTACCCATTGAAAAGCTGTTAGCCAAGCGCGCCGTTCTTACAGGCGTTAGGTCTTGTAAGTATTCCAGGGTTCGAAGCCCTGCAGTACGTAGTACGCGGTCTTTCATGCGATTAACGCCACTTGTCGGTAGCGTCTGCAGCCAGGACGCCCAGCGTTCCAGTCCGTCTATGCGAATACCGCTGCTGGCCATTACAAAAAGCGTACGCCGCGTTCGGAAGTTACCGTATTACGACGGTCATAAGCTGCGGCGTACGGTGCTAACATAGCGTCTACCGTCTTTAGGGGATCGGGCGCTTTGGCGTATAATCCCGTAGGGCCTAACTCGGTAATGTTACCCGTCAAACTGTCGGCCGCCCCTGTAAGGCCCTTTGACATTATTTCGAAGGCCAGGCTTACCGCGTCTTTTACCGCTGTAATAGGCAGCTGGTCGCTGTAGGCTGTAGTTGGAAGAACGCCGCCTATAATTCCGACGGCGTAGGCGTTAGCCCTGCCCAGGAATTTAGTAACGTCCCCAGCGTCCATACTAAGGGCTGTAGGGTATAAGGCGGGCAATTCTGTAGCTGTTACATATGACATACTAGCGCCTCCTTTACTTTAGTAGCGCTTCGGCTTTCCCTTGGGCTACTGCGGCTTCGATAATAACGGCTTTAGTAGCTTCTGTTGGGAATTCTACGCCCACCTTAAAAGCTGCTTCTACTAATTCGTCCTTTTTATACTGGCTTTCTAGGGCTTTTCTTACCAGGGCCACGGCTTCGGCTGCAGCTACGGCCGCCGCTTCCTGTTCTTCCGCGGTGGATTTGCCGTCCTCGCTATTTTTACCGCCTTGAATAGTATCGGTAGGGGTAGCCCCTACCGCGTCTTCTGCGCCACCTGTGACCGCTTCCGCGCTTCCTTCGGTGATTAACTGTTTGTTAATTTCTTCGCCGTAGTCCACGACCTCGCCAGCTGGTACCCTGGCGCCATTATATTTACTGTTTACTAACATTCGAATACTCAATTTAAGTCCCCCTATACAAAAAATAGGAGGCGTATGATTAATACGCCCCTTTTATTTGGTTATGCTAATACGGTAGTAATGGTAATGTAGTTTGGTTCCAGGATTTTAGGGAAGGCTGCGGCTACCACTTCGATGATGGAACGCATAGGCCGCTGCTGGTCGATTGTATGGGCATATACGCCAGGGTTCATACCGTTTTCTACGGTCGGCCCCATAAGCAGGCTACCAATTTCGCCGCCCTCTTTCAAAAACACGCCTTTCTTAGCGTCTAGTAAACGCTGCGTGACACGGGCACCGCCGCTATCAACGTCGCGATAAGTTACTAGGCTATCGAACGCTTCGACTTTAGGCATTTGGCGACTAACCAGGAAGGTATTCAATTCGGCAATAGTCAAAACCTTGTCAGAATACCCGGTAATAGCCTTACGTAACGCGACGTCATTCATCATTACCCTAATCGCAGCAATGGACGTTACATAAATATCCGGGCTAAAGCCGTTAAGGTCTACGTAGTCCTGTACCCAGGCTTCATAATCCAGCAAAATGGTAGGGTTTGTACCGTTCCACTTTATGGCTGCCACTTCGATATTGGTTACGCCAAAGTCTACGCCCAACGCAATACCGCCCTTATTGTATGCCAGCTGACCAGTACCCAGGGCCTGCCATTTCATCCACTCAATACGTGCATCAAGATTACCCTTGATTAGCGCCGCTTTGCCCAGCAATTGCCTTTCTGCGATACGGCGACGGCCTGCGTTGCCTTTGTCCTGTAAGGCTGCTAATTCCTTCTTAGTGACAATGTACGACTGGCCAATGTCTGTAATTTCGCCGCTTACTCTGCGTACAGGGTCGCGGTCAGTTAAAGGCAATTCGGCGCCGCTGTCTACAATGTCGGCCATATCAGCCTGGCGGGTTAGTACTGTCTCGTTAAAATCAATATCGTAGGTATCTTCGTTCGGCAAAAAGCGGCTGCCGATATACCCGGTTTTTACGGGTATCTCTTTGATCGTCTCCGTGAATAGTGGATTGGTGAAGAATTCGCTATATTGTGCTAAACCAGCCATATATGTAAGCCCCCTAAATTTATTTTTACTATGTATTAGACGAAACGAATGAAGCCCTGCAGCGCCGTTTTGAAGGCTGCCGTAGCTCCTATGAGCATACCATTGTATACAGCGCCGTGTACCATTACTTGGCCCGCGGTTACGTTCGGGTTATCCCCGTCGTCGTCGGCCCTAAATTTAATGCTCTCGTCTAGGATAACAGGATTAGACTTCCCTGCTGGGAAAGCCCCGGTAGCGTCTGCGTACTTCTCATACAGGCCGCTGGTATTGTCTTTTACTAAACAGGTGCCTTCAAGTACCAATTCGTTTATTGCGAATTTACTACCGTCAAGCGTGATACCCGTAGTAATGTACGCATAATGGGCACTAGCTTTGATTTCCCGGCCAGCGGTAGCGTTGTAATGTCTAATAGTTGTATCAGCCATGAATAATACCCCCTACTTATTTTTCCTCTTTGGTAATGCCTAACATGCTTAGGGCTTCTTTCTTTAGGGCTGCATGTTTAGCAGCTGCGGCAGTGCCTGCTGCCGGGGCGCCGCCCCCTGGTGGTTTACCTTTGAAGCCCGCGCCTGCTCCGCTGCCGTCGTCGTCTTCTTCGCCTGTAGCAGCTGCGAATAGGTTAGGTTCTGCTTCGGCCATCTTGCGAATAGCCTTTTCTACGCTCTTACCTACTAGCTTACCATCGTCATCGTATTCGATATGGTCGCTATAATCGGCCAGCGCTCGTACAACCTGGGCGGGATTTACAGGTTTATGTTTCCCCGTCATTTTAAGCACGGCGTTTTCTAGGGTTAGCCGCTGTATAGTGCTGCCAGCTTCGCCTACTTTGGCTAGCTTGTCGGTCGCTTCTTTCAGCTGCTTTTGTACTTCGCTTTCGCTTGGTAGTTTACCCTGGCCCGCCTGTACCATTAATGCTACCTGTTCAAAAAGGTTCTTATCGTTAATAGTTGCAGGGTCTAATGTCACGCCCGCAGCTTTTAACGCTTGCCGTACTACCGTTCGCGCTTTCTTTGCTATAACCCGGTCTACTTCGTTCTGCGAATAGCGCGGTACGTCGTCGGGATCTGCTGGGTCGTACTCTACAGCTGTATCATGCTCTTTTTGGTCGATGTCTTCCGCTGTGAGCAGCGCCGTAAGCTTTGCCAGGTAGTCGGCCTTATTTACTTTTCCCGCCTGGTAGTCGGCCTGCAATCTCTGCAGTTTGTTCATGGTAATACCTCCCGTTTTAGGGCCGTCGCCCATTTATGCCCTGTTTATCATGCGTTCCAGGTAAACGCCATGCCCGCGTAAGCGGTACGGAAATAAGAAAAACGGCCGAAGCCGTTACATGTGAGTTTATGGCCACCTGCTCTGGCTGGCCTGCTATGTCGTAAGCTTGCAGCCTTATCCGAATTTACGGGGCGGCGTATGGGCTACCCTGTAGCAGCGACGGTATACCGTCTCTATACTAGCTTTACCAGCGGCGGCCATGTTGTTATTTAGATAAGTCGCGTAGTATGTCTTCTACGCTGGGCCGCTGCGGGGGTTCGTTACCCGCTAGGTCTTGCATGAATAACGTAAATTCTTCTTCTACGTCAGCGGGTGCCCCAGCTTTTAAATGCCAGTTACCTGGTTCCCCGACGAAGTAAGGGCTATTGATAAAATTAGGCTGTTCAGTTGTCAATCCAAGCCCCTCCTTTTTAGTTTAGCCAGGTATTCAGCGCTTTTTAAGTACTCTTTGTTTGCTTGCTCGGCTTCTCGAATGTTTTCGAAGGCCCTTTCTACAGCTGCGCCTATCTCTTTGGCCACTGGCCGCGGGTTTGGGTTATGGATATACTCGCTAAAGCCTTCGGCTATAAACTCTTTCGAGTTAGTGGCTGCATACTTACTAAGCGTTTCGGCTTCCACGATTGTGCCGCGCCTAGTGATTAGTGTGTCCTTACGCCACTTATCCCATAAAGTGTTTAGTTCGCCCCTTTGGTTTTTTTCAGTTATAAGGTTATCTATTTGGTGCCCGAATTCATGGGTAAAGTTACTTACTGGGCTTTCAGTACCTGCAGGGTGCCAGCCGCTTTGTACAGATCGGGCGTTACTTGTTTCCATAAGGGCGTAGTCTTTGGCGAATTTTTCGTTAAAGCCTATACCTTCCTGCGCCCCCAGGCTTTAGTCGTGCTTTCCGCTACTGTATGGGCGCCTGTAGGTTTTGGCTTTATGCGCTTAGTAGCAGCCTTTCGGTAAGCTTCTTCTGTGAAAGGCAGCGGCTTGTCTTTGTAGCTTTCTAAATAGTCCTTCATAATTTCGTCTACTCGTCGCTGCGTGTACTGCCTATTACGTTCCTGTGAAGTTCCTAGCCACTTGGTACGCCCCTTCATTTCGGGGTACCTAGTATAAAGCTGCTGTACACCCGCATTAATCTCGTCAGCCATTTTAGGGTCGAAGCCTTTATAATTTACGTAGTCAATCGGTAAGTTATCCTCTGCCCAGGCCGTCGCTTTCTTTACGTCGTTAAGCGGCGTATACGTAGTAGACGCTGTAGCAGTGGCCGCCGTAGTTACTACTACCGCAGGCGCTGGCGTAGGGTTAGTGTAAACTTTACCGACTTGCGCGCCGAAGCTTTCGCCTGCCCGTAGGTACGTAGTAGGTTTTTCGCTGGCTATCCGCTCGTTTAGGTCGGGTAGGCCGCGTTCCTTAGCGTAGTCTTCGTAGGTTCGGGCTTTCGTGTAAATCCGTTCCCCGAAGCTGTCGGCCGTGTCGCCGTCGCCCCTGGCTATGCGCTCTTTTGTGCTTATACCTAGCGCCGAAAGTATCGGCGTCCAGCGGCAGCGGCAATGTGGATGATTAGGAATTCTTTCCCCTGGTTTACCGGGTATTTCGGGAGTGTCATACTCTAACTGATATACTTTACCGTCGTTCCTGGCGTCCCTGGCTGCCGTCCTGCTGTCTAGCGTAGCGTTCCAGCGCTTACCGTCCAGTACGTCGCTGTTTTCCATATACAATTGACTGGCGCCCTGGGAAGCTGCCCTAGTAAATTCTGTACGGGCCAGGCGTACCGAATTAAAATACCCTTCGCCCGCTGTTCTTTGTATTTCGCGGGCGGTTTTGTTAACGTCCCAGCCTTCCGTTACGCCGCGGCCTATGGAATTATACATTTTGTCGGCCAGGTACTGCGTGTTCTGTCTTATTCGGTCGCTGTAATTCTTACCATCGGGTAGCCAAGGGTTATTTATTACGCCCATTACCTGGGCTGCTGTTACCTGCGGTACGTTTATGGCTACCTGGGCCGCTTGCTCTAGTCCGTAGGCTGTGTAGTTAATGGCTCTAACATATTCGTAGCCTATCGCGTTCCCCAGCCCTTCGGTTAGTGGGGCCGTGGTCTGCCCTAGGTTTTGTAGTATGCTTTGCCGCAGCTTGTCCATATTAGCTATTTTGTAGCCCATTGTCCGAAGCTTTGCTTCGCTTAGGGTACCATCGGGGTTCGAATACTGTAGTAGCAGGCTGCGTATTTCCTTATCTAACCGCTGGGCTGTTCGCTGCCATATCGGGGCTATTTTATCCCCGAATTTGAGCGCCCGCCGCTGCATAAGTACCTCGTAGTCGTCTACCCAGCCGCTTATATCCTTTTGCCGCCTGGCTAATACCCTGGCGTCTAATTCATCGGCCATGATCTAGCCCCCTTATGCGGTGCCCGTGCTATCTACTACGCCAGTACCAGCAAAACCAGCCCCGAAGCCTAAAGCTGTAGAAGCGGTCATATCTGCCGTAGCCTGGGTCTGTTTCTTCATTTCTTCCAGGGCTGCTACTGGGTCGTCTATAAACCATAGTAATTCATACAGATAAGCGTCGGGTACTTTGCCCGACAATTCAGTAACAATATCGGCAATTTCTTTAAAGTTCTGCGGCAAATTGCGGCTTACCGTGAATTGCAGCCATTCCGCATTAAAAAGGGCTGTCTTTGTTTCAACCATGCCCGATATAATGCTATGTATGTCTTCGTCAGCTACACCCGCGTCTACTAGGCGCTTCGCGTTCAGCATATCAGTAATAATGGCCGTCAGCTGTTTTACTGCCGAAGTGAAGTATAATTCTTTTTTTCCTGCCTTTATGTCCAGGGGTACGTACTTCATTTTTACTTCGGTCGCTGTAGTACCGCTTATATCGTTTAGCCGGGGTATTTGTGTCTGATCGTGTATAGTATCGCGTATGCGGTCTAAATGGTTTTCTACCGCCTTGTCTTCCTGGTCTTGCGCTATGAAAGACGCGTCGCTCTCTACGGAAGTAAGGGCCAGCGCCCTAGCCTTCCGCATTTTTATAACCTCTCTCTCGTCTACATCTACCCCTTTAAGCAGCAGATAAGCGTCCTGTAGGTATTCTACGTAATTGGCCTTATCACTCATGCCGTGGGCGTAAGCTTCCAGCAATGTTAAAACACCGTTACCTAAGTCGCTAACGCCGCCACGTAGTAAGCGCTTTATGTACCTGGCAGGCGTCCCATTTGTAAATATAGCTACTGGAATACGGCCCGCCCTATGCTCTACCGGGTTCCCTGTCGGTATTTCGTCGGCGTCTAGTTCGAAGCCATCGCCACCGTCGTTACCGATATAATAGGTTACGTACTTTTCGTCGTATACTTCGGCCCGTGTCTGTACTATTTCCTGACCGTTAATGTCGGCTACAGCGAATACGTAGTAGCGTACTACCATACATAGGCGACCTTTCGTATCGTATACGGGTATAACCTCGTTAAGCGGGTACTCATTAAAATCAATTTTACCGTTTTCATCTACCCATGCAATTACTGCGCCGTACCCGCCTATACTTCCCTGACGTAGTAGTTCGGCTAATACTAGCTGTGCTTCGTTCTTACGTAGTAGTGGAATAATAGTTTTACGGTATTCTTCCAGCAGGGTTTTGTCTGCGACTTCTTCGCTATCTTCTACCGTCCATACTATCGGCTTCCCGGTCAAATAGTCTACTACGGTATCAATAATCAGCTGGGATAGGTTTACTTGCAGCTTATTATTGATACTATCGCCCCGGTCTTTTTCGCGCCTGGTTATACTCTCTAGGTCGCCGTCATACGCTGCCTGGTAGGCTAATATACCTTCTTCGTTAAGGTAGTTACTATGTTTCGTGATTAGCGTCCGTAACCACACCCCGTTATCCTGTGCCCATGCTGGCGCGCCTATGGCCAGGGATAAAGCTACAGGTACTGCTGCGGCTATTGCCATTAAAAGGCCCCCTTTCTACATTATTTGGTTTCTGTCTATAGCCTTCGCCTGTCTCAGGTTAGGGTTTTTAATGATAAAAGCAGCCCTAATAAGCAAAAAAAGCGCCATAACTAAATCGTCATGCGCTTGATGTCCTATTTTACGGGGTATCGCGTTAGCTGGTACGTGGAAATTAATACTTTGCTGCTTCTTAGCCACTCGTACCAGTTCTTCTACCTGCCATTTTAACTCGTCCCATAATTCTGCCTGTAGGGGGTCGTTTATTGGTCTAGGTGGTATCTTTATTTTGTCAGCAGCTACGTAGTTGTAGGCCAGGTAGCCCAATTTACTCTTATTCTCGTCGCCCTGGGCCTTAAATTTATAAGCTTCGACTTCCAGCCGTGGAAGCTTCTCTATTAGGTAGTAGGCTAACGCTTCGCCTATGCCTGTAGCGTCGGCCGCGCCGCCTATGCAGCGCCAATGTTTTATAATGGCTAGTATTTGATCGCGCTGTTTACTATGCGCTATACCTACCCATTGATAAATACATACGGGCACGACTGTACCGTCTGTTTGAAGTTCCCCTATAAGTAGCACTATTCCGTCGCGCTTATGACAGCCTACCTCTACCTCGTCTATCTCGGTTACTTCTTCTTCCTGGCCCGCTACGTCTACGCTGAATACGTATATGCTTTTAGGGTCGGGGCCTACCCTCATACGGTGGGTATTGGCATACATTCGCGCCCTATGCTCTACTGTAAAGAATTTACCGATTGTATCTACCGCATTTAGTAAGTACTGCGTCTGTATAGCTATATGATCGGGGCCTAACCTGGCTAGCTGACTTTCGAACGCCTTTTTGTAGAAGGCGTTACCGCTGCGTATTACGGCCAGGGCGTCCACCTTAAATACTAGCTTCGGCCTGTACCCTAATTCTGCTTCTAGCCGAACTTCCATGTCATACGCCTGGTTCTTGGCTTTCTCAATATGGCAGCCCTTAGTCCAGGTTACACCATAAAAGACTGTAGTAGCATTTCTAAAGCTGGCCATGGGCTGGGCATCACGTTCCCACTTGTTAGTATCTATGTCCTGGGCTTCGTCGCCTTCCAGCAGCGTAAGGGCTGTTTGTGAAGCGACGCTAGCGCTAGGATTAATAGACAAGAATACCCATTTGTTACTATCGCGGGGCGGGCCTATATGATACTTAAAACCGTCTGCCGACTTCCATAGATTTTTAGTAAGCAAGCAGCCAGCTAGTCCATTACCCTCTACCGTGTCGCTACCTTCTAGCCTATCTTTCGAAGCCTGTACCTGGGGCTTATGTACAGGGGCAAACTTTACACCCGATACGGGCACCCCGCATACGTAGCCATACAGCAGTAAATAATGTTCTATAAATGCGCTTATCTCATTTTTACCTGCCTGGCGGCTTATCATTACCACGAATAACCAGCCCAGGTAATTGACGCAGCTGTATATAATTGCGTCAGCTATTTCTAGTTGGTAGTCGAATGGGTCGTTACGCCGTAGTATGCGCCAAGCTTCCCGTAAGCGGTCGGGCTGGAATAACTCGGCAATGTCGTTAATAACTGCGTATGGTATACCCTCTAGCGCGGCCCTTACTGTCTTAGGTACGGATATTATGACAGGTGCCCCACTTATCGGGTCTACGTCCTCCCGGTAATCGAATTCCGTGTTAGGTACTGGCGCCATAATTGGCCGCCTTTCTTGCTGCGGTTAGCTGCTGCTCTGTAGCGTGTGCTTCCAGCTTTGCACGTAACCCCGGAAGCGTCTTACTTAATAGCATACGCGGCGTTGTCCTAAGTGTGCTGCAAACATAGCCTATATTAAGGCTCTCGCCTGGGGTTTTGGCCAATAACTCGGCTAACCGTTCTTCTTTTTTAGTCAATTCCATAGTACACCCCCATAAAGAAAGACGGGGGTTATTGCTCCCCCGCCTGCTCATATTCTTTTATACTATTGTACAAAGTTATTTTTAAGACATAAAAACCGCGTATTTTAACCACTGTTATCCCCGTCATGATGTAATCTATCCCTTTACGCCCTTGTATATAAAGGGCCGAAGCCTTGAAAGGTATCAAATGTTAACATTTTGCTAACGTAGACTGTATAGCTTGTGCATTTCTAGCGCCCCAAGCTACTGTAATCTTCCCATGAGAAGCCGCCTGTAATTCTTTATTAACAATAGATAAAAGGTCTTCGTTTCCTTCGGGGTCTAACCTGGCGTTTTTCTCTACCATTTTGGCCAATTCGTTTAGTGCCCTAATAAGCGGCCTGTCTTCGATCGTGCCAGCATGATAACAACCTTTATCCCCGTTCTCTCCTGTTGTATACCATACCTTCATTTTTTTATCAGCTTCATGTACGCCTAAAGTCTGTTCGTAATATTCGTATCGTCTACGCCATTCTTCCAGGTAGGTAATGATTTTAGTCTGCAGCAGCCGTATTTCATGCGAAAGGTCTATCTTAGGCTTTTCTAACAGTTCTTCGTATATCTCACGTTCTGCCGGGCTAAGTCCTTTACTGTATAAGCCGTGCTTCGTAGCATTTTGCGCGGTTATAGCCTTGCCTTCTTCGGTCTTGGGGCCAGTAGTTAGGCCCCCATGAAATTTACAGCGCCCATGCCCGAAATGATCGGTATAGTTCCCCGCTAGCTGTTTACAAGGATTTCCCTTCTTTACAGCGCCACAGTACAAAACGGTCGTACCTTTTCGTGAGCCTACAAAATTTAATTTGTCGGCTTTTTCATGTAATTGCTTTTTTAGTGCTTCATCATGGGGGTTAAAATTACCATTTGTTTCTAAATCCGTGTCCAAAATTGCCGTGCCTCCTTCCTGTAAAAACTACGTAAACGCCTATGTGTTCCGTGAAATAGACCAGGGAAGCGGCATTATCTGCCTTCCCTGGTCTATTTTTGATCATAAAATTTCCGTTATAGTAATAATAAGATTCATACTACTGGTGTGTAAACACTTTTCCTTATAATACGTCCATATAGTTATCATAATTCCATATAGTTACTTTGCGGCTATCTTATTTAGTAGGTTTTGGTAATTCGTAGCCCGGCCGTTAATTTTTCTGTAAATGGCATCTACAGCCAGGTCACAACTCTTGTAGTACTCTTTTTGGCCGATGGCCAATTCCATAAGCGTCTCGCCCCTCGACTTACCCCGCAACCAGCGCAATGTGACACAGGCCCTTAATTTTGGTGGTAGACTTTCCACGGCTTCATCCAGCATTATTTTATTAAGCAACATACCTGTAACGCCATCGTAAGCCTTTGGCCCCGAATTACAAGGCATAGCATCTACTGCCAAATCCCCCGCTATTAGCCCCTGGTAGTTCGCTAGCAACTTCTTAACCGTCTCCTTAGCTATATAGCCCTGTACCTTCAACCAAATACCTCCTAATAGATACTATATAGTATCTATAGTAATAACATATATATATATATAATAATAATAATAATAATAATAATAATAATAATAATATATATAATAGTATGTCTTTCTTCTAGGGGTAGTTTTCTTCGTCCTCTTTTTACTGTAGTATGTTTCTTAGAAAATACCCCCACCTAAAAAATACACTATTATATATTTTTATTTTCCGTCCCTCGTAGACATTACAGCTGTAAAACCCCAAAACGTACTTCTTACCCCGAATTCCACTACCCGTATACCGTCATATTAACCCGTTTTACAGCCTATAATCTTACTAGTTACGCACCCCTGTTTTCCTCGTTATATCTCCCTATTACTCCGTTTTAAGTTTTTACGCTACGCCGCTGTACCATCTTACCTGTATTAGCGGTATGTGCCTGGTTTCCCCATTTGCTAGTTTCATCCATAGTAGGGCGTTCCCTGCCCTGGCTTCTACCGCGTCAAATTCTTCCAGGTAGCCGTCAAACCAGCGTACTTTTACCTTTTTGGTCATTGCTATCAATTCCCTTCGTTTTTCTAGGCCCTGGTCTATTAGCGGGTCGGCCGAAGTTGCAGCCGCTGGGCTTACCTCGGCACCCGTTACCCATCTTATCGCAGTACACGCAGCGTATATGTATAGTAGCCATTACCGTCCCCTTGGCCATAAGCCACGTACCAGGGTTTCCAGTGCTTCCCTTATAAAATCCCCTACAAATGCTACTACGCGTATACCTATGTTGTATAAGGCTATACCCACGGCCACGCCGAAGGCTATCGTTAACATTACCTCGTTCATGCCTTTACCCCCCGTTCCCTTATTATCAGCTGCCGCTTACAACTACCGCAGGCATACGCTGGCGGCCTTTCGGTACCGTCGTCACTACCTACTTCCAGGTCTTCAACTCTCCCGCATAAGGCCGCGCCCTTCTCGAAGTAATGGGCTACGGCCTTATTATGCTTTTCCACGCATACCCAGGGCATTACTGTGGCCCCCTCTTGCTGTAGTAGTTTTTCGGCCTAGTCGATACTAGCGCTTTACACTCGCCGCAGGGCACTACCCTAGAATTCTTATATAAGTATTCACAATCCTGGCATAGCGGCGTCTGGTCGCTATTTTTCGTTATTACGTATTTCGGTTCTATTAACATGGTAGTACCTCCCTTACCGCTGCGGTGTTTCGTATATTATATAACCCTCGTCGGCAAGGTGGTTAGTGGTCAGCCTGCGGGCTAGATTGCCCTGCAGGTACATCACCAATACCCCGTATTCGTACAAGCTATTACAGTTCTGCAGGGTTACTACGCGGCCGCCTTTATAGTGGGCGGCTACTACTATTTCGTCTAGCTCCCCCGCTTCTGCCGCTGCTAGCATTTCGCGCAGCGTTTCTACTACGGTCTGGTTATGTTTGTCTAGGTGTACTATGTTCGGTGGTTTCGTTGGCGTATTCATAGCCCTACTTCCTTTCTACTACGTAAATACTTTCTACCATATCGCTAACGACTTCTACCTGCATATGTGCGATAAGTTCGGTACGCTTCGGGGCGTCGGCGTGGGCGAACGCGGTCGTAACGTCGCCGTCAGTAACGCGCTGGCCCGCGAATACGAAGTTTGTAAAGTAGCCTTCCCTGGCCAGTTCTATGATTTCTTCCAGCTTGTCTACTAGTTCTATCTGCGGGCCGTCCTTCTTAAATAGCGGTACTACTTTACCCATCGTTATATACCATCGTAGTAAGTAGCTGCCATATCTGCCACGTGTAGCGCCAGGCATAACGGGTACATACTATACGCCTTACCGAAAGAATGGGTTTTTGCTTGATCGTCGAAGCCCCCCATATGCCATAAGATAGCCGCTATTTCGTCGGGCGTTAGGTGAATAAATTGCAGGGCTATGATAACCGATTTTTGACCGTGGCCATATGGTAGCTGCTCGTTAACCGTATAAAACGGCACCTTTACCCATTTTTCCTGTTCGTTCTTCGCGTTCCGCATTTCTACTACGTAGTAGTCGGCCTTACAAATATCATGTAGCAGCGCGGTCAGTATTAGGCTTTCCCGCTTGTAATTATTGGCCAGCTTTTCGGGGTAGGCTGCCGACTGGCGTAGCAGGTGTTCGTACACGGCTAGAGAATGTTCTAGTAGCCCGCCTGCATGTGCCCCGTGGTGCCTAGTGGACGCGGGGGCCGTAAAGAAGTCTGTACCTTCTAAATGGGTTATAAGTTGTTCAATCCCTGGGCGCTCGGTTTGTAGTAATAATGCCGTAAATCTGCTTTTCATAATGTATTATCTCCTTCTTTTTCCATATCACGTACTAGTAATCCCTGTATCATGGCGTGTTGGGCTTCTGCTCGGCAGCCCTTAGAATGTCGCCATTGTCCGTATAACCATATTTCGCTGCAAGCGCTTAGTAGCTCTTTGCAGTAGCCTATCACCTTATCTTGGCAGCCTGTCGGGTCATAAAATCCGAAGGCGTGTATCGGGCTAACGGGCACTACGTCGGGGCTATCGGCTACTATACTCCTGCAAATAGTGTCTATGGCCTGTTGGTTCTCGGCTATGGTGCCATGGCTGGTGAATGGGTGCGCTATATATACTAACTTCATGTTACTACTCCTTTTCATTCCAGCCGTGGAAGGCTTTAGCGTTTTTTCTTTTAGGTGCAAAAACATACCCACTGTCCCTATAAGTTGCCCACTCTCGCAGGTATTCTATGGCGTCTTCCATATCCGTAATAGGGCCGGGATATAGCAGTACGGTATACCCGTCAGGCGTTAACTGTAGGCGCTGCTGTGCGATCTTGTGCATAAGTTCTACTACGTTTTTTTCGCTCATGTATCCATGAGCATGGCTGCCGTTTATCACGGAAGGCATTAGTACTTTGTGGTCATTACTTGCGTAGTAGACTAACAGGCTTACGTCCATCGGTTGGGCCAGGTAGTTAAAGCCCGCTATATTTGCTAGTGCGTACTCTTTCGCCCCTTCCGTCACCTGGTCGGCTTCGGCAGGCTCTACCGCTGGAAGCTGCGGCATGTCTACCCATTCAACTACGCGAATACTATCATATTTATCTAGGCAATTAATTTCCAGGGCTTCTTTCCCATCGTTACTAAATACCCCGTCAGTTAGTAGCCCTTCTCTTATGAATTTTAAGGCATCTAGCGCGTGTTTGAATTGTAAGTCTTCGCCCAGGTTTACCGTGTAAGCCCTGGCCCCTACGCAAATAATAGCTTGAAATTTCATCTTACTACCCCCTTACAAAATACGTAGTAACTACGTTTACCCGCAGCTACGTAGCCTAGATATCTTTCGAATGTTACGCCATACGTAGCGTATACGTTATGTTTTATGAATGTTTCGGCTAGTAGCTCTAGCCTAGCGTCGTCGATCATTAGAGTAGGTTCTACAGGTCTAACTTTTCCTGTTTCCACGTTACCCCTCCTAAAGTCATTTCTTCATAGTCGCCGCCTTCGCCGTATAGTACTTTAGAGAACATAGCGCGGGCCTGGGCTACTACGTTGTTAAGGTGTATTATCTTTATTACCCAGCGCTTGGCGTCGGGTTCATAGGTGCGGTCTGTTTTTGGTAACGTCTTTATGTAACTAATAAAATCTTGGTTATAAGTACCTTCTACGTAGAACACGCCAGCCGTCCGTTTTACTGTGACGTATTGGTGTTTTACTACGTAGTGACTAGTCCGTTCGCCCCTTATGTTACTCATGTTTACCCTTCCTTTCCTACTACGTAAACTTCTAAATATTTTACGCCCCACTCACTCAGTACGTAGGGGCTGCCATCTATATACAGGTCTATTTCCCGCCCATTTATACCGCCGCCTATGTCGTCTACTGTGCGGTATCCGACGCCTTTTATGTATACTACGGTTCCTTCGGGCAGTACGTTCCAGTCGGTGGCTATCGTCCTGCCTTCTACTGTCTTACGCCCGCTTTTCGTTATTCCGTATCCATAGTCACCAGGCGCCTTGCCTGTTTCTTGCAGCCCATTGCTGTAGGCTGTTACTTTAAATGTCCCAGCACGTACGCCACGGCTAGGGCTACTATCGCCCCTTGACTGGCCCCTATCGCCCAGCCCGTGTAAAAGGCTTTCTTCCTGTTCGCTGTCCACGCCTTCGCGAATTCCCCCGTTATCAGTGTCCCTTCTATGGGCGGCTTCTTCGGCTGGAAGTGTGGGCTGTTTTTCTGTGATTTCTTCAATTTCGGCGCCCCCTTTGCTTTCTGCTTTGCTACTACGTTCTTGTACCTGTCCTGCTTCTTGTCTCCCTGGCGCTGGGCATATGATTTCTTTTGTTGTTTTCCCCCCACTAGGTACGCCCCCTATTAGTAGCAGGGCCAGCCCGAAGGCCGCCAGCCCTGCTACGTACTTATTACCGATACGCGGCCCCTACCCCAGCCATGAAAGTAAAGACGATACCCTGTAGGTCGTGTTCCGCTTCTGCTATCAGTTCTTCGTCTATTAAGTGGTGTACCCACTCTTTAGGCGTGTACATAGAAGCTATGCGGTAGAAGTTGGTCACGTTGTCAGCTCTTAGCGGATCTTTATGTAGGGCCGTAGCTTCTAGCCAAGTATGGTACAGAACCGTGTAATTAAACAGGTCACCTACTGCGTTTACGATACCATCGCCCTTTACTCGTAGTTCACCTTTCGTTATCCAGGTACGAATACGGTTAAGCTTCTTATGTGCTTCCCAATCCCATACGCTGCGGCCAAACTGTACCAGGCCCTTAGTAAAAGCTTTGTCGTAATCATGTTCTTTCTGCGTGTTTATTTCTGTCTGCTGGGCTAGAAATGCGTCCCAGTCAATCGGGGGCCTGTCCTGCTTGTAGGCGTGGGTTCTTACGCCTTCGTACCATTTCATTTGGTGCCTAGTACTGGCTAACATTAGTGCGGGCGCTCCATTATACCTAGCTACTAGGTGTACGCCTTCTTCTTCCAGTACATCGTTAAGACGGTTAAAAGTTCTGTTAAGCGTTACCTGTGCGGCCAGGTTGCTAGTGTCTTTGTCCATGTTATTACCTCCCTAATATTGATATGGGAATTTAGTCGCGCTCATCTTTATTTAGGTATCGCTTTGCCATAACTACGCCCTACCCTTACTACGCTCGGGGTCGAAGCCGTTAGGGTATATTTCCTTACGCTTTAGTACGTTTATACACATTGCCAGTTCTAAGCTGCAGCCAATTTCTTGAAGGCCCCGCGCTATGTAGTAAAGGGCGTCGCCGCTTTCCTCCAATATCTTACGGGTATCCAGGTCGTGCCCCTGGTAACGGTGCTTTTTAATTAGGTCGGCTATTTCCCCAGCTTCCGAAGCTGCTCCTATGGCCGCTTCGGTCTGCCTGTCTATCTTACTAAGGTCTTCGCGGGCTGTTCGTTGTATGTCTGCCTGGTAGCTGGCCAGGGTTAAGGTAGGTCGCCAGTTAATGCAGGCGCTATTAAAGCCTTGCCGCACTGCAAACTTACCGCGGCTGCCCTCTGCTTGTCGGCAGCCCCTTTGTAAAGCTTCCATAGTAAATTCCCAGCAGCTACCGCAGTGCTCTTTTTTGTAGGCTGTGCGCTCTCCGTCTAGCGGCCAGCGGCTTACGCGTTCTTTTTTGCTATCCATTTGTCTACCTTCTCCTTTTCTCCCCAGCGATACCCTACCGACGCTTCTGCTTCTATTTTTACGGGGAAGTCGGGAAGCGGCGGCATTTCCATAATGGATTTTACCCAGGCACTGGCTTTTCTTACTACGTTAACGTCGTCAGTCATTTCGAATATAATTTCATCGTGTATCTGCGCTTCCATATCAGTAACGCCATGGGCCAGGATAATGTCAGCGTTAGGGTCGAGTCTACGCGCCAGCGTTCCGCGCCCTATTTCGTCGTATACCTGGTTTTGGCAATTTTTCATAACGTCGGCCGCGCTACCTTGGATTGGCGTATTACCAGCGCGGCGCTCGTCGCTGCCCCTGGTGTTTTTGTTAGGGCTGTTAATGTTATGCAGCAGACGAATGTACCCGTAAATAGTGCTTACCCATCCCTGTTCCCTGGCCGTGATAACTATATCCCGCTGGTATCGTGGGATACCCTTGTAAGCATTTTTTACAGCAGCCACGATACTAGCGCATTTGTCTAGCGTCCAGCGCTTACCGTAATCGGTTTTAACGGTTTTTTGTAGGGCGTGTTCTGTGCCCCCATAAGATATACCGAAGTTAGCGGGTTTCGCGTCTGTACGTTCGTGGTCGGTTACGTCCTTCTCTGCCTTACCTGTTATTTCCGCAGCTGTTCTTCTGTGCATATCGCCGCCCGTGTTAAATAGTTCGATCATAACCGGGTCGCCCGATTTCCAGGCCATTAACCGAAGTTCGAAGCCGCTAAAATCTATGAAATAGAGTATTTTACCCTTAGCAGGTACGTAGAAGTTACGAATTTTAAATACATCATTGTGCATAGCGGGCACGTTCTGCCCGTTCGGTGAATAGCTGTTTAGGCGGCTGGTTTCCGTCCATTGGCTGTACTTAGCATGAATACGGCCCGTTTCTTCGTGCTGGTACTTGGCGCGCCCTATAATGTGAGAAGATAGCAGCGTACTGTACTGCTGTATCTTGTGTAGCTGCGCTATTAGAGCTAGGGCCGCGTCTTTGTACGGGTGCCAGGGCCTGCGGGCTATCCTTATAGCCTGGCGTTCGTCTTTACTAAGTTCGGGGTCAGTATCGGGGTCTAAAGCTTCCCATTTATCGGGCAGGGCTACTGCTAGGTACTTTTCTTCTTTAATATCCTCTAACTTGTTTTCCAACATAAAGCGCATGTCTATAAGGGCTTCTTCGTCTAGGCTAGCATCGCCCGTCGTCTTCGACCATTTGGCAGCCTTTAGCCCCATAGTGTCGAATATTACGCTTTTTACTTCATTGGTTTTACCTGTCTTGCCCGTATTGATTTTTAGGCCCGTAGCTTCAAGCACAATACGCTTTATCTCATCGCTGGCCTGTTCCTGCATTATGGCCGCTTCCTGCTCTTTTACTTCCGCTAGGTTATTGTCCCAGGCCATACCGTTAAACTCCATTAGTCCTATGACACGGGCAAAAGGCATTTCAATATTATGCAGCCAGTAGTCGTATCCCGGTATCTGCCTGGCTATCTCTAGCCAGTATAGATAATGCTGTACTGCATAGTCGCTGTCTTCGCAGCAATACGAAAGGGCTTTAGGTTCGTCGGCGTGTATCTCGTCGAAGAAGTTTACGCCGAATTCTGCCAGCAGTGCCTTAAAGTCTTGCATTTCTACGCCGTGGTATTCTTTTGTCATAGGTTTAAGGCCCTTGCCTTCGTACGGTACGTCGGGATTTATCTTATGGGGCGCTACTACCTGCAGACAACGTATCCACATTAGGAAAGGGTCGGCTACTGGTGGCAAAATGTACTTGCCTAGGGCTGCGGTCTGCGTAGCTTCGTACTGCAAGTTAACGGCGATCTTCATTATCTTAGGGCTGTGAAAGAATTCTTCTTCCAGTATGTCGAATACTAGGCGCCTTGCTTCGTCCCTATCGGTTATACCCGTTTCAAAAGTACGTTTACCCGGCTTATTGCTTATAAAAATTGCCCGCGCTTCGTCGGGGGCTGCTGACAGGCTAAGGGCACATATTGCCGCTCTGTGCGGGTCTAACGGGCTTCGATCATATTCTTTTTTAGTGGCTTTTAACTGACTTTCTAATGTCTTAGCTTTGGCCGTTATTTCCCGCCGTTCTTTATCGTCGTAAGGTTCTATACGGGCTAGCGCTGATAACTCGCTTTCCAGTCCTGCTATCCTCGGTTCATACTTGGCGCGTATCTTGGCGCTTGGCCCTGCTTCGTAGTCGAAGCCGCCTATACCAGTTTCTACGCAACGGGCTATGTAAGCCCTTAGCTGCTCTACTGTAGTAATTACCTTGTAGTCTTTTACTTTTTGGGTTCTCATTCTTGGCCATTTTATATTGAATTCACCAGGCTTTTTACTTACAGCATTTACTATGGCCGTAGCCAGGGAAGAAGCGGCGGCCGTTATGGGTGCCGCTTTCTTCACCGTATCGGCTAGGCCCCTACTGCTGGGGAACATGCCGCCTAGTCTCATAACACTTTTGTCCTAATAAAGCGGGTTACGTAGGCTTTCTGCTTCTCGTCGAATCGTAGGCCCATAAATTCGTCTACCTTTCGGTAGTAAGTAAGCGCCCCTTTGCTATACAGTACCTGGGCTTCTGTCAAATAGTGTTTACCATTGTTAGCATTGACGGCGAAGCCTGGGGGCTTTACCCCTAAGGGTAGTATTTCGATTACGTCGTAGGTGTCGCCGGTCTTTGTATTTTGGAAGTGTTCGCCGCGCTTCGGCAGCCCTCGCATTACTGATACTTCATACATTTTGTCGCCCTCCTAATAATCATCTTCCATATCATCAAATAGCCCTAGTTTGAAGCAGTAGGCTATATACGCGTTAAACCGGGAAGTTTTGCGGTAGCCGCCGCTAGTCATTTCTACCATTCGCATTTTAGCCAGAGTATTTACAATAGCTTTAGATTCTTCCTTATCAATTGAAAGCATGGCTTCGACGTCCCCCAGCCTTAAATACTTCTGCCTGGCGAAAAGCTTTATAAACTCAAAGAATTTAATATCACCTTTTAAAGTGTCTATTTTTCTAAGGTCTACGGTTATTCGCTCATAGCGGTCTTTAGTCATTTCCATTTCTTTAATGGCTAGCTTTGCGTAATAGTTAAGGCCGCAGCCTGGGGCGTTGTATAAGCTTTTAAGGTACTCGCCTATAAATGTTACGTGCCCAGGGTGTACTACCACTTTATGGCCCGTTTCGTCGGTGCTATGAGTGAGTACGGCCAGCGCTACACTAAGACGGGCTATCTTATTACGTTGATCGGCAGGGTTCACCAGTGGAATGTCTGCAGCATTTCCATATATTTTAGAAAGTTCTGTAGATACTGAAAGTATGCGGTCTATAGTATCCTCTGCAAAAATAACGTCGTCGGGCTTACGTGACCAGGCAAACAGTATGCTGGTTTTATACGCTTCACTGGTTATCATGCTAGGGTACGTAGGCAACTGTTGATTATAAACTTCGGGCGCGACGTCTGCGGCCTTCATAAACACGGCCATATCGAAGCGGCGTATATCTTCGTTATTAAACAGGTCTTTAAGGCTCTCTACGCCCTGGCCATAATCAGCTAACATTTTTCCTTTCGGTACGTTACTGGTCAATATAGCCCGTACTCTACACGGCGTTTCGGCTGTTACAGCCCGCTTTACTTCTAGGCGGCCGTCTGACCGGGCTAGCGTCATTTCTCCGAATTCATCCTTAGTTATGCCGCTAGCTTCGTCAATCCATATCATTTCTTTGTCAGCTAGTGGCCAGGCGCCCCATACAATGTACCAGCTACCGCCTGCCCCGCTCTGCTCCATCTTGTAGGTTAAGCCTGTCCTACTGGTACTCTCAGCGTTTACCCGTGCCCCTAGGCCGCAGTACCGCATAAGCTTTTCTATTAGTGCGCTCTTACCTGTCGAAGTGTCGCCTACTATCATAGCTTCCACCCAGCCGCGTAGCTGGCTGCTGTCCCAGGGTACCGAAAAGCGTAGTACGCTGTGCTGTACAAGTAGTAGGGCTAGCAGCGTTTCGTCTCTTTGTACGATACGGGTTACGTTGTACGTTAGGTCGGCGCATATGGCCGCTAGCTTTTCTTCGATACATTCCGGGCTGTAGTCGTGGGGCTTAAATACCTGCAGTAGTTCCTTAGCTTCTTCCGTAAGCTTAAAACTGGCTACTACGTCCTGTAAGGCCCTGGCTTCTTTGATTAGTACCGTACTTTCCTGGTTCTTCGGGTGGGCGTATACGTAGCCGTCCAGTTCGTAGTATTTGTTTTCTGATACGTCCAGCCCGCCTATTGCGTATACCTTACGTAGTACGTAGTGGCCGCTGCCTTCTGCCGTATCCGCTTCTTTGCTGTCCATTTGCTCTGCCATCGGTATTACCAGTAGTTCGTCTACGTTGGTCGTTTCTACCGTTTCCATAGTGAACTTGGGGCAGCTGGGAATACCCGATAATTCACGTAGTATTCCTTTTATGTTGTCGTCAGCAGTACCCGTCATTTGTATAAGTTCCCGGTTAGCTACTCCCATATCTTTGTACACGGTATGGGTCGGTATATCGAATAGGGGGCAATGTACCTTTTTACAGCCTTTATATCCCCAGCAGCTATATTCCACTTTCTTAGGCACTATGTACGGCGTATGCTTTTTACCTGCGACCATTACCCTAGTTCGAATTAACTTACCCGTTAGGCTAGCGTCGCCTGTCTGCGCTAAGTGTAGGGTTATGGGCGCTTCTGTAGGTTCTTCGGTTCCAATACATGGGCAAAGGTCGCCGCTGCAGGCTACGCGCTGGTAGTCTTTGCTGCCTATTTTCTTTTCCCCGTGTAGGCTGCGAATGAAAGCACAACCAAACTTGTAATCATTATCCTGGCTGTAAACTACGTCTACTACGCTTCTAGTGTTAGCGGTACGCTGCTGCACTTGGTAGCCTTTTTCGGCGCTAGTGTGCTGCGTGGCCCAGTTTACTAGAATGTCCAGGGCTTCGTTTTTCGTGTGCCCTGCGTCTTTGAAGTAGCAGGCCAGCTGTATAGTAGCCTGGTTCCTGTCGCCTTCCTTCTTCCAGCCGCCAGCTAAAATGTCTTCCACGCAGGCGGGCGCTTGCTCTTTGCTAAAGTGGTACTTTTCTTTTTGGTACCTAGCGCTGGTCGTTGCTATGGCCTGCTGCTGCTCTTGCTTCTTATTCTCGAAGAAGTCGGCAAGCTTTGGGCGTACTGCTCGGCCTTCGCGCCGCTGCTCTCCTGTAAAGGCTGCATTTTTGCGGGGCTGTGAAGCAAGTTCCTTTATTTGATCTAGTGTTAAAGTTTTCAGTTCTTCAATAGATAATTCGACTTTGTATTTTTTTGTCGTGGCGTGTACCGAATTCGGCAGCCGCAGCATACGCGAAGAAGTGTATACAACTAAGTCCAGCGTAGTAAGGCCCAGCCTGTGAATTAAATAGCCCGCCATATGCTTATATACTTTATGTAAATAATTGCTTGGCTGTACACCTGCTGCTGTACTAGATATCAGAATATGAAAGCCCTTACTTCCGCTAAAATATATCCATATATCTGTAGGCAGCACTTCTAATTCTATTGTAAGAAAGTCTATAAGTTTTACGCTGTCTGCCTGGCTAATGCTCGGGTCGGCGCTGTCTAGGTCAAAGTAAAGGGGGGCTATGAATTCTTCCCCCCGTGCCCTTACCTCGTTAGCAAAACGCTGTATAGTCGCGAAGCAATTGTAGTTAAAAGCTACTTCCTGCTGGTACTTGGGAACGTTAGTATATTCTATACGTTCCCATTCGCTAGACCTCTCGTTCTCCGCATTATGCCAAACATCAACGTACTTAAATTGGTCGGCGGTATTTTCTTTTTCCTTGCCTGCCATGTAGTACGCCCCCTAGTAAATTTACTCTGCTTGCTGGGCGCCTACGTCGCCGTTAGGATTTACGCCGTATTCTTCGGGTCTAAACATTCCTACAGGCTCAAAGGTTAGGGCTAGATAGGTTTCGCTACCGCTACCCGCTTCTACATTACCGATACGGGTTACTACGCTGGCCATACCTGTACGGGCTGGAATTCCTAGCACTTTGTACTTACCCTGGAATACCCCGTTAAAGGCGTATTTGCCGTAACTTATGGTAGCTGTAGGAGGGAATGACATAAGGTAGATTTTAGGGTAGTCGTCAGGGCTAAGAGTTTTAACCGGGATAACATACGCCAGGTAGCAAAGTTTTGCGCTGTGTGCGTCGTAACGGTCTGCGGCTTCCGGGTGCTGCTCTAACCAGTTTTCTAACTTGGCTACTGCGTCTACTTCTTCGCGCTCGGCTACAATTAACTGGCCATCTTCGGGGCTTTTTTGTTTTCCCCATAATGTCCAACGTTTTTCTCCCTGAGCTACGATAACGTCGATAGTTTCGCCGTATGCTACGCGGGTTTTTACGTCTTCCTTGCCGTCTTTCTCCACGAAAATACCTTTTTTATCTAGGGTAAGCCAGCTGCCTAAGTACACAAAATCTAAGTCCATGCCATCATTGACCTCTAGGAAGTCAGCTTTCATGCCTTCGAGTAGGGCCGCTGCGTAGCTTTTCGTTTTGGCCACTGCGGCTACTGCGCCCACAGCTGGTACCTGTACTAAGTCTTTAGTCTGCAGCGCGTTTTGTGCCGCTAATTCTTCATTTGTGTTTGCTACTGTTGTCATAATGTAAATTCCCCCATAAATTTTATTTTTTATATTAATTGGTATACGCAATAAGTATTTCGTGTCTTTTTAAGACACTCGGCATTAAAAAAATTTGACATACCTAGTAGTTAATATCATCAAAAATAACGGGTACAAAATCGTGAAACGTGTCAAGTAGTGGCCGCATGACTTCGATCATTTGCGGGTGCGGGGCGCCTGTAGTGCCTACGGCCCGAAGGTTCATAATGTGCCGCCATTCTCGTAAGTTAGCAGTTATAACTAGTTCGGCTTTTGTGCCAGTCATTAGTACGATACGGGCCTGCTGCGGGCTATTACCTAAGGCTAACAGGTCGAAGTACGCTTTTTCCACGGTATGCGCGGTGTCTTGGTATATGCTCCTAGACATTCTTTTAATATGGGCGTCGTACTCGGTGTCGTCGCTAGCGGCTTCCCAGTAGCCAGGGCTTATAATCGTTACGCTGTTTTCGAATTTATCGGCGCTGTAGTTGCAGTACCTTGTCGATTCCTGGGCGAAGCTGGCCAGCCTGTGCCGTACTAGTTCATGGGTTACGCCCCTGTCAGTCGTAAACTGTACGCTAAGGCTTACATGTTCTAGCATGGCTTCGTGCCCCCGTTTTATTAGCCCAGTGACAAAAGGCGCCGCAGAAGTTGCGGTAGTTTTTTCTTCCGACTTGTAGCAGATACGGCCTATCATTTCTAATTTTTCAAGTATGGCCCCGCCGCTTACGTGGTCAATTATGGAAAACCCTGCTTTTACTGTTTTCAATCTAGTGATACCCCCTCTAATGTTTCTCGTATTTCGCTACCTATCCGTATTAGTGCGTTTACTAGTATGTCGTCTATTGCGTTAAGTTCTTCTTCGGTAAGCGCGTAGTTTAGATACCGCAAATTTCTTGCTAATTCTTCGGCCTTTGATATGGCCATAATATTACCCCCTTAATACGGCATAGTCCCCAGCCAATCGTCTAGCTGGCTTATAGTACTTTTTACCGCTTCTTTTTTCGGTAGTACCAGGCCCAGGCGCTTATACACTTTTCGCCTACTTAGGTACTGATCTTTAAATACACCGATATTGTAGTCTACGTAGTCCTTCCATATGGACACTTTGTTAGGGTTCTTAGGATCGCGACGCTGCAGCCGTCCTATAGCTTGCTCTACTGCGCTGCCGTCCTGCCTGCCCTTTTCCTTACTGTCGCCCCGCTTTGGTGTCGCCAGGTGACCTACTGTTAGGTGGGGAATGTCTAGCCCTTCCTGTACCAGCTGGGCCGTGGCGTACACGATCTGCAGCTTTCTTTCTCTTAGGGCGTCGATACGGTCGGCCCGTTCCCTGGGGTTAATCTGCCAGGCGGCGTATTCCTGGGGCGTGTACTGTTCGTGCTTCGTTTCCCAGCGCTTTAGGCCCTTGTTATGCTTTACTGCTAAGGCTGCACCCTCGGCTACCATTTGTAGGCCCGCTTTTTCATTCTTTACTACGTACCATACATAGCGCTGTAAGCTACCGTGTATAACGCCGTCAAATAGAGGATAGGATACTTTGGAAGCGTGCCATAGTACATTTACCCTAGCCTGCAGCCTGTACAAATATCGGATATTATCAGATAATACCAGTTGGCAATTACCCGCTACGCTGTCTACAATTTCCTGGGCAATCAGTTCTATACGTGCTTCGTCTGCACATAAGTCCCGTATTAGCCCTACATAGTCGAAGTCGTCGCCCCCAGCGTCCACGGCGTCTATTTCGTTTCGATCGCTGGCGCTTTCTTTGCAAAAGTCCGTATAGATAAATTCTATTTTCGGCCTTACCAGAAAACCATTGTCGTAAAGAATGTCGCGGGGTACTTCGTGTAGCACAGGGCCTATCCCTAAGTACATTACCTTTTCCATTCTGTCCTTACGGTCGGCTGTAGCCGTTACGCCTTTTAAATGTTTAACGGTAAACTGGTCTACTACGCTGTTAAACATTTCGCTAGGAAAATGGTGGGCTTCGTCAACTACTACCATACCCAGGAAGCCGTTAAGTGCTTGTATCAGTCTGTCATTACCCTGCAGGGTCTGCGCTGTGGCTACGATTAGTTTACCGTCACCCCAGTCTACTGTACCCTCGGCCAGCATACCTACACGACCGACGCCTGGCATATACTTCATTGCTGCAGCTGCCGACTGTTTTATTAGGTCTATTGTATGGGCCAGCCATAACGTAGGTACGGCTATTTCTCGAATGGCCGCCATACCTATAAGCGTTTTACCCGCCCCTGCAGGCGCTAGGATTATGCCGTTTTGCGCTACCATAGCGGCTATTGCTGGTACCTGGTGGCCGAATGGCTCGTAAGCTGGGTTCCACGCCCCGAAGTCTACGTGTTTGGCTTGGTTATAGTTAAAAGTTACTGTAGGCCGTAGCCCCTGGTCTAGTAGTATTAGCTGTAGTTCCGCTAGGAAGCCCCTAGGCGCTATTATAATATCGCCTACGACTATGTATAAGGTTAGTGTCGCCGTAATGCCCCAGCAGGGCCTACGCTGCGCCCTGCGCTTTAGATATTCGGGGTTCGGTATGGTTAACGCTCTTGTTACCGCCGCCCTTAGTGGGGTAGTAGCCCCGCGTATCCGTATATTGTTACTTACATAGATTTCAAGCAAGTACCCAGCCCCCTTAAATCATAAGTTCTTTCTATTGCCGTTGTTGTAGGTATAAAGCACACCTTACCACTTAGGATATTTACCATTAATTCATTCCTGGTTATGCTTATACGCCCTTTACTACGTAGGTATTTGGCCAAACTTAAAAACCTTACTACGTACGTTTCGTCTACATGCCGGGCTTCGTCTAAAAAGCTAATGAATACCAGGCCGTAGTTATTAGGCAGTACCGCGTCGAAGTCTAGCAGGCCCTTTTGCTGGTTAGGTTCCAGCTTGTTAATGTTAAAGCGGTCGTTTACCGTCCGTTTATGCTCGGCCAGTACGTTACCTTCGGGTAGTAGTATTATTTCGTCTGCGGGCTGCGTACCGCTGCCCTGGCCATCCACTACGCGACGTCGCCATGAGTTAGGCACTAAGCGCCAGCCCCGTCTAATCTCATTTTGAAAGTCTTCGCCGCGCTGCTGCCTTTCTTTCTGCTTAACGTCCATGGGTTATCCCCGGCTAGCTAAAAAGTTAAGTAGCGCGGCCTGGGCGTTACCCCTGGCCCGTAGCGTGTCGCTTAATTCCTTGGCTGTGTCCCAGGCGTCTTTTGCTCGTACTATATCGGCTTCTATGCTGTAGATTTCGCCGTTTACCTTGGCCAGTTCTTGACGGTCTACCATTGACATAGTGCGGCGGTAAGCGTCGCGGGCTGTGTCGTTAGGCATGTAAGTCATTTTGTCGCCTATCAGTACATAAGCGTCTTTACCTGTGCCCACTATGCCCATGATAGCTTCGGCTTCCGTTAACTTTATACTAGTTTCTAGCTGCGCCCGTCTACGTACCAGGTCGCTACGGTCACGGTGGGCGGCTTCGCGCTTATTGCCTGCTTCCAGCTGGGAAGTTACCGCGCTGTCTAAGGCTGAAAAAGTGTAGTCTAAACCTTCGGGGCCTAATATTTTAAAGTATTCAGCGGGTACGCCTTTACCCTTAGCGGCCTGTAATTCGTTTAACCGGGTAATAATTTCGTGCGCGTTATCTGCTGCTTTCCCTAGACACTCGTCCAGGGCGCTTATAATCATTCGGCTACCGTCTACAGCCTTTCTTACGCTAAGTTCGTGGGTTACTGTAGCTACCTTTGGTTCTACGCCTGGGCCGCCTAGCAGCTGGTACGCGTTATGCAGTACCTTTTCGGGACCGAATACCTGTATTAGTTGCTGCAGCTGTTCTTTTATATTCTCTTTCATGGGGCTACCTCCATAAGTTTAATTTCTATTAGCTTATCCGCTACCAGGTCTACAGGTATCAGCAGCGTTCGTACGCCGACTTCTTTCTTATCCCAGTAAGATATTACTAATTCTAACGGTGCGAAGTTTGCAATAATAGCGTCGGTCTTTAAGTCTTTAAACTTGCTGTTATATACCAGCTTACGACCCGACTGCAGGTAGCTAATATCCTCTACCCTTACCGCTTTTCCTAGTCCGAAAGCTTTAGCGCTAAATTGTGGTTTTTGTTCTAATAAATCCATGTTGCCCTCCTTACTACGGTATTCTTATAGGGGTTACCAGTACCGTTACGCCTACGTCGGTAGTGAATACCATAGGCGCTAAGGCTGTATTAAAGTTTAGCGTTACCTTCTTCGGCTTAAAGGCCGCTATCAATTTTAAGGCGCTTACTACGTACGTGGGATTAAATCCTATTTGAAATTCTACCTCGCGTACTTTTACCGCTGGAAGTATGGCCGAAAATGTTATAGTGCTGTCACTGACCTTTAGCATAAGTTCGCAGCCCCCTACTTCGTAGCTTGCTACTTTTGTATAAAACTCTACACCTGCCATGATCGCGGGTACCCCATCTAGCAGGGTAGCTACACCCTCAGCTACTTTATGTAGTTTTTCTAAAGCTTTTAGCTGTTTAGGTTCTATTTCTCGCCAAACTTCGGGAAACAGGTCAATACTTAGGCTGTATTTTTCGGGTACTATACGGTCAACATTAGGGTAAGTACCTTCTAAAATGTTACCTGTCGCATGGTGTAACACTACAGGGCTTGTGCCAGGGCTAGCTACGTCGTCTACTAGCAGTAGTACGTGCGTATTTGTCACTATGCCACGCCCTTTACTATCGTAGTAGATACCTTCCAGTAGTGTATTGTTTGATTTAGGACACACTGCGAATTCTTTAGCGTACTTTTTTAGTATATCTTTGCGCTGTTCCTGGTTCATGTTTACCCCTTCCCTCTTATGCCGTTATAGGATTTTACTACTACGAAGTAGCCCGCCTTAAAAGTTTCGTCGTATGCCTGCTGCAGCGTGTAGCTTCCACAATTCGGGCAGGTCGTTTTCGAAGTCCGCGGCCCCAGCCATTTGAAAGACAATTCTTTCAGCTGCGCGGTTTGCTCGGCTAGGTGCCCGCAATTTTTACAATTCCAATACTTTACCTTTGCTACCTGGGCTACTTTTACGTCTTCGGCCTGCATAGCCGCTTGTAGTGCTTTAGCTGTACCCAGGCCCCTATGCTTGGCTACTACCACCATAGCCCCGCCGCCTGGTAGGTGTATTACTCCTGCTGGTTTCATAGTTTTTCCCGCTCCACGGCTATACGCTCTAGGGTCGCCGCTACTACCGCCGGGCTGTACTTCTCGCTAGCCGCGATCTGCTCTACTATGCCGTTAATATCTATCAGTACCTTTTCCCCCGCATCCGATTGTATGAGGGCTGCGAAGCTTTCCATAGCATAGGCCCGCTTTTTGTCGGCTTCTATCTTGCTACGGTCTAGTACTTCGTTACCCGGTTTAGCGCAGGTTATCGGTATAAGCTTTACGTCGTAGTCACCCTTACCCCTTATTTCTATTAACGCTACCTGTATCGGCCGTTCAATTTCTGATATGCTGGCCGCGCTACGTAGTAGGGCGCCTGGGTTTATAAAAGTCACGCCGTCGGCCCTGCTGTAAATTCCGTAGCCCGTATGGTCGTGGCCACTAATTACTATGTCGGCGTTTGTTACTACGTCTTTCAGCAGCGTAAATTTATCAAAAGGGGGTTCATGGTCTAATAGCATACCGTGTACAACGTGAATATGGGTTATGTCGCTGTAGTCTGTCTGTCTTTTATTTTTGGGCCACTCGTAAGCATAACCCCAGCCGTCTACATCTACTTTACCCTCATAAGGCTGCATTGTTATATCTACGTACGGCTTTTCGGTTACCCTGTAACCCATACCCTTGTTTACCGAAAGTTTCGGTACTAATAATTCAAGAATATGAAGGCTGGCCCGTTCTAAGCTTTCCAGGTTGTAGCCGTACACGTCATGGTTACCGCTGCAGGATATTATGGGGCAGGGGCTTTCTTGTAGTACGGCCATGTATTCCAGCAGTACGCCGTTAGCTACTTCGGGGCTGTCCCATATGTCCCCAGGCTGTATAATTGCTTCGCAGCCGTACGCTTGTGCCAACTGGAATACCTCACGCAGCTTGTCTATGGCCGCCTGTTTGTAGCTGCCTACGCGGTTACGGGGATTCGCCCCCTTTAGGTGCCAGTCGCCACAAACTAAAAATCTTATCATATTACCGCCACCTTACTTATCCCGCCCCTTTGCGTTACTGCTAGACTATGATCACTTACAGCGGCTAGGGCTTCGTTATGTGTAATTAGTACGATCTGCCGCCCGAATTTACTACTATATTCTTTTAGGAAGTACGCTACATTCGGCGCGAATTCTGCGCTTACGTGCTTGCCTACCTCGTCTAAGAATAACGGCCCTGCTATACCTTCCAGCTCCCCTACTGCCAGGCGAAGCGCCAGGCTTACTACGTCTGCTACCCCGCCGCCGCGGTCGTAATCGGGGGGCTTTAGTTGTGTAGTTACCCCTTCGCTAGTCAAGTAATAATCTGCTTCGGGCCTATTACTACGTACCTGCAGGTCTATAGCAAAAGAATAATCTTTACCGAATACTACGCTCAATGCACTAGTAACAATTTCCTCTATGCGGCTTTTCGCTTGCTGCCTGGCGTAGTCGCTCGTCTTCTGCAGCAATATTTGTACTAAGTCAAACGTGTCTAGTTGCTGCTGGGCTTCTAGGCGCTTCATTACCGCTTCGTTATGCTGCTGCTCTAATAGCTCCTTTTTACCTTGGCGAACGTCTAGCCGCTTTTGTGCCTGCCTAATGTCAGCGGCCAGTTTATCACGCCTAGGGCCGTCTACCCGGTTAGGCTGCGGTAGTTGCTGTAATTCGGGACTGTTGGCATTTTGTCGGCCGCTTACCGTACCTTTATAGCTACTGGGTACCTGTCTAGCAAGTATAGGGCTAATAGGTTCGCTACCTACCACCTTTAGTTCCAGTTCTACGGAAGGCTGCGGGTTATTGATTGCTTCCCGTTCTGCCCTGGCCGCTACCTCTTTAGGGTCGTTATACTTTAGGGCCGGGGTTCGCGTTCTGCCGAATAAGTCGTTAAGGTTCTTACTCATATCTGCCACCCCCTTATACTTTAGGTATAAGACCTTCGACCTTTGTTAGAGTCTCATTAATATTTGATTCCAGCCGTGCTATTTCGTCGCTTATCGTAGTAGGTGTAACGCTTTCAGCTTCCATTTGCTTTACAACTTCGGTCTGCTGGGTTTCAGCTGCGGCCTTTTGGGTTTCTGCTACCGTCTTGGCCTGTTCTGCCTTTTTTAGATTAATTTTAGCTACCTCAATACGTTGGTTAATATCCATTGTCAAATACCCCCATTTATTTTTTAGTTAACTTTCTTACCGCACTTACCGCAATTGGTGCATTTATGGCCTAACGCTACCTGTACACCGTCGCTAGTACCTTTGGCTACCATTTCTACAATTTCGTTAAAACTAAGGCCGTTGTTTTTGGCTATCCCAGCTACTGCAGCTACGGCCCCCGTTAATAGCGATATCCCGTCGCCTGTTCCGTTAATGCTGCTTTCAGTAGCTACCCCTGTAGGCTGTACTACTGATAGAGTAAAAGCGCTGCCCTTGTATTCTTCCATTGATACCGTGCCGTCGTCGCGTGTAGTCTCTACCGTAATTTTAGTACCCATTATCGAATACCACCCCCCACCTCTTTAATAATATCCACGCCCCCATTAGTTTGATGGTGACGCTAAAAATTCAGTAATTGCCCAATTAGGTATTAGCCACCTACGTTCACCAGCCCTAACCGCTTTTAGTGCGCCGCTGTGTATTAATTTGTCTATCGTGTTACGTGATATGCCTAATATGTTGCAACTCTCGTCAACACTGAACGCAGGCTGTGACATATCAATTTTTGCTTTTTCCCTTGGTCTTGGCATTTTACATTCCTCCCGCTGCTAGTTTGTATTACTTTTAATGTAGGCTACTTTATCCCCTTTTCTTTTCTAAAATCCATTACAATTTTAACCGCTTCCGCTTCCGTCTTACTGTACCCCAGGCAATAACGTTTGCCTTGGTAAAAGACTGTGGAAGCCCACCTACTAGTAGCTACATGCCAGGTCACGCCCTTCGTGCCGCTGGTAGGACGTTTCGCGGGTATGGCCTGCTGTATAGCGTCCTTCGTTTTTATAAAAGGCGCTACATTCATCAGATTACTGTCTACGCAGTTTAGGCCGTCGCCGTCTAAATGCGTTGTATGCTGGCCCGTACCCGGTTCTTTTATAACACGGTGAAGCATAGTACATTTAACACGGGATACTGATATTTTTAAATCACAGCGGGCGTAAAACGTCTGCTTACGTTTATGCCACATGGGGTAGAACTTACCGTCTATCGCCAGTACCTTTTCAAGTTTAGAATTCGATATACGGGCTTCCATTTGGCTGCCATCTTTTCGCTGTAGAAATATTACAGTATAATTTGCCCGAACTTCATAGGTATTTCTCAATTACCCCGCCCCCTCTACTGATCTCTCGCATAGTGGGCAAACTTTTAAGCTGGCCCATATAGTTTTTAGTTCTTGTTGGTAGGTATCTACTTTTATGCCTGCGCTGCGCTCGTCTGTATTAGCCTGGGCAAATGTACGACGCTTTACGTTGTACGTAGCTGTTAACCCTGCAAGCCGTTGTAATCGTCCTCTACCAGCATCAATTTCCGCTAATAAATCCGCTACCCCGCTGATACCATTGGTAACCTGCACAGCTTTTTGGTACCTTGCTATACTGCTAGCGTTTTCTTGGTAGGCATTCGCAACGTGCTGCAGCCGCCCTAATCTACTGGCGGTACTATTTACGGTAGTAAGTAACTCACTGGCTATATCTAAATCTGCTGTAGAAGCTAAAAGGTTGTTAATTCTCTTTACTTCTTCTGTGTATTTTTTGTATACTATGGCTAAATTAGATAACAAAGAAAGTCTAGTACGATCTTTTTCCAGGGTAGCTACTTCGTCAAAAAGCGCGTCTACTCTTGAATAACTATCTAGTTGATGGGTAAGGTCGGCTATGGAGTTTTCCAAGTGTCCTAGCCTGCTGTGTAAGCCTAGTAACGTGTCGTAGCGTTGCTGGGCTTTTCCCATGTTCAGAATGTCTACTTCCAGGTCTTCGACAATAGCCAGGCGGTCAAGTTCTTGCGCTAATTCCGTTATTTTCGTGGAAGCCACCACGTACGTATCTTTATGCGCTGTAAGCCTGTCCTTTTTAGTAGCTGCGATATCTACCTGCTCTATAAGATACTCACAGGCTTCCAGCTGGTTTTTTAAAGTGTCCAGGTCTTCAAAATCCTTTAACTCTTTTCCAATACGTTCAATGTCCTTATTTGACTGTAGCCTATCCTGGTTAGCCTTGTAGTTATCTTTAGCTACTGACTTAATGGCCATATCTATTACTTCGGTACCCGCTATTCTTCCTAGTACCTTCGCCCCAGCACTTGGCGGCTCACTGATTAGGAACGGGGCGTCTAGCTGGAAGGAAAAATTCAACGTGGCCGCAAAGTCCCCGAATGACTGTTTAACAATACCTAACACGGTTTTTACTTCTTCGGGTACTTCTGACTTTTCGAATATTTTAGGTTCGTCCCCAGGAATCTGCAGCATGTAAGCTGTTTTACCGCTACGCCTTCGCTTTTCTACGACCACGCCGTTACTTAGTGCAATAACTACCTGGGTTTCCCCTACAGCTTTGTTTATAAATGCTTCCCCTGCTGGGTCGTTAAACGCTACCCATCTTACGGCCCGTATTATTGACGTTTTTCCCGCGTCGCTGGGCCCAGTAATAACATTAAGCCCAGGGCCTAAATTAAATCTACTGTCTATATGGGATTGCCACCCTCTAAGGTGTACGGCTTCTATTGTTGATAACACTGTTTTCACCCCCTTTCACTAACTTTATGAAAATCTTTTAGTTCTATCTGCCTTCCGCGCTGCCCGCCAAGCAGCGTAATCCGCTTTTTCCACCCGTTTTGCAGTACCTATTTCATAGTTTGCTAGCCCCCCGTACACGGGGTTTCTACGAAGCAACTCATAAACACTCTGCCGGGAAATACCCTCGTAGTCCGCTATATGTTGCGCGGTTAGTACTTCGGGTAGACCCTCCCAACACGTAATTTTTACCCTTGCCATGTTAAGCACCCCCCAGTAATTAGTTTCGCGGTTTATACCTCTTGTGTCTTATTACGACACTGCGATTCAAAAAAATTTATCACATCCATCTTAAATAAAATACTTATACCCACTATTTCGTCAATGTAAAATCTTCTTTGGCCGTTCTCTTTTCGCTTGTATGCTGTCGTTGATAAGCCAATATATGCAGCTACTTCTTCCTGCGTCTTACCTGCATTTACCCTTGCGGCTTTTACCGTCATAGTCATTCCTCTTTCACCCTTCGACATAAACTATCACCTCTTTTCCTTATGTGTTCTTTTGTGTCTTGTAACGACACTTTTATGATAGCATTACTTAAAAAATGTGTCAACACAAAAAGACACAAATATTTTAAATTCACTTGCTAAAGTGTCTTTTTGTGTCTATAATGTAATTAAATAATCATTAGAAAGCGGTGAGAATATTGGGCGGAAACGATTCAAAACTTTTTTATTTAGTTGTCGGTAAAAACATTAAAAAGTATAGAGATATTAGAAATTTTAGTTTGCAAGTTCTTGCTGAAAAAATCGGACTAACGAAAAAAACAATACAACGTTACGAAACAGGCGAGATTAAAATTGATATGGATAGAATTAGCGATATAGCTAACGCTCTCAATGTCAGAATAGATTCCCTGTTAGAAGGCGCTTATGAGTTTTTAGGGCTGAGTGTGAATGACCTACAAATGGTCAGCCTACCGATAGTCGGAAAAGTATCCTGCGGCGCTGGGGCATTAGCCCTTGAAGAAATAGAAGGCTACGAACAAACACCTAAAAGCTGGTTGAACGGTGGCGAATACTTTTATACCCGCGCCCAAGGCGATAGTATGATTAATGCGCGCATCCATGACGGCGACCTAGTTTTAATACGCAAACAATCCGACGTAGACGATGGCGAGATTGCAGCTGTTGTAATTGATGACCATATTTTTCTAAAAAGAGTATATAAACGTGATGGTACGATAATCCTGCAATCAGAAAATAACTTGTACCCGCCCAAGGTGTATAACAGTAACGACGTAGGTACCTGTTTTATTGTCGGCAAATTGAAAAAGGTAGTTGTTAACTACTAAGCGCTAAAATACATAAATAAACTTTACAGCTTTTAAATAAAAATATATAAAAGTCTCTTTTTTAGGTAGGGGTACTATTTAAAAAGTTACTACAGTAAAAAGAACATTAGAAAAAACTACCCCTAAGAGAAATAGATACTATTATATATATAAATATTATTATTATTATTATTATTATTATTATTATTATTATATATATATAGTTATCTATTACCTATAGTAATAGATAACTATCTTAAGGGTTTCTACGTAGCTGTAAGGCTGCGTTGTTTACAAAATAAACGGTAACAGGGAGGGCATTTATGCAAGGGCACTTTTACAAACGTGGGACTACATGGACATACTTAATAGATATTGGTAAAAACCCAACTACAGGCGATAGAAAACAAAAATCTAAAGGGGGTTTTAAGACAAAAAAAGAAGCCCAGTTAGCAGCTGCAGCACTACAAAAGGACTTAGGCGACGGTACATACTTTGAGGAAAGGGATATAGTATTTAAAAGCTTTGCTATTGAGTGGTTAGCTGGCTACAGTGACAGTGTAAAAGGAAGTACGGTTAGGGTTAGGGAACACGAAATAGGTTGCTTAAACCACTACTTTAAAGAATTAAATCTAAACAGTATCACAAAACGGGCTTACCAAAATGCGCTAACCGATATGAAGAAAAGAGGTTACGCTGAAAATACTATCTCCGGGGTACACGGCACGGCCCGTATGATCTTCAAAAAGGCTGTAGAATTCGATATGCTGAAAGTAGACCCTACGCAATACGCTAAAGTTCCCAAAACCCAGCAAACAGTCGAAGACATAGAAAATAAGGACGCTATACCTAAATACCTGGAAAAACAAGAACTAGCGCTATTTCTTAAAACGGCCCAGGAAAAAGGATTAGCGGGCGATTACGAAATATTCTTAACCCTAGCTTACAGCGGTATACGTGCTGGGGAAATGTGCCCGCTAAAAAATTCCGATATAAATACTACAGACAGTACCATAAGTATCACGAAAACATACTATAACCCTACTAACTCTATTGTTAATTATCGCCTACAAACACCAAAGACTAAAAGTTCTATACGTACTATAGAAGTTGACGCTATTGTCATAAAGGCACTTGAAAAACTGATTGCCCAAGAAAAAGCGGTAAAAATGCTGCATCGTAAAACGTACTACGATAAAGGTTTTATTTTCACTAGTAGTAAATACCCTGGCTACCCTACCTATATTAAGTTTATCGAAAGTAGGATGCTACGTATTTTAACGCTGGCCGGGCTGAATAAAGAGTTAACCCCCCATTCCCTACGCCATACACATACGTCACTCCTAGCCGAAGCCGGGGCCAGTTTAGAAGCAATTATGGAACGTCTTGGCCACTCTGACGACGACGTAACTAAAAGAGTTTACCTACACGTAACCCAAACAGTAAAAAAAGAGACTTCCCAAAAGTTTAGCAAACTAATGGAAAGTCTATAAAAATTATTTTTATGTTAGCAGAATGTTAGCATTAGGTGTATTTAAAAGCGTCGGCCCGTGATATATAAAGGCCGGAAGCCCCTAACTACATCATGCCGCCCAATATGGCGGGGCTACGTATTACCAATTATTTACATCATTATCCACACCATTATATTATATATAGTACCCATGACACCAGCAAAATCAACACCATACGCGTATATTTAGGGGTTAAATAAGTAGGATAATGGTGTAATATCTCGTAGTACGTGCCCGCATTAAAAGCCTGTAAATATCAATTTGGTTACCAAAATGTTTACAAATGGGTAGTTTTTATAGCTACTCATTTTTCTTTTTACTTATTGAGCATACCCTTTATATTCTTTAATGCTTCGCTTTCCTCATACATTATGAGACGCTGTAAAGTCTCGTACTCTTTACCCGAACACTTTACATATATTTCACTTACCTGGCCCTTGTCGTCTTCCAGGCCTATTACAGCTGTAGAAGCGTCTTTGCTACGCCCGCCAATGGCTGCCCCTGCAATAGCTCCAATGCCCCCCGATAGGATGGCGCCTGCTACAGCTCCCCCGATAGCCCCCTTCGCACTACTTTCTTTTTTACCCTGCCATTCAATACTACGCACTACTGCCGTTTGTGTATTCGTCCAAGAAATTTTAAACTTTAATTCTCGCAGCGTGGCACCATTTGTTATAGTTACTTTTCCAGTAGGTATATAATGATTTCCTGCAATAACCTGCAGCTGCATATCTATCTTTTCCCGATTCTCTACTGTTGAAACAATCAGTTCTTTATAGGATTTCCACAAGTCCATGCCTGTCACCTTTACCTCTCTACGTAGTTTCCTTCCATTATATAGTACTACGTAAGCTACGTAAACGTAAAAAGAAAAAATAGCCCCGTAGGGCTAAAATAGGTTATCGTCAACATTGATAGTAATTTGTTCGTCGGCTGGTTTTTCGGCCTTTACCTTTACGCTAGCAATTCCCATATCTTCCTCTAGTTTCTGCTTTACCCACTCTGAAAAATTACGCTTGCTGCTAGCGTGTTCCATCAAACGTATTTCAGATTCTGTATTTCGAAACGATACATTTTTTATCAGCTTCTTTGACATTTTGCTACCGCCATGGCGTTGAATCCTAACGAATTGGCTTCTACAGGGTTTTCGACTATTGTAGCCCGTGGGAAGTGTTTATGTAGCTGCTCCCCTGCCAAAATTACACCGCCCCCACCTATATACATCTTATTTTTATCGTGGTCAAGCCACTTCTTTTTTACGTCCCCAGCTATTTTACTGGCGAAGTCCTCTTTTGTCATTAAATTTTGCTCGTACATGAAGCAGCCATAATCAAGCGTATACGACCGGGCGCTCACAAAACGATTATTGTACATAGTTAACATATTAATTGTCCTACTGCCTATGTCAAGGACGTGGCAATAAC
>Ga0209123_1000427_pt1 | contig 56114 bp, 45 predicted proteins | sample BarGraIncu00431A_FD_184500 | JGI IMG/M metagenome (GOLD analysis project Ga0209123, IMG submission 184500) | Arctic peat soil microbial communities from Barrow, Alaska, USA - Barrow Graham LP Incubations 004-31A (SPAdes) (version 2) | ecosystem: Environmental > Terrestrial > Soil > Wetlands >... | reverse complement strand
TGCTTGTAACAACCTTACATCGATATAGTTTGTCTAAGTGCTAAAAAACCACAACTATTGACTAAAAGGTCATCATGCGGCTCACATACTTACCAATAATATCGAATTCAATATTAACTACAGAACCAACTTTAAACTGTTGAAAATTTGTGTGTTCGTATGTATATGGAATTATGGCCACCTGAAAACTATTATTAGTAGGATTGCAAACCGTGAGACTAACACCGTTGACAGTAACAGAGCCTTTATCTACAGTCATATATCCGCGTTTTGCCATTACTTTATCCAATGCATATTCAAATGTGAAGTACCAGCTTCCATCAGCCTCTTTCACTTCGGTACATATTGCAGTTTGATCAACATGGCCCTGAACAATATGACCATCTAATCTTCCATTCATCAGCATACTGCGTTCTAAATTAACTTTACTTCCCACCTCTAACAAACCCAAATTGCTACACTGTAGAGTTTCACTGATAGCAGTAACAGTATATGTATCTCCCGTTTTGGAAACTACAGTAAGACAAACTCCGTTATGTGCAACACTCTGATCGATTTTAAGCTCGTTGGTAAATGTACATGCCATTGTTATATGTAAATTCTCCAATTCTTTCTTTAATACTACAACTGTAGCAGCTTCTTCTATTATTCCTGAAAACATATCTTAAATTATTAGTCAAATTACAAATTACGAATAATTACGATCGCGAAACACTTTTCACCCCTTTAATTACCTTTATTTTTTTTACAATCACCTCCAGATCTTTGGTGTCATTTACCATTATTGTTAGATTTCCCTGAAAAAGTCCGGCATTGGAATCAATTGAAATTGAACGAAGCGAAATACTTTTTTCTTTTGAAATTAAAGACGTAATATTGGTCACAATTCCTATATCATCATGTCCAACAATGCGCAGTGTAATCGGATACTGTGAACCAACCGATTTTCCAGACCAACGGGCATTGACAATTCTATATCCAAAACGAGAAATCATTTGAGGGGCATTAGGACAATCAGTTTTATGTATTTTAATTCCCCCTGCCACAGCCACAAACCCAAAAACTTCGTCACCATAAATCGGATTGCAACATTTAGCCAACTTAAAATCAACACCTTTCAAGTCTTGTCCAATCACTAACACATCATCTTTCCCTGAGAAATCATCCGGCTGTGTGTCTTTCGAAAAAGAATCAGCTCTTCGTATGTCCGATTGTTCAATTACAGTTGGTTTATCCAAATCGAGATATGCATCACGAACTACGTGCATCTCAAGATTTTCCCGAGCAATTTCTTGATAGAAGTCGCTCACAGTTTTAAATCCCTTTTTCTTAGCTAAGCGCGATATCTTTCCATCTTCAAGTTCAATTTTCCAGTTTTTAAATCGACGAATTAACGTTTCACGACCTAATTCGGCATCTTTGAACTCAACTTCCTTTAGAGCTTGACGTATTTTCGTTTTAGCCCTTGAAGTTGTTGCAACATGCAACCATGCTGAATTTGGTTTTTGAGTAGGCGAAGTCAGCACTTCAACTTGATCACCATTATTCAGTTCATATTTTATAGACATATTTTTGCCATTCACTTTAGCACCAACACACTTGCAACCTAATGCAGAGTGAATAGAAAATGCAAAGTCAAGGGCAGTAGCTCCTTTCGGGAGTTTATGTAAGTCTCCATTTGGTGTGAATACAAAAACCTCTTTATCATACAAATTCAATTTGAATTCGTCCATAAAATCAACCGCATTCAGCTCTGGATTTTCCAGAATTTCACGGATACTGGTTAACCATTCGTCCATCCCAGATTCACTTTTAATACCTTTGTACTTCCAGTGTGCAGCCAAACCTTTTTCAGCAACTTCGTCCATCCGAACTGTACGTATTTGAACCTCAACCCACTTACCCTGAGGGCCTAATACGGTAGTATGCAAACTTTCATATCCATTTGTTTTGGGAATTGAAAGCCAGTCACGCAAACGTTTAGGATTTGGTTGATACATATCCGCAACAATAGAATAAGCTTGCCAACAAACAGACTTTTCCTTTTCAATCGGTACATCAAAAATAATACGAATGGCAAACAAATCATATATATTTTCGAATTGCGTATTTTGTTTTTTTATCTTCGAATAAATTGAATTGATAGATTTAGTGCGGCCTTTTATAGTGAATTCACATCCTATATCTTTCAACTTTTCTTTTAATGGAGTAATAAAGTCGGAAATAAACTGATCTCGTGAACGCTTAGATTCATTAATTTTATGAGCAATTTCACTATAAATTTCCCTATTTGTATGTTTCAGCGATAAGTCTTCCAATTCAGTTTTTACGACATAGAGCCCCATACGATGAGCCAGTGGAGCATACAAAAAAGAAGCTTCACGAGCAATACTTTGCCTTTTCTCTACTGGGTATTCATCAAGTGTTCTCATTATTTGTAAATGCTCAGCAATTATAATAAGTATAACACGTACATCTTCTGCAAAAGTAAGAAACAACTTTCTGAAGTTTTCAGTTTCCAGAGAAGCATTTCGCTCATATAATTCCCCAACACGTAACATCCCATTAATTATGGAAGAAACCTGAGCGTTAAATTTCGACTCAATTTCGGTTATAGTAATAAGTTTCTTCTCCACCAACTCATGAAACAAAACGCTCAAAACAGCGGCTTTTCCCAATCCAATTTCATCAAGTATTATTTCAACGATTTGGACTTTATCGTATATCGACCGCTTAGATTTGTCACCTTCTTTTGGGAAAAAATCTATATGTTTTTTTAAAATAACTCTCAATTCTTTCCTTTCTTCGAAAGTAAAGAGGTTTGTGTGCGAATGAACTATTGCACTATATTGAGTATGAAATGTATTATGTTTTATCATAGCAGGTATTTTTTTAATAAACAGAAAAAGGAAGCTTAATTGCAAGAATTTGTTGTTAAAACTATCATTAAACAGCAAAAAAACGAGCTAACTTGAACCATTTCTTACTATTTCAATAAGATACAAATATCAATTGCAAAGATACAATACAAAATCCATCAACCCATAAAACTAAAAGCAAAAAACAAAATTATCACCTGTAATATCAATATCTAAAATAATATTTTGTATTGACTCTTTAGTATTGGATTTTCTTTCCTAAATTTGCACAAATGAAAATAAACCAATAATTAAAACTAGAGTTTAATTTTTTCCCTATTTTTCGTTACCAAATAACATGGAACATCACTCCGAATCAACAATTAGTAATCAATATAGTTTATCCATCCGGATTGGTTCAGAAGGATTTTCTCTCTCGGTGGAAGATGATTCGAACAATATCATTTCGACAAGAAAAGTATCATCATTAATGAGTTCTTTGTCTACCGACGAAATTATTATTTTGATAAGCAAAGAAACTCAACTTAATTATCGGCATATACACTTAATTTACGAATCTGAAGTCTACTCTTTTGTTCCCGCTCCGGTTTTCCAACCCAATGAAGCTGTTGATTATCTCAACATTGAACAAAAAACTACAAAAGACGATATTATACTATATAATTTTCTCCCAGCGTGGGACACCGTTAATATATTTACTATTCCTAAAACTTTTCAAACAGCTTTAAATCAACTTTTTCCAAATACGATTATTGAACATCACCTAAGCCATTTTTTGACAGACAAAGTCAAGACACAGCATGAGAATTCTATTTTTATCTGGCTTCGACCTACAATAATGGACGTCATTGTTTTTAAAAACGGAAGATTACATCTATTAAATAGCTTTGGTTACCAGACAACTGAGGATTTCACTTATCACACTCTCAACATTGTGGATCAGTTATCGATTGAGACTGAAAAATGCAAAGTGAAACTTTTCAACAATGAGAAAAAACCTGAAGTAAAAAGATTATTAGAAAAATATCTGATCGTGAACTAGCATTTTTAGTTTCTAATAGTTACAAAACAAAAAGCTAAAAATTTAGCAGCAATCCTATATCTTAAAAAGAATGAGAATAATTAGTGGAAAATATAAAGGTCGACGTATTTCGGCACCAAGCAATATTACGGCCCGCCCAACAACCGATTTTGCCAAAGAAGGATTATTTAACCTGTTGAACAATCGAATTGATTTTGAGGGCATCGATGTACTCGATTTGTTTGCAGGAACCGGTAGCATCAGCATTGAATTTGTATCTCGCGACTGTAAAAACGTCATTAGTATTGAGCAAAATGACCGTCATTGCAATTTCATCAGGAAAGTATGTGACGATTTAAAAATAAATAATTTATCGCTTATGAAAACCGATGTTTTCAAATTCATAGGCAGTTGCCATACACAATTTGATATGATTTTTGCAGATCCGCCCTATGAACTTGAAAATATTGCCGAAATACCGAATATAATTTTTTCACACAATTTACTTAAAGAAGATGGGCTTTTCGTGCTTGAACATTCTGCAAAAACAAGATTCGAGAATCACCCTAATTTTGTAGACCACCGCAATTATGGCAATGTGAATTTTAGTTTTTTTGAATTTAAATAATTGACATTTAAAACACACATATTATCATAGGATCATGACAAAAATCAGTACTAAAAACAAGATTTCCAGATTTCTATCAATGCTTCTCACTGTATTAGTTATTACTCTTATTTATTCAGCCGTGGATGATTATTCATGTTATAAATATGTGTACACATCAGGTCAATTAACAGCTCATGGATTTAGAAATGTTTTTCAAAACCTATCTGTTTTTTTTATTTTGTATTTTGTTTATAGAAATTTAAAATGGAATAATAAAATACTAAATTTCACCCTATTGCTAACTACAATTTTATTAATTTCAATAACATACGCTGCAATAGACAGCAGCACTTTTTATGGCTCAGCATTCAAATCTGGTTATTCCGCTAAGCATATTTTTACAATTATTCTAAAAACTGTTGGCATATTCTATTTGTTTATTTTAACTTTTAGCAAAAATAAATCAAACTTATTTGAGCCACTCTACTAGAAACTATTCAATTCAATTTTCTTAAATTCAAACTCATCGCAGACAGTTGAATCAGGACAACATCAATACTACCTAAAACCCATTTCGAAAATTCTGATTAAATATTTTTCAAGCAACTTGAACTACATACGAATTATAAAATCATTCTCATGCTACTTTAATATGATTAAAATTAGAAATATTACTCTGGTTTTTGCATTAGTTATACTTTCGGGTTGTAATACCCTGCAAAGCTTAACTAAGTCAACACACAGTGAAAATTTCGAAGAATTTTCGATCAAATTTTACACCGACTCTCTGTTTCAACTGAGCAGAATAAACTTTCCACTCAAAGGCTTATACAATATTGAAGTTCCAGAAACTCCTAAAAATCCGATAGGCGATTCTATTATTACCAGTTGGAAAAAGAATGATTGGAATCTACTGAAAAATGACTATTTCAAAAATAATGAAAGTAAGGTAGTAATTGAAAACAATACTTACTTACGCAAGATAAAAAAATCTTCTAAAACTGTTATTATAAAAACATATATAGAAAATTCCGGTTTTTCAGTCACTGAAAAATTCGCTTTAAAGAAAGACAAATGGTATTTAATCTATTTTTCTAGTTTAAATTACTAATAACCACTATTTTCTAATTTAGATAGAATAAAAAAAATGGCTAAACATCAATTTGATATTTAGCCATTTTTTTACGAAGTTTTTTATCGCCTTTTCAGAACGAAAGCAGTTCTTGCAGGAATATATATCTTTAACCATTCTTTACCTGATGGATCAATTGGAACAGGCATGGTAAAATGATCAATACTTTCATCAATTAAGTCAAAACCCCCAAATAAATATTTATCTGTATTTAGAATAACTTTATAAATCCCTCTTTCAGCAAGAATTCCATAATCGGTAAACGATTTTGTTCCATTGAAATTGAACACAAAAATCAAATCACCCCGTTGGTAAGCTAAAACCTGATCACCATCATTACTCCAAAGCTGTTGAACCGGAGATTCATTAAATAAAGAAACTGAATTAATCATTGCAATCATTGCACAATCGAATTCACCTAAAGCATTATACATAGATTTCGTATCATCAACCAAATTCCACTGACGTCGGGCATATTTATGCGACCAGCCGTTTCCTTCTCTCGGAAAATCAATCCATTCGGGATGTCCGAATTCATTGCCCATAAAATTCAGATAACCACCATTTATAGTAGAGGCAGTAATAAGTCGAATCATTTTATGTAAAGCTATGCCTCTGTCTACAGCCAAAGTATTATCACCGCGTTGCATGTGCCAATACATTTCAGCATCTATCAAACGGAAAATTATTGTTTTATCGCCCACCAATGCCTGATCATGGCTTTCGGCATAACTAATCGTTTTCTCATCGGCCCTCCTATTTGTCAATTCCCAAAAAATATGACCTACTTTCCAGTCTTCGTCTTTGACTTCTTTAATCATTTTAATCCAGAAATCCGGGATTCCCATGGCCATACGATAATCAAAACCAATTCCACCATCATCTACTTTTGTAGCTAAACCAGGCATACCACTTACTTCTTCGGCAACAGTAATAGCAGTTGGATTTACTTCGTGAATTAATTTATTAGCCAAAGTCAGATAACAAATTGCATCTCCATCCTGATTCATATTATAATAGGATTCGTAACCTGTGAAATCTTCACCGAGTCCATGACTGCGGTACAACATAGAAGTTACACCATCGAAACGATATCCATCAAACTTATATTCTTCTAACCAGAACTTACAATTTGATAACAAAAAATGAAGCACCGAAGGTTTAGCATAATCGAAGCACAACGAATCCCAGGCCGGATGCTCACGACGCGAACCACCATGAAAATACTGATAAGGTGTACCGTCAAAACGACCTAATCCCTCTATTTCATTCCGAACCGCATGAGAATGTACAATATCCATAATTACCGAAATACCCATTCCATGAGCTTCATCAATTAATTGCTTCAGTTCTTCAGGCGTTCCAAAACGGGAAGAAGCGGCAAAAAAACTTGATACATGATAGCCAAACGAACCATAATATGGGTGTTCTTGAATAGCCATTATCTGAATGCAGTTGTAACCGCCACGCTTGATCCTGGGTAGAACTGACGTGCGGAATTCTTCATAAGTGGACACCTTTTCCTCCTTGCTTGACATGCCAATATGGCATTCGTAAATTAAAAGAGGATCGGTAGATGGTTTAAACGTAGTATTTTTGAAAGTATACGGCTTAAAAGGACTCCAAACCTGTGCACTGAAAATTTTCGTAGCATCATCTTGTACCACTCTGCGTGCCCAGGCAGGAATTCGTTCTCCACTCCCACCTTCCCATTCTACCAGCAGTTTATAGTATTGAGAATGAGCCATTGCATAATCGGGCAAGTGTATTTCCCAAATACCATTATTCATCTTCTTCAGTTGATAATCGGGATGACGTTGCCAGTTATTAAAATCTCCAATTAGAAATATTGCTGTTGCATTGGGAGCCCATTCACGAAATACCCAACCATCAGTAACACGATGTAATCCAAAATATAAATATCCTGTAGCAAAATCTGATAAAGTTTTTCCTTCAGTAACAAGTTTTTTCTCTATACTTTCGAAATACTCATAGCGTCCGTTTATTGCGCTAGCAAAAGGCTCCAACCATGGATCTGATTTAAGAATTGCGAGATCTTTCATATATTCAAATGTTTAAACCTTCGAATCATTTTGGAACTCATTCGGAGGTAAGATTTCGTAAAAGTGAACTGTATTGTTAATTAAAATCATCTAAGTCATTTCATCTACGGAGTATTTGCATTTCAGCGATATACAGTTTCCTTGGAAAAAATCTACTGATAAAATAAAACTAGACTAAAATCTTTACTATAAGCTTTTTGAACATGCCATCCACTAAACCAGGCTGATGACCATCTTGTGGAAAAAACACTGTAAATTCTAAAGGTTGAACAACGATAAAGTTCGTTGCTTTATCAGCAAAAAAAGTAATGTCTTTTTCAGCATTGTAGGGGTCAGTAACCTCTTTGAGTGAATTACCGGCTATCCAACCCATTTTCTCAGGTGTAGAGATCGGTACTTGTATGTCAATATACTTATTATGGGTTTCCATTTTGGCAACATCAGCTGTTTTCCCGGGAATTTCAACTACATTGACAAATAAATTTTTGCCATCTAACTCAATTTTGCCCAATGGAAGCGCTACTAAATCGGTACTGCGTAAAAAATCAAAAGCCTGTTTAAAGCGTGGGTGGATTGATTCATACAATCCTGTATTTTCTAAAGAATCTAAAATCATGAATAATAATGGTTAGTGAAAAATTAAAAAAATTATGAACTTTATTTTACTTACTAACTTCGTCCACAGTATAATTCAGAAATTGATTTAACGGATAAGCACATTTCAATATTCCACCTAGTATGGATAGAAGATCTGGTTTTTCCAGTAAGCCCTTGTCTAATTTATATTCGACAAGATAATGTTTGAGTTTGAGCAATTCGGCATCGGGAAAGTCTTTGGGAAAACCACGGGGAACGGTTTTGAGTTTATCCTCCTCAAAAAAAGAATTGAAGTACTGCGAAAACTCCGGACTTTGGCGTATTTCATTCAGTTCTTCAATGTTATCATACACACTCTGGCGTAAAGCTTTCAGCACATCGGGCTGTGGACACCAAACGCCCACCGCCACAAAACAACCTGCAGGATCCAAATGCAGATAATAGCCGCCGCGCTGACTTTTCCTTCCGCCGGCAGTAGCTATATAAACTCCAAAATGTGTTTTATAGGGTGTTTTGTCGTGTGAAAAACGTGTATCGCGGTAAATCCGAAAAACACAGTCTTTTACTTCAACATGTTTAATTTCTTCGTCGAATTTAGAAATTTCAAGAATTAAATTCTTACTTATTTGTTCAAATTCCAATCGTACTTGTTCGTACCAGGCCTTATTTTCGGCAAACCATTCGCGGTTATTATTTTTTGTCAATTCACTCAGGAATCGAAGTATATTTTCAATTTGCATACTGATTCATTTTGCTTTGACAAATATAAGCATAATTAAAACAAAAAAGAGATTGAAGTCCTTTTTTTTTAAACAGCACAAATTTTTGTGGAAAATTGATTACTTTTGCAAGCTGAACAACAAATGCAAAAGGCTGCCAACTACTTTATAAAACTCTGGCAAACATGCCTATTACCATCCTCTGGATAAAGTAAATATAAAATGAAGAATCGTATTAATCAATTGTTGGAAGAAGTAAATCAACTGACTGCTGCAAACCTGGATGAACTGGAAACGCTACGTATTAAATACCTAAGTAAAAAAGGTCAGATTTCAGAACTTTTCAACGATTTCAGAAATGTAGCCAACGACGAAAAGCGTGAGGTTGGCCAATTGCTGAACGAACTAAAAAACGTAGCACAGGATAAAATAAACGAACTGAAAGAAGCATTCAGTGCCACTTCTGGTACTGAGAATAAAATGGATTTGACTCGTACGGCAGATCCTATCAAACTGGGCACACGCCATCCGCTTTCGCTGGTGAAACATGAAATTATCGACATATTTTCGCGTATTGGTTTTACCATTGCCGAAGGTCCTGAGATAGAAGACGACTGGCATGTATTTGGTGCATTGAACTTTCCACCGGAACATCCGGCACGTGATATGCAGGATACTTTCTTTATTGAACAAAACCCGGATGTATTGCTTCGCACGCATACTTCGTCGGTACAATCGCACGTTATGGCAAATCAAAAACCGCCTATCCGCATGTTGTTCCCCGGCCGTGTTTACCGCAACGAAGCCATTTCGTACCGCGCGCATTGTTTCTTCCATCAGGTGGAAGGGTTGTATATCGATAAAGATGTATCGTTTGCCGACCTGAAACAAGCACTGATGTATTTTGCCAAAGAAATGTTTGGCGAAAATACCGAAATCCGCTTGCGTCCTTCTTATTTCCCATTCACCGAACCAAGTGCCGAAATGGATATTTCGTGCAATATCTGTGGTGGAAAAGGTTGTCCGTTCTGCAAACACACCGGCTGGGTAGAAATTCTGGGATGTGGCATGGTGGATCCTGCGGTTTTGGAAAACTGTGGTATTGATTCCAAGGTTTACTCCGGTTATGCCTTTGGTATGGGTGTGGAACGCATCACCAACCTCAAATATCAGGTAAAAGACCTCCGTATGTTCTCCGAAAATGACGTGCGATTCTTACAGCAGTTTGAATCGGCAAATTAAAGACAGAGATTAAAACAAATATATAAAACGAGCTAGTCGCATTTTGTGACTAGCTCGTTTATTGTTTATTCCTGAATACTTTTATTGCTTTAAATATTGGAGGATGGATAAGGATTACAGACTTTTATAATTCAAGAAGGTGGGATCGCAGATTCCACCAACCAGTGCCAAACTTTACTCATTTAATCAAAAACATATCCGTGAGGACAGCACAGGAGACTTCACCAAACTCAAGACCGCCAACCTACGCTGAACAGAGTATTTATTTTAGTTTCTGTTGTTTATTCCCTTTTGGTGATTACAATAGCTGCATATTCGCCGAAAGTACTCATGAATTTACTGTGTTTATCTTCAAGTTTCCCCAACTTCCTTAATATCCATTTTCCGCCAAGATGCTTGTGGATATATGTATCCATGAAAAATTTATTGGTACTCCGCCAACAGTAAAACTCAATATCTTTACTGAAAGTAAATGTATTTCTAAACCATCGCGGACTATGAGCGAAAAAATATAGTTTGGGGCTGGAATTGATTAAACGTACATATAATTTGCCGGCATAGTGCCTTGTTACCCGATAAATCTGTATGAAGTTCAGCGTAAGATTCATCATCCAACTATTATAAAACCAACAATAGATGATAACTATTTTAGAGTCAGGTTTTGCTACTCTGTACATTTCATTTACAGCTGTTGCTTGTTCTTTTCGGGGAATGTGATATAAGGTATGCTGACATAATACCACATCACAGGTATTATCATTAACCGGTATATTGGTTATATCGCCACAAATATAAATGCCCTTCTGGCCGGCATTTTCCAAATTAGCCTTTGCTTCCATCAATGCATTTATGGATATATCTACACAAATTCTGTATTCATAGCCATCGGAGAGTGCAATATATTCGGGGAAACCGATTGGACCGGATGCAATATCCAGCATATACCTGCCCGTTGGAGGATAGTGCCGGGATGCCTTGGTAAACGATTTTCGCATATATTCCGACGAGATTTCCCGATAGTCGACCCAATTAGCACTATCAGCGTACACTTTAAATGAATCTTTTACCTGATAATTCACCTGATTATAATAGTCAAAAATGCGTTTTTTATCGAAAGATAAGGCATGCCTGCTGTCTGCCGCACTCCCTATATAAATTGCATACTGCTCATACAAAATGATGATGTCTTTAAATATGGGATAAAAAAACTGTTCGGAAGTATCAATTAAGCCACTGGTTAATTCCCCAAAGGTCTCAAACTCCAACGGTATAGAATACTTTTCAAATTCTTCATGGTTTATTAATACCAATTTATTTTTAGTAAGTGGACATCTTAAGTTTTCAATAAATTCCATGAGCCTGTTATATGTTGTATTTTTTATATTTCCTTGCGTCTGGCTAAAGCTTGATTTGTTTGATCAAAACTCACCCGAGACAACAAGGTTTTAAAAAGTATTTTTTATGCAAATATAAGCATTAGTTAACAACAAAGTAACTACAGCAATGATAACTAATTAAATTTTTTCTCTTTATTTATTGAATGAACCCTGCAAAAATACAAACAACTTAATTTCTGATAGTTATGACAAGTACTATTGGAGTAAAAGTATGGACTGTTAGACCTACGGTGCGTACTGATGGAGTAAAAGTATATACCGTAAGAGTTCCGGTGCGTACTATTGGAGTAAAAGTATATACCGTAGGAGTTCCGGTACGTACTATTGGAGTAAAAGTATATACCGTAGGAGTTCCGGTGCGTACTGTTAGAGTAAAAGTATACACTGTTAGACCTCCGGTGCGTACTGTTGGAGTAAAAGTATATACCGGAGGAGTTCCGGTACGTACTGTTAGAGTAAAAGTATATACCGTAGGAGTTCCGGTGCGTACTATTGGAGTAAAAGTATACACTGTAGGAGTTCCGGTACGTACTGTTAGAGTAAAAGTATATACCGGAGGAATTCCGGTACGTACTATTGGAGTAAAAGTATATACTGTTAGACCTACGGTACGTACTGTTGGAGTAAAAGTATATACCGGAGGAGTTCCGGTGCGTACTGTTGGAGTAAAAGTATATACCGTAGGAGTTCCGGTGCGTACTGTTAGGGGTCTATTCAATAAACTTTGTCAAAAAGTCAGGTACAAATATTCCATACACCATTATTCTACAAAATACACTATATTTGTTATCAAATAAATACCAACACATTATGGCTAAATCACTCACAAATACTGCCGCTCCCTTTTCGCGCTTTACCGCATTGGATATATTCCGCGGAATGACCGTTTGTTTTATGATTATTGTGAATACGTCGGGCAATGGTGCCACCACTTACTGGCCGCTGCTGCATGCCGACTGGAACGGATTTACGCCTACCGATTTGGTTTTTCCGTCGTTTCTGTTTGCAGTGGGAAATGCCCTGAGCTTTGTAATGAAACGCTGGGACACAATGACGCAATCGGAAGTGCTGCTGAAGATATTCAAACGCACGGTGCTTATTTTCCTGTTTGGCTACCTGATGTATTGGTTTCCGTTTTTCAAGATAGATGCACAGTCGCACCTGACGCTTTCGCCTATCGGGCATACCCGCATTATGGGCGTTTTGCAACGCATTGCGTTGTGTTACGGCATCACGGCTTTGTTGGTTTATTACCTTGGAACAAAAAAAACTATTTGGGTGGGCGTTATTTCGTTGTTGGCTTATTGGGCGTTGTTGCTCGGGTTTGGCCAATCGGGGGCTGAACTCACAAAAACCGGAAATGCCGTGCTCCGCCTGGACACCTGGCTGCTGGGAGTGAATCATTTATACGGTGGCGAAGGTTTTCCATTCGACCCCGAAGGAATATTGAGTACGTTGCCGGCCCTGTTTAATGTAATTGCCGGATATGCCGTAGGCCGATTTCTACAAAAACAAAAAGAGAAAAGCTACGAAGGTCTTGCCAGGTTATTGCTTGTTGGTGTAGGGTTACTGGTGCTGGCTTATTGCTGGAACTCGTGGTTTCCGGTCAACAAAAAACTCTGGACAAGTTCGTATGCCGTACTTACCGTGGGGCTGGATTGTTTACTGCTGGGTGCAATCATTTATTTCACCGACTTTTTGGGAAAAACCAAAGGCACGCATTTCTTTATTATTACGGGTAAAAATCCACTGTTCATATACCTGATGAGCGAACTAGGCGTTACTATTCTGTGGTTAGTCCAAATTGGCAACACGCCTCTACACGCCTGGTTATACCATCATATTTTCAGCCTTGCAGGCGATTATTTCGGAGCATTTCTCTTTGCTTTGTGGTGGATGCTCACGTGCTGGTTTGTGGGATATTTATTGGACAAAAAGAAAATTTATATCAAGTTATAACGAACCCCAAAGAGATAAAAAGAGGTGGAAAAAAGAAGACGATACAAAATGTATCGTCTTCTTTTTTACTCTATTGGGTTGTTCAGTTCAAATCAATTATTGGCAATTAAGAAGGAATTGCAATTAAGAGTAACCTCCGAAATATTCCTGATATATTAATATTCCCTACCAACTTAAAGCTGCCAACCAGTCTATTCCACTCTGCTTCCACGCTCAGAGCGTTGTTCTGTTTTAAGGGGATTGGCACTAATTTCTTTGTTCCAAATCCGGTTATTATAAATATCGTAAGCCAGATACAGTGCCTGACGGAACGACTCTTCCGAAGCAAGATTCTTTCCGGCAATGTCATAGGCAGTACCATGATCGGGCGAAGTGCGGATAACGGATAATCCGGCGGTATAATTAACCCCGGTATCCATCGAAATTGCTTTGAAAGGAATCAATCCCTGATCGTGATACATAGCCAGTACGGCATCAAATTTACTGAAGTTTCCGGAACCAAAAAAACCATCGGCGGGATAAGGCCCTGCACATACAATGCCCAATGCATCGGCTTGTTTCATAGCGGGAATAATTACGCTTTGTTCTTCCTTGCCAATCACACCTTCATCGCCGGCATGCGGGTTTAATCCCAACACGGCAATTCGTGGACGAACAATTGAAAAGTCATTTTTCAAAGAAGCATTCAGCACCGAAAGTTTATCTACAATGAGCTTTTCGGTGAGTTCAGGAACCACTTTAGTAATAGGAACATGGCCTGTAACTACTGCCACACGCATTACATCGTTCACCAATAGCATAAGAGCCGGAGTACCCGTTCCGAATTTAGCTTCCAGGTATTCGGTATGTCCCGGAAATTTAAAATCAGCCGATTGGATATTCTTTTTGTTTATCGGAGCGGTCACTAAAGCATGTAAAGCACCCTTTTTCAAATCTTCGGTAGCACGTTCCAACGCCACAAAAGCAGCTTTCCCGGCCTCTACAGTAGACATTCCAATTTCAACTTTAATTTCATCGTCAACACAATTAATGACATTAACGCGTTTCGGGTTTATCTCTTCAATAGAGTTTACAACATTCAGGTTTAAGCCCTGAATATCCAGATTTTTACGATGATAGGCTGCTACTTTTGAAGAACCGTAAATGACCGGAATAAAAGTTTCCAGCATGCGGTTATCCGATAAAGTTTTAAGGATAACTTCATAACCAATGCCATTGATATCACCGTGAGAAATGCCGATAATTATTTTTTCTGTTTCCATATTCAAATCTATTTACAGATGATTTAATGTAAATTGCTTTATTGTTTGGTTACTGTTCATTCTAAAATCATTAATTACTTCTTCAAAGAGTCATTCGTCTGACTAAAAAACGTCAAGATCGATTCCATGAGTTTGTCTCTGTCTTTTTCCAATTGAATTGTTTCAAACGGGAATCCAAAAGTACAGGTTTTGTAATCTCCCGAATAGGCTACGGCTGCACTTGTATTATTCTCATTGTACCTGCAAATGGTAAAACTTCCACTTCCAACCGGTTCGATGGCATCCGGAGACTCTACATAGTACGAAGTTGAATTCGGTTGATCAAAATAAGTCAAATCAGTTTTCCTGAATGATCTGTAAGGCGAACTGACTATTTTTACGTTTCCGGTTACACTCGCTTGCGAAGTACGGAATTTATATTTCAACACATTTTCCAGAAACAACTTGTCTTCCCGTAATGGTTTATTACTCTCACACAAGTCGGATGCGATATAAGCTCCACTCACAAAGAGGTTTCCACCACCCTGACAATAACTTCGGATTGATTGCTGCAAAGCTAATGGAAAAGTTTTAAAACAAGGTGCTTTTTTAGCATTTCCTACGAAAGTTTGCTTTTGTTTACCCAATATCAAATCTACGACTTTATATTGGCTCAAATCCACATCGGATGTTAAGACAGATTTTTCAGAACTGGACACAAAAGAATATCCGGCTGCTTTTATTGCCTTGCCATGCAAAAATGGATAATCAAAAGTATTTCCGGCAATAACGGTTGTTTCATAGTTGGCATGACTGGCTCCAAAGCCCGGTGCATCGTCATTAATCCATGGTTTATTCCGCTTAAACTCATATTGGTTTCCTACAAACGAAATATCCGATAGATAAGGAACTCCGGCATCTTTCTCGTTCAGAAACCCGGCATACGTACTGTCTCTAGTGAAACTTTCGGGCGCACTAAGCCTATCAAATCCATTTACGATCATCACCTCTCCTTTTTCATTGGGAGCACGATACGCGGATAATATTTCCGAAGGAAAACTTGCACCGCCTTTATTCACAGCCACCACTTTGAAACTATAAATCAGTCCTGTTTTTATGGGATAAGTTATTCTATTTGAATACAGCAATACGCCATTATCAAAATCACCATCATCCAGCCGCGTATACAATACATATTGTTCAGCATGAGCAGTAGGTTCCAGGCTGTCATTCACGGCCACCCAATGTAACTCCAATTTGTTATTGTCCACAAAATGACAACTGAACTGCTGCACAGGAAGTGGCTGAACCACGTACTTGGTATTATTAGCTGCCGACAGGTATTTTAGCATTCCTTTGTAAATGGCCCGACTTACTGTAAATCGGAAGCGGGGATCGAGTCCGTAACGCATATCGGCAAAGTTCTGATGCGAGAGTAATTCCAATAACATAGTGGGAACTTCCGGCACACGGGATTCGCTGTAAGATTTATTCCACAACTCACGTCGGGTCCATTCCGGTGCAAACTGCTTGCGAACATCGCTCACAACCTGAGTTTGAACAATATCTTCCAAATCGCGCGATGCCCAGCGTGAAACTCCGTTTTCAAAAAAAGTTTTCCCGGCAGTATTCTGCACCGTGCAGATCCCTAATGTTCCGATAATTGAATCGTTCACAGTAGTTCCGGCATCGCTATGAAAAGCAAATGCCATATCCACCGGCACATTCAGTCCTTTAGAATTGGGTGCAACCACAGACCCACCGGCCAGATAATTCACCCAAAAACCACGCGACTGAAAATCATCGGAATAATCATTTTGTCCGGCTGTCCGGCTGTAAATACTATCCGGCATTCCGGCCCATTGTAACCAATATCGGGCACCTTCGGTATATCGGGGATAATTACTAATTTCAGGTTCGTAAATGGATGAAGGCTTGGGAAGCTTAGGAGTAAATTTCAAACTATCGGAATTAATCTGAGCACTGTCAAGTAAGATTTCAAGAGGACTTCGGGCTATATTTCCCATACCGCCTCCAAACTTCACCGCGTCAGCCGTAATAATTTTGCCTTCATCGTCGCTATAATTTGTAAGTACAACCTTATTGTCATTGCTTCTGCCTTTATCAAAATAGAATTGCCCAAGATACAACCAGGTTCCTCCATCCATAGTTTGATTTACCGTAAATTCGGTTTTTATTCCTTTGTGAATGACGGTATAATGCGCCGCCGAAACACTATTTTTCACCGATTTGTAGGACACATACACCGCATATTTTCCTTCTTCAGGAATTGTTGGCATCCATTCAGCCAAGCTTGTTTCATCAACGATTGAAACCGACTGAATTTCACGAAAAGTTCCCATAGAAAATGGATTTTCGCCTTGCACATAAAATTTCTTTGTATTGGCAAACCCCGGTCCATTTCCCTTCTTCCATTTCTTTCGGTCATTTTGTTCCCGATACCGCGATATATTATCTTTCAAATCATTATCTACAATAACTTCGTTTGTCTGCGTATCCCGTTCACGTGGAAGGAGTACATTGGCACCCGAATTCTCAAGCATTGGCACCAAATAGGGCAACACATAAGATTGCGTGTACAAATCCTCCACAACCTGAAAAACCCGGGCACGTTGCCAGCTCCAGCGGGCTTGCTTCTGATCGTAATACTTGCCATGGCTTTGCCAAAGTGCAATATACCTGTTTTGCAAGCCATCCACAATGCCGAAAGGCCTTGAATTGTTTACTACCAGCGGATGAGTTAGCTCAGGCACAGTAAACTGTTTGCTGACATCAAAGTTATCCGTACGATAAAAATTTGGGATAAGGTCCTCAATTTTGCGATTTTCAACCTGACAGACTATGGAATAATCAGCATATTTCCTTCCAATAATCCTGGCTATAGCATTGTAAATCCGCTTTACATTATCGGGACGAAAAGGCATGTAGATCAGTTTCTCATGAGCAGAAACATGAACCGTATTTGTCCTGTTATTAATGTAAAAATCTACAACATTGATGCGACTCGTGTGAATATAGCAATTGGCAATAGCTGTCAGCGAATCGGAAATCTGATATTCCGGTTTCCTTTGTGCAAATGAAGAGGCTGTTGTTCCAATGAGTAGAAATAGAACAACCGGGATGATTTTAAAATACTGTCTCATATTTTTCAGTTACGAGTTACAAGAAGTTATAATTAGTTTGAGGCTAGACCAGTTCCTGATTTTCCTTTTCTTTTTCCAGCGTAGACAACATACCACATGCCGCAAAAATATCTTCACCGCGTGAGCGCCTAATGGTAGAAGTAATTCCATTACTGGTTAAGTAATCGCGGAAAAAATTCATTTTCTCCGGGTTAGAACTTTTTAAATCAATTCCCGGAATAGCATGAAACCGAATTAAATTAATACGGCAATCAATACCCTTTAAGATTTTCACCAATTCTACTGCGTGACGCATACTATCGTTGAAGCCATCAAATAAAATATATTCGAATGAGACACGGCGTTGTTTACTGAAATCATGTTTGCGGAGTTCTTCCAACACGTTGGCAATAGGATAAGTCTTCTCAATAGGCATTAGTTGCAATCGTTCCTGCGTGAAAGGAGAGTGCAGGCTAATAGCCAAATGGCAATTAGATTTCTCAAGAAAGACCTTCATTCCAGGTATTAAACCTATTGACGAAACTGTTATTCGACGTGGACTCCAACCATAACCATAATCGGCAGTCAGTATTTCCAATGACCGAAGCAAAGGAAGTAAATTATCCAACGGTTCACCCATTCCCATAAATACGAGGTTGGTAAGCGTTTCCGCTTCAGGAATTGACATAATTTGGTTCAGAATTTCTGTTGCAGTAAGCTGCGCAATAAAACCCTGTTTCCCTGTCATACAAAACATACAGCCCATTTTGCAACCTACTTGTGAAGACACGCACAATGTAGCACGATCTTCATCCGGGATATAAACAGATTCTATAAAATGTCCACCTTCAGTTTTAAACAAGTATTTTTTTGTTCCATCTTCCGACACCACAGTTTGTGCAGCTAAGGTTCGTCCAATTTCATATTTTGTTTCAAGCAAAACTCTGTTTTTAGTAGAGATATTGGTCATTTCATCTATACTAAAAACTCGCTTCTTGTACAGCCATTCCGAAATTTGTTTTGCTGTAAAAGCAGGCATTCCTAATTCAGATACAATTGTTTTTAATTCATCAATGGTCTTGCCGACGAGGGATATTTTATTCATAATTTCTCAATGAAGTTATTCAAGTTAGAAAACTGTAAAGTCAGAAATAGTCTACTCGCTTTAACAGTTTCGAAGTAAAGTTACACAATCTTGGTGATAAAAAGAAAACGGAATGAAATAACTCATCCCGTTTTCGGTATATTGAAAACTATTATTTATAATCAAAAGAAATTCAAACGATTATCTACAATATCAGCTTTGTCTTTCAAATCTTGGAGTATTATATATGGCAATGAATAGCTCATACGACCATTTAACTGCAATTTCTCCATTTTCACATCAAATGGTTGAGGATTTTCTTGCTTGTTCGAAGTCTGAATTACATAAACTCCGGCATTGCCTTTAATAGGAGCTGAAACTTTTCCTAGTGGAGTAATCATTGCTTTTCCTATTACTGTAGGTTCAGCACCTACCACTCCAAATTGATAGGAAGCAAAATTAAGCGCATTGACCATCTTAACCGAATCTTTCAAGAAAGCAGCTAAACCATCCAATGAATTAGTTTTTGCCAATTGACCGGCTAGATTTTTAATCATCAAATCAGCTTTTTTATCCTTGATGATTTCAGCTTTCAATTGATCGGTAACTTTTTCAACAGAGCGATATCCTTTTTTGTTAAGTTCCTTTGTAGTTACTACTACAAATTTTGTTCCGCAGTCAAACACATCCGACACATCATCTTTGCTGCTTTTAAAGGCCCAACGAATAATTTGTCTTGATTGAGGAATATCAGCAATTTTTTCTGTTGTTTGTAAAATATCAGTTGCCGGACGAACAATATAACCATTTTCTTTGGCTTTTTTATCAAAATTATCAGCTTTTAAATCTACAGCAAATTGTTTTGCATCATTGTAAATTTTACTGTAAGACTTGCTGCTCGGAACCACTTTACGTTCAAGAATAGCTAATTTTACTTTGCGACGTGCAGGTGTCTTATCCATTACTTGCATTATCTGAACTCCTTGTGTGCTTTTGATAGTAAAAATTTCATTCTTAGCCTTTGAGAAAGCTTGTGATGAAATTTCTTTATCAACACCTTGCATTCCTTCTTGCAACCAACCAATTTCGCCACCATTAGCAGCCGTTTGTTTTACCGCTGAGTATTTTAATGCTAAAGCTCCAAAGTTAGCTCCACCTTTAATGGCGGCAATTAAGCTATCAGCTTTCGAAGCATCTTTTTCAAGTAAAAATATATGGCGGAGTTTTACGGAATCAGACTCCATAATACCTGACTGTGTGATACGAGCCATTGTATAGGTATCATTAGCAAATGTTGGTCCATAAACATCTCCTGTTTTTCCAGCAAAAGCGAAATCTTTTAGCATTGCAGGAACAGTTTTTTCAGAATAATTCTTTCCATCATACATAACATCTGAATTAGAATTTACTAATCCGGTTATATCATCTGTAGTTTTAAATTCCGGAACAAGCTTAGCAATCCAGCTTTCAGCTTCTTTGTAATCTTCTTTCATTGGCTTAATATCAAATGCCACATAATTAACGGAGCAGTTGGCATCTTGCTTAAACTGTTCCTTTTCTTTTGTATAGCGATCTTTGATATCACTTGTACTAACACTAACTTCCGAATCAGGAATTAAAAAATAGGGTTGAACAACATAAGAGACATCAACACTTGTTTTACGATCCTGATAGCTCATTTTTGCATCTAAACTATTAGCATTAACAGCTTTAGAAATAAGGGTATTGTATTTTTCCAGTAGAATGCTATTCTTTACATTATTTTCCCAAAACTTCCAATAACTTTTAGCTTTGTCAATTTGTTGTTTCATTTCCTGACTGGTAGGAGTTTGATCAAGGCTGCTCAAAAACTGAACTAAAGCCGGACGGCTGAATTGTCCATTCTCACCTGCAAATGAACGACGTTGTTGAATCATTGGATGGATATTATTCCCAATCAATCTATCCGAAAGCTCATCAGGACTGACAGCAAGGCCCAATTTTTTAGCTTCAGCATTCAAAATTTTCTCATTTACCATACTTTCCCAAACTGATTGGCGAAGTTGAGTCATCGTTTCTTCGTTCAATTCAGTTTTTCCGGTTTCAATTTTATAAACTTCAGTCATTTGGTCAATAGCCGCAGTGTAATCCTTGATATTAATATCTTCACCTTCAATTTTTGCAACTGTTTCCTTTGATTTATTAAAAAAGGTTGAACCCTCTTTCAGGAAATCACCTACAATAAAGGCTAATAATGCGAGTCCCACTACTACTACAAGTAAAACTCCTTTGCTTCTAATCCTATCTAATACTGCCATTTTCTTGAAATTTATTTGTATTTTTTATTTTTATTTTTTCATCAGATTTGAGGGCACGAATATACAAAAAAAAAGTTTAACCCGATGCACTTTGAAAAATTTTCTACAATTTTCAAGTCCTTCATCCAATGCAACCTGCAATTTCATCTGTATCTACTAAGTTTCTTTACAAATCGAACTTCAGTGACTCACTTAGGCAATTTCTAATAACCGGTTCCTAGCTTCACTAATTCAATTCGATTATTAGTAACCTTAACGCATTTAATCGTAAATAAATCTATCCTGATAATTTCATTTAGTTTTGGAAAATGTTGGTGATTATGGAGAATAAATCCGGCAATTGTTTCATAATCATCCGACTCAGGAATATTCAAATTGAATTTGGAGTTTATTGACTCCACTTCAAGCCTTCCTGAGAACAAGTATTCATTTTCACCTGTTCTTTCGGCAACATAATCATGACTGTCGTGCTCATCCTCTATTTCTCCAAATATTTCCTCGATTATATCTTCTAATGTTACAATTCCGGCCGTTCCACCAAATTCATCCACCACTACAGCAATACTTTTCTTTTGCAACATAAATATCTTCATCAATTTCTGTGCAGCCATATTTTCAGGCACAATCGGTATTTGATTGATCTGTTTCTTCCAGTCTTGTTGGTGTTCAAACATTTCGGAGGAATGAATATATCCGATAATATTATCAATATCATCCTTGTAGATAGGGATTTTTGACAATCCTGTTTCAATAAAAGTTTCTTTCAAAGTTTCCACATTCGTATCGTAATCCAAGGCAATAATATCCGGTCGAGGCACAGAACAATCCCTCAATTTTACTTTAGAAAAATCCAGGGCATTTTGAAATATTTTTACTTCATTATCCAAATCCTTTTCACTTTCACCATGGTCAAAAGTTTCCTGAATCAAATAATTCAAATCTATCCTCGAAAAAACATTTTCCTTCGTATTTTGACTAATATTTATTTTGAACATTTTCAGAATACTTATAGAAAGCCAGGTACTAAAACGAGTTACCGGATATAATAAAATATAGAAAATCAGCAATAACCACGAAAAGATTCTAAGCCACAAGTTTGGCTTAATCCTGAAAATTGTTTTTGGAAGGAATTCACCGGTAATCAATACTATAGCAGTAGCCAATACAGTCTGTATAAAAGTAATAATAACCTGATTACCAATTGGACTTAACCAGGGGGTCATTACTTCTGCCATTAGCATTCCATAAACAACTAAACATATATTGTTTCCTACCAACATGGTAGAAATAAATTGCTGTGGATTTCGGTAGAAAATGGACAGAATGGATGAAGTGATATTCTTTTTTTTCTTATCCAATTCAAATCGCAATTTATTGGAAGTAATGAATGCCAGCTCCAACCCCGAAAAAAACGCGGCAAAGAGAAGAATTAATACGATGAACATGAAATTATTCAAAATTCGAATTTCTTATAATTAATGATGTTGATTATTTGCAAAGATACCACTTTTTACAAATTTAGAGTTAACTTATCCATAATTTACATCTATGAAAATGTTATTAAAATTCATTGAAACAATAGAATTTCATTCAACTGAACGGAAAATAATTAAAAAAATAATTTTTCGTTCTTTTAAAAAGTTATATATCTGTATGTTGGAAACCGAGAATCAAAAAATACAGTTTTTATTCAGTAGAGCATTTGTGATTTTGAAAAAAAACCGTATCTTTGCAACCGCTTTTGAAAAACGATCTAGTAGCTCAGTTGGTAGAGCACATCCCTTTTAAGGATGGGGTCCTGGGTTCGAACCCCAGCTGGGTCACTCTTAAAAAAAGCAGCATACAAAGTTTGATGATCTAGTAGCTCAGTTGGTAGAGCACATCCCTTTTAAGGATGGGGTCCTGGGTTCGAACCCCAGCTGGGTCACATAAATTGATGCCTTCCAAATAATTTTTGGAAGGCTTTTTTATTGACAAATAAAACAACCTGTGTTTGCTATTATGTAATAATCAGGGTTATCCAAGAAAAAAAAGTCCCACAAACTTGCTTGTTTGCAGGACTTATCCGATTTTAAATAGCAAAAATCAGGCAATATAATATTTATTCATCGTACATCAAACCGAATTACAAACCTACTCCCTTTTCCAATCTCGCTTTCTACATTCAATGTACCATTATGTGCTTCTACAAAATCCTTTGAAATTGAAAGACCCAACCCACTACCTTGCACTTTAGTACCTGGAACACGGAAGTACCGATCAAAAATGCTTTGGTGATAACGGGAGTCGATGCCTTTCCCAAAATCTTGCACGTACATTTCCACTACATTATCGTCTTGTCGGGCTCCAATAATTACACGACCATTTTCCGGTGAAAACCGAATCGCATTACTCAATAAATTAGTCAAAACCCAAGCTATTTTTTCGCTATCAACATACAACTTGTTAATTTTGTCGGGATATTCGACTTCTATCTGGCAACCATATTTATCAGCCTGAACACGATTAGCATTAATGGCATAGTTAATCAACTCTATTGGCAGGGTAATCTTAGGCATCAATTGCAGTTTCCCGGTCTCTACCTGCGTCATATTAAGCAATTCGCCGGTAATACTCAGCAATCGCTCACTATTGTCCTTTATGCTCTGCGAGAGCTCTTCCTGCTCTTTATTCAATACGCCAACACGCTTGTCTTCGAGCAACTGCTGACTCATTAAAATCGCAGAAATAGGCGTTTTCAACTCATGCGATATTGTGGAAATAAAGTTTGTTTTAGCCGAATCAAGCTCTTTGAACTCGGTGATGTTTTTTAGCAGTATTACATATCCGATACTTTGAGCCTCTGTATCACCGGTTTCAACCATTTTAATCGGTATATACTTTGCCTGAAAGAAACAATCTTTGTTATCTACATAAATTTTCAACGGATTAGTTTTTTCATCTGTACTCACAAGTTCCAACACCAATCGGCGCATCAAATCATTTTTCAATGCAAGATCTGCAGCCGATTTCCTAATAATATTTTCTCTTTTTAAGTTTAAAATACTAAGTGCTTCATCATTAATAAAAAGTATTTCCTTTTCATTATTCAATCCAATAATTGGCTCAGTTATACTATTTACAATAGCTTCAATGTATTTTTTCCCTGAAAGTATATCAGCCAATGTACTGGCCCTGTATTCGGTCAAGCGTTCTGCCATTCGATTAAAACTCTCTGACACCTCCACAAATTCTTTGTTAGACGACAGATTAAGACGCTTTTCATAATTATGATTAGCAATTTCAAGAATCCCATTTGTCAACTCCCTGATAGGTTTATTAATTGACCCTGGCAATCTGAGAAACAACAATAAACCGGCAAGTATACAAACTATTCCTACAACCAAAATCAAAAACATAGCACGCTGGAGAACTACTCCAGAAGCTTGAGTATTTGGATCCATAGCTGTTAGAATCTGCAGATTAACCACAGACAGTACCACAAGTAAAATTATCATCGACACCAGAAAACCGATGCCCAACGTTAGCTTTGTCTTTGTATACATTTTATTCAGAATTTAAGTTTAGAGTAAAAAAAGAATTACATTAAAAAACAGAAGCAATAGTAAGAAAAATATCTGACATGTGAAATACTTAAAGAAACTCCAAATTGATTTTACCCAGTCTAATTCACTTCAGTTGCTTTTCCAAATAAATCGAAATAATCACATTAGTTAGTCTATGCTTATATAATCTTCTTTGAATTGAGAAAATATGTAACGTAATGAAGAATTCTTGAAACCCGATACATTCCACAAATAATAAGCTATCCACCAATAAAGGTCGAATTAGATTATTTTTAAAAAAGATATGGAACCATTTATAAAAATTATTCAGACAAGTAAACACCTGTACCGTAATGATATTCAGCATTACAACCTAATTCTTTAATCAAAATACCCCAAAAATCCTAGATCAGACTTTTGGGGTGTAGTACTAATGTGCTAAGGCTATTTATAATTATTTACTTGTAATGCTTTTCTTAACGAAATCGGAATGATAATCGTAGTCAGACCAAGTTTGTATAAACGACGTTGTATAGAAAAGATAGTGAAGTTATGCAATAACCTTGAAGCACGATAAGTACCACTAAACACCAATTGTCCGCCAATGAAAGTTGTATTGTGATATTGTTCAGTAATTTCGGGAACTATTTTCAGCACTTCTTCAGCCACATCGGTTCCAATAGCATAACGATATTCGGCATTATAGCCCAACTGAGTTATCAAATCCACATATTTACTTAAATCTTGTTGAATATTTTCAGTGATTGTATCGATAACAGAATCGTGGTGAAAACTATTAGCATCAACAATACCAACCTGAATAAATACAAAATTTTTATATACACCCTTGAACTTTTTGAGAATTTTAAATAACGAATACAAACCAACTCCGGTATAACCATTTACTAAAATTACAGCAGTCATATCACTATAATCAATCTCAGTCATTATGCTTTCACGCTTAAGAGTTTTATTTAACTCATCAATTGTCTCAGGCATTTTAGAATTCATTATTTTTTGAATTTTATAAATTTCCTGACCAATTTTTTTATAATGTCCTTTTATGTAAAGAGCTAAACCAACTAAAGCACCAGTAATTAAGATAGTAATCCAACCACCCTCATCAAATTTCATTACAATAACTGTAAATAAAATAAACGTGGTAAGTGTGAATCCCGTTCCATTTATCAACAATTTACCTAACCATTTTTTATCTTCTTTACGTACCTGAAACCAATGTTTTACCATCCCGAACTGAGACAAAGAGAAAGTAATAAACACATTGATACTATAAAGAACTACCAAAAATGCAACTGAAGCCTTCGACATCCATATTACAAAATAAGCAGCAACACCCATAATCAAAATACCATTTTGAGAAACCAAGCGGTCGCTCAACATGGTAAAGCTTCTGGGTAACCACGAGTCATGAGCCATATTTGACATAACACGAGGTCCATCAAGAAAACCTGTTTGAGCAGCCACAAAAAGTAAAGCAGCTTCTGAAATAAGAGTTACATAAAGGAAAGTTTGTCCAAAAAATGGATTCCAGTTAGTTATAGCTCTACTTATTAAAACTGCATTCATCGTTTTTCCAGGCTCTAAATGCACATTGAAAAGGAAATAAGAGATAATCAAACCCAGTACAGCTGCAGACAATGAAATAGCCAACAAACGCATTGTTTTAATAGCAGTTTTTACACGCGGTTCGCGAAGATTCGGAATACCGTTACTTACAGCTTCAATACCGGTATATGTTCCGGCACCCATACTATAAGCTTTCATTATCAGAAATATAGTACCATAAATTCCCAATTGGTGAACTGTACCAGTCAATTCATGACCAGTTTGTGTTGCAACCGAGTGCAACTGTGAAGCATGCATTGTAAATGAATATATGATCAGAAAAATATGTGAGATTAAGAATATAACAAAGATTGGAGTCAATGCTGCAACTGATTCTTTTACACCTCGTAAATTCAAAATAGTTAGTACTCCTAAAATAGAGAGTGCAAATGCCATTTTATAGCTTTGATATTCAATGGGGATAAAACTGAAAATTGCATCAGCACCACTGGAAACAGAAATCGAAATTGTTAACACATAGTCAATAAGTAAAGCTGAACCTGATATCATACCCACATTTGGAGAAATTAAATGACTTGCTACAAGGTAACCACCTCCACCGTGAGGAAATAACTTTATAATTTGTGAATAGCTGGTACTTATAATAAATATAGTCACCATGGTTATCAACCCAACAATTACTGATAGATTAATGTGAACCCCAAGTGTTTTGTAGATTTCTTCAGGACCATAACATGATGATGACAATGCATCGGAGCCCAAACCAACCCAGGCAAAAAATACAATTAACGAAATATGGCTGAATGTTCGACTATCAGTCAGATCTAATGGTTTGCCAATAATCTTCTTTTTTACATTGTGAAAATAATCCTTTTGTTCTGTCATTTTGAAATAAATTTAAAAAACGAATAACTAACTACCTTTAGTGAAATTGATAGAATGATATATTATAAAAAAAATATCATTCAGCAAGATTTGCACATGAAAAGCGAAAGTTATGCCAAATTAAATTACATTACTTCAAAAATCAGATATTCAATGAATTATACAATTATAAAAAATTAGACCCTGATTAAGCACCCTTTCATTTTGGTAGGGGTGCATGTTATTATGGTAGAGGTAAGAAATTCTAAAGACCGAATTCTTCTATTTTTCGGTAAAGTGTAGTTAACCCTATTTTGAGCAGTCTAGCTGCTTCGGTTTTATTACCTTTTGTAAAATGAAGTACTCGGACAATGTGACGTCGTTCCATAGCGGCCATTTCAAAATTTGAAACATTTTTTTCTAAAAAATCATCAAACTGATTATTTAGAATCTCAACGGGAAGATCCTGAACAGTAAGTGATTCGTCATTACATACAATAATGCTGCGCTCAATTACATTACGTAATTCACGGATATTTCCACTCCAATTATGGTGCTTTAACGCATCAATATATTCCGGAGTAACACTGATTATTCTCCTGCAAAGTTTTGCTGAAAAAGTATCAACAAACGATTTTGCGAATAAAAGAATATCATTTTCGCGTTCGGACAATGAGGGTAAATGAATTTTAAAAACCGAAAGTCTATAATACAAGTCTTGACGAAAGCGGTTTTCCTCTATTTCTTTCTGAAGATTACGGTTAGTAGCAGCAATAATTCTCAAATTTACTTTTGTAGGCTTAGTGTCACCAATTTTTATGTATTCTCCGGTTTCTATAATTCGCAACAATTTAGCCTGAAGGTCAAACTCCATTTCGCCTATTTCATCCAAAAAAATAGTACCATTATTTGCTTCTTCAAACAAACCTTTTTTATCTTTTATGGCACCCGTAAACGAACCGGCTTTATAACCGAACATTTCGCTGGCTAACAATTCCTTACTAAAAGCTGAGCAATTTACAGCCACGAAAGATTTATTTTTTCTGGAACCTCCCATATGAATTGCCTGAGAAAAGACCTCTTTACCGGTTCCGGTTTCACCGGTAAGCAATACCGGAATATCAGTAGCTGCAACTTTCCGAGCTAATGAAATGGCTTCTTTTATCTGTTTACTTTCTCCAAGAATACTTTCAAACGAATACTTATTACCAACTTCAGCTTCAAGTTGAATAAGTCGTTTATTCATCACTGCCTTTTCCATGGCACGACTTAACAACGGAATTATCTTGTTATTGTCGTTGCCTTTTGTAATATAATCGAATGCGCCGTTTTTTATAGCTTGCACTCCATCAGGGATATTGCCGTGAGCTGTCAGCATAATAATTTCTGTCAGAGGGCAAATTTTCTTAAGTTTAGCAATTAAATCAACTCCACTACCATCGGGCAAGCGCACATCACAGAGAATTACATCAGGAGAACAAGCTTCAGCCTGTTTCAATCCCAACCGACAATCCGAAGCCTGTAAAACTTCATACCCTTCAAGTTCTAATAATCTAGACAACAATTTACGAATTTGTTCTTCGTCGTCAATAATGAGAAGTTTATTCATTATTATATCTTCAAATTGTTTATGGATTTAATATCAGTGCAAAGATAGTTTATTCAATTTAAGTTTGATACTTAAAATGCTTATTATAAATGAAAAGCCTCTGGGAATTTAAAATTCTCAAAGGCTCAATATATTTCAAAAACCAGATTCTTATTTAGACAACAATGCTTTTACTTTTTCGGAAATCAATCGACCTTCAGTCTTACCTGCGAGTTGCTTGCTAGCTGCACCCATAACTTTACCTAAATCCTGAGGCCCGGCAGCTCCTACTTGTGCAATTATAGCAGCAACAGCGGCTTCCAACTCTAAATCGGTCATTTGTACTGGTAAATAACGTTCAATCACAGCGGCTTCAGCTAATTCATTTTCGGCAAGTTCAGGGCGATTTTGTTCAGTATAAATTTGAGCAGATTCTTTTCGCTGCTTAATCATTTTCTGTAGAATTTTCACGGCCACTTCATTCTGCAAATTTCCATCAGATCCTTTAGCTGTTTTAGCTTCTATAAATTCCTTCTTAATTCCACGCAATGCTTCAAGAGCCACTTTATCGCGTGCTAACATGGCGGTTTTAATGTCGCCACTCACTTTATCGTAAAATTCGTTCATATCTTGTGTTTATAAATTCAGCAATAATTTGTTTTATCAATCTAATTGCTTACTTCATTAATTTTCTTTTCCAGGCGGGAATATTTTCAACATTTTTCAATGTCGTTTCATTTTCTAAATCATCAAGTGTAAAAATAGGAAGCTCAGGTTCACGTTCGAGCACAACTTCTTGTTCATTTTTCAATGATTTGACATAATATTGTTCAAAAGCCTTTTCGGTATCCGCTTTTTTCTGAACTTCAGTTTCTTCCTCTTCAGTTAATTCAAGTTCAATTTCAACTTCTTTTTTGGGACTGTCAAAAAACTTAGAAGCTTCGGCACTCATCACCGGTTTATGTACGTGAGCTTTAGCAACTGATGCGGGCATTCCCGGGATATCACTTACATCGAATCCGGTTGCAATCAACGTTATTTTTACTTTATCTTTCAACTCGTCGTCAAAACCCGCACCCCAAATAACTTCTACATTTTCACCAACATTTGACATGAAATTGTGAATTTCTTCAACTTCTTCCATCCTAATTTGATCTGTATTGGAACAATAAAGACTCAACAGAATTTTGCTGGCGCCACTCACATCATTGGTATTCAGCAACGGAGAATTCAAAGCATCTTCAATGGCTTTGGTAATTCGGTTTTCACCGGAAGCATAACCAGTATTCATTATGGCCACATTGCCATCTTTCATGGTACTGAACACATCCGCAAAATCGATATTTATATATCCTTCAATCGTAATAATTTCGGCTATAGCTTTTGCTGCATTAGTCAACACATCATCCGCTTTAGCAAATGCGTTAGAGAGTTCTAAATCAGGATAAATTTGTTTGAGCTTTTCGTTATTAATCACCAATATAGCATCAACATGTTCGCTCAATGCAGCCACACCTTCCAACGCTTGTCTGATTTTCAGGTTACCTTCGAAAGCAAACGGAATGGTTACAATTCCAACAGTTAAAATTCCCATATCGTGAGCTGCTTTAGCTACAACTGGCGAAGCTCCTGTTCCAGTTCCACCACCCATACCGGCAGTGATAAAAACCATTTTTGTATTATCCTGAAGTAATTCCTGTATTCTTTCTATTGATTCTTCCGCGGCTTTTCGGGCAACTTCAGGCTTTCCACCGGCTCCAAGACCCTCTGTTGTATCTGCACCCAACTGTATTTTAATTGGCACAGGCGATTTACGCAATGCCTGATTATCAGTATTACAAACCACAAATGACACATCAGTAATTCCCTGACGGTACATGTGATTTACAGCATTTCCACCACCACCACCGACTCCAATAACTTTAATAATAGAACTGTCAACGAGTGGCAATTCTAAGGGCAAACTATCGTCTAAATATCCCATATATTAATTTATTATTAAAAATTCTTTATTTATAATTTTCAAACATTTAAGTATACGTCTGCTTACAAAAACAAACTAACCTTAGAACTTATTTTCATTATTATCTCCAAAAAAATTAATAAACACACCTGCTAATTTATCCATTGCGTTCCGTTTTGGAAGCTTAGGAGTCTTAACAGGTTCTTGAATAGTTTCTACAATCGGATGTACTAATCTGTAATCGTGTGTAAGCAGAATAGTTCCAAGCAATTGAGCGTATTTTGGATCATTGAATTTACTATTTGTATCATCAGACAACCATTCAGAATGATCTCCAAATCGAGCATAAATTCCAGTCTTTTCTGCAATAAATTCAATAATATTATTTAGCTTGGCTCCTCCTCCTGTAATCACAATTCCAGCTTCCAGAGGGAAATTCAAATTTTCAATTACTTCAAAAACCGGGTTTAATACTTCTTCCAATCGGGCTTCGATAATCGTTGCCAAAAATTTAGTTGAAATTTTCACGGGTTCACTTCCTTCTTCAGTTGAGGCAATTTGAATATACATAGGTTCATCAACCATCGATTCAAGCGCAAAACCTTTCAAACACTTCAATCGCTCAGCATTAGTTTCGCTTATTCCAAGTTCCTGAATATCTTTTGTGATATTTTTTGCACCAAGTGGAACTACCAACATATTCTGTAATATACCATCGTGGTATACTGCCAATGTAGTAGTAGTAGCTCCCAGATTGATTAAAGCACATCCAACCTCACGCTCCTGATCTTCGAGAATTACCGTTGATAAAGCTTCAGCAGCCAGTGGACTGTATTCCAGCTCAATGCCTGTTCTGTCAAAACAACGCTCCAGCTCAGATTTTATAATTGAATTTCCGTAAATAACATGATAATTGGCTGTAATCTGAATGGCAGATTGGCCAACAGGTTCATCCTGTCGTTTCCCATCCAAAATATAAGATACGAGAATAATATCAAAGACAGTTATATCATCACGTTGCGATTTTCGTTGACATTCTTCCAACATTTCTGCCAATAAATCTTCTGTAACCACATTCGGCTTACCTACAAATCTGCTCACAGATGCAGAAACCTGTTTCATACTTTTAGCTGCAACGCTTACCGAGACTTGCGCAATCTCAGAAATTTTAGCGCTATTTTTCAATAACTTAAGTAACTCACTAACTTTAAAAGATGCTCCAGATGGCTTTTCAACAATACCCCATCTCACATCATCGGAAACTTTAGATTCTTCGGAGAAAATTTTCACAGCACCATTGGCAAGCACTTCAGCTGCCATGGCTGTAATACAGGTACTCCCGAAATCTATAGCTATAATTTTATTTGAAATCATAATTTACGAGCAATAATACTATCTTTTTTTACTTCATCAACTTTTTTTGTAAATCCGGTTTTCGTTTCCACCTTACTACAAACAACTTGATTTTTATATTGTAAATCAATAATTTTATACTTATTCCAACCAATAATATTGAAACCTTTTACATACAATTTGTGAAGCTTTTCAAGTTTCGACTGGTAATTATCCAGAGTTCCCAATATAATAATACCATCACCAACCCGTGGAACTAGTTCAATTTTTTGGTCATCACGTACATAAATTTGTTCAATTTGTGCATTCCAAAACGGATTTTCTTCCAAGAATGTCACAAAGTCGAACAATTTTCCAGTGGCCATTGAAACAGTTACTCTCCCTGACACAACAGGCACATAAACAGCACAATTTGGTGAAACAGGCATTAATTTGCGATCAACATCTACATAATAACTTCCCCGCCCTACGACTATTAATTTAGGACAACGTTGTTTTATTCTTATATTCACTATTCCCGAAGGAGTTTTGTAGCATTCTACAACTTTAATCATCGGGTTTTTCAGCAAGATATCTTCAATAGACTCTGTACGTATATTCTTAATTGTTTTTCCAATTGGGTTTAAATCATTCTGATCCAGAATTTGAGCGATTTCAACTTCGGTAACTAATTGTTTCCCTTTACCTTCAACTAAATCTATTTGTAGTTTTCTACAAACAGTCTCTCTTTCACGACCAGAAAAATACCATATGGAAAATCCTAAGTACCCTAATACTAATATGGTAAACAAGGTAATAAGTATGTATTTCCAGATTGGTTTCATAATCAATTTCCAATTTTTAAATTCCCTTTTATAACGTAAAGAATGGGAATTGGGAATTATTTAATTGTCAATTTCTTAAGTTCTTCTTTAATTAAAGGCACCATTTTATCAATGTCGCCTGCACCAAATGTTACCAATACATCTAAGTCTTTTTCCTTCAGCAAAAGTAATAGATTTTCCTTGGAGCACAAGGTTTTATTTTTTAATTTAACACCGCGTAAGATAAGCTCAGAATCAACGCCTTCTATAGGCAATTCACGAGCAGGATAGATATCAAGCAGTATTAATTCATCAAGCTTTGATAATTCAGTTGCAAAATCAGCAGCAAAATCCCTGGTTCGCGAAAAAAGGTGGGGCTGAAAAATTCCAGTTATCTTTCTGTCAGGATATAAATTTCTAATTGATGAAATGCTCGCTCTTAATTCACTTGGGTGGTGTGCATAATCATCCATATAAACAATTTTATCAGATTTAAACACCACATTAAAACGGCGATATATACCTGAAAAAGAAGATATTCCTGTTCTTATTTCTTCGGGAGTAACTCCATTTAGCCAAGCTAAAGCCATTGCAGCAACGCTATTCTCAACATTTATTTTGATTGGAACATTTAATCTTACATCAGAAATACGATCGTTGGGCGTAACAAAATCGAAATGGATTTCGCCTTTTTGAGTCCTTATATTTTCAGCACAAAAATCGCCGCCATCCTCCATGGAATAAGTGTAAAACTTTACACCTTTTTGCAATTTTGGTATAATATCAATTCCTTTTCGCATAATCAAAGCACCTCCGGGACGAATTAAGGAAGTGAAATGTTCAAAACTTTCGCGAAAAGCTCCTGCAGTATCATAAATATCAAGATGATCGGGATCAGCAGAAGTAATTACAGCCATGTAAGGCGAAAGCTGATGAAATGAACGATCATACTCATCTGCTTCAATCACAACCAGATTACTTTCTGCTGAAAGCAACAAATTTGTATTATAATTATTGGCGATACCGCCTAAAAATGCATTACACGAAACCTGCGATTGATAAAGCAAATGTGCAGTTATTGTAGATGTTGTTGTTTTTCCATGTGTTCCTGCAATGCATATTCCTTTACTCTGGCGGGTTATATCACCCAACACCTCTGCCCGTTTTTTAATTGTAAAATTATTTTCCTGAAAATACTTCAATTGAGGATGATCCTGCGGAATAGCTGGCGTGAGAACAACTAATGTATTTTCGGGTTTTGTAAACACAAAAGGAATTTCAGCAACATCTTCATTAAAACTAACACTAATCCCTTCAGTCTGTAAATTTGATGTCAATTTAGTTTCAGTACGGTCATAACCGGCTACCTGAAACCCTTTTATATGGAAATAGCGTGCCAAAGCACTCATGCCAATTCCACCAATTCCTAAGAAATAATATTTTGTAAACTTATTCATACTTTCAGCAAACAGTTATCAATTTTAAAAAACTACTTATTAATTAGTTTAAGTATCTCAGTTGCAATCCTGTCAGCTGAATCCTTTTCTGCCATTTTCAAAATATTTTCACTCAACCGTTTCAGTTCTTCCTCATTATTAATCAAATCCAACGCTTTGCTTATCAGTTGATCTCTAGCTTCAACGTCGCGAATCATTACAGCTGCATTATTTCTGACTAAAGCAAGTGCATTTTGAGTTTGATGATCTTCGGCAACATTCGGAGATGGAACTAAAATAACAGGCTTGGCCAGCAAGCATAATTCTGAAATAGAACTGGCACCGGCGCGCGAAATAACTAAATCGGCAATGGAATATGCCAAATCCATACGCGAAACAAAATCGGTCACTAATAAATTGGGTGATTCAAATGGTTTTGCAGCTTTTCGGGCTTCCTCTATGTAAAATTTACCTGTTTGCCAAATAACCTGAACATCAGTCTTTGCCAATTTTTCTAGTCCGTCGATAATGCTTTGATTAATTGTTCTAGCTCCTAAACTTCCGCCAACAACCAGTATTGTTTTTTTTGCCGGATCAAAATTAAAAAACTCGTAAGCGTCTTTTGTTTTTGGTCCTACAGAAAACAGATCCTGACGAACCGGATTTCCAGTCAATACAATTTTATCTTTTGGAAAGAAGCGTTCCATCCCTTCGTATGCAACACAAATCCGTTTTGCATTTTTTGCAAGTAATTTATTGGTAACTCCGGCATATGAATTTTGTTCCTGAATAACGGTTGGAACACCATTGGAAGCAGCTGCTCTAAGTATGGGTGCGCTAGCATAACCGCCAACTCCAATAGCTACATCAGGACCAAATCGACGGATAATGCGTCGGGCCAAAATTAAGCTACGAAGTAAGTTCGAAAGAACCTTTATATTTCGAAATAAATTTTTACGATCAAAACCACTCACAGGCAAACCTTCAATAGGATATCCCGCAGCCGGAACACGTTCCATTTCCATGCGACCCAGTGCGCCAACAAAAAGAATTTCCGCATCGGGTAGTCTCTTTTTCAATGCATTGGCAATGCTGATTGCCGGGAAAATATGTCCTCCGGTTCCTCCACCACTAATAATAAATTTATTTTTCATAGCTGTAAATTATCGAACGCAAATTACACAAAAAAACGCAAATTATATGACTGAATTTTTAAAAGGAAAAAGAAAAAATAAGCTACAATTACAAACTCTCCAATTCTACCACCGGCAAAGCATCTTCATCCGGTTCAAATTCATTTTCAACCAGTTGTTCACTTTTAATCTGTCGGGTAATTCCCAAAATAATTCCAAAATAAATACACGTAATTAAAATTGAAGTTCCACCACGGCTAATTAATGGTAAAGGTTGCCCTGTAACAGGAATTAAACTGGTAGCCACTGACATATTTATAAATGTCTGTATCACTATCATTAACGAAAGCCCGATAACTAAAATTGCAGGGAATACGGATTCGCATTTAGTTGCAATCTGACCCGCTCGAAAAAGTAGAATCAGATACAATATTATGACCAGAATACCACCAATTAAGCCCATTTCTTCAACAATAATAGAGAAAATAAAGTCGGAATATGCTTGAGGAAGATAATCACGTTCAACACTATTTCCCGGCATAACGCCAAAAATACCACCTCGTGCTATAGCTATTTGTCCATAAACTTCCTGACGGTTTTTATCATTAATTACGTATTTTGCACTTTTGTCTTTCTTGTCAGAATGTCTTTCAATTCGTGCAACCCAGGTATATGCACGCTTAAAAATATGTGGCATTGAATTCTCAGGTATCGCTTTTACAGCTCCAAATCCAAGGACTAATGAAATCAGTAATATTCCTGCCATTGAACCCAGATACTTCATGGATATTCTACCAATAAACATCATAATGAATACCACCATAAACAATATAAATGCAGTCGAAAAGTTTTCAAGAAGTATCAAACCACAAATGGAAATCAGCATGATGATAGTATTCCGAAAATAAATCCACTCTTCTTTTGAATTATCTCTAATTCTGGAAATTAAATCGGCTGCCACAATAATAACAGAAAGTTTAGCCAACTCGGATGGCTGAAATTGAACTCCACCAATTACCAACCAACGTGCAGCATCGTTTTCACTATGACCTCTGAAAAGTACGAAAATTAATAGAAAAACCGATAGAGTAAGGCCAAAGTATGAAAAAATCCGAATGACTTTATAAGGAATTAAATGCACTACAAATGCAATTAAAACGCCACCGGTCAAAAAACCAACATGGCGAAGTACCGGTGCAATATGATTGGACGCTTTATACGCCAAAGTACTTGAAGCACTGTACATTTCAATAATTGAAAGTATACATAGCACAATGAAAACAATCCACAAAGTGGTATCACCTTTCAAGTATTTTTTGAATAATGTTTCCATATTATCTTATCAAAATTCAAATATCAACTAATAACTGTTGAAAGCAAACTATTTATAAGTTCCGAACGCAGTTTTTAAATTGTTTACCACGGTCTTCGTAGCTTTTAAACAAATCGAAACTGGCACAACAGGGTGAAAGCAAAACTGTATCACCGTTCGTTGTCATTTCATATGCCACTTTCACCGCGTCTTCCATCGATTGCACATCGGTGATTGATGAAATTTTTCCATCAAAAAAACTGTGAAGAGCTTTGTTATCCAACCCTAAAAAGATCAGACTTTTGACTTTATCGAGAACCAGTTCTTCAATTTCAGCATAATCGTTTCCTTTATCTGTTCCACCTAAAATGAGGACAACAGGTGTTTTCATGCTTTGAAGCGCATACCAGCAAGAATTGACATTGGTTGCTTTAGAGTCGTTTATATAACGAACATTTTTCACTGTTGCAACATATTCCAACCGATGTTCTACTCCCTGAAAATCCTGCAACGACTGCCGGATACTCTCTTTGCGTACATTCACAATAGAAGCCGCTAATCCAGCTGCCATGGAATTATAAGTATTGTGCATACCTTGCAAGGCTAAATCTGTAGTTGGCATAGTAAATAGAGATTTTAAAGTTTTTATAATCAATTCATCTTTTTCAATGAATGCTTTTGTTTTTTCTGTTCGCTCAATAGAAAACGGATACATTGTTGACTGAATATTACGTTTTGCAAGTTCAGCTTTTATAATCGGGTCGTTTTCCCAGAAGATAAGTGCATCTTCCGCAGTCTGATTTTGAGTTATGCGGAATTTTGAATCTACATAATTTTGAAAATTGTATTCGTACCGATCCAAATGATCCGGTGTAATATTCAATAGAATAGCAATATCAGCCTTAAATTCTTTCATTCCATCCAACTGAAAACTGCTAAGCTCAACCACATAATAATCAAAATTTTCTACTGCTACCTGTAGTGCCAGACTCTGTCCCACATTTCCTGCTAAACCTACATTTAATCCGGCATTTTTCAGAATATGATAAACCAACATTGTGGTTGTAGTTTTGCCATTACTTCCGGTTATACATATCATTTTTGCCTGAGTGTACCGTCCGGCAAATTCAATTTCCGAAATAATTGGTGTTCCCTGAGCATGCAATTTCTTTACCAATGGAGCTTTATCAGGAATTCCGGGACTTTTTATCACTTCATCAGCATTCAAAATCAGCTCTTCGGTGTGTTGTTCTTCTTCCCAGGCAACATCATATTGATCCAACAAAGTTTTGTAATCAGATTTTATTTCCGATAAATCAGAAAGAAAAACTTCAAAACCTTGTTTCTTTGCCAATACTGCTGCGCCGGCACCACTTTCACCACCACCAAGAATCACTATTCTTTTCATAATTTACTATCTGATCTTCAATGTTATAATTGTTATTGCTGCCAAAATAATTCCCACTATCCAGAAACGAATCACAATTTTAGATTCGGGCATAGCTTGCAACGGACGTTGGAATATTGCCTGGATTCCGGAGTTTCCCGGCTTTTGATAATGATGATGCAACGGAGTCATTTTAAAAATTCTTTTCCCTGTTCCTGACTGTCTTTTTGTAATTTTAAAATAACTTACTTGCAAGACAACGGATAAGTTTTCGATAATAAATACTCCACACAAGATAGGAATCAACAATTCCTTGCGAATGGCAAGTGCAAAAACAGCAATAATTCCTCCTAACGTCAAGCTACCGGTATCACCCATAAATACCTGTGCAGGGAAAGCATTGTACCACAAGAAACCAATTGTTGCACCAATAAAAGCTCCGGCAAAAACCAACAATTCACCGGTTCCAGGTAAATACATGATATTCAGGTACCCGGAATAATTAATATTACCCGAAACATAAGCCAAAATACCTAGAATCACACCTATAATAGCCGACGAACCGGTTGCCAAACCATCCAAACCATCTGTAAGGTTTGCTCCATTCGAAATGGCAGTTACAATAAAGATAGCAACAAAAACGAAAAGAATCCAACCATATTTTTGAGCATTAACTCCTGTCCATTTAAATGCATCTGCATAATCTAAATTGTTGTTTTTGACAAATGGAATCGTGGTGCTAGTCGATTTAATATCATGTTTGGCATAGAGTACATTTTCAACCCGATGCGTTTCTCCCTTTACTTCTTTATTTTCGCGAATTACCACATCCGGACTTAAATACATCGTTAAACCAACAATTAGGCCTAATCCTATCTGACCAACAATTTTGAATCTACCGCTTAATCCTTCTTTGTTTTTCAGAAACACTTTAATATAATCATCAAGAAAACCAATCATTCCTAACCAAATTGTAGTAATCAACATAAGAATTACATAAGTATTGGTCAAATTAGCCAACAAAAGTGTAGGCACTAAAATGGCAATTATTATGATGATTCCGCCCATTGTCGGAGTTCCTTTCTTACTCATTTGTCCTTCGAGTCCTAAATCGCGAATGGTTTCTCCGATTTGCATTTTTTGCAAATAATCAATTATCCGCCTACCAAGCATTGTCGATAGCAATAGAGCCAAAATAAACGCCAAACCTGTGCGAAATGAAATATAATTAAATAAGTGAGCACCCGGGAAAACGAATATTTTTTCTAGATATTGGAATAAGTGGTAAAGCATAATTATTAATGTTAGTTATTAATTATTGATTGATTTAAAAAACATTCAGCAACTACTTCTTTGTCATCAAAATGGTGTTTTACACCTTTAATTATTTGATAATCTTCGTGCCCTTTGCCAGCCACTAAAACTACATCACCGGGTTGAGCCAAAGCACAAGCTGTTCGTATCGCTTCACGCCGATCGACAATTGTCAGACTCTTTGCTTTTTCGACAACATCCAAACCTGCCAACATATCATTCAGAATATCCTGAGGCTCTTCAAACCGGGGGTTATCAGAAGTAAGAATGGCTTTCCAGCTTCCATTCACCGCTTCACGTGCCATCATTGGTCGCTTACCTTTATCGCGATTTCCACCACAGCCTACCACCGTAATCAGGCGACCATTTCCTTCCAGTATTTGATTAATTGCACCAATCACATTATTCAAAGCATCCGGAGTATGGGCATAATCTACAATGGCAGTAAACCCTGAAGGCGAATGAAGTGTTTCAAAACGGCCTGAAACAGACTTCAACGAACTGATAATGCGCAGTACTTCCAGCTCATCTTGTCCAAGCAAAACTGCAGCTCCAAATACCGCCGACAAATTGCTTGCATTAAATTTTCCAATAAACGACACATTTACCTCGCGATCGTTCATATCCAGTAGCATTCCTTCAAAACCATGTTCCAAAATCCGGGTTTTAAAATCGGCCATTGAACGAAGCGAATAAGTATATTTTTTAGCTTTTGAATTTTGAAGCATAACCAATCCATTCTTGTCATCGGCGTTTGTAAGCGCAAATGCTTCATCGGACAATTCATCAAAGAATTGTTTTTTTGCTTTTAAATAATTTTCAAAAGTAAGATGATAATCAATGTGATCCCGTGTTATATTCGTAAAGATACCACCATCAAATTCCAAACCGGCTATACGATGTTGGTCAATGGAATGCGAACTAACTTCCATAAAAGCATATTCGCAACCAGCCGTCACCATCTGCGACAGCAATTCATTCAATGCCAGCGCATCAGGAGTTGTATGAGTTGCTTCAACCGCCAAATCATCAACATAATTGCAAACCGTTGAAAGCAGACCGGCTTTATGACCTAATTGACGGAAAAGCTGATACAGCAAAGTAGCAATGGTAGTTTTACCATTTGTACCGGTTACACCTATCAAAATCATTTTGGATGACGGAAAACCATACCATGCCGAAGCCATTTCCCCGAGTGCATCTGAACTGTTTGCAACTTTTATATAGGTAATTTTCGAATTAATTTCAGCCGGAATTTCCTCACAAACAATTGCTACAGCACCTTTTTCGATAGCCATATCGATATATTGATGACCATCAGAAGCTGTTCCGCGAGTGGCAACAAAAACACTTCCAGCTTCCACTTTGCGGGAATCAAATTGGATATTTTCAATATTGATTTCTGTTTCACCAATTGTTTTTTGGAGAATTACATTTTGTAATGTATCAGTTAATACCATTTTGTCAATTATTTGCAATTATAATTAATTGATTTATTCTAAATTGATTAATATCGAGCTTCCTTTATGAACAACTGAACCCGATTTTATATTTTGTGCGACAACCCTTCCACGTCCTTCAACCTGAACATTTAAGCCCATATTTTCAAGAATAAATACCGCATCTTTGGCGCCCATGCCTTCTAAATTTGGAACTACATTTCTGTAAACAGCAATTGGTTTTACCTGTGTTTGTTTTTCTGCAACAAAAGTTTTCACCCAATCACTTGAATTTGCAGCTAAAGGTAAATGTACAACCTCCATAACCGTTTGAATTGCACCATAATACCCATCCTTTGAGTTAGGAATTAAATTTCCGTCATCTATTGAATCAGATTCCACTTGCGATGGCTTGCGATTTGAATTAAGAGCCATAACCCGTTCGGCAATATTTTTAAATACCGATCCCGTCATTGTTCCACCTGAAGCATAACCAATACCCGGTTCACGCATGATAACTATGCAAGTATAACGTGGATTTTCATATGGGAAGTATCCACAAAAAGAAACCATATGTTTTGTACCTCCAACTTTATAACCTTCTTTGCCCTGCGATATTTGTGCGGTACCCGATTTACCTGCAATACGTACATATTTCGACTTAACACATTGTGCAGTACCCATTTTATCTTCAACCACTCCCAGCAACGTAAATCTTATATCCCTTAAAGTTGAAGGTTTACATATTGCCGGATTAATAACTTCTGTACTAAATTGCTTGATAATCTGACCATTTTTACTAATTGATTTCACAAAAAATGGTTTTATCAATTTGCCGTCATTAGCAATAGCATTATAAAATGCCAGCGTATAAATTGGAGGAATTTGTGTTTCATATCCAACAGCCATCCAAGGCAAAGTTGTATTCGACCATTCGTGCGATTTATCATTTGGATGACGAATAAACGGAGCAGCAGTACCTGGTATTTCTAAATTCATTTTCTCGTTCAACTTCATGGCATACAACTTATCAACAAATTCTGCAGGATTACTGCCATATGCCTTAACAATAGCACGGGAAATACCGATATTGGAAGAACCATAAATAGCTTGGGCAACAGTTATTTTGTGATATCCGCCATGATTTTCATTATGATCGGTCATTGTTCTGTTTCCAAATTTAAACTGCCCATTATAAGTATTGATGGTGTCAGTAATCTTAACTCTACCATCATCAATAGCAGCCATCAACGATGCTACTTTGAAAGTAGAACCAGGCTCAACCATATCGGAAACGGCACCATTTCTGTTTTCAGTATATGATCCATCCTTATTTCGCTGCATATTTACTATTGCTTTTACTTCGCCCGATTGCACTTCCATCAAAATTGCATACCCCACTGCTGCGTCAAACTGTTTTACACCATCCAGCAATGCTTTTTCAGCAATATCCTGGAAATCTACATCAATAGTGGTATTCACATCCAAACCATCTATAGGTTCAACCTGTACATCTTCCATGTAACTATTAGCAACTTTCTGTCGCACTGAGAGTCCTGGAGTTCCTTTCAGGCTTGAATTAAAACTCATCTCAAGCCCATTTTTTCCTCCTTTAGACTCATCAGCATAAATATCGCCAATGGTTCTCGATGCCAATGATCCAAATGGTCTTACCCGTTTAAAATACTCCTTGGTGATTAAACCGCTTTTATTTCTTCCAAGGCGGAATAACGGTAAAGTTTTTAGTAATTTAAGTTGAGAATAAGAAATTCTGTTGGGCGCAAGCTGCAATTCATCTTCCCCCTTTTGATATGCTTTTGATAAAATTCGTTTGTAATCAGTGGGTGTTTTATCGTGAAAAAAACTTGATAAATAAATCGACAATGAATCGATATTATTTTTAAAAAGTATCCCATTTTTCTCATGCAATGCAGGAACTCTTGTATCCATGTAAACATAGTATGTCGGCATGGAACTTGCCATCAACCTTCCGTCACAAGCATAAATATTCCCTCTGTTAGGCCTTACAATTATATTCGTTTTTATATTTTTAGCCGCTAAAGCCATCCATTTATCATGTTCTACAAACTGAATGATAATAATTCGATATAAAACCATTAAAAATGAGAGGCATATAATTGTATAAACTACGCCAAACCGAAGGACAATATTGCTGCGTTTATCAGTCATCTATTTTTCTGGTATGCTATCTTCTATTACAACCGGAGGTGTTCTTGCTTCAATTAAATCAATTCCGTTGTCTTTCACTAATTTTGAAACGTTCGATTGTCGGCTTATCTGCATCAATTCTGCCGAAATTGTGAGCGATTCATATTTAGCATCTTGAATTTTCTTCTTTAAATCAATTTCATTAGCCAACTGTCTTTCGCAATAAAACCGGTTATCTACATAAAAAAAAGTCAGAACTGCGATCATTATCAACAATCCATACTGCTTCTGGAAAAATTTCTTTGTCAGAATATTCCCATTTAAAATATCGCGAAGTGAACTCGACTTAATGTCTGAAAAATCTTCACTTCCTCGTATTGCGTCTGCAATTTTCTTTATCCAGGACATCTAAATAATTTACAATTTACTTCTTAGAGACAATGCATGCATTGTCTCTACTTCAATTCTGCCACTCTTAATTTTGCACTTCTTGCACGTGGATTACGTGCTATCTCGGCCTCGTCAGCAACAATCACCTTATTATTAACGGCTTTCAATGGAGTCAATACATTTCCATAAAAATCTTTCTCGAGCTTTCCTTCAAAGTTTCCACTTCTAAAGAAATTTTTAACCAGTCTATCTTCCAATGAATGATAAGTCAAAACCACCAACCTTCCATCCGGTTTCAAAACTTCTAAGCTTTGATCCAACAGCGATTTTAAAACCTCCATTTCTTTATTCACTTCTATGCGCAACGCCTGAAAAACCCGCGCCATATCTTTCTTCTCCTTTTCACGTCCAAAAAATGGTTTGAGCACTTCAATAAATGGGAAAATACGATTAAATGGAACCAAAGTTCTTGCATTTACAATCGTTCTTGCTATTTTCCGGGAATTATGCAGTTCACCGTACAAATAGAATACATCGGCCAGTTTTTCTTCAGAATAAGTATTTAGAATTACTGCAGCAGTTAGCGGCGATTTGGTATTCATTCGCATATCCAACACACCGTCAAAACGGAATGAGAAACCGCGTTCTGCTTCGTCAAAATGATGTGAAGACACTCCCAAATCGGCAAGTATTCCATCTACTTTTTCGATATAGTGGTACTGTAGAAAGTTTTTCAAATACTGAAAATTACTTCTCACAAAAATAAAACGGGGATCATCCAAAGCATTTTTAACTGCATCTTCATCCTGGTCAAATCCCAGCAACTTTCCATTTTCACCAAGTCTGGACAGAATTTCACGAGAATGACCGCCTCCGCCAAAAGTAACATCCACGTAAACACCATCCGGTTTAATATTCAAACCATCGATAGTTTCTTTTAATAGAGCGGGAATATGATATGCGGAAAGATCCCCAATCCCTAAAGGGGAGTCGTTCGTTTTTATGTTTATTTTTATCCGTTCAGTCTTTTTCATTCTCAATTCTACAATTAATGTATCTTTCTCAATTCCCCTTTAGGGTTTAGGGGCTCTTTTCTTATTCCCCTTTTGGGGTTAGAGGTTTCATCATGCGTTCTTTCAGTAAAGCTGCAAAATCGGCAGCAGGCATTTTGGCCTTTTCATAGCGGGATTTACTCCAAATGGCAAACCGGTCAATCATTCCAACAAATAAGATATCGGAATTTTCAACTCCAATAAGCTGTTGATTCTTTTTTGAAATCAAAACACGACCTTGTGAATCAATATCCAACCAATCGGCATCCGAAACAAATTGCATCAACAAAAGTTGGTCTACTGGATTCCATTCATCCAGTTTTTCCTTAAAATCTGCCACTTTCTCGTTCCAAACATGCTCCGGAAAGATTACCAAACAATCATTCTCAGCATCCTTTCTCATTACAACCCGTTCTTTTTCGCCTTCAGGTAACAATTTACGATACGACGAAGGGATGAACACTCGTCCCTTTGCATCTGCTTTTGCTTCGTATTTACCTATAAATGTAGACATAATAAATCGAGTTCAATTTTTCAACTGTAAAAGTATAGAATTAATTTCAGATTCCCCACATTTACCCACAAAATATTTATCAACAACTTTTAATTGAATTTTACGCCCTTTTAAACAGGTTATCAACAGGTTTTAAATAAAGGACATCAAGACACAAACACTGTATAAATTATTATATACCTGCTACTTATTCCAAATGAATTGATATTAATTTAAACCAAACAAAAAGTGGGGAACAGATTTAGCTTCGAAAGGATATTTTTATATTTATCAATCAATTTCTATACTTCCTGATTATTTTGCAGTTTAAGCATTTTGTGTACTTTTGTAGTTAACTGCAAAATAAAAACCCACAATGAATAAAGAAACACCTATCAAAATTGATATAGAAAATGTATTAAGAAACAAAGCTCCTAATACTAAAGTTCCCAAATTCATTGTCAACTACTTACGCAGAATTATTCACGAAAAAGAATTAAATGATTTTTTTAAGAAATATCCGGGCGTACGAAATTTAGAATTCATTGAAGCTGCTTTTGAGCACTTGCAGGTAACCACCAGCATAGAAGGAAAAGAAAATCTGCCAAAAGGTGGTAAATATATTTTTGCAGGAAATCACCCGTTAGGCGGACTTGATGGAATTACTACGGGCTATTTACTCGGAAAAGAATACGATGGAAAAATCCGTTTTTTTTCGAATGATATTTTAATGAGTGTGGAACCATTGCGGGAAATGTTTGTTCCGGTAAATAAAGTCGGGTCTCAAAGCAAAGGGCACGCTACTATGATGCAAGAACTGTACGAGTCTGAAAATAGTTTACTAACATATCCTTCCGGCATGTGCTCACGCAAGGTAAAAGGGGAAATTATTGATTTAGACTGGAAGAAAAATTTTATTACAAAATCAATAGAATATCAACGTGATGTTATTCCAATTTATTTCGAAGGAAGAAATTCAAATTTCTTTTATAACCTGGCGAATTTGCGGAAGTTTTTAGGAATAAAATTCAACATTGAAATGATGTATCTGGTGCATGAAATGTTCAAACAAAAAGGGAAACATTTTACTATCCGAATAGGGAAACCAATACCCTGGCAAACTTTTAATAAATCTAAAAGTCAGAATGAATGGGCAGCGTGGGTAAAAGATATTGTGTATTCAATGGCTAAATGATGAAAATTATTTTATAATGAAAAACAATAAGTTACACTCTGTAAGGAAAGCACAGATTGAAGATATAGACTTTGTTCATAAAATTCTGGACATGGAACCTTTTAAGTACAACGATGATGTGCCTTATGACAGATCATGGATAGAACAACTGGTGCTCAATGACCGTTGCCTTACATTAGTGTATGAGAGCGAAGGCGAAATCAAAGGTTTTATTAGTGGTGAAAAAATGGTGAGCGGAGCCATCATGATTTGGTTTTGTGCTGTGAAAAAGGAATTTCAAAACAGCATTATCGGCATTAAACTTTATCACGAATTTGAGAAAGTATGCAAAGAAACCAGAGTGACAGCTATACTTGCTTATGGTTACAAAACTTCTGCCGGCATGCTCGACCGGCTAAATTTCTACTCCAACGAACAAACGTACCGCGAATTTTATAAACCGTTAGTGGATTGGTAAAGTATAAACTATCTGAATCAGAATTTACAGAATTCTGATTCAGACAACTTCCCACGCGATAAAAATCGCGCGGGAGCAGAGGTGATAATATCTCAAGCCGGTTTAGGGTTTATATTTCAGTTCCATTTCATTATAGAATTTTTTCAAAACAAAAAAGGCTTTCTTTTTTGTTCCATTCTGACCGATAACCCCTTTTCTGTTCCAGCCATCCTGAATATTAGGCAGAACTCGTTTTGGAGACCGGAAATCGTATAAAATCCAAGGAGAAACTCCTCTGAATTGAGGAATTTTTGAAAGCATTTTCAATGTTCTGTTGTAAACATCTTCCTGATATTCTTCAGAAAAACGAGTCAGACTATCGCCATGCATTCCTTGTAAAGCATCGGCTCCAAATTCGCTTATCATTACAGGTTTATTGTATTTGATATTCCATTCAATTTTGTCACATTTATCTGGCAAACCATCGTACCATCCAACATATTCGTTGAAGTTTACAATATCAACATAATCTGCAAATGGGTCTTCAACTATTTTTTCAAATGGATTTGCGGGATTTCCATGAATTTCAAGCGCAGCTGAAATTAATCGTGTATTGTCGAGCGAGCGAGCATGTTCCGCCAATTTCTTTAAAAACTCCGTTCGCGCCGGCCCTACAGGAGTTTCATTAGCCATAGACCAGATGATAACACTGGCGCGGTTTTTATCCCGGGAAATCTCATCAGTCAATTGCTGCATGGCATTAGCAAGAGTAGCCGGATTTTCCCATTGAATAGTCCAGTAAACGGGATCTTCTTCCCAAACCAAAATTCCCATCTTGTCGGCAAGTTTAACCATGGATTCACTGTGAGGGTAATGTGCCAGACGAACATAATTACAGTTTAATTCTTTAGCCGAGTTTAAAAGCATTTGTGCATCCGCTTCGGAATAAGCTCTTCCACCTCGTTGCGCATTTTCGGCATGAATACATATTCCACGCAGAAAAATCGATTTACCATTTAATAAAATATCCGTTCCTTTAGTTTCAATAGTTCTGAATCCAATATGATCCGAAATTTTGTTCTCTGCTGTTGAAATGTCAACTTGATAAAGTTTTGGATTTTCCGGACTCCAACGTTCAATTTTCTTTGGTTTAAAACTGAAAACTGCTTTTCCGGTGGAATCGGTTTTGATTTCGGTGGATATCTTTAATTCAGGTATTGAAATCCGTACTGATTGTTGATTTAATGCGTTGTTTAATTGAACATATCCCGTAATCTCATTCTCAGATCCTTTTTTTAGTTGTACAAAATAGTCCTGAATAAAATTCTTATATACTTCTACAATTGTAACATCGCGCGTTATTCCACCATAATTCCACCAATCTGTATTCAATGTTGGCACAGCTTCCCGTTTTCGTTTGTTGTCCACTTTTACAACAAGTGAATTACCTTTTTCTTTCAATAAATCTGTGATATCGTAATTGAAAGGAGTAAAACCGCCGATATGCTTTCCCAGTTTTTTCCCATTGAGATAAACATCACTTTCATAATTAACGGCTCCAAAATGTACAAAAACTTTATTTTCTGCGTTGGATTTAGTGTAATCAAATAGCCTTCGATACCAGATTGTCCCTTCGTAATACAATAATTTTTCATCTTGCGAATTCCAATCACCCGGAACCCATAAGGTGGGAGATTTATCAAAAGAATATTCAATTAATTCTGATTTGTCAGTTTGCTTTTTGTCCAGAAAAAAAGCCCCATTCCCGGGATTGGACATTTGATCAAAAGGCATATACCGGTAATCGTAGTAACCTGTTTCGTATGGATCAATAATATAATTCCATTTACCGTTTAAGGTTGTGGAATTCCTTCCCTGTACGTTTTGAATAAGAGAATTATTGTCGGCAAAAGCAGTTATCGTCAGCCCCATTAACAACATTGAAATAAGGCTCAAATTAATTTTTTTATTCATCTGATGAAAATAGTATTTTAATTGTTAGGAGAATTTGTTGACTTTATTAACTCAACCATTTTACTGTATAATAACTCTTCGTCAATAGGTTTGGAAATATAATCGTTCATCCCTGTTTCCTTGCATTTAGTTACATCAGTTATAGTGACATCGGCTGTTAATGCAATGATTGGAATATTCGATTTCATGGTGTTGCGTATGTATTCCGTAGCTTCAAATCCATTCATTTCGGGCATATTCAAGTCCATCAGAATAATATCGTAGGTATTAGTTTGCAATTTTTCAATGGCTATTTTTCCATTGGCTACTACTTCATGTTCAAATCCAAAATCATTTAAAATCATTTGAATCAGTAATTGATTGAGGGCTACATCTTCGGCAACTAATACCCTCATATTCTTTATTTCGGAATCCAGCTTAAATACTTCCGGTTTCGATTCTAATTTCATAGTTGTTTTTTCAAAAGGCAGAATAAAACTAAAGGTTGAACCTTCGCCTTCCTTACTCTTCAACCCAATACTTCCACCTTGTGATTCCACTAATTTCTTGACGATTGAAAGTCCCAATCCTGAACCGCCATATGAATTCGAAGTGCCAATTTCAGCCTGTTCAAAGACATTAAATATTGTATCTGTTTTATTTTCGGCTATACCTATTCCTGTATCGGTAATAGCAAATTCAATCGTCGCTTTTACCTCATCTTGGCTCAGCAATTTGATACTTATTGTAATTTTTCCTTTGTGAGTAAATTTTACTGCATTACTCATAAGGTTTAAAAAAATCTGATTTAATCTGACTGAATCACCTACCAACATCACGGGTATACTACTGTCGTACTCAGTTACAAATTCCAGATTCTTTTCTTTTATTATCAGGTCAAAAGAATTTTGAATTAATGTTATTGATTTTTTAATTTGAAAAGGCTGCTTTTCGAATGTCATTTTACCGGCATTCACTTTTGCCAAATCAAGAATATCGTTGATGAGAAAAATCAATGAATCGCCACTGGTTTTTATAGCCTGAACAAATTCTTTTTGCTTTTCGCCCAAATCTGTCTTTAATAGCACATTTGTAAAGCCTAAAATAGAATTCAATGGAGTTCGGATTTCATGACTCATTGTTGATAAAAACTGCTGTTTTGCTGCAACTGCCAGTTGCGATTGTCTTGCAGATTCTTCAGCAATTACTTTATCGGCTGTAAGTTGAATGGCATTAAGCTCTAAAGTATGTTTTTCTTCTTCGGCTAATTTGGCTTTAATATGATTTCTCCTGGTATTAAAAAAGGAAATGATTAAAAAAAGTATGCTCATTAAGGCTAAAATTAGAAATAGAATATTCGTGTTTCCATTATTTTCCTCGTTAGCAAGTCTTCTTTTTTTTAATAGTTCATATTCTGTTTTATTAATTTCTTTGAATATGATTCTGATATTATCGCCTATAATTTGTGCTTGATCTGCTTCTGTTATTTCTCCCGCAACAGATAGTTTATGCTGTTTTATCTGAATTATGACTCTTCTTGAAAGGTCATTTCTTTTATTGATTAAATAACTCAAATTATCTAATCGTTTTTGCTGCTCCCGATTATCTCTGGTGAGTCTGACTAACTCATTAAAATGTATTTTGATAGTTGAAAGAGAACTATAATAAGGTTCTAAAAAAACTTCATTTTCGGTAATTAAATAGCCCCTGACTCCTGTTTCGTGATTTACTATATCCAATAGCAGCTCATCACTGGTGGATATTACTTGCAGAGTATGATCCACCCAGTATGCTGTTGTTTTTCGATTGGAAGTATTGAAAAAGGAAATTAAAAGTATGGTTACAATAACTGCAATTGATAGTGTAACTATAAAGTATGATTTTCGGGTTGATATTAATTTCATTATATCTATTATCAAATTTATTTGTAAAGATACTCTTTATTCGTTACCATCTTGTTGCTTTCTGATGCTTACCGCTAATGATTAAGGTTATGGGGATTTAGTGGTTGGCAGTTGCATGCCGCAGACGAAGGAGCAAAATCCTGCGGAAACTGTCTAAACCACGAATCTTTCAGATTAACTGATTTAGCAGATATCGGAGCATCCGTTTTAGCTGATTAATCCGCTTAATCCTGGTTCCGACAATCCCCATCCATTACCACACGGTAGTATAATGTGGTATTTTATCCAATCAATAATACTCAGCCGGTTACACACTACGCGAGAAAATCGCGTGGATACTATGAATTTGAAAATAAACTAAACATCAAATAATTTGTTTAGGTTTCAAGAAGTATCAAAATCATGAAGTAATGAATAAAGTACTAGAATATCCTCAAAACAAAGATTTTTCAAATCAACAGTTTTCTCTTTTAAAATCAAATCAGGGTTTTATTTTCTCCTTTAAATTTAAATTTAAATTTCTAATTATATATAAGTATGAAAAAAGGAATTGAAGAAATAGTCAAATCACTGCTAAGCTCAGCCGGAGTGATTGTTAATGGACCGGGTGATGCTGATATACAAATTAAAAACAACGATTTTTACAAAAGAGTTCTTCGTGAGGGTTCACTTGGATTAGGAGAATCCTACATGGATGGATGGTGGGAAGTAAAGAAACTTGATGAATTTATTTATCGCGTTCTGAATTCATCACTGGAAGAGAAAGTAAAAACCGTGAACACTTTTGTTCAACTGTTAGGGGTTTTACTGCTTAATCCGGGGAAGAAATCGAAAGCTTTTGAAGTTGGTGAAAGACATTACGACCTTGGAAATGATCTGTTTCAGAAAATGTTGGATAAAAGAATGGTTTATTCGTGCGGTTACTGGAAAGATGCCCAAAATTTGAATGAATCCCAGGAAGCTAAATTCGATTTAATTTGTCGAAAACTCAACCTGAAATCAGGAATGAAAGTGTTGGATATTGGATGTGGCTGGGGAGGATTTTGCAGATATGCAGCCGAAAATTATGGTGTTGAAATTTTAGGAGTTACCGTTTCCAAAGAACAGGTTGAGTTTGCTTCAGACTATTGCAAAGGATTAAACGTAAAGATTAATCTGATTGACTACAGGGATTTAAACTCGCTGAAAACTGCTAAAAACGATCTACTTTTCGATCGTATAGTTTCTGTAGGAATGTTTGAACATGTAGGCTTTAAAAATTATAAAACTTACATGCAAGTTGCACACAATCACCTGAAAGAAGATGGTTTATTTTTGCTTCACACCATCGGCAATAATAAATCGGTGAAGGCAAACGAACCCTGGAGCGAAAAATACATTTTCCCAAACTCGCATCTTCCTTCTATTAAGCAAATTGGCGGAGCTATCGAAAATCTTTTTGTTATGGAAGATTGGCATAACTTTGGTGCATACTACGACAAAACACTTATGGCCTGGTTCGAAAACTTTGATCGCAATTGGGATGAGTTAAGCTCCAACTACGATGAACGTTTTTACAGGATGTGGAAATATTATTTGCTTAGCAGCGCAGGTTCTTTTCGTGCACGGAATGTACAACTCTGGCAGATTGTATTATCAAAAAAAGGAGTTCATACCGGCTATCAATCATTGCGATAGTTCTAAATGATACATTGCACTGGGAACCAATGGGCACGAGACTACACCAAACATAACGCACGATTATATCGTGTGCCATTACTCAATTATTTATTTTCAAAGCGATAAAATCGCGCGGGAACAGGGGATTATTTTAAATTCGTTTGCCATTTTTCATTTCCCGATTTTAGCAATTCTGTCAACAGTTATTATTCTGTATGTGTATGAGTTTATAGTTATTTTGATATTGTTTTCAGTGTTTGAAATATAAAAATTCTTACCTATTTTCTGAAAGCACTTTTCTGGCGTTTCTTTTATGAGGTCAAAAATCATTGTTTCAATCTCTGGTTTTGAGTAATTACTTTTTAATTTTTTGTTTATTCTGCCGTAAACGAGTTCTGTGTAGCAAATTTTATTTAGAATTTCGGTTTTGTTTATGTTCATTTTTTTGTCGTTTTGTTTTAGATATTATTTTTATCCCTTGCTGCTAACTTGACGTAGTCTGGAGAATAAGTCATGCATTACACGCTACTCCGAACAGAGAGTTAAACTTGGACTGAAAACCAATGCAGCTTACAACTAATAAAAATAAAGTTACAAACTTTTCGGGTTTCCAGCACAAGTCTCCGTTTTACTCAGACTTGCGCTATCCACCGACTGCAAAATTACAGACTTGGACGAATAGGAGATTTTATGATTTTTAAATTAACAGCGTATCAATTTTTTATTTAGATACTCCTTGTAAACCAATTAATAATTTATCAAACCTATCTTTATAGCTTACACCTATTGGTATCCTTTTGTCTTTTATTTTTATGATATTTCGTTCAACCATATCAATTTTGTCAATAGCCACAATAAATGACTTGTGAACCCGCATGAAATTGCTTAAAGGAAGTACAGATTCAATACTACTAAAGGTTTGCAATGTCATCAATTTATTTCTTGTTGTCACAATTTGCAGATACTCAAGCATACCTTCGATATATAATATCTCGTCAATCATTACTCGTTCCATATTATAGCCAGACTTAATAAAAACATAATTTCGTTTAATAGTTTTGGAATCAACTAATTGATTAAACACCCTGTCGGTTGCTGTAATAAACCTTTCAAAACCAAATGGCTTCAACAAAAAGTCGGTCACAGCAAATTCATATCCTTTTATTGCATATTCTGTATAGGCCGAAGTGATAATAACCTTATGAAAAGTTTTCAGAGATTCCAAAAACTGTATTCCCGAAAACTCATCCATTTGTATATCTAGAAATATCAAATCAATATCATTAGTTTTCAGAAAGTTTAACGCATCTATTGCATTGCTAAATGATGCTTCGTGTTTCAACCACGAAATTTTTGAAATATAAATGGATAGCTTTTCTATTGCCAGAGGCTCATCATCTATTACAATACATTTAATCTTCATATTATCTGTCGATTGTTAGTTCTACTTTGTATCGATCTTCATTCGTCGAAATATCCAGTTTATGGCTTTCGGGATAAATTAATTCAAGTCTACGCTTCACATTCTCCAAACCGATTCCACTTGTTTCGTCTTTCACCGTTTTTTTAGCCACATCAAATGGATTAGTCACATTAAACAGAATCCGGTGTTCTGTGATTTTAAACTGAATAGAGATTCCTGCCTCTGCTTCTTTGTCAGTTATGTGTTTGAATGCATTTTCGATAAAGGAAATGAAAAGCATTGGCGCAACTTTAATATTTTCCACAGATCCTTCAACCGTAAATGAAATCAGATTTTTGTTTGTCAACCGCAGTTCCTGCAAATTGATATATTTTTTAATATAATCAATTTCTTTGGATAATTCAATGAATTCGGTGTCAGCATCGTACAGCGTATATCGCATCAAGTCCGACAGTTTAATCAATGAGTCTGAGGCTTTTTCTGGATTTACAAGTATTAAAGTATCAATATTATGTAGTGAGTTAAAAAGGAAGTGAGGATTTATCTGAGTCCTCAATAAAGCTAATTCGCTTTGTAAGTTTTGTCGTGATAGTTGTAACTGAACTTTGTCTTTATTCATCCAATCAACAAAAAAACGAAATAATCCACCCATAATCCCCCAAGCAACTAAACTGGAAATAAATACAACCGAATAACCCAAAGAATGACTATTGATTTTATACATTACGAAGACAGTGCCTAGAATTAGTAATGCGCAATAAAATAGTATTTTCTTATTTTTTATAATGCCAAAGATATAAAAATAGAAAATATAGAAAAATAGTGGTGGAAAATATGACACATACCTATATGCATCTCCATAATCTGTAATTGATAAAAAACGACCCAACATAAATGGGGTAAATACTTTATTAAAGATAGTGATAAACCAGAATGCAACATGCAGCGCGATAATAATCGATTTTTTCATTTTTGAATGTTTTTAATTGTTTATGTCGCAAATGTAGGCTGTCATATGTTATGTCACAAAAAAAATCAATGAATAGTGTGAAATACTCTAGCAATTGGATTAAATAATCAAGATTGTGTTTTATAAAAAAAATGTTCTATATAATTTATTCTTATCTTCTGTCATTATGTCTATAGTTGAGTAGTAGATCAGTTTTCTTACTCTTTCAACCAATAACTTGTTCTTTTTTACTTTTTTACTATGCCGCATAACACATATATATGTGCAACTCAAAATTGAATATGCGCTACTCAGTTGCACATATATCTACTATATAGATTGATTGTCGTTTAATTATTCGTCTGACAAGCAGTACATTCTATTAAATGGCTATTTTTGTGCTATTGCACATATCCAACTTTTACACGGCTTGAATCTTGTTTCCTATTTAATTAAAATCCAAAGATAATTACATTTTCCCACATTAACAATGAATTGTTTAATTTAATTTTAAATTAATCAGACGTACATTATTACTAATCTGCGCATGTGGGGAGAATAAATAAAGCAGAACCGGCATAATTGCACGTACAATTATTAAACCGGCTCTACCTACATATATATTCTAAAACAGTCATCGGATGACTTAAAGTCATCTAACGACTGTTTGGGGTGAGGTTATGATTTTTAGGGTACCAATGCAGTTACCATACCACTCCAGGGACCTGTTTTGCCATTGCGGTTTACCCAGCGGGCAAAAGCATAAACAGCTTTGCCACGATTTTCGGGCGCAAACTGAAGAGGCGCATGCGAACGCGAGATATTGGCGCTTTGGTTACATTCGGCTGGAGTAACCGGAGCAGTTCCGCCTATCTGGTAATACAGTTCACAAAATACCACATTATCAGGTTTGTAGTGCGTACCCGGAGCCGAAGAATCGGAATAAACTACATGCAATGCTCCAATCTCTTCCGATGTCAGCGATACTATCGGTGTAGTGGTGGGAGCAGGTGTTATGGCTCCTCCTCCCGCACTCACGTGAATATGAAGTGCTTCCTTATCGGCTGACGTGATGGCATCATTGTTCAACAAGTCATGCTTGTACACATCATTCAGGTCAATATTCACTACCTCCCACGCTGTATTCCGGGCAGTTGTCGCCGCCGGGCTACGGGTGATAGGATTGTTAGTTACGCTATACTTGGTATCGTAATCGGTAAACGAAGCGGTCAGCTTCGTTACTTTTGCATCGGATACACCCCAATCTTTTGCATTAATGGTGACTAACTTTACAGCATTAGCTGCAAAACCGTGTTGGGCACTTGGCCCGGAAGGGATGCTAAATGTTTCCTGACTCATGATTCATTCATTTTAAATTGCCCT
>Ga0209123_1000426_pt1 | contig 56128 bp, 45 predicted proteins | sample BarGraIncu00431A_FD_184500 | JGI IMG/M metagenome (GOLD analysis project Ga0209123, IMG submission 184500) | Arctic peat soil microbial communities from Barrow, Alaska, USA - Barrow Graham LP Incubations 004-31A (SPAdes) (version 2) | ecosystem: Environmental > Terrestrial > Soil > Wetlands >... | reverse complement strand
AAGTTTTAAAAGGGGTTATCGCGCTTGCGTGGTGCCCCTTTTTTCTTGTGCTGCTGTCGGGGCAGCCGTTGTTTCTTCACGCTCCTGAGACTTTTAAAAACTCTCCCTCGCCCTCCGGGAGAGGGCCGGGGTGAGGGAGTCACAGTCTGTTTCCCGCTGCTCAATCGGGTGGAAGCTCATGGGGTCGCGACTCAATTAGACCGGTCGCTTCGTGGTAAATCCCTCACCCCTGCCCCTAGCGAGATGCAGCGCTGCTGGATACCATTGCCGGGATGGATGTTGGGAAGCCTGTTCATGGTGTCACCTCAGTGATAATCGCATATTTCGACTCTGCTGACCGTCCCGTCATTCCACACAAAGCAAATTCTCCACTGATCGTTATCGTTGACTTATCTCCATTGGCCGAACTATTTTGTGCTAATCTTCCGCTTTATCCCCCCTATGAAATAGGGGGGAAGCCGAACGTAGAGAGGCAGGGGGATGATTTGCCCCGGGCTAAAGCCCCCCTGTCTCGCTACGCGAGCCTTCCCCCCTGTTCCACAGGGGGGTTAGGGCAACCCAAGGCCGGTCCTTAACTTAACGGCAGTGCACCCCGACCCTTGAAGGGGAGGGAGTTTTCTGGCCTTCCCCTAACTTGCAGCCTACCGGAAATTGTGGCAGTATTGCGCAGCAGACACAAGAAACGAAATAAATCCTGAAGCGCCAATCTTCCGCTCCGGTCCAGGGTCCCTGCCCCACGCAGAAGGCGAAGATCGAAGCGCATCAGGAAACTGACCCGGGTGAACTATGAAAGAATTGCCTCCTCTGTTTGAAAACAACAGGAAATGGGCCCTGCAGATTTCGGAAAGCGACCCGTCCTTTTTCGCCAGACTCGCCCGGCAGCAATACCCCGAGTTTCTCTGGATCGGCTGCTCGGACAGCCGGGTCCCGGCCAACGAAATCATCGGCCTGCTCCCCGGGGAGCTTTTCGTGCACCGCAACGTGGCAAACCTGGTGATCCATTCTGACATGAACTGCCTCTCGGTGCTGCAGTACGCAGTGGAGATCCTGGGGATCCGGCACGTCATCGTCTGCGGGCATTACGGCTGCGGCGGCGTCGCTGCCGCCATAGAAGGGAGGCCGCACGGATTGATCGACAACTGGCTGCGTGTCATTCGCGACCTTTATCAGAAGCGGATCGGCGAACTGTCACAGCTTGCCACCATGGAAGAAAGGGTGAACCGGCTCTGTGAGCTGAATGTCATCGAGCAGGTCAAAAATGTCGGCAACACGACGGTTGTCCAGGAGGCGTGGCGCAGTGATCAGCGGGTGGTCGTGCATGGCTGGATTTATTCTGTCAGGGACGGGCTTTTGAAAGATCTGGATGTCTGCATCGCTTCCGATGTCGATCTCTTGATGCTGGAAGATACCCATCGCTAAGGGATGTTTTGTCCCCCCTATGAAAATAGGGGGGAAGCCGATCGCAAGGGAGGCAGGGGGGTGTTTTGCTTGGGCGAAAGACCCCTCTGTCTCGCTCCGCGAGCCTTCCCCCCTGTTCCACAGGGGGGATACTGCAGAGGTAATCCATCATGCCCGCAGCGGAAAAGGCGACTGAAAACCCCTTTTGGCAGCTTCCCGTCGCGGAAATCCTGCAGCAGCTGACCGCAACTCCCGAGGGGCTGAACTCCTCGGAGGCTGCCCGCCGCCTGGAGCACTTTGGCCCCAATCTGATCCACCGCGAGCGCAAAAGGTCGCTCTTCCTGCAGTTCCTCTCCAAGTTCCGCAATCCCCTGGTCATCATCCTGCTTAGCGCGAGCGCGCTCTCCGCTTTCACCGGCGACGCCACCAGCTTCTTCATCATCGGCACCATAGTACTCATCAGCGTCACTCTCGATTTCGTCCAGGAATACCGGGCCGGACAGGCCGCGGAAGGGCTGCGCCGCTCGGTCGCGCTGCGCGGCAGGGTGCTGCGGGACGGCCGACCAGAGGAACTCCCGCTCGCCCAGATGGTTCCCGGCGACGTGGTGCTCCTCGCCGCCGGGGACCTGGTCCCCTGTGACGGCCGGGTGCTGGAGGCGAGGGACTTCTTCGTGAACCAGGCGCTTTTGACCGGCGAAGCATACCCGGTGGAGAAATCCTTCCTGGAACTGCCACAGGAGGCCGAGGTGCTCGCGGCGGTCAACTCGGTGCTTTTGGGGACCTCGGTTATCAGCGGCACGGCGCGGGTGCTCATGTGCCGCACCGGGCAGAATACCGAACTGGGCGAGATCGCCGACACGCTCCTCGCCAAGGCCCCGCCCAGCGCGTTCGAACTGGGGGTCCGGGATTTCGGGGTCCTCATCATGCGCATGACGGTGCTCCTGGTGCTCTTCGTGCTGCTGGTGAACACCTACTTTCACCGCCCCTGGCTCGAATCGTTCCTCTTCGCCATCGCCCTCGCGGTGGGGCTCACCCCGGAACTCCTCCCGATGGTGGTGTCGGTTACCCTGTCGCGGGGCGCGCTGCGCATGGCGGCACACAAGGTGATCGTCAAGCGGCTCGCCGCGATCCACAACCTGGGGAGCATGGACGTCTTTTGCACCGACAAGACCGGCACCCTGACCGAGGCCCGCATCCACCTGGAGCGCCACCTGGATCCGCTGGGCAAGGAGAGCCAGCGGGTGCTGGATCTCGCCTATTACAACAGCTTCTTCGAAACCGGCGTGAAGAGCACCCTGGATGACGCAATCCTGGAGCATACCGAGATCAACACCAGCGGATTGAGCAAGATCGACGAGGTGCCGTTCGACTTCGAGCGGCGTCGCATCTCGGTGCTCCTTGATAACGGCAGCCAAAGGTCGCTGGTGGTAAAGGGGGCTCCGGAGGATATCCTGCGCTTGTCGACCAGCTACGAGGCGGGCGGTGAGCCGGATCCCAGGCCGCTGGACGACGCCGCGCGCCTGGGGATCAACGCGCAGTTCGAGTCGCTGAGCGCCGCGGGCTTCCGGGTGCTGGGGATCGCCACGCGGCCGGTGGCAAAAGACCATCCCCACGCCGTGGTGGATGACGAATCGGAACTGGTCCTGGCTGGCTTTGCCGCCTTTCTCGACCCTCCCAAGCTAAGCGCCCGGGCGGCCCTGGCCGGGCTCGCCGCCGACCGGGTGGCGCTCAAGATCATTACTGGCGATAACGAATTGGTGACCCAGCATATCTGCGCCGAGCTGGGGCTTGCCGTCACCGGGGTGCTGACCGGCGCGCAGATCCACGGTATGGATGACCCGGCCCTGGAGGCGCGGGTGGAGCAGGCGAACCTCTTTTGCCGGGTGACTCCGGTCCAGAAAAACCGGATCATCCTGGCGCTGAAGCGCCGCGGCCATGTGGTGGGGTATCTGGGCGACGGCATTAACGACGCGCCGTCGCTCCATTCGGCAGACGTGGGGATTTCGGTGGATAGCGCTGTGGACGTCGCCAAGGAGGCGGCGGATCTGATCCTGCTGGAGCAGGACCTGGGGGTGCTCCATGCCGGCGTCCTGGAGGGGCGGCGCACCTTTGGAAACATCATGAAATACATCATGATGGGTACCAGTTCGAATTTCGGCAACATGTTCAGCATGGCCGGGGCCGCGCTCTTTCTCCCCTTTCTTCCCATGCTTCCGGTGCAGATCCTGCTCAATAACCTCCTCTACGACGTGTCGGAACTCCCCATTCCGCTGGACCAGGTTGATGACGATTACCTGAGCCGGCCCCGGCACTGGGACATGACTTTTATCCGCAACTTCATGCTGATTATCGGCACGGTCAGCTCGGTCTTCGATTTCCTCACCTTTTACCTCCTGCTGGTGGTCTTTCACGCCGGTGAAAAACTCTTTCATACCGGATGGTTCATCGAGTCCATGGCGACGCAGGTGCTGGTCATCTTCGTGATCCGCACCCGGAAAAGCCCCTTTAAAAGCCGTCCCAACCCCTGGCTGGTCGCCTGCTCGCTCTCCGTGGTGGCGGTCGCGGCACTTTTGCCCTGCACCGGGGCCGGCAGGGATCTCGGCTTCCTGGCGCCCCCGGGCTTCTTTTTCCTGATCCTGAGCGCCCTGCTTCTTTGCTATTTGCTGACGGTGGAAGGGATCAAGCGCTGGTTCTTTCGGCGCTTCGCCCCCGAGTGAAGCTCAGGGCTTCCGGGAAGCCTCCTCTCCGGTGGCAACAGTCTCCCCCAAATCCGGCAGGGTCTCGTTGACGCGAATCCTGTTGCCGCACATGGTGCACTCCCAGCCGAATTCCGGAAGCGCAGGGTAGCCGTAATAGGCAACGCCATCCCAGGTAGTCCAGACAAAGATCCGTTCTTCAGCACAGTCATAGCAATACAATGACTTCTTCTCTTCGAGTTTATCCTCTTCTGCCTGCGTCATGGCTCTACCTCGCTTTTGATTGGTTCAGCCGCCCGGTCAGGATCGGTCTCCTGTCCTAGAGTGGCGGCTCTCCGATGATATGCACCCTGGGCCCCTTTATGGAATGAAAGGTCCCTGGGTCAGTGCCGGGGTCGACCACCCACCGGTACAGTCTTTGGGCTCCGTCCAGATACGGCTTAGTCAGCTCGTGGTAATACGGCTTGTCCACCACCCGGTCGTAGGCGCTGTAATAGTCATACTGCATCTCCTCGTCATAGAGGCCGATGCAGCCGTGCGAGGCGGGATACCCCGGGACGTCGCGTCCGTGGATCCAGTAGGAGGGCCACCCCTCGCCCTCCTTGTCGATGAAGAATCTCAGGCCATAATGCATCGGGTAGGGGCGCCCGATCTCCTCCACGGTGTAGAGATTGGACTCGTGGCGGAGGTCGGCGGCGTTGATCTGGAACATGCCGGCGGGGACCCGGTGATTCTCGGTGCCGACGGCGATGGGGAAGGAAAGCACCAGCCTGCCGTGCTCATAGGCGCCCAGGAACGACTCGGACTGGTCGATCAGGATGAATTTTGCGTCCCCCGCCGCCTCGGGGTAGCTCAGCGGCATCGGACTGAAGTGATTGATCTGTTTCAGGTCCCTGGGGACCTTGACAGATACGCCGCCAAAGAAGTGGCGCCGGTCCAGCCGGTTGAAGCGCAGCACATCCGCCCAGCGCTCCCCGAAAAGTCCCTGCGGAGTATCGGTCCACTTCAGTTTTTTGCAACTCCATTGGATGCGTCCATCGCTTGGATAGTGGACGTCACAGAGATTTTTGATCTTTTCCGCGGCGCTTCCCGTAGAGGAGCAGGCCAGCAGCATAAGGAGACTGAGGACGATGCGGTTGAACGGTTTCATGGTTCCCTCGAGAACTGGTAATTCTAATTAATTTTAACTGGTCCGGGGCGCGACTTCAAGTGTCAAAGGTGGGCTCGGAACTCTCAATCTGCGCGGGCGAAAACTCCCCTTTCCTGTCAGCGGCAGGGGCCGTCCGACGCAGGGGCGACGTGTCAGTCGCTTGTTAAGTTGCCTGCCACAGATAGAATCTTACCAGAAGCCCGTCCATCGGCGTAGGGGCGATCCGGCGGTCGCCCTGACCCTGTTGGCCCAACCGAGTGCCGTGGCCGGGTGACCGCCGCTCGCCCCCACGAAACAGGTAAAGGGTGCCAGGTGGGGAGTTCATGCAGAAGGGGAGGGTGTCATGAAAAATGCGCCAGAGGGTACCGATCAGCACGAGGCTGAGGAGTGGCAGCACTGCCGGTTTTGCGCCATCATCCGCGGAGAGCAGCCGGCTGTCCTGGTGTTCGAGGATGACAGCTCGGTTGCCTTTTTGGACCGCCGGCCCCTTTTCCCCGGTCATCTCCTCCTGGTGCCGCGTGAACACCATGAAACCCTGGTCCAGCTGCCCGGACGACTGATTGCCCCCCTGTTCACGGCCGCCCGGCTGCTGGCGCGGGCCGTGGAAGTGGCGCTGGGGGCGGAGGGAAGTTTCATCGCCATGAACAACCGGGTGAGCCAGAGCGTCCCCCATCTGCATATCCACATCGTGCCGCGGCGCCGGCACGACGGCCTGAAAGGGTTTTTCTGGCCCCGCAGCAACTACCTCGACGAGGCCGATATCTCCCGGGTCGGCGGCCTGATCCGCTCCGCGGCCGCGCGCCTGCAGGCCTGCGGAGGGGAACCGGCAAAGGCGGACCTACCTGATTAAGAAATACCGGACCTCCCTCCACCCCCAAAAGCTCCGGACTCACCTTCAAAAGGGTAGCGGCGGCTTTTTTTCCTCATTACTGCGGCTATACTTACCTGATTGGAAGATTGTAATTATTGTCCGGTGAAGATGTCAGTCCGGGGGCTGGCACCCCGGCGAGGTGGCTTTGACATGAATTCGGGAATTTTCAGCTGCGCAGCCAGGGCTTTGCTCGCTTTGCTATGCGCCATGAATCTGCTGCTGACCCTCTTTTCTGTGAGCGCCCGGGGCGATGTATCCAGCATGCGCAATTACTGCAGCACACCTCCCGATGTCACAGGATTCAAACCGAACCTGCTACTCATGATGGACAACTCTGCCAGCATGTACGACCTTGCTTATACTAATCCCGCAAACTACTGTCTAGATGACAGCGCTGATACCTTTGAAAAGTCGACCTCTTCTTACACGGGATACTTTGATCCGGAAAAAAACTACAGTTACAATAACACCGGGGGGTATTTCGAGCTTTCCAGCAACCCGATCCCGACGGCCCCCTGCAATGCCGCTGCGACGAGCTATCTGTGCGTCAACCTAGCCAACACCGTGGTGAATGTCACAGCGACCGGCAACTTCCTGAACTGGCTCACCACGAGCAAGCTGGATATTGAGAAAAAGGCACTCACCGGGGGGAACTACGATACGGTCAACCACTGGCTCCAGTCCGAGACCCACGGTTGCCGGGGAAAAAAGTTCGTCAAGATGGTCGGGAACTCGCCGGTCAGCTTCGCCGTGCGCGGGCCGATACCCGGGGAAAGTGGCTATCTGTATCGGGCAAGCTACGGAGGGGCCACCTCGATCGAGGTCTACGCGGCCCGCTTCAACAAGGTTCCCTGCACGAAGGCCATGACCGACTGGCAGACTGGAGCCGTCGATGATTTCGGGGCGGCAGCGCAAGCCTGCCTGAACAATCACTATGACCCTCCGGCCAATACCAAACCCAGCAAAGGGTGGGTTAACACGGAAATTATGACCGACTGTTTCCTGAACCTAGCCAAAGGGAAGCCCCTGGAGGACTACAAAGGGCAACTTGCCGCGGATTGCGCCTCGAGGTACGCGGGCTATTACCACTATCTCCCTGCTTTGATCCTGCCGAGCGCAGGCGAAAACGCCTGCACCTATGTAAACCTTGGATCTTGCTATAACATAACCAACAGGCAATGGAAAAATTCTTCTTGTTTCGTGGATCAGCTGAGCGCTTTCTGCAGCGCACTCCCGGCCCCGACGCTGACTGATCCCTCGCCGAGCGTTCTCATGCCCGGGACCAGCGTGAACCTGCCCGATTTCATCCTTGACGCCGGCATCACCAATCTGGGAACGCTCTCCGGAACACTTTCCGCCCGTGTCCACCTGGATTCAGCTCCGCAAGGCGCCATTCAGAGCTTCAGCGGAGCCATCAACTTCGGAGCGATGGTTTTCAACTACGACGGTGCGGGCTTTGAGTGCAGCCAGCCGGGGAGCCCGATCCCCTGCCTCAAGCACTGCCAGAGCGATCCCTCCCCCCAAAGAGAATGCCGCTTGGCCACCGACTGCTCCTCGGGTTCGTGCACCCAGGACGCACCTTCCGATGGAGGCAGGATCATCTCCTACCTAAACCACTCCCCATTGGGTGATCACACTAAGGGTTCCGGCCTCATAGCCTCCCTTGACGCCGTGACGGCGGATTCCTGGACCCCCTTGGCCGAGTCGTTTTACGAAGCGATTGGGTACTTTGCCAACCGGACCGACCTCCGGCTCCAGAGTGCCGATTTCGATGCGTCCTGGCCACCTGTGCAGTTCGCCTGTCAGAGCAACAACATCCTCATCATTACCGACGGCATGTCGACCGCAGACCGCAAGGATGCCGTTAACGATTATGTTGCCAGTGGTCTGGGCGGTTACCTGGTCGATGCAGCCAACGGCAGGCCGGCGCTGCAAACGACCAAAACCGGCGACCCCGTCTCGGCAGCTCCTCCTTACCAAGGGAGCAACAATCTCGATGATCTTGCCTGGATCGCCAGGAACACCAACATTTCCAACATGCTAAATCCGATCAAGAATTTGAGCGATTACCTTACCAGCTACGTGGTGTACACCGGCGCCCCGTGCGGCAGTTACGACGCCAGCGGCAACTGCACGACCAGTGACGAGGGGGTGCCTGAGAAGATGATGCAGCTGGTGGCGTCCAAGGGCGGCGGCAGTATCGTCAACGCCCGCAATCCCGATGACCTGGCGGGAGCCCTCAGGAATATCCTCAGCCAGATAGGATCAGCGGCCAACTCGGGGACGGGCGCCACCATCCTCTCCAGCGGCGACAGCAATGGCGCTTTTTACCTGCAGGAGCAATTTTACCCGAATAGAAGTTTCGACGGCGGCGTCACCTCGGCGTCCTGGATCGGCGAGATGCAGGGCCTTTGGTATTACATCGATCCAATGATAGCGGGGAGCACGTGGGGCGCCAGCACGATCAGGGAGGACACCGGCGGTTCACGCACACTCGATCTCAAGAAGGACCGCGTCGTTCAGTTCAGCTACGATCCTGTGCTGAAGGTAACCCAGGCCCAGCTCTTTCTCGACGCGGACGGCAATGGCTCCAAGGACCCGGTCCAGCCTGCCGGCTATCCGCTGAGCGTCTCTCTGGATGCGGTACAGAGTCTCTGGCGTGCGGGCCTGAGCCTTTGGAACAGAAACGCCGGCGACAGGACCATCTACACACAGACCGACGGTAGCCACCTGATCCCTTTTCTGGACAGCTCAAATACGGGCAACCAGGCGCTGCTGCAGGCGGCAGGCGCGTCCGACGCACAAAGCGTCGTCTCGTTCGTGCAGGGGACGGACAGCGTCCCGGTCACCAGGAGCCGCGGGGTCTCGGCGGATGGCATCAACACGCGGGTCTGGAAGCTCGGGGACATCATCTCCTCCACCCCCGCGCTGCAGTCGGCGACGGGCCTGGGCAGCTACAACCTGGCGGTCCCTAAGGGATACAGCGATGCCTCGTACAGCAGTTTCACGGCTCAGGGCGCCTATAAAGGGCGGGGCACGGTCTATGTCGGAGCCAATGACGGCATGCTGCACGCCTTCAGGCTGGGTGGACTGACGCTGCAGCCCGGGGCCGGCACCACCTGGCCCTCCAGCCAGAAGGCCAGCCTGTCCGGAGGAAGCGGGCTTGGCAAGGAGGAGTGGGCCTTCGTACCCAAAAACACCCTTCCCTATCTCAGGTATCTGATGGATCCCAACTACTCGCACCTGCAGTACGTGGATGGGAGCATCACCCTCGCGGACCTGAGCCTGGGCGACCCGGCCGCCTGCGACCGGGGCAGTTACTGGAACTGCGCCAAGGATCTGGCCCGGGGGACCAACTGGCGCACCGTGCTGCTCGGCGGGATGGGGCTGGGCGGGGCGGCCAGGGGAGACCGGGCGGGCGAGCCCGCGTGCAACGAGGGAGCCTCAGGGACCTGCGTCAAGTCCCCGCTGCAAAGCACCGGTTTCTCATCCTACTTTGCCCTGGACGTGACGGGTCAGAACAAGGATGGTACCGGCCCCCCCCCGGCGCTGCTTTGGGAGTTCTCGCCGCCCGGCCTTGGCTTTGCCACCTCGGGCGCCGCGATTATCAAGATAAACGCGCGCACCGGACCCGATTCCGCAACCCACGACCACGACAAAAACGGCCGCTGGTTCGCTGTCTTCGCCTCCGGCCCGACCGGGGCAATCGACCCGGGCTCCTGCCAGTTTCAGGGCAAGTCCGACCAGAACCTGAAACTTTTCGTGGTCGACCTCGGGGCGCTTGCGCCGTTGGTCGAGAAGGTCAATTACTGGGTGATCGATACCGGAATCCCCAACGCCTTCGGAGGGAGCCTGAGCGGGGCCGGCATAGACACCGACCGCTGGAACACCCAGGCGCCGGGCTACTACGAGGATAACGCGCTCTACCTGGGGTATACCCAACAGGTGAATCCGGGGGATGGGTGGGTTAAGGGGGGGGTGTTGAGGCTCCTGACCCTGGAAAGTCCGGATCCCGGCCAGTGGGTGGCGAGCAAGGTGATCGACGGCATCGGTCCGGTGACCGGAGCCGTTGCGAAGCTGCAGGACCGGAAGAATCACAACCTCTGGCTCTACTTCGGGACCGGAAGGTATTTCTTCAATCAGGACGACATATCGGCCGGCCGGTTCCTCTACGGCGTCAAGGAACCGTGCTATACGGCCGGCGACACCCTCAATCCCGCCTGCAGTGCCACTGTGCTGTCGCCATCGGGTCTCGGCAACGCGACGGCCGCCGGGGTGACCGACACGCCAGCTTCCCAGGGGTGGCAAATCGGGCTCGACGCCGCCTCCGCCGGTTCCGGCGGCGAGCGCCTGCTCACGGCTCCCACAACCCTGACGGGCGGCTCAATTTTCTTCACCACCTTCAAGCCTTCCGGCATCGCCTGCACGCCGGGAAGTTCCTATCTTTGGAGGGTAGCTTACGACAGCGGTGGGAGCACCATCCTGAATGGCAAGGCGGTCGTGGCGCTTTCCAGCGGAACCAGCCAGGATCTTCCCCTTGCCGGCTGGAGCGACAAGGGAGGCAGGCGCGGCCCGCAGATGACCGGCAGGCCCGGTGGAGTGAAGGTCATCAGTAACAGCGGACTGAAGCCCGTGAAGAAGATCATCCACATCCAGGAGCGCTAGCCAATGCCTCGGCGCGGCACCTGGGGAACCCGGCTGACCGCGCACGGCCGGTTTTTCGCGCAGCGGAGAGTGCAATGAAAATCCGTATCTCTTTCTTCCTGCTCAGCATGATTTTGGGGCTCCCCCCGGGCCCGGCCCACGCCCTGTATCCCGTCCTGGACGGCTTCCGGGTCTACAGCACGGTTATCACCGCCAGTAACGGGGTGCGCGGGGTACAGGCTGCCGCGCTCCTTCCCCTGGACAGCGACCCGACCTCGGACTCCTACAATGAGGCAAAGATCCTCATCGGCGGATCGTTCCGGCCGGCTGCCGGCACACTCTGGCAGAATCTGGTCCGGTTGCTGTCCGACGGCAGGCGCGACAGCACGTTCAACGTTTCGGTGAACGGCCCGGTCAGCGCAATAGCCGTGCAGCCGGACGGCAGCACGATCATCGGGGGGAGCTTCACCAACGTCAGTACTGCCGGAGGTTCCCGACTGCGCCGGGGGCTGGCCCGTCTCGACAGCGGCGGACTTCTTGACGGCTTCAATCCCCTGGCGAGCGCGGCAGCGGTCAGCGTCAAGGCCCTCGCCCTGCAAAGGGACGCAGATGGGGACCTCACGACCATCCTGGCGGGGGGGAGTTTTGAGGGCATAGGGCCAACTAAGCTGAGCTTTGTCCAGGTCTCACCAGAGGGAACCTACCTCCCGGCGCCTGCCACCCCGGGGGTGCCCGGCTTCGGCAACCTGGATGGCGAGGTCGCTGCTATCTTGCTGCAGGGCCCGAACCGGATCATCGTGGCCGGGAATTTTGCCCAGCCGAGGGCGAACATTGCCAGATTTCAAGCCGGTGCCGCGGCAGGCAGCTATGGCCTGGATACCCTTTTTACCCCGGCTCCGGGGGGGGCGGTGCTGGCCCTGGCGGAGGAGGCCAACGGGAATATCCTGGTCGGCGGGGATTTCCCGACCTTTCTGGCGCGCTACCAAAGCGACGGGACTGCTCTGGGCTTCAGCCCGAATCCGGAGGGCCCGGTCAGCTCCATCGTCGTGCAGCCAGACGGCTGCATACTGGCGTCGGAAAATCTTGCCTCTCCACCGTCAACTTCGCGTCTGGTGCGCTTCGAGCCCCATGGCGCCGCCGTCTCGTTTGCTCCACCCGGCTTTAATGGCGCCGTTCACCTGGTCGCCTTGCAAGCGGACGGGAAGATCCTGGCAGGCGGGGAATTCAGCGCCGCGGGACCTGGCGCAACCGAGGCGCCCCGCGTAGCGCTGGCGCGCTTCTACCCGGGAGGGGCGCTGGACGATGATGTTCCCGACAGCAACTTTCAGGATCTCTTCGATCTGGGGGATGGCACCTTCTTTGATGTCGGCGGACTGGTGGACGGCATGGCCCTGCAGCCTGACGGCAGGATGAACATTGTGGGTGCTTTCAACACTGTCCAGAGTAAGGGCTGGCGTGATTACGTCAGGTTCAATGAGGACTGGAGTCTGGACGACTCCCACCACGCCCTGTCAGAAACCTCCATCGGTGAATTCCCCTTTGTGCTTTCGGTACTGAAAGACCAAAGCGTGCTCCTTGGCTCAACTCTGGCCGGAAGTGCCGACCTTCCCGTCCCGGCTTGTCTGGTCGGCATTAATCCAGGCGGTGCCGCGCACTCATTTGATGACCTCCTTCCTGCCTGTACCTTTATGGGGGTGATGGCAGCGGTGGCACTGCTGGAGCCGGGCGGAACCCAGGGGAAGGAAACGGTGTACCTCGCGGGGGATTTCGGCGCCAAGAAGCTGCTGCGCTTGAAAAAAACCTCCACTGCTGACGGCAGGATCATCCTGGAGGATGACGGTTACCGCATTGATTCAAGTCTCATCCCGGGCGTCATTCACTCGATAGCCATCCAGCGGCTGCCGGACCTCAACAACGGTTTTGTTAACTGGATACTGGTCGGCACTGACGAGGGGTACCTGCTGCGGCTCAACCCTGACTCCTCTGATCCCGCGAGAATCATCGACGAAACTTGGAAATTCACGACACAGCTTGCGACTCCCTTTGGTCCCGGCACCATCTTCTCGATTGCCCTGGACCGCAACGGGAATATCCTCGTGGGGGGGGACTTTGATTATCCGGATACTGATCCTGATAACCCGGACCTGGACCTGCTGCGTCTCACCAAAAAGGGTGATCTTGACACCAGCTTCAAGGTCGGAATAGGATACGATCCCCCTCCCGGAGGCATCTCGTTTGGCAGTTTAGTCACCTCCATAGCGCTGCAAACCGACGGCGGCATACTCATCGGGGGCCTGATGAATTTTATCCGGGACCGGAACTCAGGAACCAAGATCCCCCGTAACAGCGTGGCACGGCTGTTACCTGACGGGGTGCTGGACCCCGAGTTCGATGTCGGTGATTTTACGCATCTTTTTGACAGTCCCATGAGCACCGTATCCGTGGTCAAACTGCAGCCGGACGGAAAGGTCATTGTGGGCGGCGACTTCGTGGATTTGAATCACACCGGGAGGCACACGCTGGCCAGGCTCAGCAATAAATCGGCGACGCAACTGCTCCAGGTGGACTCCCAAACGCAAATCATCAGCTGGCTGCGGCAAGGGACCGGACCGGAACTCTGGATGGTCTACTTCGAGTATCTTGATGACACGGCCACTCCTGCCGCCTGGAACCTGCTGGGCATCGGTGAGCGAACCGCCGCCGGGGACGGATGGGAGTGCGACATCGCCAAGACGCTTCCCCAGGGTCTTCCCCCGGGGACCCGGGTGCGGGCCCGCGGCTACACGGTCGACGGCACCCTGGGGGGCGGTTCCCTGCTGGAATCCGACCTCTACTATTATCCGCAAAGCACCGTGCAGCCCCAGACGATCGACCTGGCCTCGGCGACCTGCACCTACGGCGTTCCCTGCCCCCCCTGAAGGTCACCATCACCAGGGGCGCTAACGCCCCGGCCCCCTGGGATCCGGACGGCGGGGTACCGGTCACCTTCTCAAGCGGCGGAAACTCCACCGGCTCGGGCGGCTTGCTCAGCGTCAGCGACAGCGTGACGGGCCGTACCATTGCGACGGTCGACTCCCGCGGCAATGTCAGCGTCAGCGATGTGGGGAGCGGCACCATCACGGCGACCCAGCCGGGGGACTCGGATTATGCACCGGCCAGCAGTGGACTTCAAACCCTCACCGTGGTGAAAGCCTGCCAGGAAATCATCTTCCCGCAGCCCGGCGACAGGACTTTCGGTGACCCGCCGAGTCCTATCCAGGCCACGGCCTGCAACGGGCTCGCGGTATCCTTCAGCCTGGACGGCAGCGATCCCGGTGTGGCGACCCTTGACGCGAACACCCACGCCCTGACGCTATTGGGCGCCGGGAAGGTCGTCATCACCGCGTCCCTGGCAGGAAGCGAGCAACTCGAAGGGGCTCCCCAGGTGGTGCGGACCATTGTCGTGCATAAGGAGAGCCAGGCGATCAGTTTCGCCCCGCTTCCCGCGAAGGGGCGCTGGGACCCACCCTTCACGCTGGGCGCCTCCGCTTCCAGCGGGCTTTCCGTCAGCTACCGAAGTTCGGACGAGGGCGTTGCAGGAATAGACGGGGATAAGGTCGTCATCAAGGGTGCCGGTACGGCCGTCATCACCGCCTGGCAAGCGGGCAACCTAAACTTCGACGCGGCGCTGCCGAGTGCCCAGACGCTGACCGTCAGCGAGGAGTTGATCCCGCCCCTGCTGTCGCTCTCCACGCTTTCCTCCGGAGCGGCCACTGCAAACCCGGTGCTGAACATCATGGGATCTGCCACCGACGCCTCGGGGATCGCGAGCCTGACCGTAAACGGGGTCGATATGACCACGCAGGCGGGACTCTTCAGCTGTGCCATCCCGCTCGCCGCCGGGCAGAACAGCATCGAGGTGAGCGTGCTTGACGGCGCGGGGAATCGGGCTACCCAAAGGCTCTCCATCACCTTCGATGCGGCGGCCCCCGCGATTTTCCTCACTACACCGGTTGACAACAGCGTCACCGATCAACCCCTTTTCTCGGCAACCGGTACGGTGACACCGGGATCCGCCGTCTCGCTCGCTGTGAACGGTGCGCTACCGCAACCCCTGACCGTCGTTAATGGAAGCTTCACCGGGGGCGCTACCCTCCAGGAAGGTGTCAACACGATCGAGTTCTCCGCCTCGTTTGCAGGAAGGAACTCCCGGGTGAAACGGAGCGTCATCCGGGCGCCAGTCGGGCCGCCGCTCGCCATACTGGAGCCGGCTGAGGATGTCAGGACCGAGCTTTCCGGCGTCATCATTCGGGGGGCGGCAGGGAGCGGGGCCGCGAGCCTGACACTCGAGGCCGCAGGAAAGAGTTATGCTCCGGTTCTTCAGGGGGGGGCCTTCCAACAGAGCATTGCCCTGGATCACCCCGGGGCGTTCCAGGTGACGGTGCGCCTAACGGATGTTGCTGGCAACGTCAGCACGGTCCAGAGAAACATCGTCCGGGTTCCGATCATTTTGGGGGATCTGGATGGCGACGGTCTGGTCGATGTCCGGGACGCGGCGCAGGCGCTCAGGATCTCGCTCGGGTTGGAGCAGGCGAGCCCGCAGGCGCTGGCACACGGGGACCTGGCGCCGCTGGTAAACGGCCTCCCTAAGCCCGACGGGGTGATCGACTCCGGTGACGTGCTGCTGCTTTTACGTAAGATCGTGGGGTTGGTGGATTTCTGAGGTCGGAGAATTCCCGGGGAGCTGGACCGTTTTACCGGAAGAAGCTGTTTCCGGGATGCTTGTCACGGAAACGGCTTCGCTTTGGCGGCTCCCTTTGCCTAGCGTACCAGGTCAGGGAAAGTCGCCAGCATCTTTTCCGCGACCTCGCGCGAGCTGACCTGGTAGCTGCCAGTCTTGACAAGGGACTTGATCGACTCCACCCGCTTGGCTTGCAGCTCCTGCTGGGACTTCGGGTCAGTGCCGAGGGATGCGGAAAAATCTACCTGATCGGCCGTACGGGGCGGTCTGGCTGTCGCTGGTTGCCGGGAGGAGGATGCGATTTTCTCGGTTTTTTCGGCCTGTTCAGGCCCCAGCGCTGCTTGTTGGGATCCCGGTATGATCTTCATCGGAGGACTCCTTTTTTGCCTTGTTGCCGTTTCTACTTCCTTGAAGTCCTCAAATAATAATCGTTTTTGCCACCCTTGCCTACAGATTTTTTATCTCCAGAGCTGGCGCCTCCTGCCCCGAGGGCCCCTGGGCTGGCACCGGCGGCGGCGTTGCCTGCAAAAGCCGCTTGATTTTAGCGTGGCACGGCGTCGGCGCGACTCGCTCCGGTACCCTGGTCCGGCCCCTACGCTGTCAGGGGAGGGCATTAAAAATATAATGAGATAGTTGACATGAGTTTAATCGAAGCTATATTGGTATTCGTTAACTTGTCGGGCTGCCTGGCGGCGTATCATGAAAGAGCACTGGTCTGCGGCAACTCTCGATTATCACTTCAAAACATAGGGACCCGGTCCCGGCAGCCTGCAGCCCGCCGGACCTGTCAAAGCGCGGCGTATCAGCCGCACCTCGTCGCCGGAGATCCAGGAAAGAGCCCCGGCAGCAGGCAGATGGTATTGCCCAATTTGAGGGGAAACCCTTCACACCAAGGAGGCTACACACATGAAAAGAATCATCAGTTGTATGATCGTTTCAGCCCTGCTGGGATTGTCCGGTCTGGCGCACGCCGGGGAAAGGGCCGGAGCGGTTTCCCTCTCCCCCTTTGTCGGCGGCTACCACTTTGACGAGAATCAAGGACTGCGCGAAAACCGCCTGGTCTACGGCCTGCGGCTCGGCTACGACTGGACTGACAGCTGGGAAACCGAACTCGTTGGGGATTATGTGCGCGCCGAGACCTTTGCCACCAAGGCGGACAACTCAGTTTGGTCCTTCCGGCTGGATATGCTCTATAACTTCATGCCGCATGCAGCTATCGTTCCCTACTTAGCCGGCGGCGTCGGCGGTATCCACTTTGAACATACCGCAGCCAATGGTGGCGATCTCTCCGAACCAACCGTGAATGCCGGCGGCGGCGTGAAGTTCTTCATGACCGACTCCATTGCCCTGAGATTCGACGGCCGCTATATTTTGGATTTCAGCAACGACAACTTCCGTCACGAAGCCTACCACAACGTGGAGTACTCGGCGGGCCTGACCTTCCTGTTCGGCGGTAAAAAGCCGGCAACCGCAGCCGTTCATGAGGAGGCGCCGGCACCGGTCGCCCAGGCGCCCGAGGCGGCTCCCGCGCCGCTGCCGGTGCCGGCGGCGGAACCGACTCCGGGCCACTACAAGTACTGCGTTACCCTGCCGATCGAATTCGATATCGACCAGGACGTCATCCGACCGGAATACCATGACCAGGTGGCCAGGGTCGGCAACTTCATGAAAAAATACCCCACGACGACCGCCGTCATCGAGGGGCACACCGACAACGCGGGAACCTATAACCACAACATGGAGCTTTCCCAGAAACGCGCCGACTCCGTGGTGAACGACTTGGTGCAAAATTACGGCATCGACCGCTCGCGCCTGGCAGCCAAAGGGTACGGCTTCACCCGTCCCGTCGCCGACAACGCAACCGATGCGGGACGGCAGAAGAACCGCCGCATCGAGGCGATCATCGACTGTGCCTTCGATGTGCAGCAGGTTCAACCGCCGGAGCGGCTCTGCATGTCGCTGGTGCTGGACTTCGACTCCGGCAAGGCCGACGTCAAGCCGCAGTACCGCGATGAAATCGCCAAGGTCGCCGACTACCTGAAACAGTATCCTACCACGACCGCCGTCATCGAGGGGCACACCGACAACGTGGGGAGCCCCGAGAACAACATGAAACTCTCTCAGCAGCGCGCGGAAAACGTGGTCAGCTTCCTCGTCGACAAGTTCGGCATCGACCGCTCGCGGCTCTCCGCCAAAGGGTACGGATCCACCCGGCGCATCAGCTACAACAACACGCCCGAAGGACGCCAGCAAAACCGCAGGATCAGCGCCGTCATCGACTGCGTGGTCAAGTAGCCCAAAGCAGGGTTCAGGCCACCGGGAGATCAGCATGCTGTCTTCAACGAGTAAACGGTAGCATCAGTCAGAAAAAATAGCCCATAGAATGTATGGGCTATTTTTTTGTTCCAACAGTTGTTTGGCTGAATCAACGCGGCAGCGCCTGTCGTTTCATCGATATCTTGATATACTTGAGTGGCACATCCGCCATGGACAGTTGCGACCAAACGAACTGCCGGCACCTGACTGCATCCGATCGGTTTTGACCGGGTGAGAACAGTCGCGGCGAATTCTGCTGAAAGCTGGAAAACGCGAGGTTCCCTTAAAGGAGGCGCTCGATGAAGAAGTCCAGACTGACCTTACCGGAATTATCTCTCATTGCAGGAACCAGGGTCGCACTCGGTGCGGGAATCGCACTGTTGTTCGCCGACCGGTTGAGCGAGCAGCAGCGCAAGGCCGCCGGATGGGCGCTATTTCTGACCGGAGTGATAAGTACGGTTCCCCTGGGTAAACTCGTGCTGGACAAGCGGCATTGAGGCTCCTGCCGCAGCCGCCTTGGGAAGGCCATTGGCTTTTCAGCTTGGGAGCTTTCACGCTTAAGGGAGGCTTGTAATGTATAAGCGCAAACTCGGGGGGCAGGGGTTGGAAGTCTCAGCCATGGGGCTTGGCTGCATGGGGATGTCCTTTGCCTACGGACAGCCCGACGATGAGGCCTCGGTACAGGTGCTGCGCCGTGCGCTCGATCTGGGGGTTAATTTCTGGGACACGGCCGAGCTTTACGGACCGTTCACCAATGAGGAGCTGCTGGGACGGCTGCTTAAGGAGGTGCCGCGCAGCCGCGTGACGCTCGCCACCAAATTTGCCTGGAGGTTCGGGCCCCACGGGGAGCAGGTCGCCCTCGATTCCAGCCCGGCCCAGATCCGAAGGTCGGTCGAGGGCTCCCTGAAGAGGCTCGGCACCGATTATATCGATCTCTACTACCAGCACCGGCTGGACCCCGCCACCCCGATCGAGGAGACCGTCGGGGCGCTGGCCGACCTGGTAGGGGAGGGGAAGGTTCGCTTCATCGGCCTTTCCGAGGTAGGTCCCGGCACCGTGCGCCGCGCCCACGCGGTGCATCCGCTGAGCGCAGTGCAGTCCGAGTACTCGCTTTGGGAGCGGGGAGTTGAGGCAAAGCTGCTGCCGACCCTGCGCGAGCTGGGGATCGGGTTCGTCGCCTACAGCCCGGTGGGGCGCGGAGCCCTCTCCGGTAAAATAAGGAGTGTCGAGGATCTCGACCCCGGCGACTGGCGCCGCAAGAGTCCCCGCTTCCAGGCTGACAATCTCAGACACAACCTGCAGTTTGTTTCCGTCTTAAGCGGGATAGCAGCGGCCCACGACGTTACCCCGGCGCAGCTCGCACTGGCGTGGGTGCTGCGCCGCGGCCACGATATCGTGCCCATTCCCGGGACCAAGCACCTGCGCCACCTGGAGGAAAATGCCCAGGCGCCGATCCTGAAGCTCTCGGAAAACGTCTGGGCGCAGCTCGACCTGGCCCTCGGCTCCTTCGAGGTCGCCGGGGAGCGCTATCCCAAGGAAGCGCTGCAGTATCTCGACAGCTCGGAGTAGCCTGACGGCCGTAAAGTCACCTCTCCCGGAGGGGGAGGGCTAGGGAGGGGGAAGCCTTCTCTCAAACAAATTACCGTTACGCGGGCGTATTTCCCAGTGACCAAGGGGAAACACCGCCATAACGAAGCATCATCCCGCAAAACAGGAGTAGCAGATGACCAGTGCATCGCAATCCGATACCACCCTTGACCAGCTCTGCATCAACACGATTCGTTTTCTCGCGGTTGACGCGGTCCAGAAAGCTAACAGCGGGCACCCCGGTATGCCGATGGGGGCGGCACCCCTGGCATATCTGCTTTGGACCCGGTTCCTGAAGCACAGCCCGGCACACCCCGGATGGTTCGACCGCGACCGCTTCGTGCTCTCCGCCGGTCACGCCTCCATGCTGCTCTACGCCCTGCTGCACCTGACCGGCTACGACCTCCCCCTGGAGGAAATCAAGCGCTTCCGCCAGTGGCAAAGCCGTACCCCCGGCCATCCGGAGCGCGGCCGCACCCCTGGAGTCGAGGTGAGCACCGGACCTCTCGGGCAGGGCTTTGGCAACGCCGTCGGCATGGCGCTTGCCGAGGCGCACCTCGCCGCGCGCTACAACCGCCCCGGTTTTCCGGTCATCGACCACCACACCTTCGTCATCGCCTCGGACGGCGACCTGATGGAGGGGGTGGCCTCGGAGGCGGCCTCGCTCGCCGGCCACCTGCGGCTCGGCAAGCTGACCTGCCTTTACGACGACAACCGCACCTCCCTCTCCGCCTCGACCGAAATCTGCTTCACCGAGGACCGCGCTGCGCGGTTCGCAGCGTACGGTTGGCAGGTGCAGACGGTTGAGGACGGCAACGACCTGGACGCCATCGAGCGCGCCCTGGAAAGCGCCCGCAACGAGACCGAGCGCCCCTCCCTGGTGCTGGTGCGCACCCACATCGGGTTCGGCTCTCCCGGCAAGCAGGACAGCTTCGAGGCGCACGGCTCGCCGCTTGGGCCCGACGAGGTGCGGCTTGCCAAGGAGCGGCTCGGCTGGCCGCTTGAGCCGGACTTCCTGATTCCCGAAGCAGCGCTCGAGCTCTTCCGCGGGGCGCTTTCCCGGGGGAGTGCCGCCGAGCAGGAGTGGGACGCGCTATTAAGCGGCTATGCGCGGGAGTATCCGGAGCTGGCCCTGGAACTTCGCCAGGTCATGGAGGGAGAGCTTGCCGCCGGGTGGCAGGACGCCATCCCCGAGTTTCCCGCCGACCCCAAGGGGATCGCGACCCGCGTCGCCGCGGGAAAAGCGCTCAGCGCGGTGGCGCAGCTTCTGCCGCAACTTTTGGGCGGTTCGGCCGACCTGGATCCCTCGACCTACACCGCGCTCAAGGGCCGGGGGGATTTTCAAAGCGCTTCCTACGCAGCTGCCGACCATCAGGGTGCGGTGGGCGGTGAGTGGGGCCCGGGGGGCGCCAACATCCACTTCGGCGTGCGCGAACACGCCATGGGCGCGCTGGTGAACGGCCTGGCGGCCCACGGCGGGACCATTCCCTTCGGCGCCACCTTTCTTACCTTCTCGGACTATCTGCGACCCACGCTGCGGCTGGCAGCGCTCTCCGAGCTGCAGGTGCTCCACGTCTTCACCCACGACTCCATTGGCCTTGGGGAGGACGGTCCGACCCACCAGCCGGTGGAGCATCTGGCGAGCCTGCGCGCCATCCCGCGCCTGGTCGTGCTCCGCCCGGGTGACGCCAATGAGGCCGGCGTCGCCCTGCGGGTGGCGCTTACCCTGAAGGGGCGGCCGGTGGCGCTCGTGCTGTCGCGCCAGGCGGTGCCGACCCTGGACCGAACTGTCTTTGCCTCCGCCGAGGGGGTGGTGCGCGGCGGGTATGTCCTGGCCGAGGCGGTGGGCGGCCCTCCCGAACTGATCCTGATCGCGACCGGCTCCGAGCTTTCCCTCGCCGTCGAGGCGAGGCTTGCCCTCGCCAAGGACGGGGTGCGGGCGCGGGTAGTCTCTTTGCCCAGCTGGGAGCTCTTCGACGAGCAACCCCGGGAGTACCGCGACGCCGTGCTCCCTCCGGCAGTGGGCGCGCGCCTCTCCATCGAGGCGGGCTCCCCCCAGGGGTGGCACCGCTACGTTGGCCCAGGCGGCGCGGTCCTCGCCGTGGAGGATTTCGGCGCCTCGGCGCCCGGTGAGGTCGTCATGAGAGAATACGGCTTTAGCTGCGAACGGGTCTGTAGCCTCGCACTGGAACTGCTCGGCCGCGCCGGGAAGGGGGCGTGATGCGCATCGGAATCGCCGCAGATCATGGCGGCTTCGCCTTGAAAGAAGAGCTCTGCCAGGCGCTCCGGGGCGAGGGGCACCAGGTGACCGACTTCGGGCCGGCCCGCTTTGACCCGGTCGACGACTACCCCGATTTCGTCATCCCGCTGGCGCGCGCCGTCGCCGCCGGAGAACTTACTCGGGGGATCGCCATCTGCACCAGCGGGGTGGGCGCCTCCATCGCCGCCAACAAGGTCGCCGGGGTGAGGGCCGCCCTGGTCCACGACGAGTTCTCCGCGCACCAGGGTGTGGAGGATGACGATCTGAACGTGCTCTGTCTGGGAAGCCGCGTGGTGGACTACGACCTGGCGCGCACGCTGGTGGGCCTTTTCCTGGCTGCCCGCTTCAGTGGCGCCGAGCGCCACCTGCGCCGGCTCGCCAAGGTTGCCAGCCTTGAGCAGGAAAATTACAGCCACAAGGAGAAGCTATCATGAGAGAAAATCCGCTAGTGCGGCTTGAAACGCTGGGGCAGAGCATCTGGCTCGACTTCCTGAGCCGCGGCATGCTGGTGTCGGGGGAGCTGGTTTCGCTGATCCAGGAGGACGGCGTGAGCGGGGTGACCTCGAACCCGACCATCTTCGAAAAGGCGATTGCCCAGAGCTCGGACTACGACGCCGCGATCACGACGCTTTCCCGTCAGGGGTTGAGCGTTCCCGAGACCTACGAGGAACTGGTGGTGGAGGACATCCGGATGACCGCCGATCTGCTGCGGCCGGTGTACGACCGGCGCGACGGGGGGGACGGCTTCGTGAGCCTGGAGGTCTCCCCGCACCTGGCGCACGACTCCGCCGGCACCCTCATCGAGGCGAGACGGCTCTGGGCGCGGGTGGACCGTCCCAACCTGTTCATCAAGGTCCCCGGCACCTGGGAGGGGCTCTCCACCATCCGCCAACTGGCGGCCGAGGGGATCAACGTCAACGTGACCCTGCTCTTCGGCCTGCCACGCTACCGGGCCGTGGCCGAGGCCTATCTGGACGGGCTTGCCGAGCGGGCCAGCCGGGGGCTTCCCCTGGAGCGGGTCGCCTCGGTGGCGAGCTTCTTCCTGAGCCGCATCGACGTGCTGGTCGACCCGCAGTTGGAAAAGATCGCCCAGGGGGGCGGGGAAAAGGCGCGCGACGCCGCGTCCCTGGTCGGTGAAAGCGCCATCGCCTGCGCCAAGGTTGCGCGCGAGATGTACCGGGAGCTGCTGGCGGGGGACCGCTACACGGTGCTCGCTGCCCGCGGAGCCCGGCCCCAGCGGCTTCTTTGGGCCAGCACCGGGACCAAGAACCCGGCCTTCAGCGACGTGAAATACCTGGATGCCCTGATCGGCCCGGATACCGTCAATACCGCCCCGCTGGAGACCCTGGTGGCTTACCGGGACCACGGTCACCCCGCGCCGCGCCTGGAAACGGGGCTTGCGGAGGCGCAACAGGTATTGGAGCGGCTGGCCGGACTCGGAATCGACCTGGGTGCCGTCGCCCAGCAACTCGAGGATGAGGGGGTGGAAAAGTTCGCGCGACCCTTCGACAGCCTGATGGAGTCGCTGGAGCGCAAACGGGCCGCCGCACTCGGGTGAACCGAAAACAGCCTCAATAAAACTGAACGCAACGGCTATCTCAGGAGATTTTTGACATGCAGATCGGGATGATTGGTCTAGGGCGAATGGGAAGCGACATGGTGCGGCGTCTGATTGCCGCGGGGCACGACTTGGTGGTCTACGACCTGAACCCGGGGGCGGTCGAGGCGCTGGTGGCCGAAGGGGCAAGCGGCACGGCCTCGGTCGGGGCGCTCCTCGAAAAGCTTGCCAAGCCGCGCGCGCTCTGGCTCATGCTGCCGGCCGCCATCGTGGACCAGACTCTCGCGGATCTCGGCCCGCAGCTAGGTCCGGGCGATATCGTGATAGATGGCGGCAACTCGCACTTCCAGGACGACCTGCGGCGCTCCACCGAACTGAGGCAGCGCGGGGTGCAGTATCTGGACGTCGGCACCAGCGGCGGGATCTGGGGGCGCGAGCGCGGTTACTGCCTGATGATCGGCGGAGAAAAGGAGGCCGTGGAGCGGCTCGACCCGGCCTTCGCCGCCCTGGCGCCCGGGGCCGGCGCCGCGAGCCGCACCCCGGGGCGCTCCGGGGAGGTTTCCGGCGCCGAAAAGGGCTACTTGCACTGCGGCCCGAGCGGAGCCGGACACTTCGTCAAGATGGTCCATAACGGCATCGAGTACGGCCTGATGGCCGCCCTCTCCGAAGGGTTCAACATCCTGCGCCACGCCAACGCCGGGAAGCGGGAACAGGGGGCCGACGCGGAGACCGCTCCGCTGCGCCAGCCAGAACTGTACCGCTACGATTTCGACCTCCCCGGGATCGCCGAACTATGGCGCCGGGGCTCCGTGGTCTCTTCGTGGCTCTTGGATCTCTGCGCCGCGGCATTGGTGGCAAGTCCCGGGCTCGACGGGTTCCAGGGGAGGGTCTCGGACTCGGGCGAGGGGCGCTGGACCGTCAGCGCCGCGATCGACGAGGGGGTGCCCGCTCCCATTCTCAGTGCGGCGCTCTTCGAGCGCTTCGCTTCGCGCGGCGAGGCCGATTTTGCCGACCGGCTGCTCTCGGCCATGCGCCGGCAGTTCGGCGGCCACGGGGAAAAGGGCCCCAAGGGAGGTGCGGCATGAGCGCGCCCCACTCTGACGCCTTTGTCTTCTTCGGCGCGACCGGTGACCTCGCCTACAAGCAGATCTTCCCGGCGTTGCAGGCGCTCGCCGCCCGGGGACACTTCGAGGTTCCCTTCATCTGCGTGGCGCGCTCTGGCTGGAGTCTGGAGCGGCTCAAGGAGCGTCTCAAGGAGAGCCTGGAGAGCCACCGCGGCCTGAACCAGGAGGCCTACCAGAAGCTCTGCGACGCCCTGATCTATATCGACGGCGACTACCGGGAGCCTTCGACCTACGAAAAACTTTGCGCAGCGCTCAGTAAGGCTGAGCGCCCTCTGTACTACCTCGCCATCCAGCCCAGCATGTTTGCCACCGTCGTCGAGGGGCTGTCGAAGACCGGCTGCCTGAAGGAGAGCCGGGTCGTGGTGGAGAAGCCTTTCGGCCGGGACCTTGCATCGGCGCTGGAACTCAACCGCGTGCTGCACACCGGCTTCGCTGACGGCTCGATTTTGCGGATCGACCATTTTCTCGGCAAGGAGCCGGTGCAGAACATCTACTACACCCGTTTCGCCAACTCGATCCTCGAGCCGCTTTGGAACCGCAACTACATTGCGAGCGTGCAGGTGACCATGGCGGAGAATTACGGCATGGGGGGGCGGGCCCGGTTTTACGAGGAGGCGGGCGCCATCCGCGACGTGCTGCAGAATCACCTGCTGGAGATCATCGCCTATCTCTCGATGGACGCATCGAACGGCGACGACCCCGAATCGATTCGTGACGAGTGCACCCGGCTTTTGCGGGCGGTGAAGCCGCTCGATCCGGCGCACGTGGTGCGCGGCCAGTTCCGGGGCTACCGCAGCGAGCCCGGCGTGGCACCCGATTCCCAGGTGGAGACCTTCGTGGCGGTGCGGCTTTTCATCGACACCTGGCGCTGGGCGGGGGTTCCTTTTTACATCCGGGCCGGCAAATGCCTTCCGGTCACCTCGACGACGGTGACGGTCTCCTTCAAGCGTCCTCCGCGCGAGACCTTCGGCGAGATCGTGCCGGCATTCTCGAACCATCTTCGTTTCCGGTTGAGCCCCGACGTGCTGATCGGCCTCGGCATCCGGGTCAAGGTGGCGGGGGAGCGGAGGGTGGGCGAGGACGTAGAACTGGTCGCCTTCCAAAGCGAAGGGGACGCCATGGAGCCCTACGAGCGGCTCCTGGGGGACGCCATGCGCGGGGACGCCTCGCTCTTCGCCTCCGAGGGGACGGTCGAGGCGCAGTGGCGCATCGTCGAGCCGGTACTCGGGGACCCGTCCCCGCTTTATTTCTACGATCAGGGAAGCTGGGGGCCGGCCGAGGCGGACCAGGTCATCTCCCAGGACGGCATCTGGTACAACCCGAAGCCGGTCGAGGCGGCTCGCTGAGCTGGGAGCCACCAGTCAGCTGGCAAGAGGAGAATCAAAATGGTAACCGTGTACGAGGATAGCGAAGCGCTGAGTCGTGCAGTCGCCCAACTTTTCGCCCAGGAGGCGCGCCGGGCAGTCGAGGCGCGCGGCATGTTCACCGTGCTACTCTCCGGCGGGGAGACCCCGCGCCGCAGCTACGAGATGCTGGCCCGGGAACCGCTGCGCAGTTCAATCCCCTGGCATGCGGTGCAGCTTTTCTGGGGGGACGAGCGCTGGGTGCCCCAGGACGATCCGCTCAGTAACCTGGGAGCGGCACGCCGTGCCTTCCTCGACCTGGTCCCGATTGACGAGACGCAGATCCACCCGATTCCCTATGAGAGCTCACCGCACGAATCAGCCCTCAGCTACGAAAGGACCCTGCGTAGCTTTTTCGGTGTGGATGCGCCCCGCTTTGACCTGGTGCTCCTCGGTCTCGGGGAAAACGGGCACACCGCTTCGCTTTTTCCCGGCTCCGCAGTCCTTTTTGAGCCTTACCGCTGGGTCTGCGAAGTCTATGTGGCCGAACAGGACCTGCACCGGGTGACGACGACGGCACTGCTCATCAACCAGGCGGCCCTGGTCGCTTTCATGGTGGCGGGAAAGGGGAAGTCCGCCATTTTGCAGCGCGTGCTGGAAGGTCCCACTGACCCCAACGAGTTCCCCGCGCAGTTGATCAAACCGGCACAGGGGCGATTGCTCTGGCTCGCCGACCATGATGCGTCGCGGCTTTTGTCGGAAAGAACTCTGCGCGAAAAGCAAACCACGCCCGCCTAGTGAGGGTGTGGTGCCCCACCCAGGTAGAGCGTGCCTGGAACTTATCGAAGTGCCCGCCTCAATCCCCCTTGCAAATGAGACTTTTTGTGGCAATCATCGATACAGGCGATTGATCGCCATGTCGGAACTACCTTGCGCGCCGCCGGCCGCAGGGCTTTACCCAGGTGAACAGGCGCGGCCGGGCCGGACAGTCAAGGGGGTAGCTTTCCATGACCTACAAGGAATTGAAATTGGCGCGTGAAGTCTTTGGCCTGGGCGAACGTGTTACTCTGAAAGATATCAAGAGCCGTCATCGTGAACTGGTCAAGCTGCACCATCCTGATGCAGGGAATACGGATCATCCTGAGCAGATCCGCAAGGTCAATGCCGCTTACCAGGTGCTCCTCGAGTATGTTACCCAATACAGTTTTTCCCTCTCCGAGAGTGAGTTCTATGAGCAGAACCCGGAAGAGCGTATCAGGCGGCAGTTTATGGACGACCAGCTTTGGGGTAATGGTTGAGTCCGAAACGTTGACGTGTCGGTTGCCATACGGTGAATGTGTGCTAATGTTTACGGGCAACCTATGCTAGAGAGGGAGGAACCTAATGCTTAACTGCGAGATAGCTATGAGGGACGCCGAGACACTGGTAGAGCATCTGTTGAAAGGTGGCCAGCCGTCTGAGGCACATATGAAGCGCTGCGTTGACCTGTTGAAGGCGGGGCTCGAGGAGGTCACCGAGCCACACATTGCCTGGGGGCTGGGGAACATCCAGGTCATCCGGGGTGCCTGGGACACCGAGAGGTGCGCCCTGGCGCTCGACTATATCCGCCATGACCTGGTGGCGCGCTCCGCCGAGGCGGGGGAAGGGATACTCGAGGATCTTCTGGTGATTTTCGAAAGGACGAACCCGGCCTGATATGGAGACGTTCCTCACCGCACCCTACAGGTTAGTCCCGCGCCGCCCGGGCGGCGCTCATTATGTTCCCTGATCCGGGAGAAATTGACATGGAGTCAAATGACCCTCATTACAAGAAACTGCTGAAAAATTTGGCCTATCGACTGGGAAAACTCTTCCCTATCAAGCCCCAAAGTATTTCGGAGGGCGCCGAGCTTTGCCAAACCCTACAAGGGCACGATTTATTCACGACTCTGGGCAGACTCAGTAAGTCCGGAGATGACCCGACGGAAATCGTTCGCGAGTATCAACTAGCAAGTAACTCTCTTTTGCAAAGCCCCATCCGGGACCGCTTCTACCTCTCGGTAAAGCCTCCTGCCTTGAATTTTGACCCAAAGTACGCCGAGATTATCGCGACGACTGCTCTGCTCAACGGACACGGGGTGCATTTCGATTCGCACAAGTTTGCCCAAACCGATCCAACCCTGGAACTTATCGACGGGCTGCTGAGACGAAAACTCCCCTCAAATGGCAGCCGGCGCGGTTGGCGCTTCAGCCTTACGTTACCGTCGCGCTGGAAGAGAAGTGCCGCGGATGCGCGCTGGGCCGCTGGAAACGGGGTGCGGGTTAGGGTGGTCAAGGGCGATTTCGAGGGCGGTCCGGGCGATGAGGTGGACCCGGGCCGGGGATTCCTTGAACTGGTGGAGCAACTGGCGGGTACGGTTCCCGACCTGGCGCTGGCGACCCACGACTGCCTCCTGGCACGAGAAGCCATAGCCAAGTGCCAAAAGCTGGGGGTGTCGGTACAGCTGGAGCTGTTTTTCGGCAGGCCGGTTAGCGCCATGCTGGCTCTTGCCCGGGAAACGGGGGTTCCCGTCGGCTTCTACGTGCCGTATGGGGATACCCTTCTGGTGTATGTCATCCGCGACCTGCTGAGCAATCCGCACAAACTGCTGCGGCGTGATTCATTTGAGCTTTTCGGCAGCCCTGAAAAAAAACTGGCCAGAATCACCGGGTCTTGGTAACCGGGAAGCCTGGCCAGCTTCACCTTCCAACTTTTCGCAGGACTTCGTGTCATGAGGCTGCAACAGTGCTTTGCTTCAGGAGAGAGGGGGGGGGTGAGGATTCTGCAGCGCGCCCTCTGGTCTCCTCACTTTCCGGCATCTTGTAGAGACGCATTGCATGCGTCTCCTTCACTTGATAAAACACCAATTTAACTTGATAGCGACAGCGCTGAGACGCATGCAATGCGTCTCTACACAAGCTGTATTCCTTGCTAACCGCTCACCAACTCGCTGGTCTCGTGGGCGTCCAGGTAGGAATCGGAGGTAATTGTCATCAGCTTTCTGTAGCTCTCATTCATAAAGAGTCTTCCTACGAAGAGTGCCACCGGGTTTACCTTGCAGTGCGCCGGTATTCTGAAAATCTTGCATCCCCGCCGTATCTTCGATTCGTCCAGTGTCTGTTTGCCGCAGGGAAAACCTCTGAAAAGAAACTTCGCACTGCTTGCCGCCGCCGCCTCCCTGAGCGTGTGAACCATAAAGTCGGTCACTCTCAGCCCCTGACTTTGCGTGTCGGAGAAAAATACGTCGTCAATGATCAGATCTTCGACTTGGTAGGAGACGTCGACGGCTGCAAGCTTGTCCTGATGATATGCCCCCGTTATCATGATCTTCGGGAAGTCGAAGAGAGCTTTGGACCAATCCGCAAATATCGCTTTTTGGGAACGCTCTTTCTTGTAGGAATATTTGGTCCTGTCGTAAAAAGATTCGTAGATCGGAAATGCCGTGTCGACAAATTCCTTGATATCGGTAATGCGCCTGGCACTAAAATTCTCCACACTCTTTTTGATAACCCACTTCTGCTTCGTCGCCAGGTGGTCCGCAGAATACTCTTTCAACTCATCGTAGAGAAACAGTTTCATGCTTGTATTGCTCTCCACTCCGCTTGGTACCAGATGCAGTACCCCGCCAATCATATGCTGTACCGGATAAATCCTGAAATCCGGATTAATTTCCGCCAGGGGAAATAGCGTCCTGAAAAAGTAGGGACGAGGCTCGATCCACCAGGTGTCCTGTATTTTCACGACGTGCACCCCGCACGCTTGCTGATATGCCGCCAACTCGTCTATGGTCATTGGTTCCCAGATCATGGCTTACTCTCCCATGGGCAATTTCGGGCTTGCAGGATGCTGTTTGCCAGCGAATCGATGGTTTGATTGAGCTTCAAGCACTCCCGCACGCATTTCCCCGGCCCCTGGCTGAAGCTGGTTGCCAGTCAGGTCCTGTCAAAATGGCCCAAATGCAATTAGTTTAGTCTAATAAATAGTACCATATTCTCAGCGATTGAGCGCAAGCTTAGGCAACCAGCCGCCCTCCTTGCCGGTTCCCGACGCCAGTGCCGGCACTTTACCGGGACGTTGCAGGATAGGGAGCGGAATTGAAGGCATAATTTAATCTGATACTATGGTAGGGGTTGGAAAAACAGCTTTCACGAACTGCTGCAGCCTTTTTCTGAGAAACAGGGAATTCCCTCTGCTTCCCGGACGTTTCTATCATCTGGAAAGGAATACACCATGACCGTACGGCGCATCGCAAAGGTTTACAAAAGCAGGCCCACCATCGAGGGGGCGGGGGTGCACCTCAAACGCGCCTTCGGCTACTCGCAGGTCCCGGAGTTCGACCCGTTCCTGATGCTGGACGATTTCCACACCGCCAACCCTGCCGAATACCTGGCCGGATTTCCCTGGCACCCGCACCGCGGGATCGAGACCATAACCTATGTTCTGGAAGGGCTCGTGGAGCACGGCGACAGCATGGGGAATAAGGGTGTCATCGGACCCGGTGATGTCCAGTGGATGACCGCCGGAAGCGGCATCATCCATCAGGAGATGCCCCAGGAGAGTCCGACCGGGATGATGTGGGGCTTTCAGTTCTGGGCCAACCTGCCGGCGGAAAAAAAGATGATGCCCCCGCGCTACCAAGAGGTGAAGGGAGCTGACATCCCGGTGGTGACGCTGGAGTCGGGGACGGTCCTCCGGGTCGTCTGCGGCGAGGTGGCCGGCGTGCGTGGCCCGGTGCGCGACGTCATCATCGACCCCGAACTGCTCGACGTCTCTGTTCCTGCGGGGACCAGCTTTACCCACCGCGTCAAGTCGGGGCACACCGCGATCGCCTACCTGCTGGATGGTGAGGGCTATTTCGATGACCGGCGCGACCCTTTTGCCTATGAAATGGTCGGCGCCGGGTGGATGGATGTCACCAGGCGCTGCATCTGCGGCCCGGAAACCGTCGTGCTGTACGAACACGAAGGAAGCGAGGTGACGGTTACCGCTGGCGACCGGCCGGTACGCTTCCTCTTTATCGCGGGAAAGCCTCTGAATGAGCCGGTTGCCTGGTACGGCCCGGTCGTCATGAATACCCAAGAAGAGTTGCGGGTGGCCTTTGACGAGTACGCCAAGGGGACCTTCGTGAAGCACGCCAAGTGACGCTAAGAAGGTTGCCGGGGCAGAGTTCAAAGTAAGGGGTGCGCTGAGGAAGGAAAGGTGCTATGCGGATCATCCCGATGGTGGTCATAGTGGTTTTGCTCCTCGCCGGTTTCCTGAGGGCGCCTGCCCGAGGTGAGGGACCCGCGCCCCCTCGCTACCAACTGAACCGTGCCGACGAAGACTACCGGTATCTGAGGGACCCGGCGCAGCGCAGCGATTTCTGGGATGCGGTCAAGTTTCTGCCGCTTGACCCGGGTGGCGCCCGCTATCTTTCCCTGGGAGGGGAGGCGCGGGAGCGTTTCGAGTATTTCGGCAATCCCAACTGGGGCAAGGACCCCCAGGACTCCGGCTACCTGCTGCAGCGCTATTTCCTGCACGCCGACCTGCACCCGGCGCAGCACTTGCGTTTCTTCGCTCAGCTGCAGAGCTCCCTGGAGAGCGGTCGGGCGGTGGGCGCGCGTCCGACCGACCGCGACGAACTCGACCTGCACCAGGCCTTCGTCGACCTAAGGCTGGAACCCGATCCAGCTTTCTCCTTCACCCTGCGCGCTGGGCGCCAGGAACTCGCCTACGGTTCCCAGCGCATCGTCTCGGTGCGCGAGGGTCCCAACGTGCGCCAGAGCTTCGACGGCTTGCGGGGGATGCTGCGGCTGGGAGAGTGGCAGCTGGACGGTATCGCGACACGCCCGGTGCTGACCAGGCCGCACCTCTTCGACGACGGCACCGACAACCACCGGGCGCTTTGGGGGATCTACTCGGTGCTCCCCGTGCCTCATCTTGGCAAGGGGAGCGTCGATCTCTATTACCTCGGGTTGTATAACAGGCAGGCACGCTACGATCAGGGGAGCGCGCGGGAGGTGCGCCATTCGCTCGGCACCAGGCTCTGGCGGACGGAGCCGCCGCTGGACTATAATTTCGAGGCACTCTATCAGTGGGGTCGTTTCGGGGCAGGCGACATCCGCGCCTGGACGGTTGCCTCAGACACCGGGTACCGCTGGGAAAACCTGCCGCTTGGCCCCCGGATTTCCCTTAAGGCGGACATCGTCAGCGGTGACCGGGACCGGAACCATCGGGGGTTGCAGACTTTCAATCCGCTCTTTCCCAAGGGAGCCTACTTCAGCGAGGGTGCCTTGATCGGGCCCGCTAACCTGATCAATCTGGATCCCACACTCACCCTACAGCTGACCGGGCACCTGGTCCTGACTGCGGACTGGGATTTCTTCTGGCGCGAGAGCGCCGGTGACGGGATTTATAACAACGCAGTCGTGTTGGTCCGTCCCGACCGGGGCAGCTCTTCACGATATCTGGGTAGCCAGGGACAGCTCCAACTGGAGTGGAATCCCGGGCGCCACCTGTCACTGGTTGCCATGTATTCCCATTTTTTTGCCGGCCCCTTCCTGAGAGAAAGCGGTCCGGGAAAGGACGTCGATTACCTGACGACTTGGGTGAGCTACCGGTTCTGACGTACCCCCGAAGTTCCTACCCCGGCGTGCCTGCTCTCCCATAACTCCTCGCACTTTTTAAAGCTCCCCTCGCCCTCCGGGAGAGGGCAAGGGGTGAGGGAGTCGCAGACTTTTCCCTGCTGCCGCAACTGAGGAAAACTCAGAGAAACCCAATTGGGCAGCGGGCAACCCTTCGTGGCGCATCCCTCACCCCCGCCCCTCTCCCGGTGGGCGAGGGGTTATGGATACCGAATTAACTTTAGCAACCTCGACTACGATTTTAGTTGCCGCCTTGGACCGCTCTTTGCGCACTCGGGGCGCCCGCGGTTATTTACGAATGATGTTGGGGTTGTCTTCGGTACCGGAAGGGGGCTCAATCGGTTTCAGATTTTCGCACTCGGCATGGCAGCTTGCCGCCTTTTGCTCGCAGGCGGAGATTTTAGCAGCTTGAACTTCGGCCTCGGGTGCTGGAGGCTCATTGCTGCAGTCGGCATAATCACTGTCGCAGCGCATTATGCACTCCGGGTAGTCTTCGGCAAAAGCAGCAGAGCCCTGCACGAGGACCAATTGGCAAAGAAAGAGGATGATACTTGATTTTAGCACCGCAGTAACCTCCCCGGGGAAGTGACGCTGGGAAATCCCCGCGTACCGGCTGTCGCCGGCAAACGGTCTAAGTATACCTCCCAACCGGTCGGCCGGCTAAGAAATAATCCGGTCCTGAAGGGAACCGAGGTTCCTGCCGCTGCCTCAGGCGACGCTGACAAAATCGACCCCTTCCTGCCAGCCGAGCTTCCCCGCGTCCAGGCGAAACTGCTCTCGTGCGCCGCGCAGGCCGATTGCCGTGATCATTTTCCTCCCCTCCAGTGCCAGATCCTCGGGACGCAGCACCGGCGCGCCGTGCAGGGTTCTCCCGATCTTGCGCGGATCGATATCGAGCCAGTGGGAGACCGTCACCCCCTCGGCGGCTAAAAGGCGCTGCCAGGCCCGGGCCTCCAGTCCCGCCCCGGCGATCACCAGTTCCGTCACCCCCTTGAGAAAGCCCTGGCGCAGGTGATGGAGTTTGCAGCGGCGCATGGCAAGCGAGGCATATTCGTCCATGGTGCGGGTGGCGCGCTCGGGGTGGTCCCTCCAGAAGAGGAGCACCTCGGGAAGCCGCGCGAAGCGTATCCCCGCAGCCGCCATGCGCAGCCAGAGGTCGTAGTCCTCGGGCCAACCCAGGTCACGATAGCCGCCCAGCCGTTCCACGATCTCGCGCCGGGCCAGGACCCCCGGATGGACAAAAGGGGATTCCACGTAAAGGTCGCGGATGATCCGCTGGTGATCGCCCAGCGAATTCTGCCACTGTTCGTAGGCGAGCATGCCGCGTTTCAGGCTGGCGCGGGGGAAGTGCCGGAAACCGCAGGCTACCAGGCCCGTGCCGGGGTGCGCTTCGAGATAGGCCGCCTGCAGGGCGAGGCGCCGGGGATGGCTGATGTCGTCGCCGTCCATGCGCGCCAGAAGCGGCGCCCGGCAGAGCTGCAGCCCGGCGTTGAGTGCCGCCACCAGGCCGCCGCCGGCCCGCCGGATGACGCGCACCCGCGCGTCGCTCTGCGCGGCCCGGGCGAGGATGGCGGGGGTCGCGTCGAGCGAGCCGTCGTCCACCACCACCAGTTCCCAGTCGGCGAGGGTCTGGCGGCGTAGGGAGTCGAGCGCCGCCTGGAGGTAGCGCTCTTCGTTTCGAACCGGCATGAGGATGGAAATAAGGGGGGACATCGGGTGACCTTCCGCTTGGGGTGGGGGACCTGGCCGCACCGGGTCGCAAAAATCCTAGGATTCCTGCAGCACCCGCTGCACCTCTTCCGACAGATGCTTTACATTGAACGGCTTCTGGATGAAACCGTTCAGGCCCAGCCCCTGGTAACGGGCCGAAACCTCCTGCTCGGAAAAACCACTGGCGAGGAGCACCTTCACCTCGGGCCGGATGCGGCGCAGTTGCTTGAAGACGGCCAGGCCGTCCATGGTCGGCATGCTTTGATCAAGCAGCACCAGGCCGATCCGGCTCCCCTCGCTGCGGAAGATTTCCAGCGCTTTTTCGCCGTCGGTCGCCACCAGGGTTTCATACCCGAAGGCCTCCAGCATCGCGACCGAGAGGGTGCGGATCATCTCCTCGTCGTCGACGATGAGAATCGTGTCGCGCTGACCGGCGGCGGGCGCATCCTGGAACCCCTGAGGCAGAGGCTGGCGCATCTGCTTGGGATCGGCGGCGACGGGAAACAGCAGGCGGATGCTGGTGCCGGCGCAAGGACAGCTTTTTAGCATGATTGCTCCTTGGTGGGCGCGCATGATCCCGAGAGCGGCGGACATCCCCAAGCCGCGGCCGGTGAACTTGGTGGAGAAAAACGGGTCGAAGATCTTGTACTGTGTCGCCTCGTCCATCCCGCACCCGGTATCGCTCACCTCAACCCAGACATAGCGGCCCGCGGGTAGCTTTTCCTCCAGCTTACTGGCGTTCAGGCTGGTCTGGTCGAACTCCCCGACTCCGGTTGCCAGGGTGATGCTGCCGCTGGCGTCGTCGATCGCCTCGGATGAGTTCCTGACCAGGTTCATCACCACCTGCAGCAGTTGGGTGGCATCGGCCTGTACCGGGGGCAGGGAGTGATCAAGCGAGAGCGTGAGGGTGGCCGACTTGTCGGAGGCCGCCGACAGCACCGTTGCGTTTGCCAGTACCAGGTCGCTCAAACTGAGCTGCTCGGTGGCCAAAATGCCCTTGCCCGAGTAGGCGAGCATCATGCCGCTCAGCTCGGAGGCGCGCACCGTCGCGATGACCGCCTGTTCCAGGTTATGACGGACGGTCGTACCCTCGGGGAGGATCATCAAAGAGAGGTCGAGGTTGCCCAGCACGACCTGGAGCAAATTATTGAAGTCGTGGGCAATGCCGCCTGACATGACTCCCAGGCTCTCGAGCTTCTGGACGTGCAGCATCTGCCGCTCAAGCCCCAGCCGTTCCTGCTCCATGAGCTTGTGTTCGGTGATGTCCTGGAGTGCCCCCATCAGGGTGACCGGACTCCCAGGCTCGTGGATGAATTCGCCGATGGCCCTGATCCAGTGCAGCGACCCGTCCGGGTGCCTGAAGCGGTACTCAACGGTTTGCCCGGCACCCGTCTGTCTGGCCCGCTCCCCGGCCGCGAGGACCAGTTCTCTGTCCTCGGGATGGATCAGGTTCTCCAAAAGCGCCGTGAGGTCACCGGCGCAGTCGTCGCGATCGATGCCGAATATGTTGAAGATTTCCTTCGAATAGACCACAAGGTTGCTGGCGGGATCCCACTCCCAGCTCCCCAGTTTGGCCATGGACTGAGCCCGGTTCAGGTTGGCCTCGCTCCTGCGCAGTCTGTCCTCCATCGCCTTGCGCTCGCTGATGTCGCGGGCGACTCCGCAAAGATACTCCCTGTCACCAAAGGAAATATGGGTGACCTGAACGTCCATCGGGATCTCCAGGCCTTCCTTGGTGCGGTAGACCGATTCGAAGTGCTTGAACTTTCGCAGCCTCAATTCTGCGAAGAACGCGGACCAGGTGGCCGCGGTCACCATGGGGTCTACGGAAAAGATGCTCGTTTCCAAAAGCTCCTGCTGGCTGTAACCAAGGCTCCGGTAGGCCACTTCGTTGCAGTCGACGATGCGCCCCTCCAGGCTCACCCACACGACGGGATCGGGCACCTGGTCCAGGGATTGCCGCGCCAGGCGCAGTGAGTCCTGGGTCTGCATCATCTCGGTCATGTCCCGGCTTATGCTGAAAATCCCCACCACCCGGCCGGTCTCGTCAAACACCGGCCACTTGTTGGTACTGGCCCAGCGTTCTTTGCCTTGCGCGTCAAGGTAGGAGTCCGCCTTATTCAGGAGCGGGTTGCCCTTACGGAAAATGGTCTGCTCGTCATCGGAGCAAAGCGGCGCCGCGCTCTCGTGGGAGATTCCCTGCGCATCTTTGCCGATCATGTCGCGCCAGCTGGCGTGCCCGGTTATGCTGGCCAGGGCCTGGCTGCAAAACCGGAACCGGGAATCCGCATCCTTGAAATAGATGAAATCGGAGGTGTTATCGAGGAAGCTGACGAAGTCCCGGTTCAGGCTGCTCAATTCCTCGGTCCGCTCGGCTACCCGCAACTCGAGGGTCTCGTTGAATTCCCGGATCTCACGGAAACGTGCCGTCAGCGAACCGGTCATCTCCTTGAAGTTCTTCACCAGGTCGTGCAGTTCCAGTACGGGACTATCCGGGAGGATTACCTGCTGCCCACGCGCCAGCCGGGCAGGGAGGTCGCTGGTGAGGCCGCGCAGCTGCAGGATTGAGGCATGAATCCGGCGGCTCAGAATCTCGGCGACGGCCAAGGCGCAAAGGAAGATCACGAAAAGCAGGCCCAGTTTGTCGGCATAGCGGTCATAAAGCGTCTTTTGGAACGGCTCGACCGGCTGCTCCAGGACCAGGTCCCATTCCGCGAAGGTGCCGACGCTGGACTTCTTGACATAGCGCGACTGCCTCCAGAGCTCCCCGGTAGGGGTGCCGGCAGGCAGGGCCGGCAGCCACTGTTCGATGCCGTCGTCAAAATGCCTCGACATCCCCTTGCCGCGCACCAGCGGAGTCATCGACTGCTGGTCCTTCTGGTTGGTTAGTATGATCTTGCCGTTGCCGTCCACCAGGGTGTACAGCATGCCCCCGGCATTTTCGTCGAGGATGCCGCGCACCCGGTCCAGGTTCAAAACCTCGGCGATGTAGCCGGCGTACTCCCCCTGCACCAGCACCGGCGCGAGCATCAGTGCCCGCGGCTGCAGGGGGTCGATCTTCCCCAAGACCATTTCTGAGAGCATCGGCTTCAGCTTGCGCCTGAGCGCGGGGAGAAACGGCCGGTCGGCGAAACTTTTGCCGAGGTTGCTACCCCCCGATTCGTCGCTCAGGGGCGCATGGGCGATGACCACGGCATCCTTGTCGTGCAGCCCGATGCGCATCAGGTACAGATCGGAGGCCCGCGCCTGCTCCAGGCGCGCCTGCATCTGCTGCGGCGGCAGCGTGGCAGCCAGTTCGGCAAGGCTTACGCTGATGACCCTTCTGGCGTTAAGCCAATGCTCGAGGTTACTTGATACGCGGCGGCTGTCGCGCAGCAGTGAGGAGCGGATACTACGGTCCGTTTCGGCAAAATCACTCCTGCTGCTGACTGCCAGCAGGATGAGGGCCGGAAACAACACGAATACCGCCATCAGGTTGTAGAGAATCTCGCGGAAGGAAATCTTCAGGTTTCGTGAACTTAGGGAGTGTCCGGTAAAGAGCAGGCGCGCGATCAAAGCATTGGTGATGCCGTTCAAGGCCTGCTTCACCATGGTTATGTTGACATGGCTGATCGGGAAGCCCATGACCTGATGATAGAAGAGGAACAGCAGCGGCATGCCGAGGCAAAGCCAAAAGAGGGTGTCGGCCAGCACCATTCCCATCTTGCGCCGGATAACGAGCCACCCGACGAAGGCGACCTCGGCGGTCATGATAACCATGCCGTAGGGGTGATTCCAGAGGAACCAGGTGTAACTGCTGATGACCAGAGCCGCCACCAGGCCGCGGCGCAGCCCCAAAAACTGCAGCGCCAGCAACGCAAAGATGCTGCCGAAGAGAAAGTCCAAATTAAAGAATATGGGAAATCGGAAGTAAATGCCGGCGAGACCGCCGAGAATCAGGGCGAGAAGCAGGGGAAGGGAGTGGGTACTTTCAGCGGAACCTTCTGAGGCCAAGGGTAACTCCAAACGGGGTCAGAAGTGAGCAAGCTTTTGTTAGTTTCGGTGTTACGTGCTCATAGCTATATCTCGTTACGTTATAAAAGTCAACACGATACACCGGTATTATCGGTAGCATCGGGAAAGAGAAAACCTATGCTTTAGTCGGGTTTTGACTGGTCGAGTGATTTGAATTGGTGAATGTCAGTGGGCCTCCCGCACGCCTCCCTGCTAAAGTATCCTCGCTCAATTCTTACGGTTTTGCCAATGTGCCGGCGATCATCATTGCTTTTGGGTGTTGTGCAAATGCCTGCACAGGCTACAATCGAAAAGACCGCTGAGTTCAACCGATGGAGGAAAACCGTGAAAATATTGCCCGTTGTTGAGGTGTTTTTCGATTATATCTGACCCTGGTGCTATCTCGGTACCGTGCGTACCGACCGGTTGCAAATGGAGCAGGGTGTGGAACTGCGCTGGAGGGTCTTTCCCCTCCATCCGGAAACGCCGCAAGAAGGAACCGAACTCTCGCGACTGTTGGGAGTCCGCCCGGATCAGGTCGCGGCCATGCAGGCGAGGCTGCTCCAGGTGGCAGCCGCGGAGGGGTTGCCGTTGGCCGGGCGTACTCGCACCTACAATAGCAGGGGCGCCCAGGAACTGGGGAAATGGGCGGAGGTTCAGGGGAAAGGCGACCCTTGGCGGCGTGCGGTCTACCGTGCCTTCTTTGTGGAAGGGCGCAACATCGCCCTTGGAAACGTACTGGAGGAGATCGCTGCAGCGGTGGGGCTCTCTTCTTTGGAGGCGCGGGAGATTCTGGTAGCGGGCAGCTACCGAGCGGCTGTAGAGGCTGACTGGCAACGGGCCGAGGAATTGGGCGTAACTGCCGTCCCGACCCATCTTTGTGCCGGAAAGCGCCTCGTCGGGTTCAGCGGCTACGAGGAATTCCTGCGCCTGATCGGGAAGGGATGAGTACGACACGTTGCGGTTGCATGGCGCTGGTACTATCGATACACTTTTTTTTGCAGGGACTCTCTCGCAGGAGATAAAATCTCTTTCCACTCTGCCTGTGGACAAACCCCCTGTGACTGTGGAACCGTTTTGAGATTGTCGCAAAACTTCCGGTACTTCCGCGCCTTGCATAATTAATGAGCAGGTTTTGCAACTGCCCGAATATATGCCGTCAATAATATTTTCTGAGGAGCATACTAACCGCGAGGAAATCTCTTTCCACTCTGCCTGTGGACAAACTATCTCTGACTGTGGAACCGTTTCCAGATTGTCACACAACTTCCGTTACTTGCGCGGCTTGCCTAATTAATGAGCAGCCCCGGTAACTGTCCGAAGTTCCGTGTCAATACTTATCTGGTAGCGCACCCAGAGCGGCCTGGGGTCCTTCATGAGTCATCGGAGCCTGCCAGTCCCCTCTCCCACCTGCCTTTAGGCTCTGCTCACCGGGTTTTATTTTATCCTCGAAACCCATGATGTTCTTGATCTGATCGGTATTGCTCTTTGAAGTGAGAAGCTCCAGCAAAAGGGATGCTACATCTATTGCCGTGGATGGGTTCCAGCAGGTAATGATGTTGTCGTCGACGACTACCGGCAGGTTGATGACATTGACACCGTAGCTCCTGAGTGTCTCCTGTCGTGCGGCCTTTTTGTTGTAGGTCGTACCCCTTTTGCCGCTCAGAATCCCGCTCTTCCCGACAGTCAGAGCCGCGACGCAGACCGATGCTATTATTTTCCCCTGGCTCTTAAATCCCCTGATCAGCTGCAGAAACCTTTCGTCATAAGCATCCCGGTAAAAGTCAAACTCTGCGAAACCTCCGGGTATGGCAAGTGCGTCGAAATCTGCAACGTCTATTTCATCCAGTAGATAATCAACGACCATTCTTTGGTCGAAGCTGCTCTTCACCTCTTTCTTGAACCCGCAGCTGTACAGCTTGGTCGATTGATCGCCGTCGACCAGGTTCCAGCCGATTACGTCAATGAAAACTGCGGCTTCATAGGTTTCGAAACCGTCTGCTAAAAAAAGAAGAACCTTTTTCACCGGTACCTCCAGGCCTATTTTATGATTTGCAACTATCGGCGCCTTGCGGTAAAATCTTACTTAATTCTTACAAGCGAGCGTGCCCATGGACCTAGTTAAATTATCGAGTAAAGGCCAGTTTATTCTTCCTAAAGCCCTACGTGACCGGCATAACTGGGAAGCTGGTACCGAATTTGTCATCATTGACAGAGGGACGGAGCTTATCATCAAACCGGCTAAGTTTTTTCCCGTCACAGAGCTAGAGTCTCCCGATGCCCCCTCGGTTTATTGTGGCAAGCCGCTAGCCCTGGAGGATATGGAGCGAGCAGTTCTCTCCGAGGCGGGAAAACATCGATGATCGGTGTTGATACCAACGTCCTGGTGTGCTATCTGGTCAAGGACGATATTGACCAAACTGTCCTGGCCACCAACTTTTTAGCTAACAATCGATGCTTCGTACTGAAGTCCGTCCTTCTGGAACTGGTGTGGGTGTTATCGTCGCCGGCTGGTTACCGTCTCTCCCGGGAAACCGTACATGAACGACTGCTCCACCTTCTCGGCCTTTCCTGCATCGAGGCTGAAGATGCCAGTACCGTAGGTCAGGCTCTCGCGTGGTACGCCGAAGGGATGGACTTTGCTGATGCACTGCATCTGGCCGGTTGCGGCGAACTTGCGGGCCTGGCGACCTTTGACAGGAAATTCGCATCCACTGCACAAAAGATTGACGCGCTACCCGCGATAACCCTGCTCCGTTAAAAATATTCCAGTCTCCGGCAATTCCCTTAAGTCAAAAGTCCAAGGACTTTGCTGCCTGATACTGGATGAACTAGTACCTGGTCCAGCTTAAAATGACGATACCAAGCATGCCTTTCGCGAATCGTAGGAAACAATTAATAGCGACAGATTAGGCTGGACAGGGTACTAGTAGCTTCCCCGCAGACTTCCTCATAGCCGTTTTGAAATGTTGTGTCAACTGGTCTTTGTACTCCCATTCAGATTTGATCTGTGATAGGTTTAATCTGCATCTGCCAAGAACGCCTTTATCAGTTCTCAGGTAAACGGGGATCTTGCCATCACGGCAGGCTTGCCGATTTATTGTGCATGCTGCCTGTGAAAGAGCACGCTCATGTGCCCGCTCTAGCTGCCCGCAGTTGCCCGCCCGGGGGGAAGGCTCGGTACCCGGAAACAAAGCCGCGCATTATCGCGCCGTTGGCCGGGACCTCCGCTTCGGGCGGCCCGTGGGTGCTGACACCGGTTCCCGTTCCGCTCAAATGACAGCTTGGCGGCACTCTTGCATGCGGGTAGGGACTAACTTCCCGCATCCCGTACTGGCGGCGCTTCCCGGCGTCAGGCCGAAAAAAGAGTATGCCTGATGCCGGGAATCCTCAAATTGCAGCCTACCTGTCATATCATGCACAAAGGAGTGATTTATGTACAATCCCGGCATGCAGGGGAGCAAACCCCGCACCCCTTACCACGAGTTCTACGCCGACGATTTTACTCCCCGCGACCACTACCGCCTGCTCTGGGACCACATACGCGCCACCGGCAACAATGCCCTGGAGGCCAAGGCTCACGAATCTCAACTGGCGCTGCAGGCCGAGGGGGTCACCTTCACGGTGTACGGCGAAAGCGAGGAGGGGATCGAGCGCATCTGGCCCTTCGACCTGATCCCGCGCATCATCACCGCCCTGGAATGGACCAAGATCGAGGCCGGCCTGAAGCAGCGGGTCAAGGCGCTGAACCTCTTTCTGGGCGACCTGTACGGCGACCAGCGCATCATCAAGGACGGCGTCATCCCGCCGGAGCTGATCTACCAGGGACGCGACTTCCGGCGCGAGATCGTCGGCATCGTGCCCCCCATGGGGATTTACACCCACATAAGCGGCATCGACATCATCCGCGACGAGCAGGGGGAGTTCCTGATCCTGGAGGACAACCTGCGCACCCCGTCGGGCGTTTCCTACATGATCGAGAACCGGGTCATCGAGCGCCGCATCATGCCTGAATTCTTCAATAAATACCGGGTGCGCCGCGTCGAGCACTACCCCTCAAAGCTTCTGTCGGCACTGCGCTCGCTCTCGCCGCGCGGCAAGGACAACGCCGAGATCGTGGTGCTGACCCCGGGGATCTACAACTCGGCCTACTTCGAGCACACCTTTCTCGCCAAGGAGATGGGGGTGGAACTGGCCGAGGGGCGCGACATGGTGACGATCAACGACATCGTTTACCTGAAGACGACCACCGGCCTGCACCGGGTGGACGTCATCTACCGCCGTATCGACGACGACTTCCTGGATCCCCTTGTGTTCCGCTCCGACTCCTCGCTCGGCATAGCCGGGGTCATCAACGCCTGGCGGGCCGGCAACGTCGCCATCGTCAACGCGCCGGGAAGCGGCATCGCGGACGACAAGGCCGTCTACCCGTACGTCCCGGACATCATCCGTTACTACCTGGCGGAAGAGCCGATCCTGAAGAACGTCCCCACCTTCCAGATGACCGACGAGAAGGACCGCGAGTACGTCTTTGACAACATGGAGCGCATGGTCATCAAGGCGGTCAGCGAGTCGGGCGGCTACGGCATGCTCATGGGGCCTTCCTCGACCCCCGCGCTCAGGAAGGAGTTCGTCGACCTGGTGAACGAAAACCCCCGCAACTACATAGCCCAGCCGGTGGTCTACCTGTCGCGCCACGTCTGCTACATGGATGGCGAACTGGAGGCGCGCCACCTGGACCTGCGCCCCTTCGTGATCTACGGCGAGGATATCGAGGTGGTGCCGGGCGGCCTCACCCGGGTGGCTCTGCGGAAGGGCTCCCTCGTGGTGAACTCGTCCCAGGGGGGCGGCAGCAAGGACACCTGGGTGCTCGCCGAGTGATGCGGCGCCGGGGGCGGACCGCAGCTTCGCCCCTGCGCAGAGATGCTATTTAGGTAGGGTTGCATCTGGTATGCACCCTGGCTCCCAACGGCGGCTTGAGCCGCTTGCACGGGGTTAACCTCAAAGAAAGGACAAACCATGCTCAGCAGACTAGCCGATTCAATGTACTGGATGGCCCGCTACCTGGAACGCGCCGGGGAAACCTCCCGCCTGATGGAAATCAACCTGCTCTATCTCATCGAGGCCGAGGAGGACATGAGCGAGGACGACAAGTGGCGCCCGATCCTGCAGATCACCTCGACCGAGTCGCTCTACGAGGAGCATTACGGCATGGGCGGGGTGACGACGCCGCGGGTGCTGCAGTTCATCAGTTCCGGCCGCTCCAACCCGAGCTCCATCCGCACCTGCCTGCGGCTCTTCCGCGAGAATGCCCGGGTGGCCCGGGACCGGATCTCCAAGGAGATGTGGGAAGCGGTCAACGAGATCTGGATGGTGTTCGACGACCGCCTCAAGGGGCCGCTCACCTCGGAGCGCGCCAGCGTCATGTTCGTGGAGCTCAGGAACCAGGTGGCCCGCTTCAACGGGCTGGTCTCCTCCACCATGATGCGCGGCGAAGCCTATGCCTTTTACCAGCTGGGCGGCTGCCTGGAGCGCGCCGACATGACCTCCCGTATCCTGGACGTCAAGTACCACATCATCCTCCCCGACCTCTCCATGGTCGGCTCGGCGCTCGACTACTACCAGTGGGCGGCGCTCCTCAAGTCGCTGTCCGGTTTCGAGGCCTTCCGGCGCAGCTGCCATTCCGGGTTCATGCCGGCCGACGTGGCGGAGTTCGTGGTGCTGAACCGCGATTTCCCGCGCTCCATCGCCTTTTCGGTGGAACGTATGGGGGCGGCGCTGCAGATCATCGGGACGGCTGGCAAGGATGCCACCCAGGCGGCCTTCGACCAGTTCTCCAGCAACGTGACCGCCACTGCCAAGGATCTCTTCGCCGAGGGGCTGCATGAGTACCTGGAGCACCTTTTGGAAAGATCCGCCTCGTTCCACACGGCATTGGCCGAAGAGTTTTTCCAGTAAAGGGGAGCAGCATGCGCTATCTGATTGAACACGAGACCGTACTTGAATATCCGGGCGCAATTCGCGAGCACCACATTGAACTTCGACTGGCTCCCCGAATCGATGAATACCAGAAGGTGCTCTCCTGTGTCATCGAGACCGAGCCGGCGGCCGAACTTGCCAGCTACAGCGACTACTTTTACAACCGCGTCGATTATTTCTGCGTGATACCGCCCCATACCAGACTCCTGACCCGTCTGCGTGCCGAGGTCGAGACCACCCGGGAAAACCCCCTCGACTTCATCCCGGTGGCAGCCGGGGAGCAGCAGCAGTGGCTGCAGGCAGCGCTGCGGCGGCAACCCCGCATGAACGACTTCGTGCTGCACCGAAGCGCCCTGACCCCTCACGCCCTGAAGCTGGGGGACACTCTGTCCGGCAGCCTGCCCGCCTTCGACAAGAAGCGGACGGTCATGGACAGCCTGATGGAGCTGATGAACTGGATACCGAGCGTGCTGGCGTACCAAAGCGGCGTGACCGTCGTGCACGGCGACCTGGCCGCGGCCCTGCGCCAGGGGGCCGGCGTCTGTCAGGATTTCGCCCACCTCTTCATCACCGTCGCCCGTTCCTGGGGAATTCCGGCACGTTACGTGATGGGATATCTCGATTCCGGCATCGGCAGCGGCGGTGAGGAATTGGCCACTCACGCCTGGGCCGAGGCCCTGGTGCCCGGGGGCGGCTGGGTCGGCTTCGATACTACCAACATCCTTTTGGCCAATGACCGCTACATTGCAGTTTGCGTCGGGCGGGATTCCTACGACGCCGCCCCCCAGCGTGGGAGCTTCAAGGGGGATTCCGGCGGGGCCCAGCCCAGCGTGAAGGTAAGTGTGCTGGAACAGGACCCGGTGCAGCAACAGCAGCAGCACCTGGAGCAGCATTCCGAGCTGGAGCAGCAGTGCCAGCAAGGGCAGCAGGGGCAGCAACAGCAGCAGGGGCAGGTGAAAAAAACGGGGCCCAGGAAAAAGGCCTAAGCTTAGCTCCGCCTCCACCCTCGTTCCCACGCTCCTGCGTGGGAACGCATCAAGGGACGCTGCTGCGTCCCGCCGGCGCTGCCGAAGCGCCGTACTACCACTGACAGAAAGGACGACGATGTCCCAAATAGCAACTACCGCAACTGCAACATCTTCCGTGGAAACCTTTTTCACCATCGACATGCCGTACCGCGAGTCCATGGAGATCCGCCGCACGCGGTTCTCCGGCGGCGACGGTCCGCGGGCCGCAGTCGTTTCCGGCATCCACGGCGACGAACTGGAAGGACTTTACGTCTGCCACCGGTTGGCGGCCTGGCTGGAGGAACTGCTGCGCACCAACCCGCAGGCCCTCCTCGGCTCGGTGGAGCTGTACCCGGCGCTCAACACGCTGGGTCTCGACACCCTGACCCGCGGCCTGCCGGTCTTCGACACCGACCTGAACCGTGCCTTCCCGGGCTCCGCGGGTGGACCGCTCCCCGCCCGGCTGGCGGACGCCATCATGACGGCTCTGGCGGGATCCTGCCTCGTGGTCGACATCCACGCCAGCAACATCTATCTGCGCGAGATTCCGCAGGTGCGCATCAACCAGGAGTTCGAAGGGCTGCTGGTGCCGATTGCCCGCCGCATGAACCTGGATATGATCTGGCTCCACGGCGCCTCCACGGTGCTGGAGACCACCCTGGCCCACAGCCTCAACAGCCACGGCACCCCCTGCCTGGTCGCGGAGATGGGGGTCGGCATGCGCATCACCCCGGAATACTGCGACCAACTGGTGGCCGGCATCCTGAGCGCCTGGCAGGACCAGGGGGTGCTGGCTTCCGACCTGGAACTGCCGCCGGCCACCCACACGCCGTTCATAGCCGACGACAGCAACGTCCATTACTTAAACGCCCAGACCTCGGGGATGTTCGTGGCGGCCGCCTCGCACTGGACCAACGTGCACCGCGGGGAACTGCTGGGAAGTATCGTGTCGCCCTTTTCCGGCTCCGTGCTTTCCGAGGTGCGCTCCCCGGTGGACGGCATCCTCTTCACACTGCGCGAGTATCCGCTGGTCTACGAGGGATCACTGATGGCCCGGGTGATGGCGCGTAAAGGAGGCCGCTCATGATACGCAACCTTTTGTGCATGACCGCCCCGGTGCGCGACGGCTTCGATATCCCCTGCCACGAACTGGGGCCCACCTTCTCCCATCTTTCCGTCGCTCTGGTGGGCGGGCTGCACGGTGACGAGATCAACGGCATCTTCGTCCTTTCCCGCCTGGCGGACTTCCTGACTGGTGTAGAAGCGGGAAAGTATCCGGAATTGCGGCTGGTGAAGCGCGTGCTGATCATCCCGGCGGTGAACGTCCTGGGGGTGAACCAGCGCAGCCGCACCTGGCCCTTCGACAAATCCGACATCAACCGGATGTTCCCCGGCTCCGCCGGTGGCGAAACCACCCAGCGCATCGCCTATGCCGTGCTGGAGGCGACCAAACGGGCCGATTTCCGCATCGACATCCATACCGCAGGAGTTGATTTCGAAGAACTACCCCAGGTGCGCCTTTACGGCCCGAGCGAGGTCGAGCGCGAGACCGCGCGCTGGTTCGGCCTCTCGGCGGTCATGGAACGCTCCATGTCGCCGGTCTTTACCACTACGCTGAAACACTCCTGGAAGGTCTGGCCCGGTCAGAGTTTCCTGCTGCGGGTGGGGCAGGGCGGCACCGTGCAGCTCGACCATTGCCAGCGCGTGTTCCGCTCCCTGGTCTCCTTTCTCGGCAGGACAGGGGTACTGGAAGGGGTGCAGCTGGCAGCCGAGGACGAGGATACCTGCTTTTTCGACAAGGCAAGCGGTTACCGGGTCTTTGCCAAGAAGGCCGGCACCTTCGTCTCGGACCGCCAGGTGGGGCGCTGGGTGGGGGCCAACCAGGAGCTGGGCTATATCTACGACAGTTTTAACGGGAACGTCATCGAGAAGGTGCTCTCGCCGGTGGCGGGGCTTTTGACCGGCATCCGCCGGCATCCGTTGCTCTTCGAGGGCGATCTCATTCTGCGGGTCAACAAGAAAGGGTAGGGGAGCGTGGGAAGGTGGTACGTCGGGAGGGCGGGAGAGGGACTCACCTGAAAAGGATGTGCCCTGTCCTGGAACTCAACTCAGGTAAGCTCTCCCTCCCCTCCAAGGGAGGGAGGGGGGCACTGTCATTACGTTAAGGACTGGTCCCTGCCCGGGTAGAGACGCATTGCATGCGTCTCTCTGACCTGATCACGCTCAGACAAACCAGAAAGCGGCAGCGCTGAGACGCATGCAATGCGTCTCTACACTATGGGCCAGCCCTTCCCATTAAGTTGGGGCGCAGCCCAGAAGCGGGCACCCGCAAGGGGTGCCCCTACGAAAACGGGCAGTTGTAGGGACACCTCTTGCGGATATCCTTGCGATGTCCTCGTAACTTTACGGTAGTGAGGGCGGGGGTGGGGATGGGGAGGCTCAGCAGCTCTCAGTCTCGATTTTTTCCAGCAGTTCCAAGGCGGGCAGGTCATCGTAGAACTCAAACAGTTCCCTGATGTTGTTTATGTAGGAATGGATCAAAAATAGCTCGTCCAGGCAGCGGCCGCTTAGGTCCGGCTGGCCGACACGCGACAGCTTATCTTTGAATTTATCCCAAAAAGGGTTCCCCCGGTCCGGGTCGTCAATGTAGCGGCGCAACATGGTGACCAGTTCGCAGGAATTCTTGTCTCCCTCGATCCCGGCAAATGATACGTAGCGATCCGGTTTTATCTCTTCCTGCATCAGTGCCCCTCTCCATTATTCCCGCAGCGCCAGCGCTGGTTATTCCACCCGGTCCACCCTGAGCGCAAAGGTAAGTTCAAATCCCGCCAGGGCATGGTTTCCGTCCAGGGTCACCTCGGCCTCGTCGACTGCGATCACCCGCATGATCCTCGATTCCCCTCCCGAAAAGCCGATGCTCAATTTCTGGCCGATGGTTATCTCCTTCCCCGCTGGAAAGGCGCTCCTGGCGACCTTGATGATGTTTTCCTTGCGGCGGGGGCCGTACCCTTCCTCGGCTGAAAGCACGATGTTCCGGGTGTCCCCTTCCTGCATGCCGATGATGGCGCGCTCCAGGGCGGGGAATATCTGGTCGTCGCCGATGGTGACGCTCAGCGGTTCATGTTCCTTGGTGCTGTAGAATATCGTGCCGTCGTCCAGGGTGCCGATGTAGCTGATGGTGACCTTGCTGCCGACTTGTACCTGAGCCATGTGAGCCTCTCCTTTTAGTAATCTCTTAATCCGGCGGGCAGCCGCATGCCCCACAGGAACAGACTCTCAGACCGCACTCGCGGCAGCCGGTATTGACCGGATCGCGCCCGTCAACTGTCTCTTTGCAGGAAGGGCAGTCATAGCGGTAAAAAGCGAAGCCGCAGTTGCGGCAAACGAGCATGTGAGGGTCCCCCTCCTTGGGGTCGATATGCGTTGAACCGCAGATAAGACAGACCGATGCCATCTCCGGTTTTTTCCTGATGCCGTCGCGGTGCCTTCGGTAGTGGTCGAAGAGGCTTTTTGCCGTCTCGCGGTCAAGCGTTTCCATTCATGATCTCCCGTGGTTCAGCGCGAGGGGGACGGCCAGTCAGTGGCATTCACGGGCAAACCTTCGGAGCATCGCTTGCGGCTGGCTGTGAGCAGGTCTGGAATTCAGCGCTCCTCGCAATGGCTTCCTCGGGGGCGTCCAAACCGACCCAGGCATGGACCTTGGCGGGATCGAAGCCGCACAACCGCGCCCCGCCCGACTCCATCAGGGGACGGCGTATCAGCAGGTGATCGGAGAGCATCAGCTCCAAAGCGGAGGAGGAGTCGTAGAGTGCCGGATCGATCTCCCCTGCTTTCACCCTCGGCGAGTTTGGGTTGAACCAGGCCGGCACCGGCAGAGCGCCAAAGTAGGAAGTCAGTTCTTCCGGCGTCCAGGGGTGGGCCAAAAGGTCGCAAACCTCAACCTGGTGTCCCGCTTTTTGCAGGGTCTCGACCTGCTTTGCCGAGGTGAGACAACCAAGCTTCGTGTAATAGGTGATAAGCGCCATAGCAGCCTGCCCTCCGGGGACCATAGTTTCCTTATCTGGTTACATGGTCCATGCCAACTGCGTCCCGATAATAATATTTAGGTATATTAGTTAGTTATGTCGGTCGACGGGGCGGGGCTGCCAGGGCACTGCCGCAAAGTTGTGCAGATGGGTGGAGGTTGCCTTGGGAGGAGTCACCCCGTTAGGTCAGGGGGTGCTCTTTTGAGGGACGCTGAAGATCGGGATCTTATGCGGAAAACTGAAGAGGGTGAGCCAACGCGTCTCTCCCCCTTCAAGGGGGGAGGACAGGTGCGGGATGGGGGAGGGTGGGCTCGTGTGTTGACTCAGTGCACCCGTTCGCTCTGGCTGCGGGCGACCAGGTAGTAGACTATGCCCAAAATCAGCAGGGTCCCGGCCAGAAAGGCCTGTGTTTCCAAGGCATCATGGCGCAGGGTCGAAATCAGTATCTCCCGGATCAGCGCGACGATGATGACGCCGATGAAGATGAGAATGTTGAACTTGCCACCTTTGAGGGTCTTGATCTCGTTGTCCATCAACTCGATCATCATCCAGAGTATCAGTAGCGAGCCGAGCGCCGAGAGTATCCCCTTTTCGAAATCACCCTGGAAGATATGGAACAGGTCATAAAAAAACAGGGCCACGACCGACAGTGAGACGCCGGTAAGTGCCAAAACCAGGACCAGGTTGAGTCCGTAGGTGAAGCGCTCTGCTGCCTGGATCAGTTTCGACTCCAAACGGTGCGAGACAAACACCTTGCGCAGCTCCTCCTCCTGGTATGAGGTGCTCATGATGTCGAGGTTGATGTCGAGGATCTTCTCCACTGCGATCCGGTATTTCCGCCGCTCCTCGATCTTGGGATAGGTGGCCTGCAAAAGCTCGATAAGAAAACGCCGCACCACGTTCATGGCGGCATTGACATAGTGCGCGTTCACGCCGATGCGGACGTGGGCCTGGCCTATGTGCTGCAAGGTGAGCAGGTAATGGTTGTCATATCTGCCGGAGAAAAGGGAAAGGACCCAGTCCGAGTGCGTTTTCTTGAGTTTCTGGAGCATCTGCTCTTCGCGCAGGAACTTGGCGGTCTCCGGAATCTTCAGCAGATAGTCATAAAACTCGTTCACCAAGGTGTCGCAGTTTTCCTGCGCCAGCGGAAGCAGGTCTTTAAGTAGTGCTTCATCGGTATCGGTGAAAAAATAGTGGCTTTTTACTTCCTGCATAGTCAACATCTGGTTCCCCCTGGTAGCAATAACTTTTTAACAGATACTCAAAGGCCCTGAGAACCCACTCGTGTATGCGCAGTCGCCAACAACACCTGCTAACTAAAGTAACTTTCACCAAGCGCGCATCCTAACATAGTACTGAACCAAATTGGTTTTTTTTAGGCAGAAATAGTCAGGTGTACCCCTTCCGGTACTCTCAGAAAAGACAATGTAGGGTCGTTCGCCGGTCCTTACCAGGAGTGGTTTGAGTACCATGGTCATCCTTTGCGTTACATGGTGTGTGCCAATTTAAAGCAGTAATTAATAGATCAAAAAACCGCCTGGTTATCTGGCATGAGTCCCTGGAGGCACTGAAGCGTGCTTTAAACTTGTGCAGATAATAAGAGGGTGCCCTGGAACTAGTCAGATAGGGCACAGGATCAAATTGTAAACCAGATTTAATAACATTAAAATTAGAGAGGCATTTGTAAGATAAATCCTGTCAAGTTTTTGCAAGGTATGCCGATATTCTACGAGCATGGTGACGACTGTCTGGCGCCACCGGTCAGGATAGGGAGACGCCACGGCCAGCAAGCCGGCCGGCAGGGGCTGTATCAGCAGAAAACTGCCGACGCTGGGCGCCGGGGCACCCCTCTTGAGATCGATCAGCAAGTGTACCTGGATGGATACTACGGTGGAAGGAAGGCTATGACACGGTTGACCCAGAGCCTGAAAACCAAACTGAGCTGCGGATTCCGCCTGGGTGCCGCGGCGCTGACTGCGCTGCTGGAGGCCCCATTGCAGCGTTTTGCCCGCCGTGTGCTGCGCTGCACCGGTCTCGGCAGCGGGGACGATCGGCAGCTGATCCGCAAGATGCAGCTCGCGGTGCAGCAGAGCCCGGTGTCGATCGTCATCACCGATCGCGCGGGATGCATCGAATACGTGAACCCGAAGTTCACTCAGTTGACCGGTTATTCCAGCGCCGAGGCGGTGGGCCAGAACTCGCGCATCCTAAAAACCGGCGAAACACCTGCGGAACTCTACCGACAGCTTTGGGAAAGGATCAGTACCGGGAGCGAATGGCACGGCGAAATCCTCAACAAGAAAAAGAGCGGGGAGTTTTTTTGGGAATCGGTCCGCATCTCCGCGATAACCAACTCCGCGGGTGCTATAACGCACTACCTGGCGGTGAAGGAAGACATCACCGCTCGCAAGGCGCTGGAACAGGAACTGCGGAGCGCGCGGGACGCGGCCGAAGCCGGCAACCGCCTGAAAAGCGAGTTCCTGGCTCTCATGAGCCACGAGATCCGGACTCCGATGAACGGCATCATCGGGATGGCGGAACTGCTGAGGGACACCCCTCTCAGCGGGGAACAGAGCGAATACGCCGGGGCGCTGCTCGACTCGGCGGAGTCGCTTGTGGGAGTCATCAACGACGTCCTCGACTTCTCCCGGCTCGAAGAACGCAAGCTGCAGCTGGAAAGCGTCCCCTTCGGGCTGCGTGCCAGTCTGGAAAACATCCTGGGCACCCTTGCCGCCCGGGCGATTGCAAAGGGTCTCGCGCTCGACTTCAGGATTCCCCCCGAGGTCCCCGACAACCTGGTGGGGGACCCGGGGCGCCTGGTACAGGTCGTCGTCAACCTGGTGTCGAACGCCGTCAAGTTCACTGAGCACGGGGAGGTGGTGCTCTCCGTGACGCTGGAGCGCAAAGGCGAGGCCGAGGCGAGCCTGCATTTCGTCGTTTCCGACACCGGTATCGGCATCTGCGTCGAGAAGCAGAGGAGGGTTTTCGACCCCTTTTCCCAGGCCGATGCTTCCTCGACCCACCGCTACGGTGGAGCTGGGCTCGGGCTCACCATCTCGGCACGTCTGGTGGAGATGATGGGTGGCGCCCTTCGGGTGGAGAGCGCGCCGGAGCGGGGCAGCTCCTTTCACTTTACCCTCTGCCTCGGCCTGCAGCAGGGGGGCGCCGTGCACGGGGCGGCGGGGGAGCGAGAGCAGCTTCCCGGTCCCGGAGCCCTGGTGCGGCAGGGAGGCGCCGGCGCGGAGCTGTTCAACCTGAAGGAGACCCTGGCCCGGATGGATGGGGACTGGGAACTTTTTCGCGAGGTTAACGAGATCTTTGCCGTCGATTCCCGCACCATGGTGGCAGCGATTCATGATGCCATCGCCGCCAGGGATGGCCGCGGGCTCAACCGCGCCGCCCATACCCTCAAAGGGGCGCTGGGCAATTTCTCCGCCCGGTCCGCGATGGAACTGACCCTGCAGCTGGAGGGACTCGGGAGAAGCGGTGAATTCACCGGGGCGTGGGAACGGTACGCGGCCCTGGAAACGGAGTTGGAGCGTCTCAGGGAGGCGCTGGAAAGCTGCACGGGAGGAATGGGAGCATGAGGATACTGATAGCAGAGGATGACCGGGTTTCGCGCCGGCTCCTCGAGGTTCAGCTAGGAAAGTGGGGCTACCATGTCGTGGCGGCCCGTGACGGCATAGAGGCCTGGCAGATTCTCAGTTCGGACGCCGCACCGCGCATCGCCATCCTGGACTGGATGATGCCCGGCCTGGACGGCACCGAACTCTGCCGCCGGGTAAGGACGCAGGGTAAGGAGCCCTACACCTACCTGATTCTTTTGACGGCACTAAGCGGCGAGGATAACCTTTGTGCCGGGATGGATGCCGGTGCCGACGACTACCTCACCAAGCCGCTCAGGTTGAATGAACTCCGGGTGCGGCTGCGCGCCGGCCGGCGGATCGTCGATCTGCAGGATGAGCTGATTGCGGCCCGCGAGGCGCTCCGGATCAAGGCCGCCCACGACCCCCTCACCGGCCTTTGGAATCACGAGGAGATCATCGACAACCTGCAGCGCGAGCTGGTCCGGGTCAATCGGGGCGGGAAGCCCGTCGGGGCGATCATGGCCGACATCGACCACTTCAAGCAGGTGAACGACCGCTATGGGCATATGACCGGCGATGCAGTTTTGCGCGCCGTTGCCAACAAGATGCTGCAGCGCATGCGCCCTTACGATGCGGTCGGCCGCTATGGCGGTGAGGAGTTCATGATCGTGCTGCCGGGGTGCGATGGCGAAAACGCGGCGGCACTGGCTGACAGACTCCGCCTGAGCATCTGCTCCGCCCCGATACAGACGCCGGAGGGGGATATCCCGATCACCATCAGTCTTGGCGTGGTGGTCTGCACCGGAGGGGAATCCGATGCCGGCGTCCTGGTCCATGCCGCGGACCGGGCCCTCTACCGGGCTAAAGAAAAAGGGCGCAACCGCGTGGAGGTCGCACAGCTGGATACGGTCCTCAGTAACTGACGCCGGGAAAAAGCCCCGTTTCGGACCCGCTTTAAGGCACCTTTCCCAGGTGAATCCTGGTGATGTAGTCCAGCAGCCCGAAAATGTTGAGCAGCCACAAAACCACGGCAATGACCACCACCGCATTCAGAATCGACTTTATTGATCCCGCCATCGGGATGTACCGATTGATGAGCCCCAGCAACACACCGACGACGATCAGGACCAGTACTACATGAATTAATGGCATAAACGATGACACCCCCGATGTTTTTCCCCTGAAAAAAACTCCTAACTTTTCCGCTCACCCTTCAGTCACCTTTGCGCTTACTCCCCTCTCCCGGAGGGCGAGGGGGAGCTTTAAAAATGCCAGTGAAGCGTCAAAATCCAACAGTGCTCCTGCAGTGCTATATCAGTGCAAAGTGGCCGGGCCCTCCCACGCTTAAATGAAACTGCAGGCGCGCAGGCTGCTTCACCAGGCAAAACAGTCGCAGTCGAGCCGTGGGAAACCTGGCCGTCCACGCTGCGCGAGCCGGCGGCGGCTGAGCTGCCAGCACCCGGCGTGCGGCGCCGCGGACGCACGCGCCCCCGAAACCCTCCGCCTCGCCGAAGCCCGGTGATAGCCGCCATAAACCCCAACCGGCGACCAGTCGGGACTGACCGGCAGCGGTGGCGGTGCCAGGTTGCCGAAGTCTCCGGTCCCATACACGACCTTGCCATCGACCAGGGTGAGGACCGACTCGATCCCCTTGATCTCCTGCTCCGGCACGGTGAGGTAGTCGGCGGAGAGTACCGCGATATCGGCCAGCTGACCCGGGACCAGCAGCCCCTTTTTCCCTTCCTCGCCTGAGAACCAACTGCTCCCCGCCGTGTAGAGACGCAGTGCTGTCAGCCGGTCCAGCCGGTTGGCCTCGGGGTAGAGCTGCATGCCGCCGACCGTCCGTCCCGCGACCAGCCAGTACAGGGACACCCAGGGGTTGTAGCTTGCCACCCGGGTGGCGTCGGTGCCGGCACCCACCGGGATCCCCAGCTCCAGCATCCGTTTGACGGGGGGAGCCTGCCTGGCTGCCTCGGTCCCGTAGCGCTCCCGGAAGTATTCACCCTGGAAGGCCATGCGGTCCTGGATGGCGATGCCGCCACCGAGGGCTCGCACCCGTTCCAGGTTCTGCGGGGTGATGGTTTCGGCGTGATCGAAGAACCAGCGCAGCCCCTGGAAGGGGATGTCGCGGTCCACCTCCTCGAAAACGTCGAGAAAGCGCGAGATCGACTCGTTATAGGTGGCGTGGATGCGAAAAGGCCAGCGCTCGCGCGCTAGAAGCCGGACCACCTGCACCAGTTCCTGCTCCATAAGAGGCGGCAGGTCGGGGCGCGGTTCCAGGAAGTCCTCGAAGTCGGCGGCGGAGAAGACCAGCATTTCGCCGGCGCCGTTCAGCCGGTAGAAATCGTCCCCCTTTCCGGGGGTGAGGGTTTGGACCCAGCGGGCAAAGTCCTCTTTTTCCCCCTTCGGATGCTGGGTGAAGAGGTTGTAGGCAATGCGCAGGGTAAGCTCGCCACCGGCCGCCAACTGCTCGATAACCCGATAATCCGTGGGATAGTTTTGAAAGCCTCCGCCGGCGTCGATGACACTGGTGAGTCCCAGACGGTTCAACTCCCGCATGAACTGGCGCGTGGAGTTTACCTGGTCCTCAAAGGGAAGCTTCGGCCCCAGGGCAAGGCTCGCGTACAGCAGCATCGCGTTGGGCCTGGCTATCAGGAGTCCGGTCGGGTTCCCGGACTTGTCGCGCTGGATCTCGCCGCCGGGCGGATCGGGGGTCTCCCGGGTATAACCGAGTGCGCGCAGCGCCGCCTGGTTGACGATGGCCCGGTCGTAGAGATGCAGCAGGAACACCGGGGTGTCCGGCGCCGCCTGGTTGATTTCCGCCAGGCTCGGCAGGCGCTTTTCGGCGAACTGAAACTCGTTCCAGCCGCCGATCACCCGCACCCACTGGGGAGGCGGCGTGCGGCGCGCCTGGTCACGCAGCATGGCGAGCGCCTCCGCAAGCGAGGGGACCCCGTCCCAGCGCAGTTCCATGTTGAAGTTGAGGCCGCCGCGGATCAGGTGCAGGTGGGAATCGTTGAGACCGGGAATGGCCCGTCGGCCTTGGAGGTCGATCTTGCGGGTCGCGCCAGATGCGCTCTCTAGCAGTCCCTCTCCCCCCAGTGCGGTTATCTTCCCATCGGCTACCGCAAGGGCGGAAACCTGGGGCTGCTTTCCATCAAGAGTCGTTATGGCTCCGTTATGCAGAATCAGTTCGGGTGCCTTCATAGAGCTACCTCCGGGTGCCTTGCTGTTTCTTTTATGATAAATCTTTTTTAATTTTAGTGCAATGTAACGGCGTCCCTGACAGGGGTGGTTGAACCGGCCAGGTGACCCTGTGGAGCAGGGGGGGAGGGCTCGCGACAGCGCGACAGGGGGGTAGTTCGGAGCGTACCATTTGCAGGAACTCTCCCTCCCCTTCAAGGGGAGGGTAGGGGGCACTGCCGTTAAGTTAAGGAATGGCCGGTGGAGGAGCGGCGCCTTGTCCCCCCTATGAAATAGGGGGGAAGCCGAACGTAGAGAGGCAGGGGGGGGATTTG
>Ga0209123_1000424_pt1 | contig 56444 bp, 51 predicted proteins | sample BarGraIncu00431A_FD_184500 | JGI IMG/M metagenome (GOLD analysis project Ga0209123, IMG submission 184500) | Arctic peat soil microbial communities from Barrow, Alaska, USA - Barrow Graham LP Incubations 004-31A (SPAdes) (version 2) | ecosystem: Environmental > Terrestrial > Soil > Wetlands >... | reverse complement strand
GGAAGCCGCCAACACACGAGCCCATGCCGGAAGCTGTATGGATTAATCCACCCAAGCTGGCGACGAGCTAAAAAGAGCTACACTAAATTCGAATGGTAGGTGTCTCAAAGTCATTGACACATTCCGCAGGTCTTTATTCTTGAATAATTTGCAGTACTCTCGATGGATCTAACCAAAGGCACATGTGTGGAGGGCTTATACTATGGCACGTCCCTTACGCATAGAATTTCCCGGCGCAATTTACCACGTCACTTCACGTGGCAATGAGCGAAAAGAAGTGTTCCTGGATGATAGAGACCGGATGATTTTTCTGGACACCCTATCAAGGTGCTGCAATCTTTTCAATTGGCTGTGCCACGCATACTGCCTCATGGGAAATCACTACCACGTTATCATCGAAACGATTGACGGGAATTTAAGCAAAGGAATGCGACACCTTAACGGTGTATATACCCAGAAATTCAACTGGAACCACAATAGGGTGGGCCATATATTCCAAGGTAGGTTCAAGGCGATATTGATAGAGAGGGAAACGCACCTTTTACAGGCCTGCCGATATGTAGTTCTTAACCCGGTGCGTGCAAAAATAACTGACAAACCCGACGGGTGGCATTGGAGCAGTTACCGAGGTACAGCAGGCCTTGCAACGCCGATTGCTTTGCTGACGACCGACTGGATACTGCAACAATTTGGAGAGAAACCAACGGTTGCCCAGCGAAGGTATCGGGAATTTGTGAAAGATGGGATAGGTGAAACCTCGATCTGGGAGGACGTAAAATCCCAAATCCTTCTTGGGGATGATGGTTTCGTGGAAGAGTTCAGCGACGTAGCAAAAGGAATCGAAGAACTGAGTGAGATCCCGAAAAGCCAAAGATTCTTACATCGCCCCGCGCTCATGCATCTTTTTCCAAACGAGGCAAGTCAAGATAAGGAATTGCGTAACCAACTTGTCGTTGAAGCAGTTGAAGTTCACGGTTACGATCAGAAAGCAGTTGCTGATCACCTGCGAATACACTATTCAACGGTGAGTCGTATCCTGACAAGAAACAACGAGAAAGTTTAAGAATAAAGACCTGACCCCCAAGCGGGACCCCCAGAGGACAAATTTGAAAATACAAGCTAAGACGATCCTACTTCTTTTCCTCTTTGCTGTCCTCGCCGCGAGGTTTTACCCCACGGTCGTGGGCTACTTGGCGACGATTTTCATTCCATTAGCTTCTAAATTGCCACGGACCCGAATGATCATGGGACTCTGGCTTTCAGCAGGCGGCGCCGGTGGTGCCGCTATCTGCGCATTTCTGCTGGCATGGCCCCTGGGATACTTCACCAAAGAAAAGCCGATCATTGTCGGTGCAGCTTTTGGATTAATTACCACAGTATTTCCGTTGGTGGCATTCATTTTAATGAATATGGAAGGTAGATTTAATGGATTTGTCACTTCTATATTTGCTTCCCAGCAGATAGCATTCATCGCCGTATCCATTTATTCCACCTGCTGGGGTAGTCGAGTGGCTAAAAAGAATAACCCGACTGGCCAACAAGTAAAATGCACATGATCAAAAGACCGTCAGGTGATCTCCCGACCGTGACAAGTGGATAGCTGACAGAAACAGATGAAAAAAGGCGCCAACCAAATAGCAAGAAAAGGAGTTGTTATGGATTATGCGAATTTGAAGATTAAACTTGTATTCGGCACTGTGATTACCGTAATTGTGTTAATTGTCCTTTCTGCTGTCGGCATACGCTGGACCGTCATCGAACCTGGCTACACCGGGATCAAAATAAACCGCCTGGTTAACCGTGGCATCACCAAAGAGAACATCATCACCGGCTTTATCTTCTATAATCCTATCCAGTCTTCCATTGTCAAGTATCCGACCTTTATGCAGCGTATCGCCTGGACCCATGATGTCCACGAAGGTGTTCCCCAAAACGAAGAGATAACTTTCAACACGAAAGATTCGGTACCGGTTGCAGTGGATGTGGCTGTTTCCTATGAGTTGGATTCCAATAAAGTCCCTGAATTTTATACTCAGTTCCGCGCAGACAGTATCAACCGCTTCACGCATGGTTTCTTACGGGATAGCGCCAGAAACGTGCTCACAAATCTCGGTTCCGAGTATGTCTTCGATGATATAAATGGCACAAAGAAGGAAGAGTTTTTGGCGAAAGCCGGCAAGGAACTGGAACATGTTGTTGGCCCGTATGGCATTCATATCCGCCAGTTCGGCCTGATTGGCGCTCTACGGCCTCCCAGTGAGCTTTTGAATGCCGTAGCGGCTAAAACCAAAGCGATACAGGACTCTATCCGCGTTGAGAATGAACTCAGGTCAGCGCAGGGCGAGGCCAAAAAGAAGGTGGCCTTCGCCGAGGGTGAGGCAGCGGCCAACCGCGCTCTGGCATCGTCACTTGATCAGAAGCTTCTCGATTGGGAAAAAATGAAGATCCAGCGGGAAGCCGTGCAAAAGTGGAATGGTGTGTTGCCGACAGTGAACGGAGGCGGCCAGGGGATGCTGATGAACATTCCGATGCCAACCGGAAAGTAGAGGTAAGTTTAGCTTTGGGTTTAGCTTGGTAATCTTGTAATCGATTTTGAGTTGGTTATGAAGTCTGGTGCGTCCCTACTGCGTCTCACTCAGGCGGCTAGCCTCGCTGCCGGGCTCTTCGAGAGACAGGGCTGACCCGGCGGGTCGGAAGGCGAAAAAGTCCGTATTGACTAGCTTCGACATGGTTTCGGCCCAGGCCTCCGGCCCTGCACCTTCAGCGAAGAGCTCCCGCCACTGAAGCTGGGCCGGCAACTCCCGGGTAACGTCCTTTATCCTGAATCCATTCGAATCCCGGCTGTATTCGTAGTAGTACCAGGAACTGGGGGTCGAGGTGCAGATGATGTTGTTCGTGGAGAAGGTGTCGGAAAACTCGTTGGTTCCGAGATTGTACAGCAGCCTCCTGGTCTGGTCCAGATACAAAAGCGACATCTCTGTCTCAGGGCAGATTCCGGCCACCTGCCCATCCGGGAAAAACCCGACGCTGATCGCCTTGCTGTACTCTTTTTTAAGCCTTAGCTCGGCGTCGACAAGGTACAATCTTGACCCGAAAACCAGGTATAACTCCCTGTTTGTCAAATCGAGTGCGTACAGCTGAGATTCGGAGGGATTCCCGGTTATCGTACTGAGGTTTTTGTTGATGAGCCTAATGTCCCGGCCAGTGAACACCAGGAACCGGTCCGGAGCGGAAGTGAATCGGTGAAGCTGAAACTCCTCGGCGCCGGCCACTTCATACTTTTGCACGACGCTGCTTTTGTCGGCGATGTTATACTTGATGACCCGCGGCGGCCTCTCTCCCTTTTTCCCCTTGATATTGCAGACGTAGTCGACTTCGTTTGCTCCCGACAGGAAAATTCTCAAGATTTCGCATTCATCAAGTCCGAGCTTTTCCGTCACCTCGATGACAGCGGTGAACGCCCCCCCCCGACTCGCTTAACAGCGCGCGCCACATCCGGGTTTTCCCCTCGGCATCCCAGAACAGATACTCCCCGCTGTCGGGCAGGACGTCAGTCAGTATCAATCCTTTAAAGTTGGGGGACCTGTAACGGGTGGCCCTCGCCTGCTTCAGGTCCAGCACGATGATGGCATCGTCTCCCTCAGCGAAAATCACCTGGCTGCTGGTGACCCCGATGCGTATGATGGGGAACGCCTCCCTGAAGAGGTCGAGGCGAAGGCCATGGCATACCTCGACCCCTACCGGTTCCACTTCCATCTGGAAGCTTGCGGCAATTTCCTGGTCGATGGCAGGTAGCGCCTCCCGGTCCGTTATGCGACCGCGCAGTTTTCCGGCCTTCGCCCGGTTACCCGCTAACAGAGCGCGCCGGAACTCTTCCAGGAGGCCTTCCTGGCTTCGGGGAAGCCTGAAACGTTCGAGTTGCTCTTCCGCAAGAGCCAAGTGCCGGGTGCGCTCCTGGCAGGGAAGGATGCGGACCGTTTTGCGCAGGGCCTCCAAGGCCTGCTCAGCCTGCTCCCGGGTGCAATGCGCGGCACGGATCAGCCTCCACAGCTCGTCAGTCTCACCTCTGGCCGTCTGCAGCTCCGAGTCACGCAGCGCCCGGTACTCTTCTTTGAACTGCGGATAGTCGCCGAAAAAGGGCCTCAGTTCCTCCAACAATTCCAGGATGCCCGCGGTTAGACCCGAGCGCACCGACAGAGTCGCACGCAGGTAGGCGAGCCAGAGCTCCTCGGCGCTCTGATGGGAAAGGCGTGCGATCTTACGGTTCTGATACAGGACGGCGAAGTACGGTGAAAGACCGAACGCCTCGCTGATATTTTCCGGCTTAGCTCCCTGGTCCAGAAACCATCTGAGGATGCTGAAGCACTCGGGCCAGGCCTGGTGTTCCAGCGACACCCTGAGTTCGCGCAGACGCTCATCCTCCAGGGTCCGTTTCAAGGTTGTCTTTTCGTTTTCAATCAGGCGGCGGATCTCTTCCTTTCTTTGGGTATCCCGTTCCAAAAGTCTCGTCAGGATCTCACACTTTCCCTCGGGGCTCTCGGCATGCTCGAACTGCTGCCACAGCAGGGCGACCTTCTCCCTGGCACCCCTTGATTCGATCTCGGCTACCAGCTCGCGCGCACGGCGGCATCCGGGAAAGCTGAGCAGCACCTTGCGGGCAAGGTTGCCCGCCTCACCGAACTGCTCGGTCCGGAAGGCTTCGAGAGCCCTGTCGAGGTCCGGCTCCACCTCCTTCTGGAGCACGCACTCGATTGCTTTTCTCAGCTCCGCAGCTTCGGCAGTCCGGGCCTCGTTTGCCCCGGCCAGCTGCAGGAGCCTCAGGGCGAACTGGTTTTTGCCGTCTTCGTGGGCTATCCGCGCGTAGGCGAGGAGGGCCTCCTTGCCCATATCTCCGGGGCTCAGTGACTCGAATAGTGCCCGGGCTTCGGCCCTCATGACGTTGTTGAAGTAAGCCAGCGCGAGGAGTTCGCGAACCTTTGTGTCCTCGATTACCTGGCAGGGCTGGGACAGTAGGGTTTCGATGGCCCGCCCGAATGCTCCCATCTCGTCGGTCAGCAGCTTTGCGGCCCTGAGGAGTGCAGGCAACTCCTCAAGGCTGTTGATCCGGACTCTGATGAGCAGAGTTTCGGCTTCTTCATACTCATAGGCATCGAGCAGTTGCTCTGCCCGCTTCACGATCTTCCTGGCGCAGTCGTCAGGAGAGGAGGGCGCCCCCTTCTTGCGGTTGCGCACCTGATCCGCCTTCCTCGGCTGTGGTGCTGCGATTTTGGCAACGGCATCGAGCGCCTTCAGCGAAAGCGAACTGAGGCGGGCATGACAAGCGTCGATTGTGGGGAGCATGTGATGCTTTAGCAGTACGACCTTGGGGTTGTAAGGGAGCGGGACCAGGTGGAAATATTCACCGTAGTTTTCCAGGAGCAGGTTCTGGAGATGATTTTTGGTCCGGTAGCCGCGTTCACAGTCCGTATCGGGCAAATTGAGGTTGCTGGGGTTAACCCGCTTGATGAGATGAATGATTCTGTCCAGGGACGGCGTTTGTGAGGAACCAAGCAGTGCTTCGGCGGATGTGCAGTCAGTTTCCCAACTCATGTGACTCCTCCACTTGTCATAACCACGGTGCTGCAAGAAAAAGATCCCGCAGCGCGTCCCGGTAGCTAACTGCCGGTCACCGGCAGCTTCAACTGAAGCGCAGGCGGCATGCCAGCTCATGCCCCGGCCGCAAGACAGATTGGCAGCAGCTAACTATAGCAACTCATTTCCTACCTGCAACAGGCCGAATCGGAAAAGGCCAGACGGGCGCGTGAAGTTCCCCCTCACCCCGACCCGCCTTCGCCAAGGCTACGGCGGCCAAGCCCTCCCCCGCAAGGGGGGAGGGAGAGTTAAAGCAAGATGGATCCATAACTTAACGGCAGTGAGGGGCAGAGTGGGGAGTCCGCGGCGATTCCCGGTAATTGGCCTTTGAAGGAAGAGAAGCCCGGTGTCCCGGTTTTAGGTACGGCGTTGGCTAGTTGCGCCCGGGGAAAATTAAAGCCCTGCAACACCTTGGTAAATAAGGGATTGAAGGGCTTTTTGAATGTCAGGTTTTAGGTGGAGGTTGAGATTTATCTGATTGACAAAGCGCCGGCGGGAGCCGGCGCTTTCGGTGCCGTGGCTGGTTCGAACTTTTTATTTTGTGGCTGCGATCTTGACCACGACTTTGTGGATGTCCCCTTGCGAAATCAACGGCATATGTGCATCTTCCGGGAAGAAGATGGCAAAGGCTCCGCTTTCAGTTGCGAGCCAGGCGTCAGGCTGGTCGGCAAAGAATTGCAGGTCGGTTTTTTGATCATAGCCCTGGGTTGGTTGATTGCACGATGACTTGGGCTTCCATCCCATAGTGTCGGTTCCTGCCAGGACCAGTTGAATATCGATGTATTTCTCGTGTGTTTCGAGCAGGGCAGCTTCCTTCTTGCGACCGGGTGTCTTAGAGACCGTGGCATAGATGCGGACCCCGTCTATCTCGTATTTCCCCAACGGCAGTTCCTTCAAGTCCTTACGCGAAAGAAACTCAAATGCTTTGCTGAAACCCTGGTCCAGGGCACAATATCGCCGGGCATTTTCGAGAACGTCTAAAATCATGTCGGTACCTCCTGAAATAATGTCGTGTGAGCTAAAAAGTCTTACCCGCTGGTGCGCCGGTTCGGTTTGTTCTGCCGGTTCACCCGGTGATGATGTAGTGTTTAATGACGTAGAGGAAGAAGGGGACGGTCACTATCCCGGCCAGGGTGCCGACCATCAGCATGGAGGCCGCCTGCTTGGGGCAGTTCTCGAATTTCACGTTTAAAAGGTAGGCCATGATCGGCCCCGGCATGGCGGCGTTGAGAACAATGATTGCCTCCGTGGTCCGGTACCAAAGCGAGGTGGCAGGATCGAGGCCGGCACCGATGGGGAGCAGCCCCAAAAATCGGCTGCAGTAGATCAGCGCCAAGGCGAGGATCGGCCCCAGCAAGACCCGCAGGTAGGCCCCGGTAACTCCGTTCCGCAGTTGGCTCAAGTCGGCTTGGCTCATGGAGTAGCCCAGGTCAACAATGAGCAGCGGGATCGCCCCCAGCGCCAGCACGTCTATCCCCCGTTCCCCGATGGAACAGAAGTCCTGCAGCAGAGGCGGGAGCGGCACGCTGATCTTGGCAACCAGGACCCCGAGAAGCGTGGCGTACAGGGCCGGTATCTTTAAAAACTGGCCAATGCCGCTTTTGCCGCTTACCAGGTAGACCCCGAAAGAGTAGAGGACCAGGATGTTCATCATATGAAACATGATCGCCTTAGCCAGGCCCTCCCTGCCGAAAAGGAGCAGGGCGATCGGCAGCGAGATGTTCCCCGTATTCATGAAGATGATGGGAAGACAGTAGCCGTTTTCTTTGATCTTGGCTACCCGTTTCGCAGAAAAGGCGATGGGGGTCATGGCCGCGATCAGGATCAGCGCCGCCCCTCCGATGGTGGCAAATTCCTTGAAATCGAAATCCCTTTTGTGCAGGGTGGAAAAGACCATGCAGGGGGTGAGGAAGTAGTAGACCATGTTGGAGATGGTCTTGTGGTTGACCTCACGGTTGAGGTCGATCTTCCCCAGCATGACTCCCATGAGGGCTATGGTCAGGGAGGGAAGCACCCCCGGTATAACCAGCAGCAACTCTGTCGATATCGCGCCCATTTCGCCCTCCTATCTCAGCACAAATGCTGCTATCAGCATAAGTACCACCCCCACCGTGAAGACTGCTCCGACGGCAGTCAGCAGGATGGTGCCCGATTCCCGGTCCCCGCGGGGGTATCTCCCGGGGATGCCGAGCCTGAGCGCATAGTGCGAAGTCGGCATCGCCGCCCCCAGAATCAATATCGCCTCCGAGGTGCGCAGCCCGGGGTCGGAGAGCAGCTCGCCGCCGGGGATCCATCCCGCACCGTGCAGCAAAAGGACTGCAGCCAGGGCCAGGCCCGGAGACACCACCATGCGCAGCCACCCCCCGGCAAGCCCCAGACGAATGGTCGAGAAGCGCAGCTGCCCCAGCGGATAACCGAAGCTCAGTAGCAGTAGCGGTATCGCCCCCATCCCCGTCATTTCCACCCCTTTCTCCGAGAGCTAGGCGAAATCTTGCAGTCCCCCCGGTGCCGGTTGGGGGAGCGCCCCCAAGGAAAGCGCCACGGCTGCGACCCACAGGGAAGGAATCTTGAAAAATTGGCGCAGCGCCAGGTGGGTGTTGCCGGAGCAGCTTCCGAAAGCGTGGTACAGGAAGAGGGCCAGCAGATGAAAATAAACCGCCTTGGCCAACCCTTCGTCCCCGAAGATCAGGTACGCCAGGGGCAACAGCACGGTCCCGCTGGTCATGGAGGCGACTGAGACCAATCTCTCCCTGGGGAGGCTCTTGAGCCCGTGCAGGGAGAGGACGATGAAACCCAATGAGGCAACGACGGCAGTCACCGCAAGGCCCATCTGGGCAAATTCGCCCAGGTCAAAGGTGTGACGGTGCAGGGCGAAAAATATCAGGCAGGGGAGGAAGATGCAGTCGTTAAGCTTTATCAGTGCCTGCTGATGCAGCCAGTCATCCCAGCGCCCGATGATCACACCGACAGTCACGATTAAAACCATGCAGGCCAGGGCGCGCAGTATAATGAGCAATTCTGTCTTCGATAGCGACGCCAGGGAAGAGGGTGGCGTGGCTGCCAGCTTTTGCCCCTGGCAAAGGGCCGCCACTTGAAGCGGCAGGTTGATTCCCAGTCGGTCCGCGACCTTCTGGTCGACGGTCATGACGGCGCTGCGTACGCTTTGCCAGGGAACCTGCTCGGGGCGGCTGCCACGCAGGATAGCCAGTGCATTTTGCGCCGCCCGCCTGCCGAGTTCTGCGGGGTCCGGCATCAGGCAGAGGAGGGCGTGCTGGCAGGTTAGCGACTCACCGGTAACCACGAGTGAGGGAGTGCCGCGCTTGGCGAGGCCGGCCATGATCGCCTGCGCATTAGTTGCCGTCACCGTGCCCGAAGGAAAGAGTACCGAGTCCACCTTGGCGTCGGCCACCCGTTTCAGGACTGCCGGCAGCGCATCCGACTCCGCTACAGGGAGCTCGGTGAACCTGACGCCGAAGCGTTTTTGCGCTTTTTCCAGATCGAAGTCCGGGCGGGCCGCAGCAGGGTAATAGTTGATCACGCCGAGCTTGCGGAGCCTGACGATCCGGGAAAGGGAGCCGACCCCGGCCTCGGAAGAGACCGCGCCGAACGCTCCTGTGGCGTTTCGGGAACTGCTGCGGATCTTTTGCAGGGAGGAGTCGGAGCGCGGCAGGTCGATGCTGAAGACGACGGGACGCTCCTTGATCAGCTGCAGGGCGGCCTCGGTAGCTGGTGCGCCTGAGGTGTAGACCAGGTCATACCGGGAGGCATGAAGGTTCTCCAGATGCTTCCTCGCCTGGGCGACGCTGCCGCCTGCAGCGAAGTTGGCGTAGTGGATGTCGAACTCCGAGCGGGCCAGGGTTTCTCTGAAGCTTCTTTCCGCGCCGCCCTCTCCTTGGAAGAGGACCATGGCGACGCTGCGCACGGGTTTTTCCTGTCCCTGTTGAGCTGCAGCAGTTTGAGGCGTCAAGCAGGCGGCGATTAAAAGCATGATCCGGAGCATAGGCCAATAGCTAGAGTTCATCTGACTTCTCCTTTGAGAAACGATGGGCGCGTGGGTCCCGTGGAGTTCGACCACCATCGCTTGCTGTCAGGGCTATAAGGTAGGCAAGTCGTCGCGGCGTGAGTGGGAAGGCAGGTCCCTCAGCCACCAAGTGGCTGGGAGCGGAGGGTGCCAACGATGCAATTTGCTCATACTGTAACAATACATTAAAAAAAATCAATGCTGCGTTGGGGGGGTGAGGTCAGCGGAAAGCGCCGACCGCTGAGGGCTGATTTGCCCTGTTGTAACCTCGCCTAATCGTTATTGCACTAAAGTATTTCACCAATAAACCCGAAGCTGCAATGAGGGACAACTGTTACAGCAAAATTGGCCTGTAGGGCTTTACTGCTCACGGGGGGAAGGAAGGTTAATATCCGGCGAGCCTCTTTGCGCACAACGGGTCCCTGTCTGACCAGAAGATGGGTAGCTACCCGGGAAATCATCATCTGGTACTGCTTGACACCGGCATTATTAAAGGAAAGCGAAACCATGAACGTACTGATTGCCGAAGACGATGCCGTTTTGCGTCTCATGCTGCAATCCCTGCTTACCGAGTGGGGCTATACCGTGACCTCCGCCGTCGACGGGGATGCGGCGTGGGAAATCCTTTGCCAACCGGAGCATCCGCACCTGGTCATCCTCGACTGGATGATGCCGGGGATCGAGGGACCCGAGATCGTGCGGCGTTTGAGGGAAAGGAGCCGGGAAACCCCTATTACGCCATCATCATGACTTCCCGCAGCAACAAGGATTCTGCGGCGAGCGCTCTTAATACCGGCGCCGACGATTTCGTCGGCAAGCCCTTTGATACTGACGAATTGCAAGCCCGGGTCGCGGTGGGAACCCGCATGAACGGTCTGCAAAAAGCGCTCTCGGACCGTGTCGAGGATCTGTATCGGACGCTTGCCCGGGTAAAACAGCTGGAGGGGATCATACCGATCTGCGCCTACTGCAAAAAGATCAGGGACGACGGCAACAGCTGGAACCAGCTGGAGCAGTACATCTCGGATCACTCCGAGGCAAAGTTCAGCCATGGCGTCTGTCCACACTGCGCCGAGGAACAGATGGATACCATGAGAAGGCTGAAGGGGAAATAGGGCGTTGGTGTGCCGAAACAGGGTGATTTTATGACCGCTGCCAAAATCCGGGGAATAATCTGGTGCTCCCTTTACCTGCTGCCGTTTGTGCTGTGCGGTCCCGTCACTGCGGTCGCGTCCGGCCCGGCCTGCTCGCGTCCCTTTACCCTCGCGCTGCACGAGCACGGCCTGCTCTATTCCGCCGACACCAATACCGGAATCGACAAGGATTTCGCCGACGAGCTGATCCGTCGCAGCGGCTGCAAAGTCAAGGTCAACGTCATGCCGCGCGCCCGCATCTGGCAGCTGATTGAGTCCGGCGCCCTGGATTTCAGCCTCTCCGGGATCACCAATGCCGAGCGTGACCGGTTCGCCGGCTTTGCCTGGTACTTCAGCAACAAGTATTACCTGCTGGTGCGCAAAGACGCCAAGGTCAGTAAACTTGCCGAGGTTAAGCGTCAGGACCGTTTCCAACTCGGCGTCATCCGCAGCTTTCGCTACAGCAATTCCGCCAACCGGCTGGTGGACGAACTGCAGGCGGCCAACCGCGTCAGCCAGGCCAACGGCCTGGGTCCCCTTTACCAGACCTTGTTCCTCAACCGCATTCAGGGGATGATCATAGAGCCCTTCGACAGCTCGGCCCTGGAAGAAAAGAAGCTGCGCGCTCTTGCATTGCACGGTCGAAAGCAGATAAAATAAAAATAATCTAATGTAATCTCCTGAGTTTCCGACAGGGTAGGCGGGAGTGTCAACCAAAATCACAAAGGAGAATCAACATGAAACTGACTGCTGCTGTCACGGGAATTGCACTGCTTGCGGCTACGACAGTGTTTGCCGGACCCACCAAGACTTACCAGGTCACAGGTCCGCTTCTCGAGGTTAAAGATGACCTGATCGTGGTGCAAAAGGGGAGTGAAAAATGGGAGATCGCCAGGGACAAGGATGCCAAGGTGACCGGCGAGCTGAAGGTCGGAGGAAAGGTTACGGTCTTGTACACCATGAAAGCTACGTCTATCGAGGTTAAGGGCGCCACCAAGGCAGAAAAGAAGAAAAAATGATCGGCTCCGGTGGAGGGTCCGAAAGGCATCATAACACGCAGCGCTGAGAAAAAAAGGAGATAGCCATGGGAATATTTGACGACGTCATAAGCAAGGTGATCGGCAGGAAAAGCGAGTCCGGCGCAGAAAACCAGGGGCTTATCAGGGGCGTTATGGAGCTGCTCACAGACCAGGGCGGGGGCGGCCTGAGCGGACTGGTGCAATCGTTCCAGGAAAAAGGGCTCGGTGACATCATCTCCTCATGGATCGGGACCGGTCAAAACCTCCCGATTTCGCCCGATCAGGTTCAGGAGGGGCTGGGAAACGAAAGAGTTCAGAAACTGGCTAATCAGGCAGGTATGTCTACTGAAGAAGTGTCAGCCAAGCTTGCCGATCTGCTGCCCACTGTTATCAACAAAGTCACCCCCTCCGGCGTCATCCCGGAGGGCGGCGTGCTGGATAAGGGAATGGAATTTCTGAAGGGCAAGATGTCCTAAGCGTTATCGGGGACAGGTTGGGGAGCCAGGCGAAGGGAGACGGCGCGTTGTCGCCTCCTTTTTTTGCCGGGTGCCCGGACTAACCCGCACAACAAAAGCCGCCCTGATCATCCCCTTTTCCCTGCGCTACCGACTCCCAAGCACGGCACCCCTCCCTGAGGGGCGATCCAAAGCCGGTCCCAGCTTGCGTTCGATCGTGGCGTACATTTCCTGCCAGGAACGCCATCCGGGATGGGCTTGTCTGGCTGCGCGCGCCGAGAAGACCGTGCTGCGTGCAAGACCCTTCATGGTGGCCCGGTCGTGGGACATTTGCATGCTGGCCATCGCTGCATATGCTTCGTACCAGTGCTTCGAAGCGATCCAGACGCGATTGAATTCGGCGAGCTCCACTGGATTGAGACCTACTATAAACTGATCAGGAGAAAGGGGCCGGAACTTGAGGACTGCCTCAAGGTTGGCGATGAAATGGTTGTAGAAGAGGTAATTGTGAAAGGTAGCACTGTGCTCGAGCACCGGGTCATCATCGGTGTGAAGTGGCGCACCTGCGGTAAAGGCACGCATCCCCGTTCCTCAAGCAGTAACGAGTCCGCCACCTGGTAGGGGTGCTCGACTCCTACCGTAGCCAAGTCATCACGCACCGCGCGATTGGCCATAACGGCGCGCATCCTCCCCATATCCATTTTGAGAGGGCCTGGCGTCCCAATCAGGATGCCGAAATAGGTGGGAATCTCGTTCATCAGCCAGAGCGAAGCGTGTGGGTAAACCTTTTGAAAGGTGGCTAGCAGTGTGCGAAAGCTCTCGGGGGATATGGACGACATCGGTATCCATGCGCAGGCAATGCCGTCCTTAGTCAGCCGGTCGCGCATCATGCCGAAGTATTCCGCTGTGTACAACGTTGAGTTCTGGTTGTACTGCAGATTGGTGACATCCGTTGAGATGAAGTCATAGCGCTCATCTGTCGTTTGCAGGTGATCGCGGGCGTCATTGTGTATGGCTTTGAAGTTCGGCTTGTCCCAGACCGCATGGTAGGGGAAGAGCCGGGCAGAGTTCAGGACTTCCTGCTCGATTTCGACCGTGCGCGCCTCAAGCCCCAGCAAGGCGAGCGACCACGAGGTGCCGCCGGAACCGTAGCCGACTGAAAGGGCGCGCTTCGGGTTCGGGTGCAGCATTGCCGGCAGATGCGCCAGCATCTTTGAATCGACGAGCGCGTCGGGATCGGTGGCGGCAACCCTTTGCTCATCAACAAAGACCCTGCGATACACCGGCGTCCCGTCCCTGCCCGTTGATTCACGGATAGCTATGGTCGAAGTCTGCCCCTCGCGATAGCGAAGAATCCTTGCTTCCAGTTTGCCGTCCCGGTACTCGCCGTAGCTCCCGTCGCCAAGGCGCTGGAGGTTAGCAGCCGTGTTGACGAAGGGGGGCAGCGTCAGCCAGAGGGTCGCGGCTGTAAGGCAACAGAGGGCGCTGGCCAGGCGCATTTTCCAGCCGCGGGGACAGAGCCACAAACCGATCAACGCTGAAAAGACCACCAGCAGCATGAGCGATCCGTTCAAGCCAAGCCTCGGGATGAGCAGCAGTCCGAATCCGAAAATTCCGCAGAGGCTGCCGAGATTGCCCCAAAAGTACAGCCGGCCTGTCGCCGACGTCACCCGGGACATGGCCGGAAATACGGCACCCATGGCCAGGGCAGGTAGAAAAACCGTTACGACCACCGCGACCACCTCGAAGAGCGGTAGCAACAGCTGGAATTTTTCCGAAGAGTTGGTCGCAATAATAACGCTGTGAAGGTTGGGCAGGAACCGGATAAGCGGCACGGTTGCTAGTAAAAAGACCGCCGTCGCAATCTGGATCCAGGCCGCCTCTTGCTCTGCGCGAAGCCTGCGTGAAAGTATCGGGTGCACCAGGAGGCTTCCTGCTGCGTAGGCCCCGAGGAAGGTGGCCAGTGTGATTGCGAAGAGCATGGGGCCGTTAAGGATGACCATGGAGAGAATGCGCAGCCAGGTGGTTTCAGCGCCAAGCGCTACCGCCCCGGCGGCAAAATAGGCTAAACACCACGATAAACCGGCCGGGGTCGCAGCAGATGTCGGGCGGTAAGCGGCTGCCGGTGAGGTGCGCGACAATGTGTAGGCGGTCAGGACGATGAGGGTGTTCAGGGCAAAGGCAAGCAGAAGTGAGGTGCGAATGCCAAAAGCGGGAACCAGGCAGAGCGGTCCAACCAGTGCTCCCACCATGGCGCCCAGTGCGTTATAGCCATAGATGGCCGATACGGCGTCCCGGGAATATTTGCCTAACGCCTCGGCCATGAAGGGAATTGTCGCTCCCATAGCGACCGTCGCAGGCAGGACGGCGAGCATGGTTGCGGCGAAGCGAAAGCTGTAGGCCGCCGTCGAAGTGGCTCCTGAGGCGTGGGCGACCGACAGGTAGGCGGCGTGCAGCATGCTCTGGATAAGCGGCATCGCCAAGGCATTGAGGGCGATTATCAGTTCAGCAAAGGCGTAGAGCCTGAGCACCGGCACCTTAAACCGCGAGATTGCCGCATCGCCAGCCCTTCCCCCGAGGGCGATCCCCACGAAGAAGGCGCCCAGGATGGCCGTGATTGCAGGGGCACTTGCCCCAAGCAGCATGATCATCTGTTTTTGCCAGAGGGTCTCATAGACAAGTCCCAGGAATCCGGACAGGCAGAAAATTGCCAGCAGTATCCGGCGGGGTGCAGGGAGCGTGGCGTTCATGCCTGGATCAGTTACTGAGTTTTGTGCTTTTATCAATGCGAGTCCTTGTCAGTCTACATTTTATATGAGGGCTTACCCGGTAAGCTCGCCTGCAGTTTACCCATTCATGGCGGCCCGGGATGATGGCGCTGCCTAACACGCCTTGTGACTGGTTTGCAGCAAATTAAGTCGCCTGGTGCGTCTTTAGATCGGTGATAACCCTGCCTACGGAAAAAAGCTGCAGACCGCGGGTAGGCCGGAGGCTAGGAATATACAGTACTGTTTGGCGCATAACTTTGATCTGGGTCAATAAATTCAAGGAGTCTCTAGGAAAACTACCCGCTGCGGTAGCATCCCGATATTTTTGCACCTGAATCTGTTGGAAATCCTGACAGAATAATCCTACAAGTCGCCGGCGGTCGGTGCAAAATACTCCAAAATATCAATAATTTTCTCGCCAACAGGTCAGCTGCTTATATTTTCCTCATCATTGACGGAATTCTTTACAAAGCCGACCTCTTGAAGCAGTCCTGCGATCAGATATTCTTGATATTTAAGATTAATCAGCGTTACAACAGGCATTTGCAAGCAAGGCACCCTTAGTGCAATCCTAGCGGTACCACCTCTCCCTGCTTTTTCAGGCCCTGGAGAGGAGACGACACCCAATGCGGATGAGGAGGCCTGACCGACCTCTTTTACTGGAGGATCATAGCTATGGAATATTCCAACGAGACGATAAAGAGAGCCGATGATCTAATCAGGTTGGCCAATGGCATTGTGTCGAATCTGGAGAACCTGCAGACCTTGTCGGAAATGCAGGGCTTTCTCCCTGACCAGTTGCAGAGCCTGGAAACTGCTATCGAAGCACAGACACGGCTACTCAATGGCATAAGTGATACCGATGAAACAAGCCAGCTGCCCGGGAAAATCGGTATGGGCGACTTTGTCCGCGGCAAATGTAAGACTGCAAAAACACATCAGAGTGTGTTCGTCAATAGCTGGTACGACACCAAGGGAAAGCCGTGCTTGCAATGTGTTCTTGATAAGTCGAAGTGCGACTTTCACCGAAAAATGGCTGGAAATCCTTCAGTCGAATGCTAAGAGATATGGGGGCGGATAAAGTAACTCTTAAACGATGGCACCTCCCCCTCACCCAAGCCCTCCCCGCCAGGGGGGAGGGGGTGTTTAGGGTAGATGGACAAATGGCAGTGCCCGCCAGGGGGAGAAAGAGTCGGGAGGAGAAGATGAGAATTCCATTGGCAGCGCTTTGTCTGGGAGCGGTTTTGAGTCTCAACGCCTGCAGTGCAGGCGGAGGCGCCAGTAATGCGGCAATTTCGAAGAACTTTTCAGTTACCATAGGGAAGTTTGGTGCCAGCATCTCCGGACCGTATCCCAAATGGTGGGGAGGCGTCAGAGGGCCTGACGGCAAGATTTACGGCGTTCCCTTCGGCGCAAACGATATCCTGGTCATCGATCCGGCGGCCAAGAGTGCCACCCGCAGCGCTCTGGGGGCGGATCTATCCGGTAGCAACAAGTGGGCGAGCGGCTGCCTGGGGCCGGATGGGAAGATTTATTGTGTTCCCTACGATGCCCCGGACGTTCTGGTTATCGATCCCGCAACGGGCAGAGCCGTGCGCACCAACTTCGGTCTGGATCTCAGCGATCCCCACAAGTGGGCGGGGGCGGTGCTGGGCGCGGACCAGAAAATTTACGCCATCCCGCGCGGTTCCACGAGCATTCTGATCATTGACCCCGCCAGCGGCACCGCCCAGCGCAGCCCCATGGGGGTGGACCTCGCCGGTTCCGAGAAGTGGTCGGGAGGCATTCTCGCCGCAAACGGGAAGATTTACGGAGTCCCCCGCGGTGCCCAGGATATCCTTATCATAGACCCGGCCACCAAGAGTGCCACCCGCAGCACACTGGGGGCGGCTCTTACCGGCAGCCACAAGTACGCCGACGGGATCCTCGCGCCCAACGGGAAGATTTACGCCATCCCCTACACCAATTCTCCCGCCATCCTGATCATTGACCCCGCGGCCGGTACGGCCGCTCTTAGTACCATGGGTGCCGATTTATCCGGATCAGGATGGTCAGAGGCAGTCCTGGGACCGGACGGGAAGATTTATGCCGTCCCTTACACCGCTGCCAATATCCTGGTGATCGATCCCGCCGCGGGGACCGCTTCCCGCAGGGCGATCGATGGCGTGGTGGCGACTTCTGTGGGCAAGTGGGTAATGGGTAAAATGGTGCACAATACCTGCTACGGAATTCCCTACGGTTCTGAGGAGATCATCCAGGTGAAACTATTCTGATGATGCGACCAATGACTCTGCACGGTACTTGTCGTCTCTTACCGAGGTCTACGATATTTCCATCGACGAGGTGGTGCGGCAACTGAGCCTCACCGACGACGTGCACGAGGCGTTGACCGAGCGGCAGGGCGGACTGGCGAAACTGCTTTATGCCGCGCAACTGCTCTATGAGATGAATTTCAGCCATCTCGGCGAGCAGTTGGAACAGTTGAGCATCTCGCTCGATGATGCCTATATGTGTCAGAAAAGGGCCGATTGCTGGCGCAAAGGGATGAGCTGAAGGGCGTTTCACTCTCCCAGGCTAGCCGCCGTCCAGCGCTTCGCGCACCCTGGTCGCCAGGTCCTGAATGGTGAACGGCTTCTGGAGGAAATGCTCCTCCTCGTCGAGTACCCCGTGATGTCCGACGACATCGGCGGAATACCCCGACATGAAAAGACACCTGAGGCGCGGGTTCCCGGCGAGGAGCCGGATCGCCAGATCACGGCCGCTCATGTCGGGCATGATGACATCGGTCAGCAGCAGCGAAATGCTGCCCGGGTCTTTCCCGGCCAGGTCGAGGGCAGCACCCGGTGAGGAGGCCGCCAGTATCCGGTAGCCCTGCTCGGTAAGAATCGCGGCGGCCATCTCCAGCAGGTCCGGCTCGTCTTCCACCAAAAGAATGGTCTCCTCCCCTCGCGGAGTAGTGCGCGCTGCGGCGCGCACCGGTTCCGGAGCGGCCTCTAGCGCATGCCTGGGCAGGTACAGGGTGAAGGTGGTCCCCGAGCCCGCCTCGCTTTGCACCTCGATGTCTCCTTTATGCTCCCGGGCGCTGCGCCAAACGGTCGGCAATCCGAGCCCGGTTCCCTTCCCGAGCCCCTTGGTGGTGAAGAACGGCTCGAAGATCCGGTCCAGCGTTTCCCGGTCCATGCCGCAACCGTTGTCGCTGACCGACAGCCAAACGTATTCTCCGGGTGTCAAATCCGCGCTGCGGCCGCGATCCTCTGCCGCGACCAGGCAGTTTCCCGTCTCGATGGTGACCTTGCCGACCCCCGCTATGGCGTCCCGGGCGTTGACGCAGAGGTTGGCCAGGATCTGGTCGATCTGGGAGGGATCCACCTTGACCGGCCAAAGGTCCTGCCCCGGTAGCCAGGCAAGGTCAATTTCCTCGCCGATCAGGCGCTGCAGCATTTTGAAGGTGCCGGCCGTCAGCAGGTTCAGGTTCGCCACCTTGGGCTCGACGCTTTGCCTGCTGGCAAAGCGGAGTAGCTGCCGGGTCAACTCGGCTGATTTCTCGGCCGCTTTGAGGATTTGCTCCAGGTTTCCCCGGGCGGCCTGGCCCGGGCCGACTCCATCCAGGGCCAGGGTGGCGTGGCCGATGATGACGCAGAGCATGTTGTTAAAATCGTGCGCCACGCCGGACGCCAAAAGGGCGACCGATTCCAGCTTCTGGGCGTGCTGCAGCTGTTCTTCCAGCTTGCTCTTTTCCTGCTCCTCCTGCCTGCGGGTCAGCTCCGCCAGCTCCTGAACCTGCAGCAGCATCTTGACCCGGGCCAGCACTTCGGCGGCATCCAGCGGCTTGCAGATAAAATCCTCCGCCCCGGCCTCGATCCCCCGGACACGGTGCTCCTTGCTGGAGTAGGCGGTCAAAAGGACGACGGGGATCTGCCGCTGCCCGCCGGCGGCCTTGATCCTGCGGCACACCTCGAACCCGTCGATCCCCGGCATCATGACATCCAAAAGGCAAAGATCGAAGCGCTCCGTTTGCATCAGTGCCAGGGCTTCTGCGCCGCCGGAGACCGGCACGATTTCGTAACCGCAGGGAGAAAGCATGGCGTCCAGCAGGACCAGATTCATGTATTCGTCGTCCACGCAAAGTATTCTCGGCACTCTGCGCTTCATGGCTGATGCCCCCCACCCAGGCAGCGCTGCACCGCCTCGAGCAGGTCGGTGATGCCGATCGGCTTGCTGAGGTAGGCGTCAAAGCCGGCCGCCAGAAACTCCTTGCGGTCCCGGGGCATGGCGAAGGCGGTCAGTGCGATGATTCTGATCCCGCTGGTCGCCGGGTCCCCCTTCAGGATGGTTCCCGCGGTCTTGCCGTCCATTCCCGGCATCTGGATGTCCATCAGGATCAGATCGGGCCTCAGCTCCCGGGCCAGAGTCAGCGCTTCCTGGCCGTCGCTGGCAAGCGACACCTGGTAGCCGTGGAAGGTCAAAATGTCCTGAAACAATACGGAATTGCTGACATTATCTTCAACGATGAGAATCTTTTCAGCCATGGATGATACTCCTTCGGGTGGCACTGCTGTTACCTTAAGGTCCCCCTTCCTTGACGGGAGAGGGTGGGTGAAGTTGCCAACTCCTCAAATATTGGCACCTTCCCACTCATCCTGACCCGCCAAGGCTACCGCGGCCAAGCCCTCCGCCGCCAGGGGGGAGGGAGAGTTTGGCCCCGCGAGGGGAAGGGTGAAGCTGAATCTGCTCCCCAGCCCGAACTCGCTTTCCACCCAGATCCTGCCGCCGTGCAGTTCCACCAGCCGCCGGGTCAGCGCGAGGCCGAGGCCGGTCCCTTCGTACTCCTTGGTGTAGGCGCTTTCCAGTTGGGTGAAGGCCTGGAAGAGTTTCGGGATGTCTTCGGCCTTGATTCCCTTGCCGGTGTCCGCCACGGCCACCGTGACCCAACCGTCCTTTTCCTCCAGGCTCACTTGGACCGCTCCGCCGCGCGGGGTGAACTTGATGGCGTTGGAAAGCAGGTTGAACATGATCTGTTTCAGCTTCCTGCGGTCCGCCGCGACGGGCAGCTCGGGCCCCGGCGCGCTTGCCAGGGCAAGCCCGACACCTTCGCCTTGCGCTTTTTCCCGCAAAAGGGCAAGCGAGGCATCCAGGCAGGCGCCGAGCGGGAAGGTTTCCAATTCCAGCTCCATCTTGCCCGCCTCGACCTTGGAGAGGTCGAGGATGTCGTTGATGAGCGATAAAAGGTGTCTGCCGCCGTCCAGGATGAAGTTGATGTATTCCTGCTGCTTGTCGTTAACCGGCCCGAACATGCGGGCCAGCAGCACCTCGGAAAAGCCGATGACCGCATTGAGCGGGGTGCGCAGCTCATGGCTCATGTTGGCAAGGAAATCGGACTTGGCGCGGCTCGCCACCTCGGAGGCGGCGTGCGCCACGGTGATTTCCTCGACGGCCTTGAGCAGCTTTCTCTCGGCGTCGTGCTGCGGCGTGATGTCGAGGATGACACCGACCAGTCCGGCCAGGTTTCCCGCGGCGTCGGTGAAAGTGGCCTTGTTGAAGACCACTTGATGTCGCGACCCGTCGGCAAAGAGCACCGCTGCCTCGTAGGTTTGCACGCCGGGATGGCCCAAGAGCTCCAGGTCCGAGGCGTCGTAGACCCGGGCCAGGTCCGGGGAGGCGATCTCGAAGACGCTTTTTCCGATGAACCGGTCCGCCGACAGTCCTATGTAGCGCTCGAACGCTCTGTTGGCACCGATGTAGACGCGCTGCGCATTTTTGAAGAAGACCGGCGAGGGGATGGCGTCCATCAGCACCTGCTGGAACTTCAGGGCGTTTATCGAGGCGGTTTCGGCTTCCCGGCGCTCGGTGATGTCTTTCATGGCGAGCAGGATGATGTGCGAACCGACGTTCTTGCGGAAAATCTGCCGGGCGTTCAGGAGGATGGTCTTGCGGCCGATGCCGGCAAAGTTGTGTTCGACCTCGTAATCGTTGAATACGGTGTCGTGGGGGAGGATCTCCTCGAAGAGCACCCTAAGCTTGGGGATATCCCACTGCCCGTTGCCGAGGTGGTAGATGAACTGCCCGATGGTCTCTTCAGGGAGCACCTGGAAGGTACGGTAGAAGCTCCCGTTGGCGGTGAGGACCCTCAGGTCGCAGTCGAGCACCACCAGCGGCTCCCGCACCGCCTCCACGATGTTCTCCGCGTATTCGCGGGCATCCTGAATCTCCGCCTCCAGCGCCTTGCGCGCGGTGATGTCCTCCATGGCGAGCAGGATGATGTGGGAGCCGATGTTCTCCCGGAAAATCTGCCGGGCATTCAGTAGGATGGTCTTGCGGCCGATGTCGTTGAAAGTGTGTTCGACCTCGTAGCCGTTGAACACGGTGTTGTGGGGGAGGATTTCCTCAAAGAGCACCCGCAGCTTGGGAATGTCCCATTGCCGGTTACCGAGCTCGTAGATGAACTGCCCGATGGTTTCCCCGGGGAGCACCTGGAAGGTGTGGTAGAAGCTCTGGTTGGCGGTGAGGATCTTCAGCTCGCTGTTCAGCACGACGAGCGGCTCGCGCACCGTTTCCACGATGTTCTCGGCGTATTCCCGGGCGTCCTGAATCTCCCTTTCCAACTGTTTTTGTGCGGAGATGTCGCTGTGGGAGACGACCACCCCGGCCAGGGGGCCGTGCAGTCGCGACACGCTCATCATGAACCAGCGCTTGGTGTCCGGGGAGTGGCAGGGATACTCCAGGCTGAAGGTGCTTTGAACGCCCTGCAGCACCGAACTTATGCCGAGTGACGCGGCAAGCCCCGCCTCTTCGTCGGTGCCGGAGCTGTCCCGGCAAAAACTGAGGTAGTCTTTCCCGATGCAGCTGGTCGCCGGAGCCGTGCCGCAGTTCTCGCTGCCGAAGCGCTGCCAGGACCTGTTGACCGCGACGATGATGCCGTGGGAATCGAGGACGGCGATGCTGGCGGTCAGGGAGTCCATGACGTCGGCGGCGAAGCGTTCGCTTTCCTGCAATTGTGCGGTCCGCGCCTCCAGGAGTTTGCACGGGGTAACGTCGCTCTCATGCAAGCCAATCCCGGTCCTGCTGCGGGCGGTAATGAACTTTCCGGCGGCTGCCAGGCTTCTGAGCTTTCCACTTCCCATTTATCGATTCTCTCCGCCGCTACTTGGTCAAAAATGCCTTTTGCTGGCTGCCGATGCAATGCTACACGGTAGTGAATGATATTGCACGAGGCTTCTGTCACCTTTTACTGAATCCAGATTTTTAAAAGCTAATACAGTTGCCGGAATAGAAACAGTCGCAAATAGATACAATAGCTATCAGCAATGTGAAACAGTTGGAACTGCACAGCTGTGTGCAGGTCCTGAACAGGAAGCGGTAACGACGTGTTTTGAAAAAAGCGCAGCGTGAAATAAATAAGAGCGCAACAACGGGAGTTTACAGGCTAATAATGATTTAAATGAAAATGGCATTCAACTTGTAACGGTTGTGGTACCGCAGGCAACTGAACAGGAGGTCTACCATGAAAACCACCAGCAAAAAAACAACAGCCTTGGCAGCTAGAGCAATTTCCCTCTTTTGCGCAGTGCTCGTTTTGGGCAGCATCCAGCTAGCAAAGGCGAGCGACCTGCCCGAGGCGGCAGCCAAACCGGTTCGGGGGACCTGCGCTTTCTCGCTGCAGTTGCAGAAATCGGTAGCGGCCCAGAGGGAATACCTGGTGAAACTCGACCAAGCCCGCGCAGTCACGGAAACCGCCAGGAACTCCGTGGAAGAGGCGTACGGTAACGTTAACCAAGCGAACTCCAGCCGCAAGGAGACGCCAGAGGTGGCCTGGGCGGTATCAGAAGTTGGCTTCGGCTTGGAGTAGGGGAGACTATCGCGTGCCGACCGGGTTCATGGCGCCGCCATAAAGGTTACTTCGCCAGGGAATGGGAAAGTACATCTACTGGACAAGAGACCTGTCGTAGCGTAAAGTGAACAGTGCGGTCAGTCAGAGACCGGTGACCCAATTATATTAAAGATTGCCAAGTAGTTATTCGTATGTTTTTTTAATGCTTTTGGGGTAGGGTTGGTCCGAGGGGGAATTGCTGATCTTCAGTGAAACCGCTGTTACTTTGTCGCTAGTACACAAAAGGAGCCACAAATTGTCAGGAAATATTTTGGCCGGTAGCTGGGGAAGGTCCCCCGGTGCGAAAATGACCGGTGTCAGTTTGCTGGCGCTTGCCGTGCTCGTCGCCGCCCCTTGTTGCGCCTCCGGCGCCAGTGGAATTGAGATAGATCAATTTTCCAGGGACTGCATCGTCTGCCACGATGGTGCCGGCGCCACCAGTGTCGGGGTAGACCTGCGCAATAACCCGGAAAGCCGTCACTCAGGGGTGAATTCCATCACCAGTGACCATCCCATCGGCATGAAGTACAACAACTATGTCGCACTGGATCGGGGGTATAAGGCGATGCCCATGGACACCAATATGGTTTTCGTAAATGGTGCTGTCGGTTGTCTCACCTGCCACGATCCGTTGAACCTGGAAAAAGGGCATCTTGTCAAGAGTGACAAAAACAGCGAACTGTGCCTCTCCTGCCACAATAAATAACCCGGCGACATTGCGCCGGGTTGACCTCGATTAAATCCCCTTATTCAAAGACTACAAGCCATTAAGTTCAAAAAGCCCCTTGATTGATCGAGACTTAGATGATGTAGTGATTTTGTTGCAGGATTAGTCCTGTTTATTGAGATTAGCCCTGTTTATTGAAGGACTGGTCTGGCTCGTGACTGGGGATTAGCTTGCTGGTTCATTGTCGGGAAGTGATTTGAGAGGTCTTTTACGCTTTCACGCTTTCAGTGGATGATTAAGTGCATTATTAATGGCGAAGATAAATTTACCACAGCCCCGCTGCCATTCAGCGATGGGCACGAGACAGGGGGGACGGCCAGGCAAAACACCCCCCTGCCTCGCTGCGTTCGGCTTCCCCCCTATTCCATAGGGGGGACAAAACACGACACCAACACGCCACCTGCTAAATGTTCATAATTTATTCGGCTGACGCGGGTGCTTCGCTGGCCGCTCCACCGGTTGCTCCACCGGTTGCCGCTTCATTTAAAACCACAACCTCAACTCGCCTGTTCAGCTGTCGTCCCTGTGCCGTTTCATTGCTCGCTATCGGGAACTTTTTGCCGAGTCCTTTGGTCACGATCCTTTCAGTGCCGACGCCTTTCGCCACCAAAGCATTTTTTACCGCTTCGGCTCGCTTTTGTGAGAGCGTGTCGTTGTAAGCCTCACTTCCCACGCTATCGGTATGACCCTCTATGGACAAATTCCGTGCCGGGTGATTCAGCAGGAACTGGGCCAGTTTAGCTATGCTGGCATTGGCCTGCGGCGAAAGGGTCGACTTGCCCGTGTCAAAAAGCAGGTCGCCGATAGTGAGTACTATCCCGCGGTCCGTCTGCCGCCCCTTCAGTTCGGAGAGTTCCCGCACCAACTGCTCGTTCTCCGCCTTGGTCTTCTCGCTCTCGGTCTTCGCCGTCAGGGCTTCGGATTTAGCCCTTTCGGCATCAGATTTGGCCATTTCAGCCTGGGTTTTGGCGGTCATCGCCTCGCTCTTGGCACTTTCAGCCTCTGATTTCGCCATTTCGGCCGCGGTCTGCGCACTGCGCAACTCGCGTCCCTTGGCGGCCATTTGCTGTTCCTTCACCTTTAAAATGGCGTCGTTACTCTCTTTTTGCAGGTGCTCAAGGTCGCGGTCGGCACTCTTTCCTTCTGCCAGCGCCAGGGCAGTCTGCGACTTCTTCTGTGCCAGGTAGGCCCGGTGCTCCATGACTTTATAATCGGAGCTATTCTCGGCCGCGTCCAGGTCCTTTTTAGCCTCCATCAAGGATACCTGTGCGGTGCCGGTTACCGCCGGATTGGCCTGCGCCTGGTTGTACACGGTGCGTGCCTGCTCCAGGCGGTCTTTAGCCATGGTTTCTTCCTCAGACGAGCCGCACCCCGCCAGCAAAAGTAAGCAGAGAGGGGTGGTCAGATAGAGCCATTTTTTTAGCAAAACGCTCGTGGTAAGCCTCATATCTATTTCCTCCTTAAGATTGACCCGTTTACTTAGTCTGCGTGTCGTTGAGTTCTCTTTTTAATGAGTTCACCGAGTCGCGCATGCCGGAAGCCGCCTTCCTTGACTTAACCGTAGCAGCCTTCGCCAGCGCCAGGTCGGCGTCCGCCGCTGCTGATTCGGCAAGGCGGCTGGCTTTATCGTAATCTTTTTTCTCCATGGCAGCCTTGGCGTCGGCCAGATGATCCTGGGCGTTCTTCAGTTCGACGGCTGCGTCGGCGGGTGCGTTACTCTTAGCCGCCTGATTAATGCTGTTTTCCGCCGCAGCTATCTTCTCGGCGGGAATGGTGCTGTTTCCCGCGCAGCCCGCGATCAGCAGCGACCCTATCAGCGCGGAAAACATGGTTAGCTTCTGACAGAACTTTTTCTCATTTTTCATCTGGTGGCTCCTTATCCGCTTGGTTGGCTGGCATCCCTGGGCGACCAATTGAATTTCAGAGCTAAGCTATAGGTGCCAGCAGGTTGTGAGATATATAGTTAATAGTTTCTAACCATAAGTATGAAGTTTAGGAAATTAAAAAACAAGAGTTTTTTACCCGGCAAGGGGGCGCTTCGGCTCCTGTGAGGCCAGCGCAGGCCGGGTTGCTGCCTAATCGGGTTGATTGTTGACGGCAGTAAGCTGTAGTATGATGCGGGCCTCCCCTTAAAAGGGAGGGAGGGTTTACTGCCGTCGCACCCAGGGAGACCAGCGCCATCGCCTCGAAAATCAATCCCAATAATATGACCCGCAGCCAAATGGCGCGCATGGTGCTGATCCTCGGCGCACTGACCGCTTTCAGCTCCATGTCCATCGATATGTATCTCCCGGCCTTCCCGCAGATTTCCCGGGACCTCGGGGTGCCGCTTGGCACGGTGCAGCTCTCGATTTCCGCCTTCCTGTTCGGCTCGGCCGGCGGCCAGCTTTTCTACGGTCCGCTCGCGGACCGCTATGGCAGGCGCCGGCCGCTTCTTTGGGGGCTTGCGCTGTACGTCGCCTCGACGCTCGGCTGCGCCCTGGTACAGACGGGGGAGGGGCTCTTGTTCTGGCGTGTGGTCATGGCGGTCGGCGGCGGCGCGGGGATGGTCATCTCGCGCGCCGTGGTGCGCGACCTCTACGACACCGCCGAGGCGGCGCGCATGTTCTCCCTGCTCATGCTGATCATGGGGGCGGCACCGATCCTGGCGCCCATAGCGGGGGGGCAACTGCTGCTTCTAACCGGGTGGCGGGGGATTTTCGTCTTTCTCGGGGTCTTCGGGCTCATATCGCTGGCTGCGGCGGCGCTGGGACTCCCGGAGACCCTGCCGGTGGAGCGGCGCGTCCGGCGCAACCTGGGCGAGATGACTGCTGTTTACTGGCAGCTCTTACGAAACCGCCATTTTCTGCGCTACGCGGTCGCGCTCGGCTGCGTCGCCGGCATCAACTTCTCCTACATCTCGGGGGCGCCCTTTCTCTTCATCGAATTGCACGGGGTCTCCCCGCAGCACTTCGGGCTTTATTTCGGAGCCAATGCCTGCGGTCTGATCGGAGCGTCGCAGCTAAACCGCAGGCTGCTGCACCACTATGGCGCCCAACGCATTCTGGACGTGGCCCTCGGGGTCAGCGCGCTGGCCGGGGTGCTGCTCGCGGTCTCCTCGCTTTCCGGAGTCGGCGGCTTCCCCGCGCAGGTTCTGCTGCTTTTCGTCTGCATCTCCCTGACCGGGCTCCTGTATCCCAACGTGACCGCCCTCGCCATGGCTCCCTTCGACAAGGCAGCGGGAAGCGCCTCGGCGCTACTCGGGACAATTCAGTATTCCATCGGTGCCAGCGCGGGGGCGATCGTCGGGGTGCTCCATAACGGAAGTGCGCTGCCGATGACTGCCACCATGGCCGGCTGCGCGCTGCTCGGCTGGTGCGCCATCGTCGGGCTGCCTCGCCTCGCTTTGGCCCGCGGCGCCAGAATTCGCTGATGGGATATGGTTGTGTGGTTTGTCGCGTTTCATTCTGCAACGCGACCTGCTTCTGAAGCATGTTGAGGAGGGGCGGGCAGGGTCTGATGACCCTGCCCGTTTTTCAGCTGAGGGCGCAGGCGGTGTTCAGTGCCGGTCGACGCAGTTTGCCGCTAGTTGGTCGAGTATTCCGAGTAAGGTCTGCGAGTCGGATACCATCTCGTCGCAGAGCCGCGCTGCCTTGTTCTTGTCGCCCGCGTTGTAGGCGTTGATTGCCTGTTTGCCCAGGTCGTGCACCCGGGCGTGCGGCGCGTCGATCTCCTTGAACATACTTAGTGTGCCGCAGGCTTCCTTTCCTTTGCTTTGATACCATTTGCCGAAGGCGCAGGTAAGGTGCGTGGGAAGCGCATTGGGGTCGATCCGGGCCGAGCCGTCCAGATGCGACTTTATCTTCCCAATGAAAATCAGGTGCGCGCTCTTCGCCTTATTGAGCACCAGAGCATTCCCCTCTTCAATCTTGAACTTGCCGAGAGCCAGCATCAGATCTTCGGCGTTAACGTTCATCTGGCTCGACGCCGCCGCTGACAGGTGGGACTCCTTTGCCGTGGAGTTGGTCACCTGGGTTATCCTGTTCATATTGTGGGAGATCTCATGGGTGGTGGCGGTCTGCTCTTCCGCCGCCGTGGCGATCTGGTTCACCTGCATGGTGACATCGTTGATCTGTTCCAGGATTTCACCCAGGGCCTGCCCGGATTTGGCGGCCTCCAGGGTCCCCGCCTGCACCTGCTGCACGCCTAGCCCCATGGACTCGACCGCACCCTTGGTCTCGGACTGAATCGCCCTGATCATCTCGCCGATCTCGCGGGTGGCGCGGGTGGTGCGCTCCGCCAGGGCGCGCACCTCATCGGCCACCACGGCAAAACCGCGCCCCTGCTCTCCGGCGCGGGCCGCTTCAATGGCGGCGTTCAAAGCCAGCAGGTTGGTCTGGTCGGCGATGTCCTCAATGGTCCCGACGATGGCCCCGATCTGTTCGCTACGTGCCCCCAACTGCTCCACGGTCTGCGCCGAAGAATTGACCTTGTCGGCGATCTGGTGCATCACCGCGATGGTCGCCTCGACCACGGCGACGCCGTTTTGGGCGGCCTGAGAGGCACGCTGTGCTCCATCCGCGGCATGGTGGCAGTTGCGGGCGATGTCCTCGGAGGTGGCGGCCATTTCCTCGCTCGCGGTGGCGACGCTGGTGGTCTGGGCCACGACCTCCTCGGCTCCCTTGGCAATGTCTTCGGCCGATGAGTGCATCTGGTTTGCCGAGATGGCCACCTTCGTCGAAATAATCGCCACCTGGGTGATCACGGCATGGAGCCTGTCGATGAAGTTGTTGAGATGCACTCCGAGGACGCCCATTTCATTTTTGGCCAGCACCGGCAGATGCTTGGTCAGGTCTCCGTCGCCTTCGGAGATCTCGGTGATGGCGTCGAGAACCGTCTTGATCGGGCCGGTGATGCCGTGGGCCACCAGCCAAGCTAAAAGCACGTTGAGGCCCAGGATGGCGAGCAGGGCGAGGGCGATGCTGACCTGAACCATTCTCATGCGGGCGTCGACGTCATCGGTATAGATGCCGGTTCCCACCACCCAGCCCCAGGGCTTGAAGAGCTTGACGTAGGAGGTCTTCGGCATCGGTTCTTTTTCGTTGGGCTTGACCTGACGATATTCGACGGTCCCCTCGCCCTTGGCACCCCCGGCGACCTTGACGAACTCGGTGTAGATCGCCTTGCCGTCGGCGTCCTGGAAGGAACTCATGTCCTTTCCCTCGTTTTCCGGGCGCAGGGGGTGGGCGATCAGGCGGGTCTGCAGGTCATTGATCCAGAAGTATTGTTTGCCGCCGTAGCGCAGGCTCTTGACGTCGGCGGCCGCACGCTTTTGAGCCTCCTCCTTGGAGAGCGTTCCTGCCTCCACCTGCTTCTGGTAATTAGCGAGCAGGGTCGAAGCCTCATCCACCAGGTAGCGGATAGCGTCCTTTCTCTCCTGCATAACCAGGGTGCGGATGAACGGCGAAAGGACGAAAACCGTTGCCAACACGAGCACGAGCCAGGTAAGCAGCGACAGGCTGATGATTTTGGTGAAAATACTCCAGTCTTTGTAGCCTTTGAGTTGCATGAGCAGCCCACCTTTTAGTCGGGAATTTGTGCTGTAAAGATAATTCTTGTCGGTAATTTATGCTTCACTGGTAATTTCGGTTTGATTCATTGAATACTTTAGAAATTAGCACTCCTTTTGCTATTAAACCGTCATAACGTAGCTGTAGGGTTTGAGTTTCGGGGGAGGGGCGCCATGGCTGTGACTGTCTGATGGACCGTTACTAGGGAATTAGAAGAGGGCGATTGTCTGAAGTTCTATTCATGATATGATGAGTTATGAGGTGATGGGCTTTCAGAGGAAGTGAGGCAAGGAGGCTGTGTCCTCTGCCAGGTCTCGATCCGTTAGCAAGGTGTTATTGGCTGCTACTCATTTTAGTTCTTTACTAATGTGCGGCTGTTGTGTATAAAACTCTTGGCTCTTCGCAGCTTGAGACAGACTTGGTCTAACGGAAGAGAATTACCTTGCCGGCATCCGGCGCAGGAGAGGTCACTATGGTTATTCTCGTACGCTGCCCCGATGGGACCATTTCCCTGGCATTGGCCTCCCGCCTCGAGCTTTTGGTGAGCGAAGGGCTGATCACAGCGCATCTCGGCCCCGAGGGATGGGTGTCGGCAAAGAGCAGGAAACCCGCGGCCATCCGCCCAGACAATCCGACCCGGAAAAGCCGCTGTACCGCGTTTGTGTCCTGTTTCTGATCGGCTAGCGCTTGCCTTGGCACCAATCTTCCCGATAAACACCTGATGGCGCTGAACATTGGCAAGAACCATCCGGTTGGCTTGCGCGCGCCTGCGCTTCTCCTTATCCTGTATCATATCCCTCACGTAGAGACGCATTGCATGCGTCTCCTTCACCCGATCACACTTTGACTAGGTGGCGGCAGCGCTGAGACGCATTCAATGCGTCTCTACCTGATGACACTCAAATTATCCCTCTGTCTGCCCCTGTGGTAAATACTCATAAGATATTCCTTTTATTGTCTGCTCTCTTGATGCGCTAGCATCTTCTTTATGATATTCTCATGGGCGAAGCGGCGCCTCGAATAACTCATTCAGGCTGGTGTCGCAATGACTGGATCACGTTGCTCTTGCTATCTCTCACATCCGGGCTTTGAGGAGGGGACTCATGGAAGATGCCGTAAAAAAGGATATGAACCGCAGGACTTTTATCAAGACCGGTATGCTGGGAACCGCTACCTTGATGGCCACCCCCGCGCTGGCTGACACCCTGCAGCAACTGGCCGCTTCGGAGCCCGCCTCTTTCCCTAAACCGCTCTACCGGACCCTCGGGCGCACCGGCCTGAAAATCTCGCTGGTCAGTTTCGGGGCCATGCTGACACCCGAGCCGGAGGTGATCCGGGCCGCGATCGAACAGGGGGTGAACTACATCGATACGGCCCGCAAATACATGGGGGGAAAGAACGAGGAGATCGTCGGCAGGGCGGTGAAGGGGGTGCGCGACAAGCTCTACATCGCCACCAAGACCTCGCCCGAATCCCAAACCAAGGCCGACATCGTCCGCGACGTCGAGGCCAGCCTGAAGGCGCTGGGGACCGACTACATCGACGTCATCCAGTTGCACCACTTGACCGGCTGGGAAAGGATCTTCAACACCGAAACCCGTGAGGCCCTGACGCTGCTGAAAAAACAGGGGAAGGTGCGTTTTTGCGGGGTCACCACACACAAGAACGAGGTCGAGGTGCTCAACGGTTTGGTGGACGATCCTGACCGCTTCTTCGACACCTGTCTCGTCAAGTACAACTTCAAATCGGACCCGACGCTGGGCGCCGCCATTGACCGCGCCGCGTCCGCGGGAGTCGGCATCATCGCCATGAAGACGCTGATCGGCGGTTACGCCACCACCGGTCTGGGCCGGATCAGCGCCCACCAGGCAGCACTTAAGTGGGCACTCCAGAACCCGAAGGTGACCGCGGCCATTGCCGGCATGAAGGATATGGGGCAGTTACGCGAAGACGTCGCGGTCATGGGAATGTCCTTTTCCTACGCCGATCAGCGCCGACTGGAGCGCTACACCGAAGCTATTGCCAGCGTTTACTGTCACTTCTGCGGCTCCTGCGAGGGAGGCTGCCCCCGGGGCGTGGAGATCTCGACGGTGAACCGCGCCCTCATGTACGCCGAAGGGGGGTACCGCGACTTGGCACTGGCCCGCGCCACCTACGCAGAATTGCCGCCTGCCGCGTCGGCTGGTTCCTGTCTCGACTGCCGCAGCTGCACTGCTCGCTGCGTGAACGGGCTCGACATCTCCGCCAAGATGGAACGGGCCCGGGCGGTGCTTTCATGATGCAGATGCGCCGCACTGCCCCCATACTGCAAGCCCTGCTCCTGGCGGGACTCCTGCTACTGCTGGTACCCGGCTGGCTGCTGGCAGCTGGAGCTTTGACCGCTCCCCCGGCCGCCGGCGCTCCGGCCGCGCTGCTTCCCGGAAAATCCTGCGGCCCGGGGTGGACCCTCGAGGGGAAGACGCTCCTCTATGACAAGGAAACTCTCTCGGACCGGATCGACGGCGAGGCGGAGCTGTACTTTCCCTACGGTTTCCAGCGCATGGCCACCGGCCGCTACGCCACGGGGAAAACTCCGGCGATAGGCATGGATGTGGAAATCTATCTCATGGGATCACCGCTCGACGCCTTTGGGATGTACGCCAACTACCGCCAGAAGGAGGGGCGTGCCCAGGGTTTCGGGGCCGAGTCCAACCTCGCCGATTCCCAGCTCTTCTTTTACCAGGGGAGCTATTTCGTGCACCTCCAGATCACCGGGGCCGATTCTAGCGACCAGGCTACCCTGGCGGCTTGCGGGCGGGTGGTCGCGGCACGGCTGCCAGGGGAGGGGAGCAGGCCGCCGGAACTCGCAGTCCTGGAGCGGCCGGACCTGGTCAAGGGGAGCGAGCGCTACCTTCCCGAGAGCCTCCTCGGCTACGATTTCCTGAACCTTGGGCTGCTGGCCGATGCTGTGGTCGCGGGAGCGCAGTTCCAGGTGTTCTACCTGGTGGGGAGTACGGCCGAATCCGCCTCGATTGCCCTGCAACGTTACCGTTCCCAACTGACCGGGGGGAAGATCGAGGCCGCCGGCAAGGATCTCCAGTTTCTCGAGGGGGTTGACCCTCTGTATGGACCCGTTGCCGTTTTGCGGAAAGGGTCCTGTCTGGTCGGTGCTCTGAAGTTCAGCGCCCAAAAGGGAGTACGCAGCTTTCTGGAGAGTTTTTGTCAGCCATGAGCTGGTGCTAATTGATTCGCAACGGAACCAATCTCTGAGACCTTGTGAAAGGATATGTCTTACACAGAATCAGGCATTTGGCTATACCAGCCAAGTGCTTTTTTCGTCTGTGAGAGAATTTTAAATTAGTGTGAATTTACCTGTCTGTGTCTGCTGATTAAAATAACTTTGACTTTATGACATACGTGCATTAATCTCCAGCAGAATAGGCACTCCTGACAACTGGAACAGTTGCAGGAAGGCCAGCTCGTGTACTGAATAAGACTGAGGAGTTCCGTATGAACACACTCCGAAGGGTGATCCTGACAATTTTGCTGTTTCTTTTTCTTTGTCCGGTTGCCTCGTATGCAAAAACTGATGAAGTAAGGATGCTGGTGCAGGCCAGGGAACAATATCAGGCTGGTAATTACTACTTCGCCTCGACCTGGCTGGAAAGACTCCTGAAGGATTATCCAGCTTCTTCTCAGCGCCAGGAGGTGCTGGAGTTACTGTCGAAGTCGTATGCCTCGACTGGGCGGGATGCTAAAGCCGTTGTTACGCTGCGTACGCTGCTGAAGGATTACCCGAAAGTCGCGGAAACCTTGGATCCCAAGCTTCTCAAGCTGGTGGAGTCGGGGGATCCATCCCACACGGAATATTCTCTGGCAGACGTTCAGGATGCACCCGTCGAACCGGTGCAAAATGTTCCGGCAGCGTCGGCCGCGGTCCCGGTTGCGCCGACTTCAGTTGCGGTTCCGGCATCGGTTGCAGTGGTTGCATCAGCGCCGGTTCCTGTTGTTGCCCCGGTCGAAGCAAAGGTGGCACCGGTGAAGAAAACCTGGTGGATCTTCGGGAGCCGTGCCCCCCTTGAGGCAAAGTCCATTCAGCCGAAGCCTGCTGAGTCGAAACCTGCCGAGTCGAAACCTGCCGAGTCGAAACCTGCTGAGCAGAAACCTGCTGAGCAGAAATATACCTTGGATGACCTGGCCGGTCTGGCGCAACCTGCGAAGCCGTTCACGCCAAGACCCAAGGATGCCAAGTTGGCAGCAGCGACGAAGGCCGCTGAGCCCAAGGCTGCTGATCCTAAGCTGGCACCGAATACTGCTGATTCGAAACCTGCTGAGTCGAAACCTGCTGAGCAGAAATATACCTTGGATGACTTGGCCGGTCTGGCGCCACCTGAGAAGCCGTTCACTCCAAGACCCAAAGATCCTAAGTTGGCAGCAGCAACAAAGGCCGCTGAGCCCAGGACTGCTGATCCCAAGCTGGCACCGAATACTGCTGAGTCGAAACCTGCTGAGCAGAAACCTGCTGAGCAGAAACCTGCTGAGCAGAAATATACCTTGGATGACTTGGCCGGTCTGGCGCCACCTGAGAAGCCGTTTACTCCAAGACCCAAAGATCCCAAGTTGGCAGCAGCGACGAAGGCCGTTGGGCCCAAGGCTGCTGATCCTAAGCTGGCACCAAATACTGCTGAGCCTAAGCTCGCTGCGCCGAAGCCTGCCGAGCCTAAGAACTCCGAGCTAAAGCAATCCGGACTAAAATCTGCCGAAGTGAAAGCTGGCGAAGTAAAGCCCGCCGCGCCGAAGGCTACTGTGCAGGACTACACCTTAGATGACCTAAAAGACCCAATGCCAGCAGAGGTGAAGGTAGTCGCACCGAAGCCCACGGAACCTAAGTTGGCAGCGCCGCAACCTGGCGAGTCTAAGCAGGCTGCGCCGAAGTCTGCCGAGCCCAAGAAAGAGACAAAACAACCCGAGATAAAACCTGCTCCGCAAAAGACTGCCGGTCCTGAGCCCGCTCAGAAGGCTTACAGCTTGGATGACCTAGCTGACCCAACACCATCTGGGGCTAAAGTCGTCACGAAGCCAACAGATCCGAAGCCGGCCGAAACAAAGATTATTACGCCAAAGCCTGTTGAGCCAAAGGTTGTTGAACATAAGGTTGTTGAACCAAAAAGTGCTGAACCAAAGGTTACTCCAAAGGTTGTTCCCAAGACAGTCGGTCCGGTCGTTAAAACAGTTGCACCGCGACCCGTAGTGGCAATCGCAGTTCCCGTAACTCCCGCAGCTCCCAAATCCCAGCAGAAAGTCCTCAAAACGGTAGCGCCCGTTCCGGTTGCGGTTCCGCCTAAAGTCTTCCCGCCAGTTGCAGTCGTAAACCCGGCGAATTCCGCCGAAACTACCTGTTACACACTGCAGATTGGTGAATACGTGGTTCAGTCCGCACTGGGGGATGCCAAAAAAAGGGTCAAAAGCCTGGGGCTGGAACCGGTGGTGGAGCCGGGAGAGAAAAGGAAGGAACCGATGACGCGTCTCTCCCTGGGAGAATACCCGAGCCAGGCGGCGGCGAAGAAGGGACTCGATAAGTTGCTTGCCGCCAAGACAGAAGGTTTTTTCCTGTTGGAGGAAGACCAGAAGTACCACGTGTACGCCGGTTCCTATTCGGATGAGAAAGGTGCTGCGAAGGAACAGCAGCGCTTCGCCGCCCTCGGTCTCAAGCTGAGCCTGAAGCAGGTGGTGGTGGCCGTTCCGACCTTCCTGCTGACTGCCGGTAACTTCCCGACCCGGGAGGGGGCCCTGGCCAAGGCGGAGGAACTGGAAAAGCTGGGAGTAAGCACGCGGGTAGTCGAGCGCTGTTTGTTGGGGAAACGTCCGGCGCTACCTCCGGTGCGAAAGTAGCTAGTGAGGTGACTGTCTTGACAACAGGCGGTTCCCCTTTCGCCAAAGTGTCAGGGCGAATGATGATTCGCCCCTACGGAGTTTGAGAAGAATGTAGGGGCGAATCATCATTCGCCCAGCGATGGTGCCACCTGCAGCAGACCCAGTAACCGGCAATTAGTTGTTTTTCTATAGAGCTCCGCCCAGGGCGGCGTGGGGCGATTCTATATAAGTCCTGCTGACACTCAGGAGTCCCCTCTCTCGGAGGGGGGCTAGTAAGGGGAAAAAGCCGGGACTGGAAAAAATACGGGGTACCATACTCACACAGTCCTGTTGGGCGCTGTGGGCGTGGTACCCCGGAAACTTTTTTAATGGTTCAGTGCTGCTTTTATTCCGACACTAGCTGGCTGTTTCCCGCCAAATGTCAGCTACAATCAGTTCTCAGTCAGCACATGGTCGTCGTAAATATTTTCTATACGTTTCTTGTGTCCCTTCTCAACCTCGGCAAAGACCTGCAGCGTTTTCTTGATCTTGGGATCGTCAGTCATCTCCGCCGCCGCCTCGTACAGTTTCCAGGCACTTTCCTCAGCCTTGATCGCAAAGCGAAGTATCTCGGGATAGCTCATGTCCGGGCGCATCTCGATCTCTGCCAGGTACTCGCTCAGGTTCAGGTGGGGTGCTTTGCGTGCCGACTCCTGATGGATCAGAGCTATGTCAATCTTGCTGAAAACGTTCTTATGACCCGCCTCCTCAGCTGCCATCTCCTCGAACATTTTCCGGGCTGAGATCGTGGTACTCTTAGCTGCCGCATCCGTATAGAGTAGATAGGCATTTTCCTCTAAACGCACTGCAAAATTTATTATCTCTTCGAGCGAAGCAAACTCCATGATTATCTCCTTAAAGGAAAGACAGTTACTTTATTCGATTTCTTCGAAATTAGTTGCATCAACTCCGCAGAGCGGGCAACTGCTCGGTGCATCTTCGCCCTCGTGAATATAATCGCAGATAACGCAACGCCACTTTTTCATAAATTACCTCCATTTTTGGTGTATTAGATTGCATGTGGAAATAGGGACTACTGGAATGCTGATAAATACAAGTAGACAGTCTGGTAATTAATCCCTCGCACCGGCATTGTCAGTGGCCGCGGCAGCTGCTGCAGGTCCCGCTAAAGCATATGGAGTAATCGGTCAGCTCGAATCCGCTAGCAGTCTCCGTCGGTAACTGTAGGGCGTTAAGCCTCTCGTCATGAACGTCAGCCACCGCGCCGCACCCCGTGCAGCGCACATGATGGTGCCGGCTGGTATCTGCATCGAAATGCGCCTTTGCCTCGGGGTTGTTGATCTTCTGGCTCACCCCGAGAGCCACGAACGCCTCCAAGACGCGGTACACCGTGGTCCGCGAGATGCCGGGCAACCGCTCGCTTACGGCATCGTAAATCTGGTCTGCCGTAGGATGGTCCTGGCGGCCGGCCAAGGTCTCCATGATAACCCGCCGCTGGACGGTAAGCGGCATGCCATGCTCGCGGCAGCTGGTTTTCAGGTGGGAGATCTTGGCGCTGATAAATGATGTTTCATCGTTCATGGGCTGGCAATTTATTGCAACTGGGATAAGTTGTCAACCGTTTTAATACTTTCAACCTCTAGGCAAATACCCCTTTCTAGGGTCAAAGTTCTGCCTTACTCGCAGCACCAGCCAGTCCTTACTGACGGCATTGAGGGCGGAGTTTATTGCTCAATTCAGTATTCTTTGCTACTTTGACCTATCACATGCAGGAACAGCACGGAGAGAACATGCCATGATAGAGACCCGCGGGGATATCTGAGAACATCTGGGCAACGCAGTAATCGCCGTTACCACCAGCGGTTCGGTAACCCGTAAAGGAAAGGCTGTCATGGCGCGCGGCGTCGCCGGCCAGGCTGCCCGGCGTTTCCCGCTGCTGCCTGAGGTACTGGGAGAGCTGCTGCAAAGCTCCGGAAACCACGTGTACCAGCTGGGAGATGGAATCGTTAGTTTTCCTGTGGAGGAGTCGGCTTGGGAGTGGCCTGACCTGCGGCTCATCTCCCGATCGGCACGCGAGCTGCGGGAGTTGGCCGACCGCGAGGGGTGGGATAGAGTGCTGGTCCCCCGACCGGGCTGCGGCGGCGGAGGGATGGACTGGCGGGAAGTTCGCCCCCTTTTGGAGGAGCATTTCGACGGAAGGTTCCTCATCATCAGCGCCCCCGAAGCGGAGTCCCCTGAAATGGCAGTTAACGGCGTAGCTGCGGCCAAACGCTGCAAGGAGAACTAGATGTCCCTGGAACGACTGGAGCGGCTGCAGACCATTCCCATGCCTCGCGCCGATCTCTGGAGCTTTTTTGGTCGCCCGGAGAACCTAGCCAGCATTACCCCGCCCTGGCTTGGTTTCCGGGTCACCTCGGCGCCGCAGGAGACCATGTATGCCGGCATGATCATCACCTATACCGTGAGTCCCCTGCTGGGGCTGGCGCTTCCCTGGGTGACCGAAATCACCCACTGCAGTGAGCCACACTTTTTCGTCGATGAACAACGACTCGGCCCCTATCGCTTGTGGCATCACCAGCACCATTTCCGGGAAGTGGCGGGGGGCGTGGAGATGCGGGACCTGGTGCACTATCAGCTCCCTTTCGGCTTTTTGGGAGGCGTTGCCTCGGGACTGGTAAGGCGCAGGCTGGAGGCTGTTTTCGATTATCGTCACGAAGCAGTGCAGCGGCTTTTTACCGCAAGGGGCCAAGAAAGGATTTAGCACCATGTTCAAGCGCCCCACCATTTTTCATATCGACCTGCGCCTGGCAGCACTGCTCATCGGGGTGACTCTTTCCACGCTGGACGCCAGCGCCCTGAACCTCGCGCTCCCCTCGCTTGCCGCACATTTTCACAGCAATGCCTCAACCGTGCAGTGGGCGGCCTCCCTCTACCTGATCGGTTCCGCACTGGCCTTTCTCCCGCTTTCCGGGCTGGCGGGACGCTTCGGCACGGTGCGGGTGTACCGGATTTCGCTGCTTTGTTTCAGTGCCATATCGGTACTTCTTGGCATGTCCCCCAACCTCGGCTGGCTCTTCACCCTGCGCTTCGTGCAGGGGATCGCCGGCGCGGGAGTCATCGGGCTGGTCCCCGGGCTCGCCGCCGCCACCTTCCCGGCGCAGAAAGGTTGGGCGCTGGGCATGGTCGCCGGTTCGGTCGCCGCAGGCACCCTCATGGGGCCGCCCATCGGCGGTTTCATGGTCGATGCCTTCGGCTGGCGCAGTATATTCTACCTGAACCTTCCCCTGGGGCTCGTCGCCTTGATGCTCTCAAGCCGGCTCGGGGAACTGCGCGGGGTGGGCCTCAAGGAGGGTCTGCGCAGGGTCGCCCGGGCGCCGCGCTTTATTCTGGCACTCCTGGCGACGGTCCTCTTTTTCGCACAGTCCTTTGGAACCAATCTCCTCTGGCCCTTTTACCTGGAGGCGGGAGGGATGAGTCCTAGTCGCGTCGGATTGGTCCTGCTGGTGCCGCCGGTCATGCTGCTGTTTCTCGGCCCCTGGGCGGGGAAACTCTCGGATCGCAAGGGATTCGACCTGGTGAGCTGGGTGGGAAGCGCAGTCATGGCCGTGTCCTCTTGTCTGCAGGGGTTGACCGGCAGCGTGGCGCTCGGGCTTGGCGGCATTGGCTTTGGTCGGGCGCTCTTCCAGGCAGCCAACAACGTGGCCGTATTGTCCCTGGCTCCGGAAGAGACCGATTCGGTCGCCTCGGGGCTGCTTTCCATCGCCCGGGTGGTCGGGCAGGCGCTTGGGAGTCTGCTCGCCGGGATGATGTGGGGTACCCTGGAACACCAGGGGCGCACCCATGCTTTTCTGGTATCGAATCTGGTTTTGGCAGGGCTCGCCGTGGTCTCCGGAGGGCTAATCATGGGGCGCGGCAAAATCAAAGGTTAAGGTTGCTACCCAGACGCAGGTTTCTGAGCGGTGCGCACCAGCTTCATGCCGCATACCGAGCACTCGGCGCCCGGGTCAGCGCTGGTGATCCAGGGGTGCATCGGGCAGGAGTAACCCCCCGCGCCCCCCTTGGGTCGGGACTGCGTGGCTTTGCCGAAGAAGAACCAGAGGGTGAGCCCGATCAGGCCGACTCCGCCGAGCGTTACACAGATTTGGATGGTGTCCATGGTCTTAACCCCTTTCCAGTTTGCAGCCGCGCAGGCGCAGGGCGTTGGTTACCACACTTACCGAGGAAAGCGCCATGGCAAGGGAGGCGATAATCGGGCTCAAGAGCCAGCCGGTCAGCGGATAGAGCGCCCCTGCCGCGATCGGGATGCCGAGGATATTGTAAAAGAAGGCGAAGAACAGGTTCTGCTTGATGTTGGCAATGGTCGCCCGGGAGAGGGCGATGCTGGAAACCACGCCGTTCAAATCCCCGCGCACCAGGGTGATGTCGGCGGCCTCCATGGCGACGTCGGTGCCGCTTCCCATGGCGATGCCGACGTCGGCCTGGGCGAGGGCCGGGGCGTCGTTGATGCCATCGCCAACCATGGCCACCAGTTTCCCCTGGGCCTGGAGCTTTTTGATCTCCTCATTTTTTCCCTGCGGCAGCACCTCGGCCAATACCCGGTCGACACCTACCTCCCGGGCAATGGCTTCGGCGGTGCGCCGGTTGTCGCCGGTCAGCATGATCACCTCGAGCCCCAGGGCGTGCAGCCTCTGGATGGCCGACCGGGAACCCTCTTTAATGGGGTCGGCGATGGCGATGGTCCCGGCGAAGACTCCGTCGACCGCGATGAAGATCGGGGTCTTCCCTGCGTCGGCGAGACGGTGGGAGGCCTCCTCGTCGACCTGCAGACCGCGCTCGCGCAAAAGTTGCGCGGTTCCGATCAGCACGCGCCGCCCCTGCACCAGCGCCTCGATCCCATACCCCGGAATGGCGTTGAACTCCGCCGCCGCGCTGCGGACCAGCCCCTTTTCTTCCCCCGAGCGCACAATCGCCTCACCAAGCGGATGCTCGCTGCCGGCTTCCGCCGAGGACGCCAGACCGAGCAGGGTCGCCTGGTCCATCCCGTGCGCGACGATGTCGGTGACGACCGGTATCCCGCGTGTGATGGTGCCGGTCTTATCCAGGACGATTGTCGTCAGTCGGTGCGCTTTTTCCAGCGCCTCTCCGCCTTTGATGAGGATCCCACTTTGGGCGCCGCGCCCGGTTCCCACCATGATGGCGGTCGGCGTCGCGAGCCCCAGGGCGCAGGGGCAGGCTATGATCAGCACCGAGACGGTCGTAAGCAGCGCCATGGTGAGCCGGGTTTCCGGCGGCGAGAGGTCGAACCAGAGGACGAAGGTCGCAATGGCGAGGCAGATGACCGTCGGAACAAAGTAGCTGGCAATGAGGTCGGCCAGTCGCTGGATCGGTGCCTTGCTCCCCTGGGCTTCCTGTACCAGGCGCACGATCTGCTGCAGCACCGTGTCCTTACCGATCCTGGTGGCACGCATCCGGAAGGCTCCAGTCTTGTTGAGCGTGGCGCCGATGACCGTGTCGCCAGGTTTTTTCTGCACCGCCAGAGGCTCTCCGGTCAGCATGCTCTCGTCCACCGAGGAGGCGCCCTCGATCAATTCGCCGTCGACCGGGATCTTCTCGCCGGGCCGGACCTGTACCAGGTCTCCCAGTTGCAGTTCACCGACCGGGATGTCCTGTTCGCGCCCCTCGCGCTCCACGCGGGCGAGCTTTGGCTGCAGGCCGATCAGAGCGCGGATGGCGCCGTTTGTCTTGGCGCGGGCGCGGGCTTCCAAAAGTCGCCCCATGAGGATCAGGGTCACGATGATCGCCGCCGACTCGAAGTAGACCCCGCCGGAAGTCATGCCGGCGTGCACCGGGTGCGGGCCGGCATGACTTCCGGAAGTGAGCCAGCCGGGGGCGAGGGTGGCCACAACGCTGTAGAGATAGGCCGACAGGGTGCCCAGGGATACCAAGGTATTCATGTCGGCGCTGCGGTGGCGGGCGGCGGCCCAGGCGCCGGTAAAAAAACCGCGCCCCGCCCAAAAGAGCACCGGCGTGGTGAGCGCGAGTTCCAGCCAGTTGCGGCCGGGAAAGTCCATGACGTCCTGGAGCGCCGGCACCAGATGGCCGGCCATAGCGATGGTTACCACCGGTAGCGTCAAAGCCAGCGAGGCGAAGAAGCGGAGCTTTTGCTGCCGGTATTCGGCCTCGCGCACCTCGCTCTCGGCCGCCTGCACCTCTTCGGCGCCGGCGGGGCCGCTTCCCCCTGCGGGTGCTATCACCTGGTAACCGAGGTCACGCACGAGTTGGCTCAGCGGTTCGACGCCCGTCGCCTGCGGGTCGTACTGCACGGTGGCGCGGCTGGTGGCGAAATTAACGGTAGCTTCGAGGACACCGTCGGCCGCGGCGAGCGCCTTCTCGATACGCCCCGCGCACGAGGCGCAGTGCATCCCCACCAGCGGTAGTTCACAGCGTTCAGTCTTCACTTGCATGACCTCCTGTTAAAAAGTGAAAGGTAGAAGTGTTAAACCCTTATGGCTCCCGTCAAAGTGGGTGCACCAATGAACCCCTAGCCCTCCGGGAGAGGGTGGCCGAAGGCCGGGTGAGGGAAGCGCCACGGGCAACTGGAGGCGCCCAAAGTGATCGCTCTGGTAGGGCTCGTTGCTTTTCCCCGTAACTTCTCTGCGGCCAGCCTTAATACGTGAAGCTGGGAAAAAGTCTGCGACTCCCTCGCCCCGACCCTCTCCCAAAGGGCGAGGGGGAGCTTGGAAAGGGCAAAGTAGGCTTGCTCCAGTGACAAGTAAGTCGGCAACTAGTCCAAAAGTCCCCTCTCCCGGAGGGGTTAGGGAGGGGGAAAAGGCCCCAACTGGACCTTTCCCCGCATGGCCTATTTTAAAAACCGTGACAGCGCGGTTTTCACTTCGGCCAGCAGCTCCTGCTGCGTCATCGACTTGGCATTTTGGTGCTCCGTGTCGCTGCCGTGCCCGAGCACGCAGCTTTCCAGGTGCCGGGTGAGCAGTTCGACGCCCAGGGCATCCAGGGCCGAGCGCACCGCGGCGATCTGGTTCAGTATGTCCACGCAGTAGCGCTTTTCATCGAGCATGCGCTCGACGCCCGCCACCTGTCCGGCGATGCGTTTGACCCGTGCCACCAGCTTCTTTTGCGATGTTCCTTCCATGGCTCCTCCTGGGCTGAAAATACCCCACGGGGGTATAGCTGGTTTGAAAATACCCCCCCAGGGTATTAAAAGTCAAGAAGCAAACAAACATCATTGTGTCAGATAGTTCGCGAAGCTGGCAGATGTCTACTTCCCGAATTTCTTAAGTCGTTAGCGTCCCTTTAGTCCTTTTATGGCAACCTACAGCTTCAAATGGGTAGCGCTGCTGCCACTGTATACGAATTAAAATGCTAAATAGTGTTGATTGTTGATCAGACAGGAGTAAGGTATATAAGGTTACAATAGCTTGCAGCAGATCTGTCACCCCCGGTAATCCTTGGACCTTTAATTGACATAGCATGGACGACACAGCACTCCTTCCCTTCTCTGCCATAACCGCCGGGAAGCTGAGCTGTGCCGCGCCTTATTAAATCAAATGGTCGTAAACAAAAGGAGGAGAGGATGAATTCGCTGACGCTTATTTTCGCCGCTGCATGTGTCTTCGCGCTTGGCTACCGGTTTTATGGACTGTTTCTGGCCGACAAGGTCCTGAACCTGCGCAATGAGAGGGAAACACCGGCAGTCACCTACCAGGATGGCCACGATTACCTGAAGACAGACAAATACGTACTTTTCGGCCACCACTTTGCGGCTATCGCGGCCGCGGGACCGCTCCTCGGACCGGTGCTGGCAGCCCAGTTCGGCTTTCTTCCCGGCGCACTCTGGATCCTGATCGGAGCGGTGCTGGCGGGCGGGGTGCACGACGCCGTGGTGCTTTTCGCTTCGGTGCGCCACAAAGGTAAGAGCCTCTCGGTCATCGCTGAGGCGGAAATCGGCAAGGTCGCCGGCAAAGTTGCCTCTTTCGCGGTCCTTTTCATCCTGATTCTGACCCTGGCCGGCCTCTCCATCGCCGTCGTCAACGCCATGTTCAACAGTCCCTGGGGGACCTTCACGGTCTTTTGCACCATCCCGATCGCCATGATCATGGGCGTCTACCTGCATAATTTCCGCCCCGGCGACATCAGTGGCGGCAGTATCATCGGTGTGGTCCTGCTGTTCCTGGCGATCCTTGCCGGCCCGTATGTCGCCGCCGATCCGACCCTGGCAGCGTTCTTTACCTTCTCCAAGAAGCAACTGGCGATTATCATCCCCGCCTACGGCTTTGCCGCCTCGGTTTTGCCGGTCTGGTTCCTCTTGGTGCCGCGCGACTACCTCTCCACCTATCTCAAGATCGGGACCATACTGCTTTTGGCCGTCGGGATCATCTGCATCCATCCCACCTTGAACATGCCGGCCATCACCCCTTACTTCTTCGGCGGCGGCCCGATCATCCCCGGCGCGGCCTTCCCCTTCATCTTCATCACCATCGCCTGCGGCGCTCTCTCCGGTTTTCATGCCATCATCGGCACCGGGACCACGCCGAAGATGATTGCCAACGAGCGCGACATCCTCTTCGTCGGTTACGGTGCCATGCTGGTGGAGGGATTTGTCGCCATGATGGCCCTGATCGCGGCCTGCGTCCTGGTGCCGGCCGACTATTTCGCCATCAACTCCGCACCCAAGGTCTTTTCCACCCTCCACATGGCGACGGTCAACCTGCCGAGCCTGGCCGCCCAGGTGGGCGAGCAGGTGCAGGGACGCCCCGGCGGCGCCGTTTCCCTCGCGGTCGGCATGGCCTACATCTTTTCCGCGGTCCCCTTCATGAAGGGGATGATGGGTTACTGGTATCACTTCGCCATCATGTTCGAGGCGGTCTTCATCCTCTCCGCAGTCGACGCCGGGACTCGGGTGGGGCGCTATCTGCTGCAGGAGATGCTCGGCAAACTCTACGCACCCTTTGCCGACAACGGCTGGAAGCCTGGCGTCATCGTTACCAGCGCCCTCTTCACCTCGGCCTGGGGCTACCTGGTTTACACCGGCGACATCAGCACCATCTGGCCGCTCTTTGGCATGAGTAACCAGCTTTTGGCGACTTGCGCCCTGATAGTCGGCACCACCATGCTGATCAGGCTCGGCAAGGCGAAGTACGCCTGGGTGACCGGCGGCCCCGGTCTCTTCATGATGCCGATCTGCATGTGGGCGGGCTATCTTAACATCACCAAGAACTTCATGCCCAAGGGGCTTTACCTGCTGGCGGGGATGTCGGTACTTTTGATGCTGCTGATGACCATCATCTTTATCGAGGCTTTCCGGCGCTGGTACACCCTTTTGCAAATCGACAGAACGGTTACTGACGGTTATGGCGATCAGGTCCTGACGCTGGCCGAGGAAAGTGGCGATACGCTGGTACCGACGGCTAAGTAAGCCGGGAAGGGACGGGAAGGGAATCAATCCAAATTCTGGCTTTAGTTAAGCTATCAGCGGATAAAAGTTCGCCCCCTGCATCTTCCTCGCTGCTGGGGGCGAACCTATTTGGGGACAACAGTCGCTGTAGGGAAATTTGCTGATTTTATTGCGGCGGGAACCCCTTGAGATAGGCGAGTCGCTTCTCTTCCGGGAACTTTTCTATCGCATAGCGCAGCATGGTGCGCGGCATCTGCCGGTGATGTGCCCGCAGGAAATCCTCCTCTTTTTGCAGATCGCGCTTTCCCACCTCCCGCAGCATCCAGCCGACCGCCTTGTGAATCAGGTCCTCCCGGTCGGTTAACAGCCGCTCCGCAATGGTAATTGTCGCGTCGAAACTCTCCCGCTTGATGTAGTGAAAGGTTGCAATTATGGCAATCCTTCTCTCCCAAAGGCTCTCCGACCGGGAAAGCTGCTCCAGAGGTTCCTGGCTACTGTCTTTCAGTTGCGCTCCGACGATGTGCTCCGCTGAGGAATCGACCAGATCCCAGTTATTGATGAAGCGTGTATTGTCCAGGTAGAGCCGGTAGATGGAGCTTTGCCCTGTCAGGTCCGCCTTGGCGTACTTGAGCACCAGAATCAGCAGGGACAGCAGTCTGTCCTCGTGGTGGGGGGACTGGAGCAACTGGTGGGCCGCTTCCAGAGAAATGCCCTGGTGGGCGAGCGAGAGCTTGCGCAGCACTGGCACGCGAATGCCCCGGAAGAGGTCGCCCGCGCCGTACTGGCCGGGTCCCGTTTTGAAGTACTTTTGCAGGAAGAGGGCGTCCTCGGGGTTCGCCAGGCTGAGTAACTGGCTCTGTATCTCATGAATCATGTTCTCTCCTTGTAGCGCGCAATGGTCCAGCCCGGGCGGGGGAAGGCGTTAATTTGCTCCCAATGCCGGGCGGAGTCAAGCCCCGGCGGCTTTAAAATGCCCTGGACCGCGGGCCTTCCACGTTTCGCTTCCCGGCTCCTGTCCTGTAGGGGCATCCTTTGCGGGCTGCGGCCCCGGGTCCACGGGTCCGATTAGTCCGGCTAGTTCGATCGGCGAAAGTCGTCCCCTTTCCAATGAGAAGGGCCGCGAAGATCGCCATCTCTCGCATTGCATCTTGACTCAGGTCTCCTTGAAGGAGTAAAAATGTGAAGCGCAGTTCCGCTCACAAGGAGTACAGATCATCTTGGCTTCCCATCCTGTTTCGGCTTTACCCAAATCCATCCGTCCCGTCCTCGTTGCTTTTTTCCTGTTGCTCAGCCTGGTCTCCTCGGCCCTGGCCCAGGAAAAATTCGCCACCTATCCGCCCCTGCCCGCCGGCGCCGGTTCCATCAAGGTCTTTGACCGCGACGGTCGCTTCGCCGGTCGCATCCTGCCGGCCGGGAGGTATTGGGTACCGATCAGCCAGATCCCGGGTTTTTTGCAAAACGCCCTGGTGGCCGTCGAGGATTCCCGCTTCTATGAACACAACGGCATCGACATCAAGGGGATTGCCCGCGCACTAATGAAGGATGTCGCCAAGGGGAGAATGGCCGAGGGTGGCTCGACCATCACCCAGCAGCTCATCAAGAACAAATACCTATCCTCCGAGAAGACCCTGGACCGCAAGCTCAAGGAAGGGATGCTGGCGATGGACTTCGAGAAGAAGTATTCCAAGTCGCAGATCCTGGAGATGTACTTTAACGAGATCAACTTTGGCAACGGCGCCTGGGGCATCGCCCAGGCGGCCCGCCTCTACTTCGACAAGACCCCGCAGGAGATGACCGAGGCTGAGTGCTCGCTTTTGGCTGGCATACCGAAGGCCCCGGCCCGCTACAACCCGCTGGGGGATCCGGCCAAGGTCGCTCTGCGCAGGAGCGTCGTCCTGAAGCGCATGGTCGAGCTCAAGATGATCACCCCCGCGCAGCGGCAAAGTATCTCCGCTCACCCGGCGACCGTCACCAAGCCGGGAAAATCCACCTATTACCTGGCGCATATCAAGGCCAAGCTGATTGAACGCTACGGCGCAGGGATCATCGAGCAGGGCGGGCTGGATGTCATTTCCGCCATGGACTTGAACCTGCAAACCCTTGCCGAAGAAACCCTGCGCACCGGGGTGCGTCGCATCTCGCCCAAGCTGCAGGGAGCGCTTCTTTGCCAGGATCCCGCGACCGGCGACGTACTGGCGGCTGCGGGTGGCGTTGATTTCGCACAGAGCCCCTATGATCGTGCCTTTTCCGCCAAACGCCAGCCCGGGTCGGCCATCAAGCCGCTCATCTATGCCGCGGCTTTGGAGAAAGGGTTTACCGCGGGAAGCATGATGAACGATACGCCGGTAGCCTACAACCGCGGCAACGGAAAGAGCTGGACGCCGCTTAACTACGAAAAGAGGCTTTTCGGAGAGCTTTCGCTCCGCCAGGCTTTGGCGCACTCCAACAACGTCATTGCGGTAAAGCTTTTGGATGAGATCACCGTGCCGTATTTTACCGGTTTTGCCGCGACACTCGGGGTCCACCTGCAGCCGCAAAACGGGCTCGCCCTGGCCCTGGGCGCCCAGGAGGTGACCCTGAGCGAGCTGGTTTCCGCCTACTCGCCGCTGGCCAGCGGCGGCCTGAGGCCGGAGCCGCGCACCATCATCCGGATTTACGACCAAAAGCGCCGGGCCTGGACCGAGATCCCCCCGGTGGTGGCCCCCGTGCTCGCCCCCGGTACCGCCTACGTCACGACCCAGATGCTGAAGGACGTCATGACCTACGGGACTGCCAAGAGTCTGAAAAAGTTCAGCCAGGAGCGCCCGAGCGCCGGGAAAACCGGCACCACCGACGATTACCGGGACGCCTGGTTTGTCGGCTACACCCCGCAGCTGATAACCGGAGTCTGGGTCGGTTACGACAAGCCCAAGCCAGGCGGCAAAGGGTTTACCGGGGGAGCCATCTCCGCCCCCATCTGGGGGCGCTTCATGCGTGCGGCGCTCGCCTCCAAACCGGCAGTGGATTTTGTCAAGCCGGACAACGTCGTTACCGTTTCCATTGACCCAACGACGGGCTTTCTGGCGGCTCCGGACTGTCCGCAAAAACATGACGAGTTCTATCTTCTCGGGACCGAGCCGACCCAGTACTGTCCCAAGCATGGGGGAAGCTCCCTCAACCCGCCCGAGCCGGTTCAGCCCTTGCCCGGTAGCGAAGTCGTGCCGCCCGCCGGTGACGGCGGCCAGCAGCCCGGCGCGGACGGCCAGCAGCCCGGCGCGGACGGGCAGCCGCCCGCCGCAGAGGGAGAGCAGCCCAAGGCCAACTGACCCGACCAACAAGCTAACCGTTTAACACACAGGCGCTAAGACGCGAAGGCGCAAAGCTAAAAGAGCAGGTTCTTAGCTTTGCATCCCTTCGCGTCTTTCGTTGGGCGTCCTTTGCGTCCCTCAGCCACTCTCCTTTGTCTCCTTCAAGTCCCTCAAGTACCTAAATTACTTAAATTACATCCCCCCCCGACGGCACCAAGCCTCTCTTCTTGACATTAAATTTCACCAAGTTCACCATTGAAGAATGGGTGGCAGCACAAGCCCGGGGAGGGAATATGACATGAACCTTTGGCGATCGATCAAACCTGGCGTGTTACTGGTCCTGCTCACCCTGTTCCTTGTGGTCCCTTTTGGCTCTGAAAGATACGGGAGTTCTCAGGTGATCGGCTTTCCACGGTCCTTTGCCGAACTGGCCGAAAAGGTCACCCCGGCCGTGGTGAACATCAGCTCGACCTCGACCGTGAAGGTGCCGGGGAACCCGTTACGGCACTTTTTAGGGCCCGAAGACGACAAACCCCTAGGCGAGCTCTTCAAACACTTCCACCAGGACCAACCGGACCGCGAGATTAAGCAGCAAAGCCTCGGATCCGGATTCATCATCAGTAAGGACGGCTTCATCATCACCAACAACCACATGGTGGATGGGTCCAGCGAGATCAAGGTGAAGATCGCGGACGGCCGGGAATTGAAGGCGAAGGTGGTGGGGCGCGACCCCAAGACCGACTTGGCCCTTCTGAAGATCTCCTCGCTCTTCGAGAACCTTCCGGTGCTGACCCTGGGTGATTCCGAGAAGATGCGTGTCGGTGACTGGGTAATCTCAGTCGGTAACCCCTTCGGCCTCGACCACACGGTGACCCAAGGGATCATCTCCGCGACCGGAAGGGTGATCGGTTCGGGTCCCTATGACAATTTCCTGCAGACCGATGCCCCGATCAACCCGGGGAACTCCGGAGGACCGCTGGTCAACACCCGGGGCGAAGTCATCGGCATCAACACGGCGATCTTTTCGGGAGGGCAGGGGATTGGCTTCGCCATACCGAGCTCCCTGGCCAAATCGGTCGTCGCCCAGCTCCAGCAAAAAGGGAAGGTGGTGCGCGGCTGGATCGGGGTGGGCATTCAGAGCGTGACGCCTGAGATCGCCAAATCATTCGGCCTCACCGAGGCGCGCGGCGCGCTGGTGGGTGACGTGATGCCGAACGGGCCTGCGCACAAGGCGGGGATCAGGCAGGGAGACGTCATCGTAAGCTTTGACGGGCACCAGGTGAAAAACGCCAACGACCTCCCTCGGTTGGCCGCTGAAACACCGGTCGGCAGGAGCATTGCCGTCGTCGTGAAACGCGACGGCAAGGACCACGCATTCACCCTAAAGGTCGAGGAACTGACCGAGGAAAACGTCGCTATCCCCGCGGAGTCCTCCGTTCAGGGGGTGGGAATGAAGGTGGACAGTCTGACCGCTCAACTGCGTGAGCAGGCGGGAATCGAGGAGCTGTCGGGGATCGTGGTGATCGAGATTGAACCGGGGGGGAGGGCCGAGGAAGCCGGTATTCGCCCTGGAGACGTGATCAAAGAGGTCAACCGGAAACTTGTCAGGGACCTGCCCGGTTATCAGAGCGCATTGGTCGCCGCCAAGCCGGGGGTCCCTCTGCTATTGCTACTAAAGCGTGGCAAACAGACCCTGTTCGCTTCCCTGGAGATTCAGTGATCGGGCCGCAGCGTCCGCGAAAATGGTCGCCATCGGGCGCCGGATATGCTACAAAAGTCCTTTCGACCTCGCCAAACGGTGTGGTACCTGACTTGGCCCAAAGCCCCCAAGGTTGTCCATGAACTACTTTGCAGCCTGCGTAGCCCTGATTTTCGCTCTTCTTTGGCACTCCCACCAGGCGGAGGCCGAAACCCTCACTGTGAAGCTCTCCGGTTTGCACCCCGGGGCCGGAGTCGTGCGGGTCATGCTCTGGAAGGACGGCACCGGTTTTCCCACCCAGGTCGATAAGGCCGTAGCCCACAAAGTTCTGGTGGTAACCGGTCCCGAGTTGGAGTTTAGTTTCACCGGCCTGGCTCGCGGGACCTATGCGGCCGGAGGGTATCAGGACGAAAACAACAACGGCAACATGGATCGTAGTTTGCTCGGCTGGCCCGTCGAGCCGACTGCGGCCTCCAACGGGGCGCGCGGAATGCTGGGGCCCCCCAGCTTCTCCGCTGCAGCCTTCGAGCTGAAGCAGCCCTCCCAGATCATCCAGCTGATTTTCAAATAGCACTCTTCGCTACGGGAGCGGCCCGGCGCATCTGCCCCGCAGGGGACCCCCACGGTCGCCAAATCATCCCCCTCATTTACAGGCTCTTCCGGTTGAGCGCGCCATCGGCGTCCAGCCAGGCGGCTTCGTAATTCCCGCTGCACCAGTTGCGCCCCGTACGCTGGAGCCCGGGAACCATTGGCGGCTCGCTGTTATCCGAGCTTCAGCTGGTACGCCTATTGACAAAGGTACCGATGGCGCGGTCCGCATTGGAGATGTGCTGGACGAGCCAGTTGCTGATGAACTTGGTCATGCTGCGCACCAGATTCTCGGTAGGTCCCTCGATCCTGAGGCGTTCTTTGATTGTGGCGACCTCGCTAGCAAACTCGAGGTGCAGTTTGCGATGCGGGAGGTAGTCGGGATAGGCGAGACGCAGCATCAGCTTCTCTTCTTCGTTGAAGTGGGTGATGGCATAGGCTTCGAGAAACCAGAAGAGCCGGTGCACCGTGTCGCTATCGGCTGATGACTGGCAGGCCTCCAGGAAGCCGTTGACCTTCTCGAAGAGAAGCTTATGCTGGATATCGATTTCCAGAACGCCGATGGATAGATCATCTTGCCACTCGACCAAAATATACCCTTCCTTTCTCTGCTCTGAGGTCTTGATAATCAGCTGCCACAAGTACTGTCAAGCAACCCATAGGTCGCGTAGAAGCATGAAACGCGCACTGCAATGTCGCATCATGCTGGAACTTTACCTTAGGATAAGTGAATCTGTCCGACGCGTGGCCTGTGTGGTCTGGCTCAAGCAGTGAAACAGTCAATCAAACGGCTAACTTTACCGTGCGGTCTTATCCCCTCAATGATTCTGCAGTTCCTTGTCAAGGACAAGCCTGGGCTTACATACAAACTGCTTAAGTATTAGCCTAGGTTTAGGGTTCTATCTCATTTGAGGTATAGTGTCAAGGGAGCGCACACAAGAGGAGAATCGGAGTGGTTGGTTAGACTAATATAATAATGTGATAGATCCCGCCGATCTTATGACTTGCGCAGCTTTTCAATAGCGAGTTGTAAAAAAATTCACATGTCCAAAATGTTACAGTCATTGACTAACTGACCGATATTCCGAGGTAATGCCCTTGGTGCGCCACAGCCTTGTAATAAAATGGACACCCGACTTACTTCCCCATCTGAAAGCCTTTCTTCGTAACTCTCTTATTTTACGGCGAAGTTGGTTTTGGGCGCGTTGGTATGCTTCTGGTAAGGGAGAGTAGACCAACAGGAGAAGGGGAATCCAATGTTAAAACAATACAGCGTCCTGACCAAGTGCCTGGCGGAATTGAAATCGAGCGATCTGCCGATTATTGAAAAGCTGAAGATCGAAGTCCAACTGATACAAACCAAGCGGATCCTGCTGGATTACCGGGTGGAACAAAAAATTACCGGTGTAGCCAGCTCCGAGAGGGACTTTAACGATCTGTACGAACAGGTCCGCCATGCCTGCAACGCTGGCGGGATCACTGGAGTAGATCTCGTCAAGGCACATCTCCACGAGATCAAGGACGGGCTGAACCAGGAGCCGACTGGCAAGAACCCCTTCCCTCAGCAGTTATCCGATAGCTTGAGGACTCCGCCTGCCATCCGCAAGCCGTTGTATAGCATCAAAGATATCCTCTCGAGGCAATAGACTCTCTCCAACTTCTCTCGGAACAGGCGATTTTCCGAATCCAGAACCGGCCACTGGGCCGGGCAATAGCAAAAAACGAAATCGCGGTGTCTTTCCTCCTAGGCAGGCTCTCTCAAGTCCCCCTCTCCGCCATTGGGGGAGGGGATTTTGGGAGAACGGTCGCCAAATCCCCGGCACCCCTGGTAACTGTCCTATCCATTCCAGCATTCCACTCGAATTAAATCCTCCTTAGACGACCACCCTAGGCCGCGTTCGGAAGCGCTCTCTGGCGAATATTTTCCACTATCACGCTGATCGAAGGTGCGAAGGGGCTTTTCAGCTGTCACTTTTTCAGGTAAGGTCAGGAACTTGAGCGGTGCCGTTGCATCGTGCAAGCTCCCGCATCTATTCACCGTTTTTACGGCTTTCGCGTTGTATCGGAGGTAGCCCATTGGCTCGCAAGGGTAAAGCAGTTAACAGACGCAAAACTTCCGGGGGGGGGCCTCGCCGGCCCCTGCTCGCCCTGGTGCTGGTCGCAATCCTCATCGCTGCCTGCTTTTTCCTGCTGGAGCGCACCCGCCGGGCCGCCCCGCCGGCGCACACACCTCTACCCAGGGCCGCACTCCCGACCCCGTATCTCAAGATCCCGCCCCGCCCGGCGCCGCACCAGACACAGCTCTCCAGCGCCGCGCTCCCCGCCCCGAAACCGCACGCCGCGGCCCTCCCGCATGCGGTTGGACCCGGCTCGGTTGCCATCATCATTGACGACATGGGGGCGAGCCTCAAGGAGGCTGACACGCTCCTCTCCATCAGACTGCCGCTGACCTTTTCCGTTATCCCGAGTCTGACCCACGCCAAAGGGGTGGCACAGGCCGCGCACGGCGCCGGCGCCGAGGTAATGATTCACATGCCGATGGAGCCCGAGGGGTATCCCCGTCAGCCCATGGAGAAGGCCGGTCTGCTGCTGTCCATGGCGGACCCGGAAATCGCGGAGCGGGTGAACGGCTACTTGGGTCAGGTTCCCTTCGCCGTGGGGGCCAACAACCACATGGGGTCGCGCTTCACCCAGAGCGCTGAGAAGATGGATGTGGTGCTCAAGGTGTTGCAGGGAAAGGGACTGTTCTACGTGGACTCCAAGACCTCACCCGCCTCGGTCGGCTACGCGAGGGCGCGTGCCCTGGGGCTGCGCTGCGCGTCGCGCCAGGTGTTCCTGGACAACGTGCAGGATGAGGTTCTGATAGGGAAGCAGTTGGCGCAGGTGGCGGCTATCGCTCGCAAGAAGGGATCAGCGATCGCGATCTGCCACCCCCATCCGGCGACCATCCGCGCCCTGAAAGCGATGCTGCCGCAGCTGGCCCGCGATGGCATCACCTTCGTGCACGTCTCCCGGCTGGTGCAAAGTGAGGGGTAAAAGATAATAAGACCATTCGTGCTGGAGGGAGTTTCTGCTGCGGATGATTAGCGCCAAGATAAAAAAATACGCCTTGAGGAGTGAACATTCCTCAAGGCGTAGCGTTGGCAGGTGATGGGTGGGCAAGCGGCTACAACTGTGTCGAGATGTGCTTTCTGAGCCGTGCCATCTCTCGGTAGTTCTCCTCCATGAGGATCGATTCGGGGTTCTCGCCGCTCACCGGATGCACCATCAAGAAGGCGTCGCGCAACTGCCCTTCGTAGCCGGCCAGGCCTCCCTGCACCAATCCGGAGAAACCGTCGCACTCCGGCAGTACCGCCAGCGGGTACTGCTTCTTCAAAAGCGAGGTCCCCCCCAGGTCGAAGCGGTGAAAATCGAGACTCCCCGGGGCGTCCGGCCCTCCAGGGTTTAGTACGAAAACCGATTCGCGCGCGGTCTGGGCTATCATGAGCCTGGTGGGGTCGTCTTCGGCAAGTTCCCGGTCGATCCGGAAGACGGCCTGGATCAGGAAGTTGGTGAAGCAGTCGGCTTCCAGGAAGCCGCTGGAGGCGCCGTCGGAACTCTCGCAGTAGTAGGAGACCTGGGAGCCCTGGACCAGTTCCTTGCCGCAGACCAGGCACTCGCTCTTCAAGCCGGTAAGACGCGCAAAGTAGGCCTCCTTCTTGCGGGCGTCCTCCTCGGTGAGCCATTTGTCGAACAGCAGCGAGCGGGGCTCTTTGGTGTGCCGGAACTCGCTGATGGTGGTCTGTCCCAGTTGGGTGAATTGGCCGAAGACGTCGGTGCCGCGTCCGTGGGTCAGAATCGGGTAGATCCGGCCGTCGGGGTTGGTATTGAGGCTCTCGACCTTAGGGCTCTTGGAGATGAAGGTGTCCGAGCAGCGGTAGCCGCGGTTGATGGCAAACGCCTTCAGGAGAGTCTTCTGATCCTTAAAGAGCCCCTCGAACTTGATGCGCTCGTCGATCAGGCAGGGGATAAGCGAGAGGCTCTTGCGGTCCAGGCCGCGCTTGTCGAAAAGCTCGAAAATGTTGCGGCAGTTGTCCATACTCGCCATGTCCTTGATGGGAACCAGGACGCGATCCGCCGCGTAGAGGGCGTTCTGGGTCATGATGTCGAGGTCCGGGCGGGTGTCGACGATGATGATCCCCGGGATGTTGGAGTTGGCCAAGAGACGTGCCAGCACCATCGGCCCCTTGAGCGACCCCCTCAGGTCGGGGAGTGAGGTGGAGGAGGGGATGAAGTTCACCCCGTACTGGCCGGTGTGCAGCAGTTCGCACCCCGGGGTTTCCAGCAGCAGGTCCGCGACGCTTCCGGAGAGCTTTTGCCCCTTGATGGAGAACATCTTGTCGACGGTGAAGTGGTTGTCGAAGGAGAAGATGGAGACCGAGAGGTTCTCGTCGAGCGCCTTCAGGAATATGGCGAGATTCGTTGCCAGAGTTGTCTTGCCCACCCCCCCTTTTTCGGAGGAGACGGTGATCACGTAAGGGTAATTTTTCATGGGGCGCATACTAGCATCGACACGCCGCGCCGGTCAACCGGTTTGACAGCGGGGAGCCGGGCGTGGTAGAAACGGCAGCAGGGAAAGAGTCTCAGAAGCGCGGCTGACGCCGGTCCGGCGCCGGGGAGTAATACCATGGAACTTTTCAAGGAGCGCCGGGTGCTGACGGTGAGCGCTCTTACCGCCTTGGTGCGCGGGGTGCTGGAGGAGAACTTCGACCAGGTCTGGGTTGAGGGGGAAATCTCCAACTTCGCCTCTCCGCAGTCGGGGCACTGCTATTTCACCCTGAAGGACGCCGGCGCCCAACTGCGCTGCGTCATGTTCCGGGGTGCGGCGCGTGCGCTCAAATTCACCCCCAAAGACGGCATGCGGGTGTTGACCCGCGGCAGGCTGACGCTCTTCGAGCCGCGCGGTGAATACCAGCTGGTGGCGGAATACCTGGAGCCCCAGGGGATCGGCGGGCTGCAGCTTGCCTTCATCCAGCTGAAGGAAAGGCTCGCCAAAGAGGGGCTCTTCTCGGAACTGCACAAAAAGGAGCTCCCCAAGCTCCCCCAGCGAATCGGGGTGGTTACCTCACCGACCGGCGCCGCCATCAGGGACATCCTGACCGTCCTCACCCGCCGCTTCGCCAATCTGGAGATCCTGATCGCCCCGGTGCGGGTGCAGGGGGAGGGGGCCGCCCAGGAGATCGCTGCGGCCATCGACGACCTGAACCGCCTGGGGGGGATTGACGTCATGATCGTCGGGCGCGGGGGCGGCTCCCTCGAGGACCTCTGGGCCTTCAACGAGGAGGTCGTGGCGCGCGCCATTCACGCTTCCGTCGTCCCGGTCATCTCGGCGGTCGGCCACGAGGTGGACTTCAGCATCGCCGATTTCGTCGCCGACCTGCGGGCCGCCACCCCCTCCGCCGCCGCGGAACTCGTGGTACGCAGCAAGAAGGAGCTCACCGCCGAGCTGGACGGCCTGACCCACCGGCTCGACCTTTCCCAGTTGCGGCGCTTCGAGCGCTGGCGCTCCGGCGTCGCGGCACTTTCCCGGGCGGTGACCGATCCCAGCCGGGTCCTCGGACATCTCTCCCAGAGGGTGGACGCTCTGGACGGGCGGCTCAGGCGCGAGGCCGAGCTGCTGATCGGGGGACAGGGCCAGGCGATCGCGATGCTCTCCGCGCGCCTGAACCGGCAAAGCCCGGTGCTCACCCTGAGACGGAACGAGGAGCGCCTGGGGACGCTCTCCCTGCGCCTGGACCATGCCCTGTCGCGTCGGCTCTCCGGCGCTGCCGAGAGCCTCAGGATCGCCTCGGGGACCTTGAACGCCGTCTCTCCCCTGGCCGTACTGGCGCGCGGCTACTCCATTGCACGCAAGCTCCCCGGGCGCACCGTTATCAGGGACAGCCGGGAGATCGCGGCCGGGGACCGGCTGGAACTGAGTCTCGCCGCCGGCTCGGCCCTATGCCGGGTGGAGGAAACGACAAGTTAAGGTCAAGGTTGAGGTTGAGGTTAAGAACGTTGCTTCACTCAAACTTCAACCTTAGCCTTGACCTGTTTTCAGGGTATCCTTACTCAACCTAAACCTTAACCTTGACCTGTTCTTAGCAGTCTGTATAATAATGTTCATTTTTCTTATGAGGTTGATCATGGCTGTAGAAAAGTTTGAAACCGCGCTGAAGAAGCTCGAGGATGTCGTAAAGAAGCTGGAGGGGGGGGAACTCTCACTGGAAGACTCTCTGAAGGCGTTCGAGGAAGGGGTGAAACAGTCGGCGTTCTGCTCCAAGAAGCTGAACGAGGCGGAGCGCCGCGTGGAACTCCTGCTGAAACAGCGCGACGGCAGCTTCGTTAAGAAACCCTTTGACGAAGTGGAGTAAGGGGAGTAACTCTCAGTAAAGGGCTAGGGGCTAGGGGCTAGGG